>ERZ780135.1-NODE-1-length-397421-cov-11.045125_pt1 | contig 397421 bp, 355 predicted proteins | sample MGYA00511946_ERZ780135 | MGnify/ENA primary metagenome ERZ780135 (study PRJEB29588, sample SAMEA2151034) | human gut metagenome | biome: human gut; feature: human-associated habitat; material: faeces | place: Denmark | collected 2008/2010 ... | reverse complement strand
TATACTGCACCTGTGATATCAAAAGCTGGAGATGATGTTTGGTACGGAGCATCCTTTGATTTTGATGGTCATGAAAAATATTTACCATCACAATTTAAATACACATCATCATCTGTGTGGATGTCTTGTACTGATAAGGATATTGATGGTTCATATTATTATGCACGTGTTAATGCTGTTAATGTATCTGATAATCCTGTTGATGTATCGCATGGATATGAATATTATTTTGATGTTAATGAAACTCATACTATGTTAAATTGGGTTTATGAAGAACATTACAATAAAGCAACTGTTAAATGTACTGGCTATTCCGTTGACGATTATCACGGTGCATGGTTTGGAGGTTACTGGAATCCAGATATTTAAAATTATAAATATTGAAATATAAGCTTATATATTCTCTATTTTATACTAGCTGCGTTGTGCGACTGCACAACGCAGCTTCCTAATAATAAATATCTTATAAAGCTTACCGAATTTGTAAATATAAACAATAATTTTATTGGGAGGAAAAAATTATTGAAAAAGAAAATAATAATTATTTTTATAATGTTATTCACTTTAAGTGGCTGTTCATCATCTACATCAAATAAAACAGATGACATAACAGAAACTAAAACCTTTCTATACAACTACGATTATGAAACAGATTCCAATGGTGAAGTACATACAGATTACCATGAAGAAAAACCCTCTGTTGATTTGAATGAATCACACGAAGAAGTTGAACCTACTGTTAATTTCAAAAAAGGTGCTGTCACATATGTGAAAATGAATGAAACTTATAATTCGGGTGCATGTGAATGTACTGTCTTAAAAGCATATTCAACTGTTTCCAAGCAGTTTTGCGCTGATACATTTGGAGAAGAATATTCACAGCTATTACTTGACTATCTAAATAAATTTCGTGGCTATTATGATGAAAATGGTAATCTATTCAACGAAGGACATAGATTCTTTCTTGTTAAGATGCATTTAAAATATTCAGGTAAAACTACTTCAAAAATTCAATTTACATCACCAATTATATGTAAATATCCAGACGGTACATATTATTCTCTTGGATTACTTGGTTTCATTGACAGAGCTTTGTCAGAAAATTCCACATGTCATTTAACATTAAACCCAGATGATGAATTTGACGCATGGTTTCTCTATGAAGCTTCCCAATATAGTCATGATAAGACCTACTATTTAAGAGGTTCTTTTCAAAACTATATTGATGATGACAGCTATACTGGTTACCTTGTCGAACTTAACGACATCGAAGATGTCGAATAAATCCATGTTTTTGCAACTATACTAATAAAATATGTAACTTACGTCGTTAAACATGCATCTTACGACAAACCGCAAAATAACAGTCTTGTGCTTTAAGTACGGGGCTGTTATTCTGTTTTTAAGAGATAAGTACTTATTTAAAATAATTTAACAGGAGGACAAAATATGATATGTAAAAAAGCCATTAAAAATGCTGTCATATTCACAGCAATGCTGCTAATTGTTGGTATTAATTCAACACCATTAATATCCAAAGCAGGCAACAGCTTTGGTGTTGCTTTTAGTGTAGATGGTGAAACTACTTTTACAGATACACAATCCAAAAGCACATCATCTTCAGTTCAGATGTTATGCACCGATAAAGATATTGATGGTTCATATTATTACGGCAAAGTATATGCTTATAAAAGTGGACAATATTATGATGTCTCACATGGCTATGAATATTATTTCGATGTTAACGAAACTCATAATATGCTTAACTGGGTAAACGAGGAAGGCTATACACGCGCTGCTGTAAGATGTGAGGCGTATTCTGTAGACGATTATCATGGTGCATGGTTTGGTGGTTACTGGTATCCAGATATCTAGGAGGCTTAATAATTGAAACTGAAAAAAATAACTGTCTTTTCACTATTATTAACTGTGTTGTGTGGCTGCACAACACAGCCTTCTAATGATACCAATAATATGTTAGAAACTAAAACATATCTATATAGTTATGATTATGAAACAGAACCTAATGGAGAATTAAGCACAGCATATCATGAGGAAAAACCATCTGTTGATTTGAATGAACCCAGAGATGTTGTAAGAGCAACTGTCAATTTCAAAAAAAATGCTGTTACATACATAAAAATGAATGAAAAATATTCATTTGGAAGTTGTGAATGTGCTATTACACAAGCCTATGTCACCTCGGATTCTAATTATTTTTACACATTAGTTAATGAAAATTATCACAATATTTTATCAGATGAAATTTCAAAACAACGCGATATTTCTAAAGAAACTGGAAAACTCATTGACGATACTTCTCGCTTTTTCTGTGTAAAAGTACATATGAAGTATACCGGTAAAGAAGCCATGACTATGGATATATACTCTACAATATTCAGCAAAGACACTAATAACGAAATACTTTTTTTAGGTTTTTTAATGTTTATTGATAAATCTTTTTCTATCCATAAACTTGATAATATTTATCTTGAACCTAATGAAGAATATGACATGTGGTTTTTCTATAATCTTTCAAATTATTCTAGTGACAACACTTATTATGTTAAAGGTAATTTTCAAAATTATAACGACAATAATAGTTATAATGGCTACTTGATTGAACTAAATGATTTGACTGAAATTGATTAGTCTTACTACTTTAAGAGGAGATATTTAATATGAAATTTAAAAAATAATTAATAACACAATAATATTTGCTGCTATGATGCTGGTTATAGGTGTATATACTGCACCTGTGATATCAAAAGCTGGAGATGATGTTTGGTACGGAGCATCCTTTGATTTTGATGGAGACACATATTACACAGATAGAAAAAGTAAAAACACGTCATCATCTGTTTGGATGTCTTGCACGGACAAAGATATTGATGGTTCTTATTACTATGCAAAAGTTTATGCTTTAAATTCAGCGGGAACAAGAATAGATGTCTCTCATGGATACGAGTATTATTTTGATGTAAATGACTCACATAATATGCTTAACTGGGTATATGAAGAACATTACAATATGACTTGTGTAAGATGTGAGGGATATTCAGTTGATGATTATCATGGTGCATGGTTTGGAGGCTATTGGAATCCAGACATTTAAAACAAATCACATATAAATTAGTATTTATATATGATTTATTATTAAAGCTACGATGTGTCTATGCACAACGTAGTCTTCTAATTGTAAAAAAGTTAACCTATGGAGGTCAATAATTGAAAAAAAAATATATAATAATTATACCACTATTATTAACTGCCTTATGTGGCTGCGCAACAAATACCAATAACAACACAAATGACATAGCCGAAACCAAAACTTATCTTTATAACTACGATTATGAAACAGATTCCAATGGTGAAGTAAGCACTGCTTACAATGAAGAGAAACCTTCTGTTGATGCGAATGAACCCCAAATAACAGAAGAACCAATCGTAAAATTAAACAAAAATTCTATAAAATACATAAAAATGAATGAAACATATAATACAGGCTCATTTGATTATACGATATTAAAAGTATATTCAACTATATCTAAATCATTTGCCACCGAATTAGTTGACGAAGAATATATCCAGCCTGTAATGAATCAGCTTAATCTATATAGGGGAATTTATGATGAAAATGGCAATCTATTTTATGAAGGACATAGATTTTTCTGGATAAAAGTTCATATTAAATATTTAGGAGAAACAACTTCAAAATTTCAATTTACATCAACAATTATAGCTGAATATCCTGACGGGACAACATATGAATTAGGAGGTATAAATTTTATAGACAGGTCTTTAGCTGAAAACAACGAGCAACACCTGACTTTGAACCCTGGCGATGAATTTGATAGCTGGTTTTTATATGAAGCATACCGCTATTCTGATACAAATAAATATTATATTCAAGGTTCGTTTCAGAAACTTCTTGGCGGAAACCATTACAGTGGTTATCTTGTCGAACTTAACGACATTGAAGAAGTTGAATAAATTATAACTAACATCACTACACTTACTTTTATGGGGGAGGATTATGCGCGATATTTTAATTCTGTTAAGAATAGAACTTAAACGATTATTTAAAAGCAAATTATTTTATGTAAGTCTTTTTATAGGACTTGCCTTATCTGTTGGAGGATTTATTGAGTGTGCGAAGCCGCATCTTAATATTACTAACGGCTTTAATGGGGGAGTGGAAACATATCCGTTCTCTGTATTTAATTCGTGGATGGGAATGTTTATGGGGCTTAAGCCTATATCTACATCTTATCTGTATATATTTATGCTGCTTGCAGCACTTCCGTATTGTGGATTCTTCTGCAGAGATAACAAGAACCAGTACATTCTGCAATATTACAGCAGAATGTCAAAGAATAAGATTCATGCTGCCAGATTCATTGCAACATTTATCTCAGGAGGACTTGTAACTATGCTTCCTCTTTTACTGAATCTGTGCGCAACTATGATGTTTATTCCTGCATTGAAGCCATCCGGCAACGGCTTATTTATTCATTCAGGTGCGTATATAATGGGAAATCTTTTCTGTGAACATCCGCTTATCTATGTATTGATATATGTATTACAGTTCTTTATATATGGCGGTTCATTTGCACTTGTTTCACTTGCGGTTTCATTCTTTATCGACAATACATTTTTAGTAATAATATCTCCATTCGTTACCTATTACGGACTTGGTATTATCTCTACTTTATGTAAAAGCGTAATGAATATTTATTCATTCAATCCTATGGCTCTGCTTTCACCTGCAACCAAGCTACAGGACGGAATGTTATTTGCCTACATATGTGAACCAATTATCATCTGTGTTATATGTGGAATTATATTTTTTATGAAAGGAAAGAATAATGAAGCGTTATAGAATAATAATTATTGGAGCAATAACTCTGCTTATTGCAATATTTATAGGATTCACCGTGAGAATCAATATGATTTTTCCTAATGCCAAAGATGTAACTTACACATCTGATAATCCTCCTATTATTGACGGTTTAAAGATTACTCCTGTTGATTATAATGTATATACAATCGACGAATACCGCGAGAAATCAGGTCAGCAGCTTAATATGCGTGAGGAAACTGCCCGTAAGAGCCGTATTGTGGTTATGACTATAGAATTAGAAAATGTATCCGATAAGGTTGTTAATTTCTCACCATCAATATTCGTTTTTTTGTCTGACGAGCTTAATGCACACAACGGAGTAACTATGTATTCATCAAAAGATTCACGTATTGTAGTTGTTCCCGGTGAAAAGAAAGAAGTGCGCCTGCAATGCACATTAGGAAGTTCCATGGTTAAAGAAAGTAAACTTGACAAGATAGATTCTTCTGATATCAGTCTTGTATATTCTTTCTATCCAAAAAGGCTGCGCATTGTATTTGACCGTCATTGATAAGAGGCTTGCCTATGATTAAAGAACGACATAAACATTATATTAAAATATTAATTATATATACAATTGTAATTGCAATATTAATCAGGACTCTGCCATACACAAGCAGATATTTTGATAACGCAGTACCTTGTGTTTCGGATTTCTTTTTGTTTTTTTATGATTTTCCAAACAACATTTTTCTATGCAATCTCGAACTTGTTGTTGCAGCTTTCATGATTATATCCATTATCAGATATGAAATGTCTGATTTCAGGGTTGTGCTGTATTCTTCAATGTCGAAGCTGTGGCTTAACTGTGTAAAAAAATGTGCCTGGATAAGTATTGTATTTCCTCTGATTAATTCAGTGATACTGACAGGCTGTGCATTATCTTATACTTCAGTTATTAACTGTAACTGGCTGGAAGAGGGCAGTGTTGCAAGAAATTTTATTCCTAATGGAAATATTACGACTGAGAACACATTTGTAATAATTCTTATCTGCTTCCTGCTTGATATTCTGCGTGTTCAGATAACAATTCTTACAATCTGTGCGCTGCACTGGCTTATAAGAAATCCGGTTGCTGATTTTATTATCACTTACGCATGTATATTTACTACTTATGTATCTGTTCTGCCTTTTGAGAACTTCTATAGAAAGATGTGTCTTAATCAGTCAGATGTGTACATATCCGGTATCTATTATGCTGATGATGTTATAACTCCGTTTATTATATGGATTGATATGATTCTGATAAGCTGGGCTGTAATTAAATTCTATAGAAAGGACATGCTTAAGAATTAATGAATACTTTCTTATGTATTTTAAAGGCTGATATCAGACGCTTCTGGTCGATGTGCTGGAAATTCTATATGGTTTTCTATATATATTGCGTATTTCAGGCTGTATCGTATTTTTCAAATGTATACAGATGTATTAAGAATTCCAGAATCAGCAGTATTTCTCTTGGAGATTCCCTGCTGTATGTATTCAGAGGTGCAAAAGAATTCTCTCCCGGCATGCAGATTGACATTCCGCTGTTTGAGATTCTTATAGTGCTGTATATCACATTTATAATAACTTATTACATAACGGCTGACCAGAAAGCTGTCGGAAAGAATATTCTTGTTATCTCAGGTTCAGCTTCCGGCTGGTGGCTCAGCAAATATATCACTATGTTACTGGCTGTAATTATATATATGGCAGGTATATTTGCTGCTAACACAATTGTTGGTCTGATTATGACTGGCAGCAGATTTTCAATGTCACTTAACATTACAGGCACCGAGGCAGTAAGAATATTTTTACAGACTAAGCTTGAACTTGATTTCAATATGCCTCTGGTTATTATACTGTGTTTTGTGTGTCTCGTAACTATGACGGGCATAAGCCTTCTGCTTGCTTATATCAGCAATGCGGTATTCGGATTCGTTGTTAATCTGTTCTTCTTTATTGTGAGTATATGCAGTATGAAATGGTTCTTTTTCTATAATTATTTCATGACTATCCGCATACCTCATGTATACAACAGATGGCCGTACGGTCTGTGCTTAATGCTGGCAATCAATATATTACTGGTTGCAGCCGGTATTATTTATTCAAAGAAAAAAGACTTTATCTAAGGGGGATTAATATGTATATTCAGCTTACAAATGTTTCAAAGAAAATTAAGAGCAATGATATCCTTAAAGATATCAATCTGCGCATGGAATCAGGCAAAATATATGGTTTCAAGGGAAAGAACGGCTGTGGTAAAACTATGCTTATGAGAGCTATATCAGGTCTTATCAAGGTTAAGGGTACTGTTGATATTAATGGACAGATTATCGGAAAAGATATTATGTTTCCGCCAAGTATCGGATTATTAATTGAAAATCCGTCTTTTATTAATAATTACACTGCATTTGAGAATCTTAAAACACTTGCATCTATCCGCAGGCGTATTGATGATAACCGCATACGCGAGACTCTTACCGAGATTGGTCTTGATCCTGATGATAAGAGAACTTTCCATAAGTTCTCACTTGGTATGAAACAGAGACTTGGAATTGCTGCTGCCATCATGGAGAATCCCGATATCATTATCCTTGATGAACCAATCAATGCACTTGATGATACAGGTACAGAGCAGATTCGTGACATACTCATCAGGCACAGGGAAAGAGGTGCTTTAATTATAATTGCCTGCCACGACGCAGACGAGCTTAATTTCTTATCTGATGAAATTATCGAAATCGTTCAGGGGCAGATTAAGCCATCGAAAGATGATAAAAAATCCGCTTAAAATATTGACATATCATCACTATACATATAAGGTTGTCCTTAAGGGGACAGCCTTATTTATTTATAATGGCTATTCTATGAAAAGTACGAAAACAAGGTGATTATTATGAATACAGATATTAAACTTGTGGCTCTTGATTTAGACAGGACAACTCTTAATTCAGAAAGCCATCTATCAGAAGTAAACAGACAGGCATTAATTGATGCTATAAGCAACGGAGTACATGTATGTATCGCAAGCGGACGTGCATTTGACACACTGCCTGAGGATGTCATATCAGTTCCCGGAATTGAATATGCAATAACAAGCAATGGTGCTGCCATATACCGTATTGCAGGCAAAGAGTGCCTTAAATCCTATGTTCTTACACCGGAATCAGTAAAGACAATACTTAAACTCACAGAGAATGATATTGTGACATATGAAGCATTTATAAAAGGACAGGCCTTCGCTTCAACAGAATATACTGCACATCCTGAAAAATACGGTGCTACAGAACACTCACTTAACTATGTAAAGAAAACAAGAATTCTTAAAGACGACATTGTATCCTTCATACTTGAACACTGCCATGAATTAGACAGTATTGACATAGTAGTCGGTGACGATGAATTAAAGAAAAACATAATGGACAGAATAAGAAAAGCCACAGACGAAGTCTACATGACAAGTTCAATAAGCCAGCTCCTTGAGATATCATATAAAGACGCCGGCAAGAAATCAGGTGTTAAGTTCTTAACAGAATACCTAGGTCTGTCCCGTGAAAATGTAGCAGCCTTCGGTGACGCAGACAACGACACAGACATGATAGAATACGCCGGAACCGGAATCGCAATGGAAAACGCCGCCCCACACCTTAAAGAAATAGCCGACCACGTAACGCTGCACCACGATAAAGACGGCGTAGCATACGCATTCCGCAATATACTTAATATATGTTAATCTTGGGCTTTTTCAATATAGTTATATGCATATATGCCTGTCTATAGCTCACAAGCGACTATTGACGAGCTGTGTATGAGTTAATACCGCTATATACAAAAGTTCGGTGTGTGAAGTCTCGTTCAAGCGAAGCGCGTTTGACTTCGCACACCGTAATAAACTATGTAGATAGCGGTATTTACTCATACTAAGCGAGGAAATCGGAGATTGTGAGCTATAGACAGGCATATATGCATTTTAAATACAATAAAAATCCCAGAATTACCACAGATTAATTTCAAGGTTGAAATGCGTCTGCAAAATGTGTAAAATATTATGAGATTTATTTAGCAATATAAGGAGATTAATAATGAACGAACAGGATTGTAAGAAATTAGCAGAGCTCTTATTCCCTGATGTGGATAAGACACCTGATTATTATGAGGAGAAATACCCATATAGAAAACTTCCTAATAAGGCAGAAGTAACAAGATTAGGTCCAAGCCCTACAGGCTTTATCCATCTTGGCAATCTCTACAGTGCTTTGGCTGATGAGAGAATTGCACATAAGAACGGCGGTGTATTCTACTTAAGAATTGAAGATACTGATGCCAAGAGAACTGTTGAAGGTGCTGTTGACCTTGTAATCAATTCTTTAAGATATTTTGATATTGAATTTGATGAAGGTGCAGGCTTCCCGGATTCTGACCCGGTTAATGCATACGGACCATATTATCAAACACAGAGAGTTGATATCTATCATACATTTGCAAAGGAGCTTGTACTTAAAGGTCTTGCTTACCCTTGCTTCTGTACAGAGGAAGAGCTTGAGGCTGTAAGATTACAGCAGGAGACTGATAAGGTTCTTACTGGATATTATGGCAAATATGCTGTATGCCGTGACCTTTCTTTAGAGACTATCGAGGAAAATCTTAAGGCAGGAAAGCCTTATGTGCTTAGACTTCGTTCACAGGGAAGTCCTGAGAATGAAATCACATTTACAGACAGCATTAAGGGAGAGATTAAGCTTCCAGAGAATATCCATGATGTAGTTCTTCTTAAGAAAGATGGTATTCCAACATATCATTTTGCACACGCAATTGATGACCACTTTATGAGAACTACTACAGTTGTACGTGGCGGTGAATGGCTTGCTTCTGTTCCTATCCACTATGAATTATTCCATGTATTAGGCTTTAAGATGCCAAAATACGCACATACAGCACATCTTATGAAGTTTGATGAGGAAACAGGTGGAAAGAGAAAGTTATCTAAGAGAAAAGATCCGGAGCTTTCACTTGATTACTACAGAAAAGACGGATATCATCCATACACAATGAAGGTCTATCTTCTTACACTCCTTAACTCTAACTTTGAGGAATGGCATGAGAAGTTCCCTGACAAGGATATCAATGAATTCCCATTCTCTGTAGATAAGATGAGTGTTTCAGGTGCGTTATTTGATAAGGAAAAGCTTCATAACATCTGTAAGAATGAGCTTTCAAAGTTATCAGAGGATGATTTATACGAATTCCTCCACAACTGGGCATTAGAGAATGAGCCAGAGATGGAAAAGGTATGGTTTGCTGACAAAGAAAAGTTACTTGCTATATTAAGACTTTACATGGGCGTTGGTGCCAAGAGAAGAAGAAAAGACTTCATGTATGCAAAACAGATATTTGAACTTATCAGCTTCTTCTTTGATGGCGAATCTGGTGAAAGAGATGAATTCAGATTAGCTGATGACGAGGTTAAGGCTATTCTTAATGATTACCTTGCAGCTTATGACCATAATGATGATAACAGCATGTGGTTTAACAAGCTTAAGGAAATAGCTGATAAGAACGGCTATGCTTCTGATATGAAGGCTTACAAGGCTAACCCTGAGAACTTCAAGGGCAATGTATCAGATGTTGCAGAGGTTGTAAGAATTGCTGTAACTGGCAGAGCTAACACACCTGATTTATGGACTATCGTTCATATCATGGGCGAAGAGCAGATGAAAGAGCGTATAAACCGTTTCCTTTAATTAATACTAGTTTATAAGTCAACATAATAAGGAGGCTATGTAATATGTATGACCTTATGATAATCGGCAGCGGACCTGCGGGAATATCTGCTGCACTCACTGCTAAAGCAAGAAATCTTAACTTTATATGGTTTGGTTCAAGAGCACTAAGCACTAAGATAGAGAAAGCCGAGAAAATCATGAATTATCCTGGACTTCCTGCTGTTACAGGAAGCGAAATGCAGTCTGTGTTCTTAAAGCAGATTGACGACTGTGGCATTACTATAACAGAGTCACAGGTTAATTCCATATATGACTGCGGCGGTTATTTTGCAGCCGGTGCTGATAATGAGATATATGAAGCCAAAGCTGTCATAATGACTGTTGGTATGACAACAACAAGAGAGATTGAAGGTGAAGCAAGGCTTTTAGGTTGTGGCGTAAGTTATTGTGCTACATGTGATGGAGCATTATATAAGAATAAGGATATTGCTGTTATATGTGCATCACCTAAATTCGAGGATGAAGTAACATTTTTAGCAGGACTTGCTAATCATATATATCTTTTCACACCTTATAAGGAAACCACGTTACAATATGATAACATAACGCATTTTAACGGACTTCCTGCAAGTGTTGACGGAGATAAGAAGGTTGCTTCAGTAACTTTCAAGGGAGAAGCTATCCCTGTAAGCGGAGCTTTCTTCTTAAAGGATTCTATCAATCCGGGTGTATTATTATCAGGACTTGATATGGCTGGTGGACATATTATTGTTGACAGAACTCAGATGACTAACATTGATGGTGTATATGCAGCAGGTGACTGTACAGGCAGACCTTATCAGTATGCCAAGGCTGTTGGTGAAGGAAATGTTGCTGTACACAGCGTACTTGAATATCTTAAAGAACATAAAGATAATTAGTTTAACAGGAGACGATTAATAATGGGCGAGATATGGGATATCTATGATGTCGATAAACAACTTACAGGCCGTACTATGAAACGTAATGACTGGAACATGAAAGATGGGGACTATCACCTGACTGTTCTTGGCATAATCAAAAGACCTGATAATACATTTTTAATAACACAGAGAGTCTTAACTAAAGCATGGGCACCAGGGCACTGGGAAGTCTCAGGCGGTGCATGCCAGGCTGGAGAGACATCTTTTCAGGCTGTCTGCCGTGAAGTATTAGAAGAAACCGGTGTTGATGTATCACAGGCTGATGGCGGCTTTGAATTTTCTTACAGAAGAGATAATCCTGAAGAAAAGGATAATTATTTTGTTGATATCTATAAGTTTAACATGGATATTACAGAAGCAGATATACATTTACAGACAGAAGAAACTGCCGGTTTCAGATTTGCTACAGCAGACGAAATCAAGGCTATCGCTGACAGGGGAGAATTTCTTCATTACGACAGCATAAGGAAGGTTTTTGAATAATTAATTTAAAGACAGGGAGTTTTTACATGCTGAAATATCTTAAAAAATACTGGCTTTTTGCCATTCTTGCACCTTTATTCATGGTGGGCGAGGTTCTTGCGGACCTCGTTCAGCCTCGTTTAATGAGCACCATCGTGGATGAAGGTGTTTTAGGTCTATCTAATAATGGGGTTGGTAATCTTAATCTTGTGCTTACTGAAGGACTCAAGATGATAATATTCGTAATTCTTGGCGGATTATCTGGTATCTTATGTGGTGTGTGTTCTAATATTGCATCACAGAATTTCGGTAATGATCTAAGAAAAGACGCATTCAAAAAGATTATGTCATTCTCATTCGAACAGACTGACAAATTCTCTACAGGTTCACTTATCACAAGAGTTACCAACGATATAACGCAGTTACAGAATTTTATCCAGATGAGCATGCGTGGTTTTATAAGGACATTCATGCTTTTTGCCGGCGGCATAATATGCATGTTATCCCTTAATCTAAGTTTTGGTGCAGTTATCGCATGTGCCCTGCCGCTTGTAATTATATGTGTTATATATTTTCTTTCTAAAGCTAATCCACTTTTTTCCAGGCTTCAACAAAAGCTTGATAATGTTAATAATGTAATGCAGGAAAATGTATCAGGTTTCCGTGTTGTCAAAGCATATGTTAAAGAAGATTACGAAAAAGAGCGGTTCGGAAAATCCAATGACGACCTTGTAAATACTCAGCTTAATGTGCTGATGATTTTCTCATATATGCAGCCAATTATGAATATTATTCTCAACCTGTCTGTAGTTGCAGTTATCAAGGTTGGTGGTATTCAGGTTTCCAGCGGTTCTGTTACACCAGGTAATGTCATGGCAGCAATTACATATGTCACGCAGTCACTTAATGCGGTTATGCGAATGACTAATATGTTCCAGACTGCTTCAAGAGGTATTGCTTCAGGCAGACGAATTAATGAGGTGCTTGCCTGCGAGCCTTCTATAAAAAACGGTTCATTTGACGGAAAACCTTCTGTTAAGGGTAAGATTGAATTTAAAAATGTAACATTTGCATATCCATTAACTGGCGATAAGAAGATTCTTGATAATATTAATCTTGTTATCAATCCCAGCGAAACTATCGGTATTCTTGGTGAAACCGGCTGTGGTAAAACAAGTCTTATTAACCTGATTCCAAGATTCTATGATGTATGCGAAGGAAGCGTGCTTGTTGATGATATTGATGTAAGGGAATATAACCTTAAGAATCTGCGTGAGCGTATATCTGTCGCTCTGCAGAAAAGTGAAATATTCCAGAGCACTATTAAAGAGAACATCCAGTGGGGCCGTGAAAACGCAACTGACAATGACATTGCAAATGCAGCTTCTATCGCACAGGCTATAGAATTTATCAGTACTTCAGCAGATGGATTTGACACTCTTGTAACACAACAGGGAACGAGTCTTTCCGGCGGTCAGAAGCAGAGAGTTGCCATAAGCCGTACAATTCTTAAACAGGCAGAGATTATTATATTTGATGATGCAACAAGTGCACTTGACTTAAAGACAGAAGCTAATCTGTATTCAATGCTTAAAAATGCATATCCGGACACTACTAAGATTATTATTGCACAGCGAATTGCCTCTGTTAAAGATGCTGACAGAATTGTAATTCTTGATGACGGACATATAAGTGCTGTCGGTACTCATGAGGAGCTGCTGAAAAACAGTGCTATATATCAGGATATATATAATTCGCAGTTGAATAAGAAGTAGGCTTTACAAAATGTAAGTTAGAATCTAATCAAGGAGATAGAAATATTATGGCTGAGGATAAGAATACTTCACAAGTTAATATGAAAATTCCCGGCATGAAGGGAGGACCTAGAAACAGGGGGGCAGCTGTCGAAAAGCCTGTCAACGGCAAGGAAACATTTATGCGCCTTATGCAGTATTTTGCTAAAGAAATACCTGTGATTATCGCTCTTTTCATCGCTGTAGTTGTAATGGTTGTATGCTCTGTCTATGCTCCAAAGCTTCAGAGTCAGGCAATTGATTATATTTCTTTAAGAAAATTTAATAATTTAAACCATATACTTATCTTCATGTTGGTGGTATACATAATATACAGTATATGTACATTTATACAGACAAGACTAAGTGCCATATTAAGCCAGAGAATTGTAAAGCATATGAGACAGGATCTTTTTGATAAGATTGTCGGCATGTCTGTCAAGTATCTTGACCAGCATTCACATGGCGACATTATGAGCCGGATGACTAATGATGTTGAGAATATCTCCAACACTGTATCACAGTCCATGAGTTCATTATTCTCAGGTGTTCTCACTATTATTGGAACTGTCATTATGATGGTTGCTTTATCCCCACAGCTTGCATTATGTTCCTGCACAACAGTAATTCTTACTATATTTGCAACTAAGAATTTGTCTAAAGCTATGAGAAAATTCTATTCCAGACGACAGGTTCTTTTAGGCCAGCTTAATGGAACTGTTGAGGAGATGGTCACTGGTATCAAGACTGTTACAGCATTTGACAGACAGGAAAATGTATGCAGTGATTTTGATAAAACTTCCGACGAACTGACTAAGGTTGGTATTAAAGCTGAGATTCTTGGTGGTTCTATGGGACCTGTTATGAATGTCATTAACAATATCGGCTTTGTCATTATTGCCGCAGCCGGAGGATATTTTGCAATTAAAGGATATGTATCTATCGGTGTAATATCAGCATTTATCGTATATGCCAAGCAGTTTGGCAGACCTATTGACGAGCTTGCCAATATATGGGGTCAGATTCAGACTGCAATAGCCGGTGCTGAGCGAGTATTTGCTGTTCTTGATGAACCTTCCGAGGACAAATCAGGTGAATTTACAATGGATAATTCTACCGGCAACATTGAATTTAACCATGTTGATTTCTCTTATATTCCGGGGAAACAAGTATTACATGATTTCAACCTTAAGGTTAAAGCAGGACAGAAGGTTGCACTTGTAGGAAGCACCGGAAGCGGCAAGACTACTGTTGTCAATCTTCTTATGAGATTCTACGATATTGACAACGGCAGTATAACCATTGATGGTGTTAATATTAAAGATATCGACTGTGAGAATCTTAGGAAGAATACTGCAATTGTTTTACAGGATACTGTTCTTTTTGCCGACACTGTAAAGAATAATCTTCTATATTCAAGACAGGATGCAACGGATACTGAAATCATTGCTGCTGCAAAGAAGGCTAACTGCCATAATATGATTATGCATCTTCCTGACGGATATGATTCCATGCTTGCCAAAGATGGACAGAATCTGTCACAGGGACAACGCCAGTTACTATCAATTGCAAGAGCATTTGTTGCCAGTCCTAAGATTCTTATACTCGATGAAGCAACCTCAAGTGTTGATACACGAACAGAAAAAAAGATTCAGGATGCAATGACTAATCTTATGAAGAACAGAACAAGCCTTATTATTGCACACCGACTGTCAACTATTCAGGACGCTGACGTCATAGTTGTTATGGATAATGGAAGAGTTGTCGAGACAGGTAATCATGAGTCTCTGCTTGCTGCTAAAGGCAGATATTATGAGCTGTATATGACACAGTTTGCTGGAAAGGCAATCTGATTAATAGGACAAGGAGATAAGAAAATTATGGATAATCGCAAGCATATGAGAACCGAAAAGAAAACAGCCGTAAAAAACAGTTTTGGACGGCTTCTGGCTACAGGTATATTTGTACTTATCCAGGTTGCGTGGCTGGCTTATCTTTTATTATATTTTTACAGGGACTACGCATGGATTTCATTATTAAGCACATTTATTGCAATTATTCTTGTGCTTAAGATATACGGAACATCTACTAATTCAGCCATGAAAATGCCATGGATAATTGTAATTCTTGCATTTCCTATACTTGGTATACTTATTTATCTGCTTTTTGGACGTTCCATTGTTACAAGGGCGGTAAAGAAAAGGTTCAATTCAATAGAAGAATCCTATAAAAAATCTCTTTCTCAGGATGAAAACATTCTTAAAGAGGTTAAAGATAAGGATATCTATATATATAACCAGTTCCATTATCTTAGTGATCATGAAGGATATCCTGTATATAAGAATACAGATATTGAATTTTATTCTATAGGTGAGGAAGGCCTTGAAGCACAGCTTACAGAACTTGAAAAAGCTGAGAAGTTCATATTTATGGAATATCACGCTATTGAAGAGGCTTCCAGCTTTGACAGAATTAAGGACGTTCTTATAAAAAAGGCTGCTGCAGGCGTTGAAGTCCGTTTATTCTATGATGATGTAGGAAGTATCTTCTTCCTTAACAAGGATTTCATCAAGGAAATGCGTGCAAATGGCATTGACTGCCGTGTATTTAATCCAATCAAGCTTGCATTTAACATGTTCATGAATAACCGTGATCACAGAAAAATTACCGTAATTGACGGTAAGGTCGGATTCACTGGAGGTTATAATCTTGCTGACGAGTACTTTAACATAACACACCCATATGGGGAGTGGAAGGATACCGGTCTTAAACTGACCGGCGATGCCGTTAAGACTCTTACAATGCTGTTTCTTTCTATGTGGAACTCTATTAAGAAAACAGACGAGCCTCAGGATGATTATGTCAAATATATTAAAGCCTCTGACTATGGCTACAAGGCTGTTAATAATAATCAGTATGTTGTTCCTTACGCTGACAGTCCACTTAATAACAACAGGGTTGCTGAAAATGTTTATCTTAATATTATTAAGAGTGCCAAGCATTATCTTTACATTACAACACCATATCTGCTTATTACAGAAGAGATGTCCAGAGAGCTTGCAATGGCAGCAATGAGAGGTGTTGATGTTAGAATTGTAACACCTGGTATTCCTGATAAGAAGCTTACTTACAGCCTCACAAGATCATATTATGCAGATCTCGTAAGATACGGCGTAAGAATATACGAATACACACCGGGCTTCATTCATGCAAAACAGTGGGTAAGCGATGGAGAAGTATCTGTTGTAGGCACAATCAACATGGACTTCAGAAGTCTTTACCTTCACTTTGAAAATGCTGCATATATATATGGCAAGGAAACTGCTGCTGACATACTTAATGATTTCTACAACATTTTCAGAAGAAGTGAGGAAGTAACCGACAAGTACATCAATAAGCCGAGAATTCTGAGATTCGGACAATGTATATTAAGACTGGTTGCACCTTTGTTCTAATTGGTGTATATTCATATTTGTATATCAAATTAATAAACATTCAACAAGGAGATATAATGAGAGAAGAAACTGTAACCGTGAAAATCGACCACCCCTTAGGTAGCACTGATGAAGATAACCCCTCGGTGGTCTATCCTATTAATTGTGGCTATGTAGATGTCGAAAGAACAGCCGGATTTTCTGAGCTTGATAAACAGAGAGTTTATCTGTTAGGTGTAGATGTTGCCGTTGATGAATATATCGGAGAGCTTATTGCTGTAGCAAGACGCCGTGATGATCCTGAAACAGTCTGGATAATAGCACCTGAAAATATATCTTACACAATCCAGCAGATTGAAGAAATGATATATTTCGAAGAGCAGTATTACGACAGTTTTGTTGAAATAGTTGACGAGGAATTATGGGATGCCTATGATGAGAATGAAAAGCTGTTAGGTTTCGATTTAAAAAGAAGCCAGGCAAAATCTTTACCTGATGGGGTATATCATGTCATTGTCAATGTCTATACTATGACTAAGGATGGTAAGCTTCTTACGACAGAACGTTCACGAAATAAAACATACCCTCTTAAGTGGGAAGTTACAGGTGGTTCTATACTTAAAGGTGAAACAGCGGCTGAAGGTGCGGTTCGTGAGTTATATGAAGAGACTGGCATTAAGATTTCTACTGAAGACCTCATTGTACTTTACAGCTATGTGGATAAGCCTAAGCATGCCATATATCACAGTTACCTTAATTTAATAGAAAAAGAAGTCCATGTTACCCTTCAGGAAGGAGAAACCATGGACTACATGTATGTTCCGTATAAGGAATTTGATGAGCTTGTTAATTCTGACAGATTCGTTCCATCAGAACAGCGACGCTATAAGAATCAGGCCGTCTTTACGATGCTTTCACGATTCATTCCTGATTCAGCGGCTTCTACATAAGCAATTCCATATGTTCCTGGACCTACATGAGTTCCAACAGAACAGCCAATAGAGCTTACACAAACATTTCCATTAACATCAGATATATAAGTAAGACTCTTATTAATAAATGTTTCTAAGGATTCAGAGCAGTTGATATGACCAAACATGAAATCTCTTGTAAGACTTAATCCGTCTTTGGTGAGCTTATCATGCATAAGTTTTTCAGCTGCTTTTTTTCCTCTTGTTTTTCCAATCACAACAACTTTTCCATCTTCAATACTTACAACCGGTGTTATATGAAGCATTGTTCCTGCAAATGCAGCCGCTCCTGAAAGTCTGCCTCCCATTTTAAGATATTTAAGCGAGCCGACAACAGCTGTAAGCTTGATATATTTTGACATCTCTGTACATGCAGCAGCGATATCAGATACATTTACACCGGCATCTCTTAACTTTACTGCCTCTCTGATTAGGAGGGCTGTTCCAATCGAAGCACTTCTTGAATCTACCATGTATAGTTTCTTTCCTGTTTCTTCTTCAACATCTAAAGCAGCAAGGCAGGCACTCTGATATGTTCCTGATAAATCAGAAGATATGAATATTCCAAGTACATCATCCCCGGCAGCAACCGCTTCATTAAATACTTTCATGAATGTATCAGGGCTTGGCTGTGAAGTCTTAGGTAATTCATCACATTCAGCAAGTCTTGTATAAAATTCCTCATGTGTTATCTCAACTCCATCTAAGAATTCTTCATTCCCAAACCTTACAGATATAGGAACAATCTGAATCCCCATTTTTCTTGCATCTTCTTTAGATATATCACATGTGCTGTCAGCAATAATTCTTAACATAATCATTCTCCTTTAAAGATTTTGATATATTTTGATATTCAAAGTTTCTTGTTGAATGTTATCATTTAATTAAATAATTGTCAAGGGTATTTTGATATTCAAAGTTTCAATAGGAATTTCTTGAACAAAAATATGTGATTTAAATATCATCATGTGTTTTTTTAGTATTTATATATACACAGAATTGATATAATCAATATAAATATATTCTCATAAAAATGGGGTGTGAAAAAATTATGAATATTACGAAACTAGTATTGGGTGCATGTAGCACAAATGTATATATTGTTTCTTCGAATAAGAAAAATGCAATTCTGATTGACCCAGCAGATAATGCTGCTGAAATTATTAAAACAATTGAAGAAAATGGATTGTGTCTTAAATACATTTTTATAACACATGGTCATACAGATCATATTTTAGCATTAAAAGAAGTGAAAGAATATTTTAATGTACCTGTTATTATATCTAAAATTGATGCCGGACGACTTGAAGACGAAGAACTCATTAATGAAAGACCTTATGTTAAAATACCTTATAAAGCTGTAAAAGCCGATATATTAATTTGTGAAGACGATATAATTAATCTTGATGAGTTATCATTTTCTTTCTTAGGTATGCCAGGACATACAGACGGTTCAATGGCAATCATTGTTAATGATAATATTTTCTCTGGTGACACCATTATGTTTGAAAAACATGGTAAAACTTCTTTACCTGGCGGAAATGAGAAATTACTTATTTCATCAATAGAAAAAATGATGAACACTTTAATTGGCGATTATAAAATATACCCTGGTCACAGACAAGAGACATCTCTTGATTATGAACGTAAGTGCAGACTAAGTACTGTTATTACAGGTTATTAAGTTTTTATCTTAATTTGCGGCTTGTAATTGTAAATAACATATTTCTTGACATATTTAAAAATAAGCATTAAAATCATGCACTTGGACAGTATCATTTACGAAATTCACACAAGAGGTTTCATCAATTATGGCAAAAGATTTAACTCAGGGCAGAATTATGCCTATGTTAATTAAATTCACAATTCCACTTATACTAGGAAATATATTTCAGCTTACTTATAATGCGGTTGACTCTATTATTGTCGGAAGATTTGTTGGAAAAGAAGCACTGGCTGCTGTTGGAATATGCAATCCAATAACTACACTCATTATTCTTTTCCTTAACGGATTATGTATGGGTGCAAGTATTCTTATGGGTAATTATTTCGGCGGTAAGAAAATGGACACACTTTCCCGCCAGATAAGTACAACTATGATATCAGGTATGATATTCTCACTTGCACTTACATTGATTGCAATAGTATTTACAAGACCTATTCTTATGCTTGTTCAGGTTGACAGATCAATTATGACACTTACAACCCAGTACTTAAGAATAATCATGTTAGGACTCATCTTCACATTCCTTTATAACTTTTTCTCAAGCACTTTAAGGGCATTGGGAGATAGTGCAACACCACTGTATTTTCTTATCATAAGTGCAGTTTTAAATGTATTTGGTGACCTTTTCTTTGTTGTTGTCCTGAAAGCCGGCAGCAATGGATGTGCAGTTGCAACTGTAGTGAGCGAGGCTCTCTGCTGTGTATTCTGCATGATATATATTAAATTCAAAGTACCGATTCTGTGTCTTGGCAAGAAGTGGCTTGTATTTGACCGCTCACTGCTTAAGAAAACTATAAGCTACGGCTGGGCATCTGCTATGCAGCAGGCTACTGTACAGCTTGGTAAAATAGGAATACAGGCTATTATTAACACTATGGGCGTTTCGGTTTCAGCCGCATTTGCAGTAGTAAACAGAATTGATGACTATGCATATACACCCGAGCAGAATATTGCACACGGAATGACAGCTATGATGGCACAGAACAAAGGTGCCGGAAGAGACGACAGAGTAATCAAAGGCTTTAAAGCCGGTATTATTCTTGAGATAATATATGGAATCTTCATATTCTTTGTATGTTTTGTATTTGCAAGACCACTTATGAAACTGTTCACTTCGGATACTGAGGTTATAAGACACGGTGTAATCTACCTTAAGCTTATCTCTATAATGTACATACTTCCTGCCATCACTAATGGTATTCAGGGATATTTCAGAGGAATCGGCGACTTAAAAATCACCCTGCTTTCAAGCTTTATCAATATGGGTGTCCGTGTACTTGCCGCCATACCACTTGTATTTGCATTAGGCATGGGAATAGAAGCACTTCCTTTCTCTTATCTTGCTGGCTGGATTGGCATGCTTATTGCGGAAGTGCCATTGCTTGTTAAGAATTACAGGGCATATATTAAAAGTATAAGATAGTTATAATCCCCTCACAAAGCATCAACCTTGTGAGGGGATTATTATTATCTCATCTTCTGAACATTTTTCTTTCTCATAAGCAACGCACCAATACCTATAAGTACCAAGCCTATTGCACAGCCAGACACTAAAGTAATAAAAAATATATTTCCATTAATACTAAGAGTCGTGCTCCAATCAGACAGATTCATATGACTTATTGTAAGCACCTTCCTTTTGTAGAGAATAAACTCAAGAAAATCATCGGCAAAAACAACCCATAATACAGATATTATCGTACTAATTCCGGCTCTCATCAGTCCATGGACAGGAAGATATCTAATCACAAGAAATACAAGCCATACACCAAGCATAAGTATAACAGCTACTGTATATCCGTCTTTCATACCTGTAAAACCAGAATGATAATACACTATAAACATTGTAAGGAATAGCCACAATGTATCCCATGTCATTGTTATAAGTGCTTTCTTGTCACTAAGTACCGGTGGAAGTGACACAAGACATATCACTATCGGAAACAGCACTATTGATATACCAAATACTGTAGGTATAGCCCAAAAAAGGAAGTTTCCTCCGCCATTCATACGGTCAACGAAAAACAATATAAGCATAAGTGATGCAACGCCTGCAAGAATACATTTTAACAGACGGTTATTCGTAGACATAAGCGGAACTACCGTAAGTGCTGCAACAAGCATCATAGAAGCAGTAACAACCGAAAATACGCCTAAACCCATACCAGTTGCAAGCTGTACTATAAATGTAATGACAATTGGCAGTAGAAGTATTGCGGCAATCACAACTCCTGCCTTGTATGCTGCATTACGCTCTTTTTTTGCATGTCTTTCAAGTACTCCTTTTGATTCCTTTGCAAGCACTTCATCAACGTTGTTTTCCTGTAATTCATTATATATCTTCTGGCAGTCACTACAGCCTGCCATATGCTTTTCAACAAAGCTGCAGCTTGCCTCACTGCAGGCTTTGTCATAATAAAGGGGCAGTAAGTCCTGCACGATTTCACATTCTTTATTACTCATATCTAATCAATCCTTTCTTTTATTTTCAGTCTGGCCCTATGATAAGTTACTCTGGCCCAGTTCTCAGTTTTTCCAAATACCATTCCAATCTGTGCAAATGTGAGTTCTCCAAAAACTCTCAACTGAAATACCTCTTTATACGGCTCCGGTAGTTCATGAAGAACCATATGAATCTGCAAAGCAGAATCTGTATCTGAAATTTTATCCGCCAGATCAGCCGTCTGCTGCGGTAAAGTCTCATCAAGCTCAGAAAACTTCTTATTTTTCCTGCATTCATCAATTGCGAGATTCTTAGCAATACTGCAAAGCCATGTGAGCTCACCCGCCTTGCCCTCATACGGACGTTTGGCAGTCATGGCTTTGTAAAAAGTATTTTGTGTGATTTCTTCAGCAAGAGACTGATTCTTTACTATAGTAACCACATAAGAATACACCTGCATATAATAGGAATTGTACAATTTCTCGTAATTCAGAACTGGTCACCTCCTTCCGTCTTACATAGGTTAGACGCACGAAATGGATTTTCGTTACAACATTTTTCAAGATATTTTATAGAAATTTTTAAAATGTGTCAAAAAATGTATGCCAAAGGTATAGGCAGATGTGTTATTATACATATTGAACTTGATTCAGGAGAATTAATTATGATTAGAAAAGAACAACTGCGTCTATACGCAATCACAGATACAAGCTGGCTTAACGGAGCCAGTCTCATTGATGTTGTTGAAAATGTATTAAAAAACGGAGCAACATTTTTACAATTAAGAGAAAAGAATGCGACACATGAAGAAATTGTTGCAAAAGCAAAAGCAATTAAGCCAATTGCACGAAAATATGGAGTACCATTCGTTATTGATGATGATGTGCAGGCGGCACTTGAAGCTGACGCTGACGGAGTACATATCGGACAGAGTGACACTGACTATATGACTGCAAGAAGTATTCTTGGAGATAATAAGATTATCGGCATGACCGCCAAGACAGTAGAACAAGCGAAAGAAGCCGAAAGACTTGGTGCAGATTATATCGGAACCGGTGCTGTATTTGGCTCAAGTACCAAAAAGGATGCTGTATACATGCCTCGTGAGAGACTGATTGAGGTTGCAGGTTCAGTTAATATCCCTGTCGTTGCAATCGGCGGTATTGATTACGACAACTGCGGTGAGCTTGCAGGCACTGGTGTTGACGGGATTGCTGTTGTTTCAGCTATATTTGCCGCTGATGATCCTGGACTTGCTACGAAAGAGCTTTACTTAAAGACTGGCCGTGTATTTAATTATCACAGGGATTTCATATTTGACATGGACGGAACTATTCTTGATTCTATGCCTTACTGGAGAAATGTTTCCAAGGAATACGCCATGCAGTATGTTGATAAGTTACCTGACGACTTCGACGAGCGTACTTATGTAATGGATCTTGATGAATGTTCTGCTTATTTCCGTGATGAATTAGGCATAAGCACCGATGCAGCAACTATGCGACAGACCGCCGTGGATATTATGACAAGACACTACAGCACAGATATTCCGGCTAAAGACGGAATGCTTGAATTAATCAGACGTGAGCATGAAGCCGGTTCTTGCATGTGCATATTTACAAGCTCTGACAGAGGCTGTGTTGACGCTGCACTTAACCGTCTTGGAATAACTGACTGTTTTAACAACATTTTTACAGTATATGACATTCCATATAATAAAAAGAATCCGGAAAGCTACAAGCTTATCGCTGAAAAAATGCATTTTAAACCGGAAGATACATGGGTATATGAAGATGTTCTTCACGGCATTGAATCTGCAAGACAGGGTGGATTTAAGATATGTGCTGTATATGATGAGGATTCTAAGAAGCATTGGAACGAAATCTGCGCATTTGCAGACGAAATAAGAGATATAAGAAATGATTGAGGATTAGTAATGAAGAAAAAAGTTGTTGTTGGCATGTCAGGGGGCGTTGATTCCTCTGTTGCCGCTTATCTATTAAAGGAACAGGGCTATGATGTAATAGGTGTGACTATGCAGATATGGCAGGACGATGCAACAGAAGCCGCTGAGAACGGCTGCTGCGGTATCAGCGCTGTTGATGATGCAAGACGTGTTGCAGGTCAGCTTGACATCCCATATTATGTAATGAATTTTAAGAATGAGTTCAAATGTAATGTAATCGACTATTTTGTTGACGAATATAAAAAAGGCCGTACACCTAATCCATGTATCGCCTGCAACCGTTATGTAAAGTGGGAATCTCTTCTTAAGAGAAGTCTTGAAATAGGAGCAGATTACATTGCAACAGGACACTATGCAAGAATCCACCAGCTTCCTAATGGCAGATACACTATATGCAATTCAGTAACTGCCAGGAAAGACCAGACTTACGCACTTTATAATCTTACACAGGAACAGTTATCACACACACTTCTTCCTATTGGTGATTATACTAAGGATCAGGTCCGTGAAATTGCATCTAAGATTGGTATTACTGTTGCCAAGAAGCCTGACAGTATGGAAATATGCTTTATTCCTGATAATGACTATGCAGGCTTTATAACACGTGAAACAGGCTATACTTCTGTTCCCGGTAATTTCATTGACGTCAATGGCAATGTAATTGGAAGACATCAGGGTATCATACACTACACAGTTGGTCAGAGAAAAGGTCTTGGACTTGCTCTTGGAAAGCCGGCATTTGTTGTTGCTATACGACCTGAAACCAACGAGGTTGTAATCGGTGATAATTCAGATGTGTTCTCACCTAAGCTTTACGCCAACAACCTTAATTTCATGTCGATACCTTCACTTGAAGGTGAAATGCGTGCCAAAGGTAAAATCCGTTACAGCCATGAAGGTTCTATGTGTACTATAAGAATGTTTGATGAGAATACTCTTGAATGTACATTTGACGAACCTGTTCGTGCCGTAACACCAGGTCAGGCGCTTGTATTATATGACGGGGACAATGTACTTGGCGGCGGAACTATTATTTAATTATTTTTTAATTAATAAGGACAATATTATGGAAAAACTTATATATATGGATAACGCAGCAACTACATCAACCGCACCAGAGGTTGTGTCTGCAATGCTTCCATTCTTTACTGAATATTACGGCAATCCTTCTTCTGTATATAATTTTGCCCAGAAAAGCAAGATGGCTATTGAAGATGCAAGGGAAATTATAGCTGACAGTATTGGAGCTGCTAAAAGCAATGAAATATATTTTACAGGCGGTGGAAGCGAGTCTGATAACTGGGCTTTAAAGTCTGCTGCATTCGGCCTTAGAGATAAAGGAAACCACATAATAACAACTAAGATAGAACATCATGCAATTCTTAATACATGTGCATATCTTGAAAAGAACGGATTCGAGGTAACTTACCTTGATGTTGACAGCGAGGGATTTGTTTCATTAGAAGATGTCGAGAATGCCATCACTGACAAAACAATTCTTATAAGTGTTATGCTTGCCAACAATGAAATCGGAACAATTGAACCTGTCTGTGAAATAGGTGAGATTGCACATAAGCATGGCATTCTTTTTCACACTGATGCAGTTCAGGCTATGTGTCATGTCCCAATTAATGTCACAGAGATGAATATTGACCTGTTAAGTGCAAGCGCACACAAGTTCCACGGTCCTAAAGGCGTCGGTTTCATGTACATGAAGAATACCGCTAAGTTAGAGCCTTTCATCCATGGCGGGGCACAGGAGCGTGCAAGACGCGCCGGAACAAGCAATGTTCCAGGCATTGTCGGCATGGGAAAGGCTGTAAAGCTTGCCTTAGATACACTTGATAAAGATACACATACAATTATTAATATGCGTAATTATATTGTTAACAGGATTCTTGGTGAGATTCCTGACATTACTTTTGATGGACCTTGTATTGATGCTAATGCCGATATCAATGCTGTTTCGGCAGGTTTGCCCATGTGCAGCCTGAAGCGTCTTCCGTCTAATATGCATTTCTGCTTTAAAGATGTTTCGGGTGATTCTTTACTTATTATGCTTGATATGAACGGTATATGTGCATCCAGCGGTTCAGCATGTGCTGCAGGCTCAATCGACCCTTCACATGTGCTTCTTGCTATCGGACGAAGCAAAGGTGAAACTAAAGGTGCTTTAAGATTAAGCATAGATAAGGATTTAACCAAGGAAGATGCTGACTATGCAATAGATGCGCTGAAAGCCGCTGTTGCGAGGCTGCGTGGGTAAAGCTAAACATTATATCCATAAATCCACATAATATGGTCTTACATCCAGCAATTTTCATTAAAACAAAGTGAGTTTTCCCATAAATTCATTAATAATATAAGGTTTATAGGTATATTTTATCAATTTTACTATATAAAAAGTCTTTAATGATACCAATATACCTATAAACAATCTGCTTATTTACAACTTATAGGCTTACGCAACAACTATGTATATAGACATCAGCATTTTTGACCTATAAGACAATTAAATATACGACTATGTATAGGTATCATGTTGTATAGCATAATGCTGTATCATGAATCATTTGTAATGAATATCCTTCAGACTCCCCAATTCAACGACAAAAACAATATAATCTTTAAAATATTTCCAAAAAAATCATACAAACCTATTGACATAGTAGGGATAAGGGTTTATATTATCATCAACATCAAGAAAGCAATACATTTTTGAAATAAATTAAAAAGGATGGTAATTAATTATGGCAAAGAAATCTTACTCTGAAAGAAATTTAAAGTTTGAAACATTACAGCTTCATGTAGGACAGGAACAGCCTGATCCGGTAACAGATGCTAGAGCAGTACCTATTTACCTTACATCATCATATGTATTCCATAACAGCCAGCATGCTGCTGACAGATTTGGTCTTAAGGATGCAGGTAACATCTACGGACGTCTTACTAATCCAACAGAAGATGTATTCGAAAAGAGAATCGCAGCACTTGAAGGTGGTGTAGCAGCACTTGCTGTTGGTTCTGGTGCAGCAGCTTTAGCTTATGCTTTTCAGGCACTTGCTCATGCAGGAGACCACATCGTAGCAGCTAAGAATATCTACGGTGGAACATATAATCTTCTTGCACATACACTTCCAGATTACGGAATTGAAGCTACATTCGTAGATCCTTTTGATTATGATGCTATTGAAGCAGCAATCAAACCTAATACTAAGGCTGTTCAGATTGAAACACTTGGAAATCCTAATTCAGAAGTTGTTGATATCGAAAGAATTGCTAAGATTGCACATGCACACAACATTCCACTTGTTGTTGATAACACATTTGCAACACCTTACCTTGTAAGACCTATTGAATACGGTGCAGATATCGTTATCCATTCAGCTACTAAGTTCATCGGTGGACACGGTACAACACTTGGCGGTGTAATCGTTGATAGTGGTAAATTTGACTGGGTAGGGGCTGCTGATAAATTCCCATGGCTTGTTGAGCCAAATGTATCATACCACGGTGTTAGCTTTGCAAAGGATACAGCACCTGCTGCATTCGTTACATATATCAGAGCTATCCTTCTTCGTGATACAGGAGCTACAATTTCTCCAGTTCATTCATTCATCTTCCTTCAGGGACTTGAAACATTATCACTCAGAGTTGAGAGACATGTAGAGAACGCATTAAAGGTTGTTCAGTACTTAAAGGATCAGCCATTAGTTGAGAAGGTAAATCATCCTTCAATCTCTACTAATGAAGAACAGCAGGCTCTTTATAAGAAGTACTTCCCTAACGGCGGTGGTTCAATCTTTACATTTGAAATCAAGGGCGGTGCTGCCCAAGCACAGAAGTTCATTGATAACCTTGAGTTATTCTCACTTCTTGCTAATGTTGCCGATGTTAAGTCATTAGCAATCCACCCGGCAAGCACAACTCATTCAGAGTGCAACGAAGCTGAGCTTCTTGATCAGGGAATCAAGCCTAACACAATCAGACTTTCAATTGGTACAGAGAATATTGATGATATCATTGAAGATCTTGATGAAGCATTCAAGGCTTTACAATAATTTGTATCGACACATTCTTTACATATCCGACTAATGCTGATAAAATATATTTAATTAATAAATCGTGAATGTTTAGGAGGATATGTAATGTTTTGTCAATTATTTGGTAAATTTCTTATCGAAAAAGAGGTTATAGATAAGAATAAGTACAATTCTATAATGGAAAGGCTTGCAGAATCAAGAGCAAAGCTTGGTGTAATTGCTGTAGCTGATGGCATTATTACTGAGAAACAGGCGAATGAAATTAATCATTTACAGACAACTAAGGATGCAAGATTTGGTGAAATTGCTGTTGGAGAGGGTTATATTACTGAAGAGCAGTTAGATGTTCTTCTTAAAAAGCAGGGAAGCGCCTATGCAATATTCCTTTCTGTTCTTTCAGAAGCAGCAGATATATCGGTATCGAAGGTTGATGAGCTTCTTAAGGAATTCCAGAAGGAGCATGGTTTTACTGATGAGGATATGGATGGTCTTAAGAATGATGATTTAGAACAGATTGTTCCGATATTTGCCTTTTCATCAAAGTCATATGTAACTGATATATGCAGGCTTGCACTTTCTAATATAGAAAGATTTGTAACCTCTGATTTCTATATAGACAGAATTAAGCATATTTCACAACTTGAATACAGATGTCTTGCTGGTCAGAAATTAGAAGGTGACCTTGATATTATTGTTGGTTTTGCAAGTGTTGGTGAACAGACAGCTATAGTTGATATAGCTAATGGATTCTCTCATAGTAATATAGCTGATCTTGGAATAGAAGTGTACGATGCTATAGGTGAATTTACTAACTGTATAAGCGGATTATTTGCAACAGCACTTTCTAAGAAAGGCAGCATGTTAGAGATTACTCCACAGTTTGCTTATGAAAACCAGTTTGCCAAAGGAGATGCTTATGTACTCCCTATTCATATCCATGACAGTGAAGTTCTGCTTTTCATATCTGCATCTGATGAAACCAAAGCTGGAGATATGCCTGTTGTAAGAAAGATTATGGCAAGAGCAGGTGGAGAAGTGACATTAGACAGCAAAGGAACAGTAGTTATCGTTGATGATTCCGGAATGTCAAGAAAGATCCTGCGTGATATTCTTGAAGAAGCCGGTTACGCTGTATTAGCTGAAGCAACTGACGGATTAGAGGGCGTACTTGCTTATAAGACATATTACCCTGATATAATTACACTTGATATTACAATGCCTAACATGGATGGAACAGAAGCTCTTAAAGAAATTAAGGCTTATGACTCTAATGCCAAAGTAATTATGATAACTGCTGCCGGACAGCAGCATAAAGTAATTGAGGCTCTTAAGCTTGGTGCTGAACGATTTATTACCAAACCATTTGATAAAGAAGAGATTCTTAAGAATATTGAAGAAGTTCTTGAGAGTTAATAAAAAATAATGGGATGATATCACTAAAGGTATCATCCCATTATTTTTATTTATTCTTTCTAAAATGCACTTCTGGAACTGCCAGACTGTCATATGTGACATGTGGCTTATCTCTATTATCATCCGGAACAATATCTGATGATATATCCGCATCATCTTCTTCACTTCCTGAATCTTTCTTGTGTATCTCAGGAATAGCAAGATTATCATACGACAGACTATAATCCTTTTCAGATGTATTCACTTTATTTTTTACCTTTTTGAATATATTAAACATATTTAACTCCTCTATAATTATAATATATTGATAAAAAAAGTTATAACCAGACTATTCAGGAAATCTGCAAAAAGACTTCCTATAAGTGGTATTAACAGATAAGCCTTAACTGATGGAACATATTTGTCACATACTGCCTGCATATTTGCCATGGCATTAGGCGTTGCTCCCATTCCAAATCCACATGTACCTGCAACAAGAACTGCTGCATCGTAATCTTTTCCCATAATATTGAATACAATAAAATATGTAAATAAAACAATAACAATTATCTGTGCACCAAGAAGTATAACAAGCGGAAGAGCTAGTGATGCAAGCTGCCATAACTTAAGTGTAATCATAGCCATTCCAAGAAATAATGATAAACTTATACCTCCAAGGTCGTTAATTTCTCCCATATGAATAACAAGCTTTCCATTTCCTGCATATTCTGCAATGTTACGCATAAGCGCAGCTGCAATCATGGCCCCGATGTATATAGGAAAAGTAAGTCCTGTCTTCGTAAGAGCCCATGAAAAAATAGTTCCTATACCAATAGCAATAATAAGCTGGAATACGGCTGATGCATACATTCTGGAATGTCTTTCATGCTTCTTTTCGTCTTCAATAAGAAGACTGTCATCCTCTGGAATTGCTGTATCTAAAAGGTTTTTCTTCTCAATAAGTCTCTTGCCTAATGGTCCTCCTACAAGACTTCCAAATATAAGACCAAATGTAGCTGCAGCAGTACATATTGTCGTTGCACCCTTAACATTAAAATCTTCAAGTACCGGTCCAAATGCACCCGCAGTACCATGTCCGCCAACCATAGGTATTGAGCCTGTACACATTCCTATAAGTGAATCAAGCCCAATAACCTTAGATAAACCTACTGCAACACCATTCTGTATAAATATAAGTACTATAACTAATCCTAAAAAAATCACCATAGACTTTCCGCCCTTTTTAAGTACTTTAAGATTAGCCTGAAATCCTACGGATGTAAAAAAGAATACCATGCATACTTCTTTAAGTGTGTCATCAAATGAAAACTCTAGTATATGAGTAACATAACATATACATGTAAATATAGCAAACAACAGTCCTCCTACAACAGGTGCCGGTATACAGAACCTTTCAAGGAATTTAATTTTCTTTCGTAAATAGCTGCCTAGAAGCAGTACAAGTACCGCAATAGCCAGCGTCTGATACATATCTAACTGAACCTTCATTAAATTTCTCCATTCTTTATAGCATTAACCTGATATACAGAATTATTCTGTCAAAACATTGATGCCACGCTCTGTATAATAAGCTGCTGCACCTGAATGGAACGGAATATCTACTCCATCAGCCGCCGTATTTATATCAAATGAAATATCAAGAGATGTAGCATACTTAAAATCATCAGCATGCTCATATATTGTCTTAGTCACATTCTTAATAACATCGTCTGAGAGTGACTGCTTTGCAATCAGAACTGCCTTAACACCAATAGTTGTCACATCAGAATCCTGACCATTATAAGTTCCTGCCGGAATAGTATATTTTTCACAGAGTGAATACGCTGATAACATCTTGTCTATGCATTTGTCATCAAGACTTATAAGACGTATGTCACATTCTTTAGACAACTGTCCTATAACTTCTGTTCTTGTTCCTGCTGTACAGAAAAATGCATCAATTTCTCCAGCTTTAAGTTTTTCTGCCGCTTCTGTATAATCCATATTGACCTTATTAATAAGCTCATCAGTAATTCCACTCATTTTTAATATCTGTTCTGCATTCTTTTCGGTTCCTGACTCTGATGCACCGACACTTACAGTTTTATTAATCAGGTCATCAATACCTGTAATTCCAGAATCTTTCCTTACAACAATCTGACAGCATTCTGTATAAAGTGAAGCAACCGCTTTGTAACCCTTCTGATATTTTTTATCAGCAAATGTACCTGTTGCATTATATGCATCACTTAACAGGTCTGCCTGGACAATAGCAAGGTCTATATACCCATCAGATATAAGTCTTAAATTAGCAACCGAACCAGCAGTAGTCTTTGTTTCAAATGTATATCCATCAATCTCATTATCTGCCAGCTGTGTAAACGTGCTTGCAAATGAATAATACACTCCGCCTATATCTGCTGCACCAAACTTCAAATTCTTACTATGCCCGCTACATCCTGCCATCACAAACAATAAACAGGACATTAATACACATAATATTTTCTTCATTCATTTATCCTCTTAACAATAATTCTTTTTCATAAACTTTGCCATCCTTTATGTACATTCTAGGGACACGCTTACTTACTGCACATGTAAGCTCATAAGGAATAGTTCCTGCAAGCTGTGCCATATGCTCAATAGGATTAGCCTTACCAAATATCTCTACTTCACTTCCAACATCGACATTCATCTTATCAGTAAGATCAATCATGCACATATCCATACATATCTTGCCTCTCTGTGGAGCAGGACCTTCTTCTGTCATAAGCTCATATCTGTTAGAAAGACATCTGAAATATCCATCAGCATATCCATAAGGAACAACTCCCATTCTTGTCTTTCTGTCAGTCTTGTATATTCCTCCATAGCTTATTGCTGTTCCGGCAGGGTAAGTCTTGATTGTGCTTACTGTTGTCTTAAGTGACATAACAGGCTTAAGTCCAAGTTCCTGTGCAAAATCTCCATATCCATAGAGCAGAAGTCCTGGTCTTACCATGTCAAGCCATGTTTCAGGATATCTTGCAACAGCACCTGTATTGGCACAGTGTCTTATCTTGAATTTCTTTCCAAGTTTTTTCTCAACTTCATCAATCACACTGGTAAACAATTCAAACTGATGCTTAGTATAGCTTTCATATTCTTCTCCAAATTCATCAGATACTGCAAAATGTGTGAATATTCCCTCAGCATCAAGACCTGGAAGAGTACAGCCTTCACATATTCCTTCAACACCACTTTCAAAATAATCTCCGTCACACAGATATCCAAGTCTTGACATTCCTGTATCAACTTTAATATGAATCTTTAATGTACCACCACATTTAACAGCTTCCTCACTGTATTCAAGTGCCTTAGCCCTGCATGTTACAGCCTGTGTTATATTATTCTTAATAAGCTCAGATACTTCTTCCTTAGGTGTATGTCCAAGTATAAGAACCGGCATTGTAATACCATTGTGTCTTAATTCTACAGCTTCATCTATACTGCTTACTGCAAGATAATCTGCTCCGGACTCCTGTAAAAGTCTGCTTACCTGTACAGAACCATGTCCGTAAGCATCCGCTTTTACAACGCCTAAAAACTTAACATTTTCTCCAATTCTTTTCCGTAATGTTTCATAATTATGTGCAAGTGCATCCATATCTATTTCAGCCCATGTTCTTCTTAATGTTGAATCCATAATAATCTGCCTCCATTATCTAAACATATTTTAATATTTTACCATTTTATTGATGATTAGTGAATATTTTTTAAATTAATTTTAGGTTGATATTTTATATTAATGTCAGAACAAAGATAAAAGATATCAGATTGGAGAAATTCATATGAAAAAGAACCTTTTTGCTTTATTAAATATATGTACTATATTATTAAGCCTGTTCTTAACAGGATGTTCTGGAAAAGAATCTAAGATAACATTAAACAGCTCTCAGCCCGAATGCATTTTATCTAATAACAATAATATTGTTCTTGAGTCTTACACTAATGAATCAGTATTAGATGATGAAATCCCTGAACGCAGCATAACATGCTGGGGTGATAGTATGATGCAGGGAGCTGGATGTAACGAAGCATATATATACTCTGATAATGGTATTGAAGACATATCTTACTTTACAACTCCATCTGCTCTGCAATATTTTACATCAATCAATACCTACAACTTTGGTGTAGGTGGTGAGAATTCATTTCAGATTTCTTTACGTGCGGGCGGAATTCCAATATACACTGACCGTGATATCTATATAACCGACCACTCATTAGCTTATGTAAAATTTGTTGATGAAAATGAAGAAACAATCACTATGGATGACTACAGCGGATATGGATATGAAGATAACACATATCCAGACACAGTATATATTAATGATGTTTTATGTTGTGTCGAAAGAGCTGATGAAGGCTTATATATTTCTATATGTTCTGATGCAGACTTTGATTCTGTAACTGAAATGTATATTAACGCATGGACAAGGGTTATTCCTAAAGCAGCTTATGACCATCGCAATGATATTCTTATTCTTGAGATGGGAAGTAATGGTGGCTGGGAGAATGATTATGATGAACTTATAAAACAATATCAGAATATAATTGATAACAGCTATTATGCTGATTATATAATTGTTGGTGATACTGATAATCCTGGAGAATCAGCTGACACATATCAGGATGTATACGATAATAATGGTAATTATGCAGGACTTCATGCAACATTATGGGAACAAGCTCTGTATGATGCATTTGGAGAACATTTCCTTAACACAAGACTTTATCTTATGGAAAATGCACTATCTGACTGTGGACTTACACCAACCGAAAATGATATAATTGATATACAGACAGGCAATCTTCCTGAACAGATTCGTGCTGATTTCACACATTTTAACTCTTATGGATATTATTCCAAAGCCAAAGCTATATACTTAAAGGGTATAGAACTTGGCTACTGGAATTAATATTATTCGACTGGAGGATTATATATGAGAATATTATTAGTTGAAGATGACCGCTCATTATCAAGAGCAGTTTCAACTATATTACAGAAGAATAATTATTCTGTTGACTGCGTTGAAAATGGTCAGACGGCCCTTGATTATCTAGAAAAAGATATATATGATGCTGTAATTATGGATATTATGATGCCGGTAATGGATGGAATTACAGCTTTAAAGAATTTAAGAAAACGCGGCAGCAACATTCCGGTTCTTATGCTTACTGCAAAGACTGAAATAGATGATAAAGTAGAAGGGCTTGATAATGGTGCTAACGATTATCTTACCAAACCATTTGACACAAGGGAACTGCTTGCAAGAATCCGTGTACTTACACGTTCTGAAAAACAACAAGATAATGTTATTACACTTGGAAATATTTCGCTCAACACAACTACATGTGAATTATCTTCTCCTTCAGGTTCATTTCTTCTTACTAATAAGGAATATCAGATGATGCTGATGTTCATGAATAATAAAACTCAGGTTATTTCGGCAGAACATTTTATGGAGAAAATCTGGGACAGTGAATCTGATTCTGATATCAGCACCGTATGGACTTATATATCTTATCTCAGGAGAAAACTTGAAGCTTTAAAGTCTGATTATTCTATTGCTACAAGAAGAAATATGGGATATTATTTAAAAAATAACAACTAATATAAAGAAGGTATATAATGTCAAAAAATAATAAAGCATCTAATTATAATGAGAAAATGCTTACCCGCTTAAGAATACAATTTATTGTTCTTTCAATGGCAGTTGTAATAATTATGCAGGGATTTATAGTATATACAAGTGTCAGAAACACATACAATAAGATGGTCGCTAAATCCGACCATCTTGTTTCGTCTATATATATTAATATTTTAGATAAGAAGCCAATTAAAGCAGATGCCAGGTATTTCTATATTACATTTGGTAAAGATAACCGCCCCAGAACCATTAATATAGATAACATATCTGATATTTCTGAAGATGAGGCTTTGGCAATATATTATGAGGCATATGAGACAGGCGAACTTGATGGATTTTACAATGGTTACAGATATTGCATATATGAAAAAGAGAAACGTACAATTGCTGTATTCGTACTTCGAAGTAATATGATAGATGATGTTAAGAAAACAGCTGTTTCGCTTATAGAATCATCATGTGCAGGTATTGCGGTTATGCTCCTGATTCTTATATTTACTTCAAAGCTTATCGTCATGCCTATTGCAAAAGCACACCGCAAGCAGAAAGAATTCATAACATCTGCAAGTCATGAGCTTAAGACTCCGATTACAGTAATAAGAGCTGATGCTGATATATTACAGATGGATAATCCTGATAATGAATGGATTGAAGATATAAAGAAACAGGCAGAAAATCTTACAGCTATGACTAACAGTCTTGTATCACTTGCAAGAATGGATGAGCGCAACGGTCATATAAAACGTGTGGTTTTTCCTGTTTCTGACCTTGCAGAAGAAGCTGTGCACTCTTATAATGCACTTGCACTTGATTCAGGTAAACATTTTACTTACGATATTACACCTGACCTTACATGCTGCGGTGACGCATCATCAGTACGGCAGCTATTTACAATTCTTCTTGATAACGCATTTAAATATTCATCAGGTAAAGGTAACATAGACTTTAAATTATATTCTTCAGGAAGCTATATTGTTTTAATCGTAAGCAATGATGTTGATAATATTGATAAGAATCTTACTGACAGAATGTTTGACAGATTCTACAGGGCTGATTCAACATCTGCTAAGATAACCGGATATGGTCTTGGTCTTTCAATTGCAAAGGCTATTGTTTCCGAGCATAACGGAAGTATTAAAGCCAAAATGGATGGTTCTCAAAGAATTATTATTAAAGCACAGCTTCATATTAAATAACACATATTGACCCAATATGTTATAATGAAAAAGAATTTAGTGTAATGCTGAATTCTTTTTTTGTAGAGTGGAAAATTAACATGAGGGGAGAAATATTCTATGGAACCAGATTACAATAACAACTATCATAACAGCTATCAAAGCGAGTTTAAGCCCAATGGATTTGATGACCTTCATCTTGATGATGAAGTATACGAGATTAAATCTGACAGAATTAATCCTGAAGATTTTTATCAACACAGTCAAAAGAAACGATATTCAGAAGTCAGTCTTAGGAACATGCCTGTTGTGCTTATTATAATCCTTGCCAATCTACTTGCAGGCATTATGTGCATAATAGCAGGCAGTGATCATTTTGAAACAGGTGGACTTAATTACCAGTATATTCATAATAATAAAGAATATATAAGGCTTCTGACTTATATGTTTCTGCATGCTAATTTGCCACATTTTATTAATAATATGGTTGCTCTGTATCTGTTCGGTTCAAGACTTGAACCCCGTGTCGGTTCTCTTCGTACTGCAATTATATATTTCGGTTCAGGACTTGCATCAGGCCTTGTATCTGTATATGTATCACACCTTATCAATCCCGATGTAATCCGCTTTGCTGCAGGTGCATCAGGTGCAATATTCGGTGTAATGTGTGCAACACTTTTTACTAATTTCAGTTCAAAAACTGATTCCAATAAGACAACTGTAATCGTATCTATTGCGTTAATTGTTGTATATGCTCTTATATCTAATGGTGCAAATGTAGATATTCTCGGTCATCTCGGTGGTGGGATAGCAGGTGGTATTCTTGTGTTCATTCTGTACCATGACAGTTTAGATGGTGCATTTTCAGGAACAGTTTCAACACTTCTTGCTGTCATACTCACATTAATAATATGTTTTATTGGTGTGACACGCGCAGGCATTGGTACTAAAGCCAGCGCAATGCAAGATTCAAGAATCGATACAGTAAAAGAACAGCAGATATTTCAGGATGAATCTATAACCTTTGGTCAATGTCTGGATAACAAATGTACAGACCCCGAATGGACTATTTTCAGTTCTACTGATAATAAAAAGGTTGTAGAATTCAACGGTAAAGTAGTATATAATAACACGAATTCTTCATTGAAGATTCAATTCACATATGATGAATCCATTAGTTACTGGACAATTAACTATATGGGACTAAATGGTACTGCAATGGATAGTAATGGTGCAGCTCTGCTTCTTAATTATCTGTGCAGCGATTATTTAAATTAGGAGGCGATGTACATGTCTAAGCTGTTTAATTCTGATGACGATGATTTTGGATATCTTGATGATTCTATTCATATTAACTGGAAGAAATTACTGCCTGCAATCATAATTGTTGCAGCAGCAGTAATTGCATTAATAATTGTACTTATTGTTTCTTTCGGTCATAGAGGGAAAAAAGTACCTGCAAATGCATCTTCAACCGAAGAAACTTCGTCTGTCAGTGAAACAGATACCGACGGCAATAATACTTTAAGCGATAAAGATGAGAAAGAACAGGATCCGCAGTATTCCGACAATGATGGAGCGATGAATCAGTCAGCCGGTAATGGTGCTTCTGTAATTCTTTCTAACAGCACTAATGAAACATCAGATATAACTATTGGCGTAGACGTTTCTAAATTTCAGGGAACTATCGACTGGGCACAGGCTGCTTCATCAGGTGTTGATTTTGCAATGATAAGAGTTGGCTACAGAGCGCAGAAAACAGGTGTTATCTATGCTGACACCAATGCAAAATACAACATGCAGCAGGCTGCAGCCAACGGAATTAAAGTTGGTGTATACTTCTTCTCATCAGCAGTTAATGAAGCTGAAGCTATTGAAGAAGCAGACTGGGTTGCTGATTTCATAGCAGACTACAGTATAACTTACCCTGTAGCATTTGACTGTGAAGGCTTCAACACATCTGAAAGCAGGCAGAAGAGCATGACTAAGGCTGAAAGAACTGACGTAGCTGTTGCATTTTTACAGGAAATATATGATAAAGGCTATACACCTATGTTCTATGCCGCTTGCTCTGAACTTACCAATAACAGCCAGTGGAACATTGCAAGTCTTGAAAAATCATTTAAGATATGGGTTGCACAATATCCGTCAACGCCTTATCCAGAGACTCCATCCACATCATATACAGGAACATACAGCATGTGGCAGTATACTAATCAGGGCAGGGTAGCAGGAATTGGTACAAATGTTGATATTAACGTTGCTTATTTCGGTTATTCAGAAAGTAACGGCTCTCTAAGCGGTGAAACTGCAGCTGCCGCATCCCCAGATGTAGAAGCAGGCATGGTATTCACCTCTGTTAATGACACCGTTACTGCCAAAGATGAAGTAAGGCTTCGTGACAAGCCTAGTCAGGATACAGACGCAACAGTAATTGCAACACTTATCAATGGTGAAACAATTACACGGACTGGAACAAGCAGCAGTGGCTGGTCAAGACTTGTATACAATGGACAAACTGTATACGCTGTTACAAGTTACTTAACAACAGACCTTACACCTAAAGCAACAGAAAGTCCTGCAACCGGATTTAACACGAAATTCACAGACTGTAACGATACTGTAACTCCTAAGGAAGAGGTTAATCTTAGGAATAAGCCTAGTGTGACTGATGCAGATTCTGTTGTTGTTGCAACTGCTAAAAAAGGCGAGTTTTTTACGAGAACCGGTTATAATACAGAGGTTGGCTGGTCAAGGGTTGTATATAACGGTCAGACACTTTACTGTGTTACAAGCCTGCTTTCTATCCAATAAATTTAAAATGTCAGGAGAATTATTGTGAGTATTATAATCACTGATTTATGCAAAACCTTTGATGACAATGAAGTTCTTAAAAATGTTAATATTACCCTTAAAGATAATTCTATATACTGTCTTATGGGATCATCAGGTATAGGAAAAACTACACTTTTAAGAATTCTAATAGGACTCGAACGTGCTGATTCCGGCAGTGTATCCGGTATAGATACTAAAAGCATATCTTGTATGTTTCAGGAGGACAGGCTTATTCCTTACCTTTCTGCAATAGACAATGTCAGAATAGTGCTTCATGGAAAAAACAATAGGGATGAAATCCGTAATAATCTGTTATCAATTCTTCCAGATGATAGTCTTGATATTCCTGTAAGTTCATTATCCGGTGGAATGAAAAGAAGAGTTGCACTTGCAAGAGCATTATCATATCCCGGGAAACTTATAATACTTGATGAACCATTCACAGGTTTAGATAAGGATACTAAGTTAAATGTAATAGACTATATCTTAAAAATGCGTAATAACCGTACTTTGCTTATTGCAACTCATGGAACTGATGATGCCAATCTGTTAGGGGCTGAAATAATAAAGCTTAATAAAAATATTAATTAAACTATTAAAGGGAGACTGTCTTATGGCAATCTCCCTTATTAATTAATATTATGTGACTACATTTCTTCAATAATCTTTCTTGCAACATATACGCCACTGGCAGAAGCATGTGATAATGAATGTGTAACGCCGCTTCCGTCGCCAATTATGTATAAGCCCTTATATCTTGTCTCAAGATTGTTGTCAATCTCAACTTCCATGTTGTAGAACTTAACCTCAACGCCATACAGAAGTGTATCATCATTGGCAGTTCCCGGTGCAATCTTATCAAGTGCGTAAATCATCTCAATAATTCCATCAAGAATTCTCTTAGGAAGTACAAGACTTAAATCCCCCGGAGTAGCAGCAAGAGTAGGCTTTACAAGCCCCTCCTCAATTCGCTTTTCTGTACTTCTTCTTCCTCTCATAAGGTCGCCAAATCTCTGGACAATAACACCTCCACCAAGCATGTTGGAAAGTCTTGCAATACTTTCACCGTATCCGTTACTGTCCTTGAATGGCTCTGAAAAATGCTTTGCAACAAGAAGCGCAAAGTTGGTGTTCTCTGTCTGCTTCTCAGCACCTTCATAGCTGTGTCCGTTAACTGTTACAATACCATTAGTGTTCTCATTAACTACGATTCCATTAGGATTCATACAGAATGTTCTTACAAGATCTTCGAATTTCTCTGTTCTGTATACAATCTTGCTTTCGTACAACTCATCTGTAAGATGTGAAAATATAACAGCCGGAAGCTCAACTCGCACACCGATATCAACACGGTTAGACTTGGTTGGAATCTCAAGCTTCTGACAGACATTTTCAATCCATTTGCTTCCGCTTCGACCAACGGAAACAATACATTTGTCACAATCCATGTACTCATCCTTATAGAATACTCTGTAACCACCATCAATCACCTCAATATTGCTTACAGGAGTATTAAAGTAGAAGTCTATATGGTCCTTCATCTCATTGTACATATTTTCAAGAACAACATAGTTAATGTCTGTTCCAAGATGTCTTACTGACGCATCAAGGAGCTTTAACTTGTTCTGCATGCATAAAGTCTTGAACTTAGTGCCTGCTGTAGAATACATGTGAGTCTCTTCGCCACCATGTGATGTATTGATTGTATCAACATACTTCATCAGATTGATTGCCTGATCCCTGCCGATATACTCATAAAGAGTTCCGCCGAAATCATTAGTTATATTATATTTACCATCTGAAAATGCACCAGCACCACCAAATCCGTTCATAATCGCACATGTTGGACATTTAATACACGATTTAACCTTCTTGCCGTCTATAGGACATTTTCTCTTCTCTAATGTGTTGCCTTCTTCAAACACAGCCACTCTGGTTTCGGGTGACTTTTTCATAAGCTCGAACGCAGAAAAGATTCCGCCCGGTCCGGCTCCAATAATAATAACATCGTATTCCATACATTATCCTCCTCGGAGAAATTTCTTAGGATATTATATCATAGAATCGAGGGTTATGTGGTATAGTGTAGGTATTAATTAGAGTATTTAGCATCAGACTACTTATTGATGAGCAGGGTATTATCATCAAGGCTAATGAAAAGGGAAGCCCCAGCGGTAATACCCAATGATGGGAAACAGACTCCGATGAAAGGGCATTCTGTATTTATTGCACAGCATGCAACAGCTACCTGCTGCAGGGAATGCATAAGAAAGTGGCATAAGATGAAGCCTGGTGTAGAGCTAACGCAGATTCAGCAGGATTATCTTGTTGATGTAATAATGAAATGGATAAAAAAGGAATACAACGATTTTAAAAATCAGTAATTCATTAGGCAATTTGAGAAAACTTAAGCGTAAAATTCCCTTGTGAAGATAACCATGAGTATTTAATTGACAATCTGTGAATCATTTGATATCATTGCACGGTAAATAAATAAGACAGTTTGTTTGTACCATCCTGTCTCTAAATAAAACCAGGACTATTATTTTTATAATTCATAATTGGAAATTTTAGGGAAATAATCTTATAAGGCACGGGTACAGATGTATCCGTGTTTTTTTATGCAATATAAGCAAATGGAGAAAAGATTTATGTATATTTTAAAAACAGAGGCTAGTTTTGATTCGGCACATTTTCTTGCAGGATACAATGGAAAATGCAGCAATCTTCATGGACATAGATGGAAGATTGTTCTTGAAGTTCAAACTGAGGAACTAAAGGAAGATGATCAGCATAAGGGTATGTATGTTGATTTTGGAGAACTGAAAAAAGATTTAAGAAACATAGCAGATTCAATGGATCATGCATTAATTATAGAAAGAAATTCATTGAAGGATACAACATTTGAAGCTTTAAAAAGCGAGAATTTCAAAATTATTGAACTTGATTTCCGTCCGACAGCGGAGAATATGGCCAAATATTTTTATGAAAAAATAAAAATACTTGGATACAACATGAGAGCTGTAACTGTATATGAAACTCCTGCTAATAGTGCAACTTATATGGAATGATTTTAAATAATTTTTAATCTGAAAGGATTTATATATGAGTAAATACGAAGTAGTTGAAAAATTTGTAAGTATTAATGGTGAAGGAACTAAAGCCGGGCAACTAGCGGTTTTTATACGCTTTAAGGGCTGTAATCTTAACTGTAAATACTGCGATACCAAATGGGCTAATGAGCAGGAGACACCTTCTCAACCAATGACAGAAAAAGAAATTCTTGATTATGTTTTATCGACAGGAGTAAAAAATGTCACTCTTACTGGTGGTGAACCACTGTTAAGAGAAGGTATTAAAAATGTAATAACAGTTCTTGCAGAAAACAATCTGAACATTGAAATAGAGACTAACGGCAGTGTTTATCTTGATAAAATCCGTAAGCTTCACAAAGAGAATGTAACTTTTACAATGGATTATAAGCTTTCATGCAGTGGTATGGAAGCCGCCATGAATCTGGATAATTTTAATATTTTAAGTAGCAATGATACTGTCAAATTTGTAGCAGGTTGTCGAGAGGATCTTATAAAGGCAAAACAGATTATAGAAAAATATAATCTGTATGGAAAATGTAACATTTATATAAGTCCGGTATTTGGAATGATAGAACCTGAGGAAATTGTTAATTTTATGAAAGAGAATGTAATGAATGATGTTAATATGCAGATTCAGTTACATAAAATTATATGGTCACCAGACAAAAAAGGAGTCTGACATGGAAAAACATAAGAAAATAGACACTAAGGCAATTGAATATCATATAGCTGGTATTCTTAAGGCTCTGGGTGATAACCCTGAACGGGAGGGCTTAAAAGATACACCTAAAAGAGTTGCAAAAATGTATGAAGAAGTTTTTGATGGAATGAATTATACAAATGAAGAAATTGCGGATATGTTTAACAAAACATTTGCACTGGATATGGATGAAGAAGAGTCTGAACAAATAGAATGTAAATGTCAGAGTGGAACTTCCAATATGGTAGTGGTAAAAGATATAGATATTTTCAGTTATTGTGAGCATCATCTTGCTCTTATGTATGATATGAAGGTAACAGTTGCTTATATTCCAAATGGAAGAGTAATAGGTCTTAGTAAGATAGCTAGAATAGCAGATATGGTATCTAAAAGACTGCAGCTTCAAGAAAGAATAGGAAGTGATATTGCTGATATTATGCAGATGGTTACTGGTGCCAAAGATATAGCAGTATTTATTGAAGGATGTCATAGCTGCATGACCGCAAGAGGAATTAAAAAAGCTAACACAAAAACATATACACAAACATTAAGAGGGAGATTTAACAATGAAAGCAATGGTTTTGTTCAGTGGTGGAATAGATAGTACAACATGCCTTGGTATGGCAGTAGAAAAATATGGTCCAGAAAATGTTATTGCGTTATCAATATCATATGGGCAGAAACATACAAAAGAGATAGAAGCGTCAGATAAAATAGTAAAATACTATAATGTAGAACATATTTATCTTGACCTTGCAAAAATATTTCAATATAGTGATTGTTCATTATTATCACATTCTGATAAGGAAATACCTAAAGAATCATATGATGAGCAGATTAAGAGCACAAATGGTTCTCCTGTTTCAACATATGTTCCATTTAGAAATGGGTTATTTTTATCAAGTGCTGCCAGTATAGCAATTTCAAAAGGCTGCAGTGAGATATATTATGGGGCACATGCGGATGATGCGGCTGGAAGTGCATATCCTGACTGCAGCAGTGATTTTAATAATGCAATAAATGAGGCTATATATCTTGGAAGTGGAAAGCAGATTAAGGTTGTAGCACCATTTATCAATGCAACAAAGGATCAGGTTGTAAAAAAGGGGCTTGAGCTAAATGTACCTTATAAGTACACATGGAGTTGCTATGAAGGCAGCGAAAAACCTTGTGGAAAGTGTGGAACATGTATAGATAGAGCCAGAGCATTTGAGTTAAACGGAATTAATGATCCAGCTATGGAATAAAAAGGAGAAAATTATGACTGGAAGAAGTAAAGAAGAAACAGCAGATATAACATTATTGGGAAATCAGAAAACACAGTATCCAAGTGATTATGCACCGGAGATGTTAGAGACTTTTGAGAATAAACATCAGGGTAATGATTATTTTGTAAAATTTAATTGCCCAGAATTTACAAGTTTGTGTCCTATAACAGGGCAGCCAGATTTTGCAACTGTTACAATATCATATGTACCAAACATTAAAATGGTGGAAAGTAAATCATTAAAATTATATTTATTCAGTTTCAGAAATCATGGTGATTTTCATGAAGACTGTATGAATATTATCATGAAAGATTTGATAAAACTTATGGATCCCAAATACATAGAGGTATGGGGAAAATTTACTCCTAGAGGTGGAATATCAATAGATCCTTACTGTAATTATGGAAAACCTGGAACAAAATGGGAGGAGATAGCATTCAACAGAATGGCAAACCATGATATGTATCCAGAAAAGGTCGATAATAGATAATAATAGATAAAATAACGCCGATAAATCAGGATTTATCGGCGTTTTACAGTTATTCAAATAAGTGCCTAAATTGGTCTTTAATTTCGTCTGGAAAATCCTTGAAATCATCTTCTTTTACTTAAAAATTGCTCGTTACAGTAGTAAAGTACACATTTCAGTCACTTCGCTAAATTGCTGTTTAACGAAGTGAGCACCACATGACACAAAAAAATTGGTTCTTATAATAACATCCACTCAGACATAACTATTCTTCGTCATATCCGAGTGGATTCCCAATCATACATAATTATATAATTATATCAACATGCATGTCAGCCGCCTCAAAACCTTTCTTAAGCTTTCGGGTAACTTTCTTAATTTCAGTACTATATTCTTTCTTGTGATTATCTTTTTCAGATGTTTTCTCAGATGCATTTGTATCCACGGTATCTGGATTTTCAATATCAGAAACCTGATTATTATTATCATCAGTTACATTATCTGCTTTATCCTGTGTATTATCAGTAGTGTCAGTACTCTCAGTATTATTAGCCTTCTCACTGTCTGTTATCTCATCTGATATATCATTATCTGCTGCATCCTGTTCTTTCTTTTCGTCATCAGTTGGCATACTCTGATAATCTGCGGATTTGACAAACTCAAGATGTGCAGCCTCAATGTTGTTAGTCTTTGCAAGTATTTCCTGGGCTTTCGCTAACTTGGCACTTTTAGGTATTGTCGGGTCATTAACGACACTGCTTAATGAACTCTCCAGTTCTCCAAGCTTTTGCAGCTTTACACGGTCAACCTCTTCCTTAGTCTTACACTGTCTGAGTTTTTCCTTGTAGCTTTCTTTTTCTTCTTTAGTTTCACGATATTTCTTTAAAGCAACAGGATCATTCTTTTCAAGATAAGATATTTCCTCAGGCGAAAGACTCCCACCTGACATAATCTTATTATCAATTTTCTGACGCTTCTGTGTTTCTCGATTATGTTCTAACTGGTCCTGAAAATCTGCAATCATAAACTGCTCGGATGTCCATGTAGAACGCTCGTTTAACTCCTGCTTAGATAAAACATTGCCAGATTCCTTTTTCTGCATCCATTTGTTGTTAAGCATCTGCAATTGTACGGTACTTGCTATTGTTCCTGATAATATCACTAGGCACACCCCCTGACATTATACAGAAAAGTCAACATTCTGACCCACATTCTTCTCCTGTGGAGTTTTTACTGTATCACTTAAGAAAAGCTGTTCCTGGTCTTTTATCTTTTCAAGAAGCTCTTCTATTGATGAAGCTGTCACTGTTACGGTCTCTGTATCGTCAGTATCATCGACATCCCCGGTCTCTTTACGTTTCTTTTCCAGCCGCTCCTCATTCTTTTTCTTTTCTGCCTTCTTCTGTGCTGTCTTCTTAGCTTCTTTCTTTTCTACAGCCTTCTTCTCAATGCGCTCCTTCTGTGCAGCACTTGACTTTTCAAGCACAGCAAAATATGATGCTGTACCATTATCATTAACCTGCATTCCAAAGCCCTTTACACTAGTTCCTGTTGCTGAAAGACTGCTTGCAAGCTGTGATATTCCACTGGCAGCATTTGCAATAATTCCTTCATACTGTTTTCTGTAATTCTCATCAGAAGCCATTCTTTCAATCTTATCCTCATCAATAAGGACAACCATATTATTGGAATTAGCATAACCTGCAGCATTAGCCTTGGCATTCTCTTTCTGATCCTCACTTACAAGAATAAAGTTCATATTAGAGTACTTTTTCTTTAATTGTTCATAATATTTGCTTGCTTTCTCGCTTAACTTGGGATTGCCAATAGTCTGACCACTGACTTTCTTCTTTCCGCTTGTCTCATCGGTCTTAGTTGTCTCTGACTTAGAATAAACAGCCGCTGTATCTGCATACGAACCGGCTATCTGGGAAAAATTCCCTGAAGATATACTACTCATAATTCATTCCTCCTTGAATGTAAATGTATTGGATAAAGTCATCCTTGACTTTTCTTAATATTATATCGGCATATTTACAAAAAAAATAATCGCATCACATAAAAAATGATACGATTACTTTCATTCTAATCATTCTTTTCCTTCTCTCTTCTTATAAAAAGACAGACACATATAACAACAAAAACAACAGTTGCAGCTATAAGTATTGGCCATACAGGAATCGGACAGACATATCTTCTTATAAGCTTAAGTCCCTGATAAAGTGTATATACACCGAATATCGAGAATATTGCGAATGCAAGTGTATTAAGCAGTCCGTCCGGAGTCTTGCTCTTTAACAGATATCCGACTAACATACCAAGAATGTCAGCCGCAAAAAGTCCAAGTGAACATCCTATCCATACAACAAGAGCTGCACTCATACCTTCATTAGCACCAAATGTTATGGCTGTAAGCTGTGTCTTATCACCAAGTTCTGCAATGAAAAATGTAAAGAAAACTGCAAGTGGTGCAAACTTAATCTTTGATTTGCCGCTGCCTTCTTCTTCGTCATCATCATCCCCTGCAATAGTTGATGCAGCAAAATAAAGAAATGCAAGTGCTGCAATAGTCTTTATAAGCCAGTCAGGAATAAATTCACTGACAAGCCCACCTGCTAAAACAGCAAGTCCGTTAAGTACAAGAATTGCTACAGCAGTTCCTGATATAATATCTCTTAACTTATATTTAGAAGTAAGAGCAATAAGCATGAGCTGGGTTTTATCGCCCATCTCAGCTATGAATTCAGTAAAAAACACTTTTAAAAACAACAGCATTTGTATGTTACCTCATTTATCTTATTATGATATAAACTGCATATATCACATAAAGTGCAACCATTGAAAAACCTTCGATTCTTCCGATTTTCTTCTTTGTTCCAGCAAATATCCATACACATATTGTAAATACAATAAGCACACACAAATCTATAATATTTTCTGTAATTATGCTGATTGGGCTGATTGCTGATGCAATACCAAGTACCATAAGTATGTTAAATACATTTGAACCAATCGCATTACCAAGTGCCATATCGACTTCGTTCTTTCTGGCTGCAACTATTGAAGTTACAAGCTCTGGAAGTGATGTTCCTATTGAAACTATTGTAAGCCCAATAAGTGTCTGGCTCATTCCGAGGTCACTCGCTATCCTTGAGGCAGCGTCTACGGTAATATCTCCGCCTACTGCAATCGCAGCTGCACCGCCAATAATAAACAGAATACTAAGCGGAACTGAAATCAACTTAATATCTTCATCAGAACCGCCCTCAATCTCGATTTTTTTGCCTTCTTTGCTTGCCTTTAGTGCAATCTTAATCATGTAAAAAATGTATCCTGCAAATGCACCGATAAATATTACACCATCAAAATGTCCAAGCATCATTCCTGACTTATCACCAACCCCAAGGATTCCTAAAATCAATAAAAGTCCTGCACAGATAAGTGAAAATGGGATATCTCTTTTTATTGTTTCTTTTGCAACATTTACTGTTGCAATCATTGCACACACGCCAATAACAACCATCAGGTTAAATATATTAGAACCGACTACATTACTTACTGCAAGCTCATTGTTGCCTGTAATTGATGCAGATACACTGACCGCCGTTTCTGGAAGCGATGTTCCCATTGCAACAATTGTAAGTCCAATAATAATAGACGGAACATGTAGTCTCTTTGCTACACTTGAGCTTCCTTCTACGAAAAAGTCTGCACCTTTAATCAGCAGCACAAATCCAATAATCAGGAACACAATTACAAGCGCAAATGGCGCGTTATTAATAAAATTACCCATATAAATCTCCTTATTTTTCTTTTTCCGAGGGGTATAAAAAAACTCATGTATATCAACCAGATTCAGTGATATTGCACACTGAAAATAATTGATATACATGAGTCTCATTATTTAAGATTTGCCAGATTATACTCTCTATTATAATCAGAATGTTGACAAATCACACTTACGCGCTAACTACTCCCTCATGGAATATTAAGTTACTTGATAAATAATATCAAATGCGTGCATATGTGTCAATAACTAATTCTTATGAAATCTCTTCTCTTCCTCATATGCAGGCTCACATGTAAGGTTCATTCCAAGTCTCTTAAATGTATCTTTATCAACAGATGAAAGGATTACTGTTGAGTGAACATCACAGCCATAAAGCTTAGGAATCTGCTTTAATGCCTTGTCAGCTAACGGATTGGCTACAACTGAAGATGAAAGTGCAATAAGAATTTCATCTGTATGAAGTCTTGGATTCCTGCTGCCAAGATAGTTAGTCTTTAAGATCTGGATTGGACTGATTGACTCAGGTGATAACAGGTCAACTGAATCATCTATTCCTGCAAGCTGCTTTAATGCATTAAGCAATGCTGATGACGCAGCACCTAACAGATCACCTGTTTTTCCAGTAACAATAGTTCCGTCTTCTAACTCAATTGCAACCGCCGGTTTATCACCACTTTTTGCTGACTTTTCAAGTGCAGCATTAACAACAGGTCTTGAAGATGGTGTGATTCCTGCCTGATTCATTAAAAGCTCAATCTTATAAATTTCCTGACTGTTTACACCAGTTCTCTTCTGGTCGCATAAATATTTGTAATATCTTCTGATAATCTCCATATTAGAAGCATAACGGCATGCTTCATCATCAACAATACAGTTACCAGCCATATTAACACCCATATCTGTTGGTGACTTATATGGACTCTCACCGGCAATGAGCTCGAACATAGCATTAAGCACAGGGAATATCTCGATATCTCTGTTATAATTAACTGTTGTTTTACCATATGCTTCCAAATGGAAAGGATCAATCATATTAACATCATTAAGGTCTGCTGTCGCTGCCTCATAAGCAAGATTAACAGGGTGCTTAAGTGGAATATTCCAGATTGGGAATGTCTCAAACTTCGCATATCCAGCCTTAACACCATGCTTATATTCATGGTAAAGCTGTGAAAGACATGTAGCCATCTTTCCGCTTCCAGGACCAGGAGCAGTAACAACTACAAGTGGTCTGGTAGTCTTAATAAATTCATTCTTTCCGTAACCATCATCACTTACAATCTTGGCAACATCATTAGGATATCCGGCAATCTTGTAATGCTTGAAATTCTTAATTCCATGTACATCTAACACCTTGATAAAATTATCAACCTCTGGCTGCTGGAAATACTTAGTGATGCAGACACTGCCTACAAAAAGTCCATATTCCGTAAATTCATCTATAAGTCTTAATACTTCCTGATCATATGTAATTCCGTAATCGCCACGAATCTTATTACTTGCAATATCTTCTGCACTTATTGCAATAACAACCTCAGCCTGCTCCTTTAACTGTAAAAGCATCTGAAGCTTTGAGTCCGGCTTGAATCCTGGAAGAACCCTTGAAGCATGATAATCATCGAACAGCTTTCCGCCAAACTCAAGATATAACTTATTGTCAAACTTGGCAATTCTCTCCTTAATATGCTCAGACTGCATTTTTAAATATTTGTCATTATCAAATCCTATCTTCATAATCTTATTCCTTTAAGTAAAATTCTTTAATAAAATTAACACAAATCACAAAATTTATCCAGTTCTTTAGTGACAATATTTTTCGTTTTGAACTTCGGATTATTGTATAATCTGCCTCGTGCCATGACTAAATCCACGTTACGAAGTGCCCTGAGATCATCTAACGGATTATTCTTAGTTACAATCAGGTCAGCACATTTGCCGGCTTCAACTGAACCTGTCACATTCCCAATGCCAGCCATTACAGCGCTGTTAAGAGTTGCTGTGTATAATGCAAATGCATTGCTTACACCTACATATTTGTGGAAATAATAAAGCTCTCTCCAGAAATCATACTGTGTAATCCATGGACAGCCAACATCATTACCAAGTACGACCGGAATGTTGTTGGCAATTGCTGCCTTGGCACATTCCTTTATTCCCTCAAACACGATATTGCCATTGTACTGCTCAACCTCTGACGCATTAGATACGCTTCTGTCAAAAAGAGCATATGGCAGTGCCGGAGATAATGTTGTACAAAGAAACGCATTATTTTCCTTAAACAAATGTATTATCTCATCATCAGGCTTTGCTCCATGCTCTATTGAATCAACACCATTTTCAAGTGCAACCCTTACACCCTCTGGCGACTCTACATGTGCAGCAACATTGTATCCAAGTGCATGTGCCTTATCACATACAGCCTTAACCATCTCAGGTTTCATCTTAAGCTCACCAGGAACACCCTTAGCCTTTGCGTCGAGCACGCCTCCTGTAATCATAAGCTTAATAAGGTCAACATTCTGGCTTTTTGCAATATCAACCTGAACAAGTGCTTCATCTATATTGTTAGCAGCTACCGCAACCGAACCAGCCATATGTCCACCAGGCACAGAAATTCCTTCATTAGCTGCAAGTATTCTTGGTCCGTCAGCCTTGCCATTTCTGATATCATCCCTTACTCTTGTATCAAAATCCGCCAGGCCACCGACAGTTCTTATAGTAGTAACACCACTCATAAGCTCTGCCTTTGCAAAATCCTTTACGACCTTATATGTCACAGCCCTTGAAAGTGCTGTTCCCATAAGCAGCTTAACAGTCTTTTCATTATCTCTCTGCTTTTTCTGTGGCTTTCCATTGCCTGCAAGATGAACATGCATATTAATAAGCCCCGGCATAAGGTATTTACCCTCAAGATTAATCTCCTTAAAGCCGTCTGGTACAGTGTTACCCTTCACAATACCAGTAATCTTGTCATCTTCAACAAGCACAGAATGACCATCCAAAACTTTCATATCCTTAGTTCCATCAAGGATATGTCCATTAGTAAAAATGTATTTCATAACCATCCGCTCCTTGCTTTTAGCATAATCTTAGATTATTTTACCACATTTTCACCAGTAATGTCACATGAAATAAATGCTTTCTAGAATAGCATCACAACAGCATGCACAACAAATGCCATCACCCACGCAATCAGGCACTGCCATACAACCATTATAACTGCCCATTTTCCGCCAAGCTCACGCTTTACTGAAGCAATTGCTGCGATACAAGGTGTGTACAGAAGACTGAATACAAGCATTGCGGCTGCACCGGCTGTTGAAAGTGCTGCCCGTATGCCTGTCCCGAAAAGTATCTGCATTGTTGATACGACACTTTCCTTTGCCATGACACCACACAGCAAAGATGTACATATTCTCCAGTCACCTAATCCTAAAGGTGCAAATACAGGAGCTATTATTCCCGCAATAAGTGCAAGTATGCTGTCCTTTGAATCTGTAACAAGATTAAGGTGCAGATTGAAGCTTTGTAAAAACCAGACAATTACAGTCGCAACAAATATAACTGTAAATGCTCTCTGCAGGAAATCCCTGGCCTTTTCCCATAATAACTGCAAAACATTTTTCATGCCTGGAAGTCTGTAATTAGGAAGCTCCATAACAAAAGGAACAGCTTCGCCCTTGAATAATGTTCCTTTATAAAGCAATGCCACAAGAATTCCCATAATAATTCCAAAGAAATATAATCCACCCATTATAAATGCGCCCTTTCCCGGGAAAAATGCACTTACAAAGAATGAATATATTGGCAGCTTGGCTGAACAGCTCATAAATGGGGTAAGAAGAATTGTCATCTTCCTGTCTCTCTCACTTGGGAGTGTTCTTGTTGCCATAACCGCAGGAACAGTACATCCAAATCCAATCAGCATAGGAACGATGCTTCTTCCTGACAGACCAATCTTTCTTAACAGCTTATCCATAAAAAATGCAACTCTTGCAATATAACCACTGTCCTCCATAAGTGATAAGAAGAAAAACAGTGTAACAATAATCGGCAGGAATGAAAGCACAGAGCCAACACCTGCAAATATTCCATCTATTACAAGACTGTGAATAACCTTATTCACGCCTGCCGCTGCAAGTGCATTGTCAACAACGCCAGTAAGTGCATCAATACCCATCTGCAGAACATTCTGTAAAAATGCACCTATCACATTGAATGTAAGGAAGAATATTGCCAGCATAATCGCCACAAAGCATGGAATTGCCGTATATTTACCAGTAAGAATCTTATCAATCTTCTGGCTTCGTATTCTTTCTTTACTTGCCTTAGGCTTAACAACATTAGCTTCGCATATCTTCTCTATAAATGTAAATCTCATATCTGCAATTGCCGCACTTCTGTCAAGACCTCTCTCAGTCTCCATCTGAAGTACAATATGCTCAAGCATCTCTTTTTCATTCTCATCAAGCTGCAGCAGCTTTAATATAAGAGGATCACCTTCAATAATCTTACTTGCTGCAAATCTTACCGGAATATCAGCTCTCTTTGCATGATCCTCTATAAGATGAATAACAGCATGAATACATCTGTGTACCGCTCCGCCAAAATCATTCTCATCGCAATAATCAGTTCTTTCTGGCTTCTCCTGATACTCTGCAATATGAAGTGCATGCCTTATAAGCTCATCAACACCTTCATTCTTGGCAGCAGATATAGGAATAACCGGAATTCCTAGCATATTTTCCATGCCATTAATATCAACAGAACCTGAATTGCCTACTACCTCATCCATCATATTAAGTGCAAGAACCATAGGCACATCCATCTCTAAAAGCTGCATTGTAAGATACATGTTTCTCTCAATATTAGTTGCATCAACTATATTAATAATAGCCTTTGGCTTCTCATTAAGTACGAAATTTCTCGAAACAATCTCCTCGCTGCTGTATGGTGACATAGAATATATTCCTGGTAAATCCGTTACTGATGTATTCTCATGTCCCTTAATCATACCACTCTTGCAGTCAACTGTAACACCCGGAAAGTTTCCGACATGCTGGTTAGAACCAGTAAGCTGATTAAACAGAGTTGTCTTTCCACAATTCTGATTACCTACTAATGCAAATGTAAGCTTTGTTCCTTCAGGAAGCTTTTCCCCATCTCCCTTAGCATGGTATTTACCAGTTTCACCAAGTCCCGGATGGTCAGACTTATATATGCGGTCTGGTCTTTCGTGTTTTCTTGTACGCTCATCTATAGGATCAATAGTAATCTCTCCTGCGTCAGCAACACGAAGTGTCAGTTCATAGCCATGTATCTGTAATTCCATTGGATCACCCATAGGTGCCAGTTTTACAAGCGTAACTTCCGCCCCGGGAATTACGCCCATATCAAGAAAATGCTGTCTTAATGCACCTTCACCACCAACTGAGGTAATTCTTGCACATTGTCCAATCTTAAGTTCATTTAACTTCATGTGTGTCTTCCTTTTCTAAATAATCTGCCCAAATCATTATTGATAATTCTTCTCAATAATTATTGTAGCACACATGACAAGTGCAGGACACCCCTTAATTGGCATCCTGCACATTTTTCTTAATATTCGGCTTCACTTCTGCAGGGAATAAATCACTTCGTAGTCGCAATCATATCCGCAATCGCCCATCTGCCATCATATTTCACGAAATAGAATGTCGAATCAATAACATCTTTTCTCGCACCACCTGAGGTAAGCGTCATATTCTTTGTAAATGCAATATGGCATGAATAACAGTCATCATTATATTCAATATAATTATCAACTGTCACTCCTGTATACGGATTTCCCGACAATGTGTGGTCACTGATAAATGTAATATCCGCACTTGAAGCATAATCTTTCGCAAGATTCCAGTAATAAGAATCCTCAATAAGATACTGCTGCACTGTTGCAAGTCCATGACCTGAACCGCTTAAATCATTAGTAAGGAAATTATCCCATATTTTTGCCATATTAAGAGCTTCTTCTTTTCTTTCTGATGGCATATCGGCAGAATTGCCACTTGCAGCTATAGATACATTTCCCTTAGCATCTACATTTGCAGTAACTTCACTGCCTGATGCATTATATATCTTAATCTCCGGCTTATTGACAAATCCTGTCAGCTTATATTCTACTGATTTTGGCATTGTAACATATTTAGAGACATTCACAAAATCAGGATTTTCTATAACCTTACCAGTCTTGTAATCATCTGACACAGTTATTCCATTAACTGTAAATGTATACCCTTCCGGAATTGATACAGTATAATCATTAGTCTTTGCTGAAAATACAGGCTCAATTGATTTAACCTTCCAGTCAAACACTGTGAGTATCCCAAGAACAACATGCTGGTCTTTAGCTTCCAGAGTCATTCTGGCAACCTTCTTGTCATCAGCATATATGTCATACATAGGCTCTTCTGTATTATAACTGCCCTCTGATTTCTTATATGTATAGTCAGTTGTACCATCTAATTCGGACATGTACATATTGACAAATGTATCTTTTCCCTCAAATTCACTGCTGGCTGGAAGCTCAATATTATCAGCCAATGTCTTATCAGCAGCCATCTTTGTAAAGTCATTAAGGAAATCATTCATTACCTTGTCCGACTGTGAATTCTCATATTTCTTAAGGCATGAACCTGTATATGCAATCATACAGATTGCAAGAATAAGAAGAATCACTGCATATACGGCAAGCCCTGTCCAGTAATTCAATGATATATTGATTTTGCCTATATTTATAGACTTCTTAGTATTATTTTTCATATCTACACAGTTCTCCTTCCAATTACTTAGGCATTACAACAAATGCTGTTGGCAGCTTCCATGATGAATTCTGATAATAAAATGTTACGCTTGTCATCTCATAGCCACCGTTATATACCATTGTTGAAGAACTTCCGCCATCAAGGTTGGCTGCATTGACTGCTCCGTATTCCTGCATGACTGATATCAGGTCTGACGCAGTTGCACCAAGATGTCCTGAAGCACCTCTTCCATCTGTAACTAAAAGAAGTATTGCTCCGTCAGCTCTCTGTCCGATTGCTGTTCTAGGGTTAGCCCCGCTTCCCTGACCTTTTAATACTCTTGCTTCATTGTTAATAATAAGCGGAACAAAATGATTATTAGAATCAGAGCTTTCCTCCTGGAAAGCAACAGCATCCCTGATTCCGGCTTCATTAACGTAGCTTTCAAAATCTGCTGCCGACATACCATCTATATCTTTAACAACTAAAAGGTTATCCTTATTAAGTCCGATTAAGTAAAGACCTGAGAGTGCTGAAGGACTGTTATATGTAATCTTACCGTCCTGCACTACAATTCCAAGTGGTGAGCCGCCTCTGTTTCCTGATGAAACATACAGACCTCCGTTAACTCCTGCAACAGCTCCTGCTCCGCTTACAATCTCATGAAGCTCCTTACCGTAATCTCCCCATGGGTATGTAGTTCCGACCTTAACCTGTGACGGATCTTTTATAATCAGCATTTTTCCAAAGAATGACCTTCCTGAAATCTCAACCATTCTTATTCCATTCCCGTCAAACTGCTCTACCTCTCCTTTATTGTCAACCGTCTGTGTATCTGTGTCTGTTGATATATTAATGAGAGATGTATCAATATCTGAATCCATTGACTCCATCTTATTAGCATTAATTACATCATTAATCTGCGCATCTGTACAGAACCACGAAGCAAGAAACTTCATCTGACCTGATTCAAGAACTGTTGATATAAAAAGATTTCTGGCTGCAGGTGCTGAATCGCTGCATATTCTCTTAATCATAATGAATAAAGTTCCTACCAGCATTACTATAGTAACAAGTACCACCAGTAATACTCTGCCTATAATTCTGGCAATTTTCTTTCCCATAATTTTCTCCCTATTCTGTGTTATATATTATTCCAGCCTCATTGCATTAGATATCACTGAACCTGAAATACCGAAAACATTAATTATTATATCACTAATATGGCAGTGTTTGCCATATATAATTTGAAATACTCATCGCTGTCACTTTTTCTTATCTATTCTCATCGCTGTCCGCACGGACAGCTCATATGCCAGAACTGCGTTCTGGCATTGTCGCGACGCTCCCCGAATATACAAGAACAAGCCCCAGCCCATGCAAGCATGGCTGTCACTTCTTCTTGTACATTCTCATCGCTGTCCGCGCAAAAAAAGAGCGACGGCAAATTAACTCTGCCATCGCTCTTTTTAAAAAAATATGAGGGAGAAAAAATGTTTTCTTTACTCCATCATAATACAACATACTTTGTGATATGTTAATATATATTGTATAAAGCATTTATAAAAAAAATATAAACTGGCATTCATCTTATTCCGGTCGTCCAAGATAAAATCCCTGCACTAAATCAATACCATTATCCCTTAAGAATTCATACTCTTCTCTTGATTCAATACCCTCAGCAAGCACTTTGATGCCTCTTTTATGGAAGCTGTCTCTATAATAATAGTAATACTCCTGCTTATCAACATCATTCTCAATATCTGTTATCAGACTTCTGTCCAGCTTTACGATATGCGGTGCAAATATATCCACTGCCATCATATTATTATTGCCTGTTCCAAAATCATCAAGTGCAATATTGAATCTGCTTCTGTTAATTGAATTCTTCTTAGACTGCCATTTATCAATGTCAAGAGCTGTATATTCAAGAATTTCAATTATACCTTTATCACCAAGAACATCGGCATAAAATTCATCAAAAACAGCCTGTTCCTCTGCAGTGAATGATTCCGCAGGAAATGAATTAATTGCTATATATGAATGATATCCTCGCTTTGCATAACACTGTACCGCCCCAAATATGGTTGCAACCTCAAGTGTATGCAAATCATTCTTTGCCCTGAACTCTTCAATTAAATCCATAACCCCAATATTCTTAGGTCTCATTAAAGCCTCATATGCATATATATCCTTGCCATTCGGATAAAATATAGGTTGAAATGCATAACTTATTTCCAGCTTTGCAAGCTTGTCTTTAATCTCTTCATCTAGCGGAAAAATGCTGTAGTCTACCATACTTTTGTCAATACCCTCTCACATTATTTACAAATCACATAAACAGATTTTACCGCTTTATTACATTCTTTGCAACTGTTATATTCATTCACAATCAATCATAAATAATCATCATAAAGGTGTAAGTTCTGACATTTTACTGCATGCAATTCTGAAGTTTTCTATCTTCATATCAGAATAGCTGATAACAAAGCTGTGGCTGTATTCATCAGTATTACTATGATAGTACTCAGATAACGCATTTATATGGATGCCTTCTGCCTCAAGTTTTCTTTTTACCTCATTATCAGAAAGTAATGTATTAAGTTCAAGAATAAAATGCAGTCCTGAATCAGCCTCTCTTACTCTTCCAACACATTTGAACGGCTCCTCTTTAAGTACCGAAAGAACAGCCTCTCTCTGTTTCGTATAATACAGCCTCATTCTGTTTAAATGTTTCTCAAAATATCCTTCTTCTATGAATGCAGCAAGTGCATACTGCTCGAAATTAGATACAGTACATGCATAAAAATCAAGTTTTTCCTGATATGTTGCTGCAAGGTGTGGTGGCAGAACCATATAACTGATTCGGATTGTCGGTGTCAGTGTTCTTGAAAATGTATTCATATATATAACCTTTTCGCTTATATCTATGCTTTTCATAGTCGGAATTGTCTTTCCTGTCATACGGAATTCTGAATCATAATCATCTTCTATTATATATCTGTCCGGCTTTTCATTAGCCCATGCAAGCAGTTCAAATCGCCGGCTTACCGGCATTGTTATACCTGTCGGATAATGATGTGTAGGACTTATATGAACAATATCTGCCATACATTCTCTTACCGCTTCCGGTTTCATTCCTTCATTATCCATACCGGCATAACAGAATTTCACATTATTACTTGCATATATCCTGGCAATCTTAGAATATCCCGGATCTTCAACACAATACACTTTATCTCTTCCCAAAAGCTGTATAAGAAGACTATACATATATTCCGTTCCGGCGCCAATGATTATCTGTCCTGGTGTTACCTGCATATCACGAAATGAAGCCAAATGCATAGCAATTGCTTTTCTTAACTCCCATGTTCCTTCTCCCGGAGATATTTTCATAAGATCATCCTGCCTGTCTGTTATAACACGTCTCATAAGCTTAGCCCATGTTGCAAATGGAAAGCTTCCAGGATCTGTCCTGTTTGATGATAAATCCGATTTATATCCAGTCTTCTTTGCGGTTATTTCGGGAACTTCATATTTTACAGGCTTTATCCTTGCAACACCTGAAATATCTGATACATAATATCCCTTCTTTGGAACAGAATATATATATCCTTCACTCATAAGCTGTCCATATGAATTTTCTACTGTTATGGTGCTTATTCCAAGATTGACAGCAAGCGTTCTCTTTGAAGGAAGATGCTCACCCTTAACAAGTCTGCCTTCTATTATATCTTTTTTGATACATTTGTATAAATATTCATATATTGATTCTTTTCCAATGTTTTCAAACGAGTATGTCAACATAATCTGACCTTATTTCTTTTTCAGAAATCTTCCTTTATATTAATGTCAGTTATTATAACATACATTATATTTCGTGACAATCTGTCAACATGCATATATCAAGTGTAAGTTATCTGATAAATGTATAGTTACAGACTCCAGTTAGCAGCTGTAAGCTGTGTGTTTACCATACCTGCGTATATTCCGGATTTTGCCATAAGTTCTGATGGTTTACCGCTTTCTGCTACTTTACCATTTTTTAATACTACTATTTTGTCGGCGTCTGCTACTGTTCTCATTCTATGAGCTATTATCATTACTGTCTTATTCTTTATAAGCTGTGATAATGATTCCTGTATCATTGTTTCATTATCAACATCTAAGGAAGCTGTTGCCTCGTCAAGAAGTATTACTGGTGCATCTTTTAAGAACGCTCTTGCTATGGATATTCTCTGTCTTTCACCACCTGAAAGCTCACAGCCATTCTCTCCAATCATTGTGTTCCAGCCGTTTGATAATTTTTCAGCAAATTCATCACAATGTGCAAGTTTTGCTGCTGCGATAACTTCTTCGTCCGTTGCATCCATTTTTCCTATCCTGATGTTCTCGATAACTGTATTATTAAACAGTGTAACATCCTGAAATACTATAGAGTAAAGCGACATTAGTGTCTCTGGGTCAATCATTGATATGTCCATTCCACCAACTGTTATCTTTCCCTTATCAGCGTCCCAGAAACGGGCTGCAAGTCGTGAAACTGTTGTCTTTCCTCCGCCTGACGGACCGATAAGAGCTGTTACCTCCCCCTGCTTTGCAGTAAAAGATACATCATTTAATACAACATCACCTGTATCATATGAGAATCCTACATTAGAAAACTCTATGTCATACCCCTTGTTATCAAGCTTCTCCGAACCTTCCTGCACATCATGTGAAAGTATCTCGTCTAATCTTGCACTCTGTACATCTGATGCGATAATTGCCGCAAGATTCTGTAAAGATACCTGCATTGGATCATATATTCTTGATACAACCATAAGAAACATGAAAAATGTGATAACATCTAACTTTCCACTGGCTAATAATGCTCCGCCTACCAAAGCAACTGTTGCAATACCAAGCTTGAGAATCATCTGTGCACTTCCAACAAACACAGCAGTTCCAAGTTCTGTAGCTACAGCATGCTTCTCAACTGCCTTAATTTTCTCATCAAGTCCCTTCATATACTCTTCCTGAGTATTATATGCCCGAATATCTCTGACACTTTCAAGGCACTCCTGAATACCATCTGCACACGTCATTTTCAGTGCCACCTGCTTTTCGTTAAGCTTTCTCTGAACCTTTCCAGAGCAGCTGACTATAATGAATGATATCGGAAGTACCCACAGTGCTGCTATTGCCATTCTCCAGTCAAAGAAGAATAGTCCTATTGCTACAAATGCTGTAGATATGCACGCTCCGACAAGCTCCGGTATAAAATGTGATGATGCAGTCTCCATCTGTGCGCAGTCAGCCATGATAGTACTTGTAAGGTCAGACAAATCCTTCTTTCCAAAGAATGAAAGCGGAATCTTTCTTAACTTCTCTGCAAGTGTAATTCGTCTTACACCACTCTCTACATATGTTGATAAAAATGTTGCATTATACTGGATATATGTTGATACCGCAATCAATGCAAGTGTGATAATAACTCCGGCAATATAGAATCCGCCTCTTCCTGCCAGATTTCCTTCCGTATAATCTTTAACAAGAAAATACAATAAAGACACAGGTATCATCAGTATCAAATCAGATATTGTAACTGATATGAATGCCTTAATCATATCCTGAGCGCCCTGACTTGAAAGGGCATATTTATGCATAAGCTTTTCTTTCATATTACACACCCACTTTCCAGTTTACTGATTTATTATATTCCTCCCACATATGTGCATACAATCCGCCTGACTCTGCCAGTTCATTATGCTTTCCACTCTGGTTAATCTGACCATTCTTTAATACATATACACGATCAACTCCAGTAACTGACGACAATCTGTGGGCAATCATAATAACTGTCTTTCCCTGTGAAAGCCTTTCAAATGCTGCCTGCACCTTTGCCTCGTTATCAGGGTCAGCAAATGCAGTAGCTTCATCAAGTATAAGTATAGGAGAATTCTTTAACATTGCTCTTGCTATAGCAATTCTCTGGGCTTCACCGCCTGACAGGTAAGTTCCCTTCGAACCGATTACCGTGTCTATTCCGTCCGGAAGCTTCTCGATAATATCATCGCACTGTGCATTCTTTAATGCTTCCATAATCTCCTGCCTTGTGGCGTCCTTCTTACCCATACGGACATTATCCAGTATAGACATTTTAAGCAGGTGGCTGTCCTGAAATACGAAAGATACTATATCCATAAGCTCTTTCTCATCAATATTCTTAACATTTACACCGCCGATTAATATATTTCCCTCTGTGACATCTGCAAATCTTGCGATAAGCCTTGCAATCGTAGTTTTTCCACCTCCAGAAGGTCCGACAAATGCGACCTGCTCACCCGCATTTATCTTAAGACTGACATCATGCAGCGCGTCATTTGCTGCGCCCGGATATCTGAATGAAACATTTTCAAATGTGATAGATGTATCTGCAGGGTGCTTCTTATCAGCGGTCTGCTCTAACGGCTTTCTTTCTATAATACTGTTAATTCGCAAAAGTGCGTCCTCAACAACCATTGTATTCTCGCCTGCATACATCATCTTTGTAAGTGTGACTGTAATAATAGGCGTAATAATTATATAAAACATCAGATTCAGTAAAAATGTGTTATTTACCATGCCGCTCTTAACTCCGCCGAAAAGGAATGTTCCCGCAATAAGTATTGCAAATACTGCATTAATCGCAGCAGTATATCCCATCATCGGGATTCTTAAATCCTTTGTGTAAGATACAGTCCACTTCTCATATTTCTTGATAGAATCCCTGAATCTCTTGAACGAAAATACTGACTGTCCAAATGTCTTGACAACAGGAATTCCTCTCACATACTCAACCGCCTCGCTTGACATTTCCTCCAATGCATTCTGGTACTCTGCCATTTTCTTTTTCATGTTGTCGCCCATCATGCAGCTCATTACTGCGAATGCGATTACAACCGGAATAAGGCACAGAAGTCCAAGTCGCCAGTCAAACACTAAAAGAAGAAGCGCAAGCCCGACTGGTGTGGCTGTTGCAACACATTTGTCGGGAAGCTGGTGTGCAATATAAGTTTCTGTCGCAGCACTCGATTCATTGACAATCTTTCTTACCTTACCGCTTCCCTCTTCGTCCATAAAACCAAGTGGAAGTGTAAGTATATGTCTCATAAGCTTCGAGCGCATATTTGCCTGAATCCTGAAGGCTGACAAATGCGAACACATAAGAGCTCCTATGTATATAAGCATTGCTCCTATTGCAAATGCAACGGCACTCCAGCCATATACTGACAAGTTCTGCGCATTGCCATAATCAGGTGCAACACGAAGCACCTCTTTAATCAATCTCCATATAAAATAAAATGGTACAAGTGCAACGAAAGCACTTATCGTAGCAAGTACCCATGACGCAATTGTCAGATACCTGTAATTACCAGCATATCCAAACAACTGCTTAATTGTATCTGACTTTTCATCTTTCTTTGCCATAATAATCCTCCTTGCTTTACTGCTTTGTTATATAGCACTATTCTAAGTAAGATATCACTAACCTACGCCTTTAAATAAAGGCTGCCATTTGTGACAGCCATATATTATTATTTACAGTCATTGTATATTACGCTCCAGCCTGCGCTGTGATACTTTTCAAGCAGATCAATATACTCCATCGCCTCTTCCTTAGACATATTATGTCTTATTACCTCGAAAAAGCTCTCAAAAAGTGCGGTATTCATAATATGCATGAAATCCTTTGTCAAAGGTCTTCCCTCCTTGAACTTAAGACCGACTGCTTCCATATATTTGTATGTATAATCTGTCTCAATATCAACCAGATGTTCAACAAAATTCTGGAACCTCGTACCATAAGAACAATTCACCAGAAGATTAAACTCTTCAAAATGGTCATACATATACTCTACAAGCTGTATCATTCCATTTCTTGAGTATTCATCAAGGCTTTCTTTCTGCCTGTCACTCTCCATCGCATGGAACTGTTTCTGGACATTCTCAAAAATTTCCGTAAACTCTCTTGCTGCCGGCTCCACTAATGCTGAAAAAAGGCCTTCTTTTCCACCATATCGCGAATATATTGAACCGGTTGTAGTTCCCGCTTCCATTGCAATAGTTCTTAACGAAGCCTCAACATAGCCCTTGCTCTTAAATTCTTTTTTGGCACATTCTTCTATCTTCTCAGTAACACCTTCAACCGCCTTAGACACTCACGCCTCCTATCTATAACAGTGTTATATAACACCGTTATGAGTATATTATCTTTATATTTTAATGTCAATATTTCACATTCCAAAACACATTTATCGATATATTTTATCATTAACTGTTATGCTCTGCCTTCTCTTTTCTGTTACACCAGATAAAGAATACCACATTTAACACAATTCCAAAAATAGTTGCTACAGGTGCAGCCAGACCAATCTTAGTAAGGCTCGCATGAGGCTGTATACTCATATAATACGCAAACGGCAGACGGACAAGCAGTGTCTGTGTAAGTCCCTGAATCATTACCCATACTGTCTTGTCATGCCCATTAAAATATCCAATCATGCTGAATAATATTGCTGTAACAATCGTCTCTAACGCAAATCCCTTAAGGTAATCATATCCATTCTGTATAACAGCCTCGTCAGTTGTAAATATTGCTGTGAGAAGGTCACCCTTAAACATCACTAACATGAATACTATACAGCCTATCACAAGTCCGACACCAATACCGACAAACATCGTCTTCTTTGCTCTCTTTTCATTGCCGGCACCGACATTCTGTGAAACAAATGATGCCATTGACTGCATAAGTGAACTTGGTATGAGCATTGCAAAATTAACTATTTTACATGCAACACCATATCCTGACGATGCCTGTAATCCCAGTCTGTTAACGAATGCACACAGTGCAAGGAACGAAACCTGTGTAAGAAATTCCTGTAATGCAAGCGGAAGACCAACCTTTAATGCTCTCCTACAATGTCTGTTAATTGAGAAATCTTTCTTAGTTATCTTAAACGGAAGTTTTCTCTTAAAAAGTAATACAAGTGCAAATATAACACTTACCGCCTGTGCTGCGACTGTCGCAATAGCAGCTCCCGAAGCATTCATGTTAAACCCTGCAACAAGAACAAGGTCACCTACAATATTAATAACACATGCAACTGCAACGAATATAAGAGGTGATTTGCTGTCTCCAAGTCCCCTGAATATTGCCGAAAGTAGATTATATGCAACTATAAAGAATATTCCTGAGCCACATATTTTTACATATACAGATGTAAGACCTACTGCTTCTTTAGGTGCCTGCATTATAACAGCAATCTGTCTTGAAAGGACAATCATAACAACGAAAAGTACCACTGAAATCATTGCAAACACAACGATAGCTCCGCCTATCAGAGCACCTATCTGCTCCGGTCTTTTCTCTCCAATATATCTTGCAATAAGCACTGTAACACCCATTGCAAACTGTGTTACAACAAATGTAACTAAATTAAGCACCTGGCTTCCTGTCGATACTGCTGAAAGGCCTTCAGTAGTACCAAATCTTCCAACAACAAGCAAGTCAACTGCACCATATGCTGCCTGTAATATTAATGCACCAAGTATTGGCATCATAAAAGGAATCAGCTTCCCTAATATACTTCCCTGTGTAAAATCTGATTTTGAATTATTCAATGTCAACTCTCCTTTCGCTCATAACTTTATAGAATTTATTAATAGTCTCAATCATGCCGTCAGCCTCCTCATCAGTAATGTCCGTCAGATATCCACTAAGACGGCTGTAATAATCTGCATCATATTTCTTAGAGAGCTCTTCTCCCTTATCTGTAACCGTAATATAAGTTATTCTCGCATCTTCCTGCGAAGTAGTCTTCTTAAGATATCCCTTAGCTTCCATCTCCTTGACAGTACGTGTAACACCCGGTCTTGGAAGATTAAGCCAGTCACTGATATCCGAAACCTTAACACATTCATTACTCTCTAACAGATGATGAATCACATCAATATACTGGATATAAGCAGGCGCAACCCCATCTGGCAGCTCCGGCAGCAGTTCCCTAATCCTCTTAGCCAGATAACAGGCATCCAGCATTCTCTTAATCTTGTCTGGTTTCATAACACATTCGTCTCCTTAAATTATATAGTCACAGAATTAATTATCTTTGTTAATTATCATAGGTAATTATATATGCGCATTTTCATTGTGTCAACCTGATTTCTATGTAGATTCCTGCTTATCATCGTAAAATCAGCTTGATTTTGCTTGTAGTTCTCTATTATCCTGACAATCTAGCTTGATTTACATTTTCATATAACCAGCTTTGTATCTCTTTGCGGAAATGTCGTTCCTATAAATATTATTTTTCATAAGCATTTATAGGTATTTTTTCGCTGATTCCACGAATTTCCAGCAAAAAACACCTATAAGACAGTCCATAATGAACCATCTTATAGGTGTTTACAGAATAAAAATCAAAATAATACAAGATTTTTCCATACTTCTACCTATAAATCCATCAATAATACGACTACCTATAGGTATCACATCAAAAATGCGATGTTCTCCAAAGGAGAACAAGCCCACACGCCTTCCGGTCAACAAGGAAGCGATGTTTCCCAAAGGGAAACGAGCCCATCCCACAACAAAACCTTCCGATCAACAAGGAAGCGATGTTTCCCAAAGGGAAACGAGCCTGAGCCTACACCCAGGCAGGCCTGTTTTATGGTGTATTGCAGCTTCAGACCGTTGGAAGTGCGCCGGCACTTAGTGAACGCACTCCCGAAGGGAGCAGTGAACTTAGTACCGCTGCGCACTTCCACGAGCGGAAGCGTGTCTGAAGTGCAACACACCATAAAACCCTTACTCTACGTTCTTCAAAGCATCCGTCTTAGGAATCTTAGAAATCTTCACAAGCTGAAGCACAGCAACAACCGCATAGCACACAATTCCCATAACAACCATTTCCACAAAGCAGCTTCTTCTTATCATATAAGGAATATATCCTGTCATCATAGTGTACAAATATGATGAGAATGCCCATTTAAGCATAGCATTTACTATGGGTACAGAAACTACCAGTGATATAACTACCATAATCGAAGTTGCAACAATATACAATCCGCCAATCTCTCCATTCTTGAAACCAAGAATCTTAGTCATTGAAATTGATTGTGCATTCTTTTCAATAATCTGTTTAGATAACAGATACATAAGAAGGACGAACATTATAATTCCAAAATACTTCAGTATATACATCATCTCACCCATTGAAACCTTCATCTGGTTAGACACTTTGATAAGGTCTTCATATGTAACTATTGAAGCAACATATTTATCATCAATATCTGTGAGCTTCTTGTCTGTGAAGTATCCAGTGAAGTAATCATCAGCCTTGTCAAATGTATCAATAAAGTTTTTTCTTGTCATGAATACTGCAAGTGCAGCGTCATATTTATAGCTTCCTGCAATTGTGAATTCGTATTCTTCATCAGAATAAGGATCCTTCAGCTTAAATGTATCACCCTTTTTTAGTCCGTATTTGACCATTACACCATTAGATACAAGTATCTCATCATCCTTGATATCCACATCAACATACCTGCTGTTATCCTGAATACCATATATCATGATATCGTCTGTCATATATTTTTCATCAGTTGTATCAAGCGATGTCACACAGTATTTTTCGGCACCTGATATATCAGTTTCCACCTGACTCTTTAAAACATACTGGTATTCACATATCTGTGACTTCTTAACAACATCAGCATAATCATTAATAAGCGGTTCAAACATGATACTGAATACAACAAGTGCACCTGCAATCAGTATTCCTAAGAACAATGTCAGATAATTAGGTATATTTTGGAACATTATCCTTAATCTGAATCTTGTCATGAATGGAAGCTTGTGGCTTAACTTTACAAGCTTCTTTTTCTTTCTGTTGGTAAGCTCATGCCTTAAGAACTTAAGCGGTGAAAGCCGGAGCTTCTTATCAAGCACAATAAGATTAACAACAAACATAATAATAATCGGAACAACTGTTGTATCAACAAATGCTTCTGCATTAAGCAGTGTCGTGTAAGTACACAGACTGTAGCTGTTATAATACACATTTACAAAAAACTTTTCCAGAAGAGTATAGCCAAGTATGTTACCAGCAACAGCAGCGACCATTGTTACAGCAACAGGAAGGACCATGTAATGTCTTACAATCTCACTCCTCTTATAGCCTGATGCACGGAGAGTTCCGATAACCCCTGCCTCCTGACTGATTGTGTTAGATGTTGTAACAGCGAAGACAAATGCAATTACAACAACTACAATATAGTCAAAAAGCATAATTGTTGCCTTATCTGAACCCATATCATCTCCTGTGAAATTAACAGCCTTGTTAGTGTATCTTGGAAGATAATCAGATATGTTCATAATCTCATTATTGCCACTCATTATAAGCTTTGTATCATATTCTTTGATAACATCGCCAAGATTTTTAAGAAAATCTTCAGAAGCCTCTTTTTCAGCCTTATCTCCTATAACCTCTTTGTTATATTTCCATGCATAATTATATTTGACATGATTACTTGAAACATTTTCAAAGCCCTTATCAGTCATAACAGCAATAGAAAAATTAGTTGCGTCAAACATCATGTCTGAATTATTCTCAAAAAGGCAGCTGTAATCAGGAACTGCAACAAAACCGGTAACCTTTAATTCCTTTCCTGCGAGCTTAATTGTGTCGCCTATCTTAATCTTCGCATTCTGTGCATACATACGGTCAAGTGCTATTTCATTATCGGCAGCAGGCATTTCGCCTTTCATAACGCACTCAAGATTAACCTCTGTCCTGTCTTTATACACTCTGATTGTATCACCGCTGTCAGCCTCATCTTCCTCAAAATATCTTAAGTCGTAAAGCTTGCTGTCAGTCTTATTCTCAATATCATTAATAAGTGAGCTGTCAGGCTCTTTATCTAATGCAAAATGTCCATCTTCAAGATTATATTTTTCAAAGCCCTCATCATATGAGTGCTTAACGCTGTTGTCTGCAACAAGGAATCCGCTGACTAACGAAATCATCATAACCATAAACAAGAATATCACAAGATATTTACCAAAATCATGCTTTAATTCTCTTGGCAGACGCTTATTTAAAGGATTTCTCATAATCATTTCCTCCTACCATTCAAGGTCTGCTGCCGTTATCTTGTTATCATTAACATAGTTCTTACGGATTCTGCCATCTCTTAATGTAATAACTCTGTCTGCCATATTCTTGATAGCGTCATTATGTGTAACTATTATTATAGTATTACCGTACTTCTTATTAACATCTTCAATAAGCTTTAATATATCCTTAGATGTGTTGTAATCAAGCGCTCCTGTAGGTTCATCACACAACAGGATATCAGGATTCTTGATAAGTGCTCTTCCTATTGAAGTTCTCTGCTGCTGACCACCCGATAACTGGTTAGGCTTCTTGTCAGCATGGTCTGAAAGTCCTAATGTGTTAAGAATCTCATCTGTATTAAGTGCCTTATCACTTAAGTAAGCACCAACCTCAATATTTTCCCTTACAGTAAGGTTAGGTATAAGATTATACATCTGAAAAACATATCCAAGATGCTTTCTTCTGTACTGTGTAAGACGCTTTTCATTCATATCCGCTGTCTTCTCACCATCTATAGATATGTAACCCTCGTCTGCATCATCAATACCACCGATAATATTAAGCAGTGTTGATTTACCAGAACCTGATGGACCAAGCAATACAACGATTTCCCCTTTATTAACCTCTATGTCTATTCCATTCAGTACTTCCACCCGGCTTTCGCCTTCTCCATAATGCTTTTTGATTCCCTTAATCTCTAAAAACATATTTACCTCCTTCGGGCACGCCCTCTCATATCATTATATGAACAATCGTTCATATATTCATTATATTAGCACTTATTAATTTTGTGTCAATAGGTGAAAATTTATCATCAACAGGCACAAAAAAAGTAAGCGTAGGTTAGAATGCCCTAACCTCGCTTACTTTATCACATTTCACTATATAATTCACTATATCTTATTGATAAATATTATCAATAAACAAACTGCATTTTTACTTGTCTTTACCTGTCAACTCATCAATAAGCCTTATTGATTCCATAATCATACTGTCACAATGAGCCTTCTTCTCACCACCCTTTAAAGCATTGTCTCTTAAAAGGTCAGCACAGTTAGTCATTCCATTGTGATTGTCCCTTATTGTTCTCTGAAATGCTCCGACAGCACCCGGACTGCTTACACCAAGTGCGCCGAGTACCATAAGTCCCCCGGTGATTGCACCGCATGTTCCTCCACATTTCATACCGCCGCCAAAATTACAGCCAAGACATTCTGCCTGTGACTCAGTTAAACCTAAATCATCAGCATATGCCATCATAATAGTTTCGGCACAATTATAGCATTTCTGCGGTGAACGCAGTTCCTTAGCTTTCTCTATATGTCTGTTCATACTCATTCCTCATCCTTCATTATTTATCGTATTACTCATTACTGTTCCATAAAGCCAAACTTTTTCTTCTTGACTCTCACAAAGAAGAACACACTTAATGCAACTGAAGCAAGCTCCGCAATCGGCCATGCCCACCATACAAGATTAACATTCCCTGTTCTGGAAAAAATATAAGCACATGGCACAAGGAATATGATCTGTCTTACAAATGATACAAGCATGCTGTATATACTACTTCCAAGTGCCTGAAAGAATGAACTGCATATAATACATATTCCTGCAAATATAAAACTTATTGATATAGTCCTTAAAGCAGGAACACCCATTCGTATCATATCTGACGATGCGCTGAATATTGACAACATTGGAACCGGGAATATCTGAACTGCAATCATAAAAAGTATCATTATTATCTCTGCATACATTACTGCAAGCTTAAGTGTCTGTATAACTCTGTCTTCTCTCTTGGCCCCATAATTAAAAGCTATTATAGGAACCATTCCACTGTTCATACCAAATATTGGCATAAATGCAAAGCTCTGCAGCTTAAAATACACACCAAATACAGCAACCGCTGTTGATGTAAATACAACCAGAATCTTATTCATGCAGAATGTCATAACAGAACCAATTGCCATCATAATAACTGATGGAATTCCTATGAATAAGATATTGCAAATTCTTTTTCCTGATGGTCTGAATCCCTTAAAAGTAATATGTATCTCTTTATTAACCTTAATATTAAATATCACTGCCATAATCGCTGCAACAATCTGGCCTGCAACCGTGGCTGCTGCTGCACCTACTATACCAAGCCTTGGTGCACCAAGCAGGCCAAATATAAGTATCGGGTCAAGAATAATATTAATTATAGCACCCGTACCCTGTGTAATCATGCTGTAAAATGTTCTTCCCGTAGCCTGTAATAATCTCTCAAATATCATCTGGAACAGACAGCCAAAACTGATTATAAGAATAACCGAAAGATAATCATAACCATAGTCAGCTATCACTTCATTAGCCCCCTGAATAACAAAAAACTCTCTGGCAAAGAAAAGTCCTATAACAAGAAATATTATATAGCTGCAGGCTGTTATGAATATACCCTGCACAGCCATTTTATCAGCTTCTTCATGCCTTCCTTCTCCTAATGCCCTTGAAAGCAGTGCATTAGTACCTACACCCACGCCGCCTGCAACACCAATCATAAGATTCTGCATTGGAAATGCCATTGAAACCGCTGTAAGCGCTTCCTCACTTATTCTTGCAACAAATATACTGTCAACAATATTATACAGTGCCTGTACAAGCATTGATATCATCATTGGCAGAGCCATATTAATAAGCAGCTTATTAACAGGCATTGTACCCATTTTATTTTCTTTCATTGTATTACTCATAAAATTCTTCTCCCTTATTCTCCTCGTCAAAATATTCATATTCTCTCATATTATCTTTGGTTTTATTCTGCTCATCAATAGCATTGCCAAGACCCTTCAATGCTGAGAAAGGCAGGAATATCTTAGCTCTGCTTTCCATATCCATTCTTGGTCTTTTACTCGGTACCGGCCATTTCATATTGATTATATCATCATATTTTCCCATAAGCTATGCCCTGTGACCTCCAATCTGACCGTTTCTTTCAATTGCAGTCGCCTTGTTCTGCAGATTATTAGCTTTCATCACCGCATTCTTACCATATTTTTTCTTAATATCAAGCATTGCATGCTGCATCTTCTTTTCGCGTTCAAGCTGTGTCTGATCTGTAAACATATCAAACTGCTGAAACCCCTCATTAGTAAGATTGGCAACTGTAAGATTTAACTTCCTGATATACAGCTTTCTGTCAGTGTATTTATCATATATATCAAGAAAAGCTTCTCTTAACTGTTTTGATGAAGATGTACATGTCGTAAGTGAAACAGATTTATTAAGTCCCTGTGGAACTTCCCTTCCATATCTGTCTACATGGATTTCACCCTTGTAAGTTCCCTTATCAACATTTACCCTGTCATAAGTTACATTTAACGCAATCGAATCGGTCACAAAGCCTTTATCTACTAAATCCAGTGCAAGCTCATCTGCCATCTCTCCAACTACAATCCTTGCATCTTCAAATGTGTATGGTTCTTTTAACACCTGTCCTGAACACAGGCTGCTCGCCTTGGGCTTATATTTCTTAATATCTGCAATTGTACACGGTTCATATCCCCATGCGTGGTCTATAAGAATCTCTGCATCTACTCCAAACTGCTTATACAGCCAGTCCTCATCTTCAAGGGACATTCTCGCAATATCCCCCATAGTCTTTATACCGTGTTTTTCAAGCTGTCTTGATATTCCTGGTCCAACCCTCCAGAAGTCTGTAAGAGGCGTATGACTCCATAACATTTTTCTGTAATCATTAACACTTAATTCTGCGATACGCACACCCTTGCTGTCTGCCTGTATATGCTTTGCAACTATATCCATTGCTATCTTGCACAAATACAGATTAGGTGCAATTCCTGCCGTAGCCGTTATTCCTGTCGTATCATACACATCCTCTATAACTTTTGCGGTAAGCTGTCTTGCCGTCATATTATACAGCTTCATATAATCTGTTGCATCTATAAATACTTCATCAATACTGTATACAGTTATGTCATCCTTACTGAAATATTTTAAATATATAGAATATATCTTTGATGAATATTCCATATAAAGCCCCATTCTTGGAACTGCTACAGTATATTCAAGCTTCTTTCCTGTGCGTTCTTCAATTTCTTTTGCCTTCTGTTCTACCTCAAAAAGCCTGCTTCGTCCGGAAAGTCCATATTTCTTAAGAGAAGGAGTAACTGCAAGACATATTGTTTTAGCTGTTCTTGATTCATCAGCTACTACGAGATTAGTGGTAAGCGGGTCTGATTCTCTTTCAACACACTCAACACTTGCATAGAATGATTTAAGATCAATTGCAATATATACTCTTTCCATCACATCCTCCTTCCCGAATTTCAGAAAGACACACCAGTTATTACGATACCAGTGTGTCTTTAAAATATACATTTTATTCTTTTATTACATTGTTATAAGCTGCTTCATTATATCAACCGGAACGTAATAACTTACTCCTAAAGGATTAATAACTATCCCTGAAGCACCCAATTCCTTTACTGTCTTAAGAAGTTCCATATATGTGTAAAGCATATCCTCATGCTTACCTGCATAACATTTTTCCATCTCTAAACCATCTGTAAATACTGGAAGTGCAAGAACTTTCTCACCTTCTTTGTGGCTTACTTTATCAGTAATATCAACATATGGATGTGAAATTGATACCTCTTCATCTGTCTCTTCCTTAGTACAAGGAACCATGTAATCTGCATTACGGATAGCTTTCTTAAGTTCTGCTTCTTTATCTCTTAAAATCGCTGCCTTAGCTGTTGAATCCCCTGACTTTCTGTACTCCTGGAAGAACTTGATAAGTGCGTTCTGAAGTCCTGGATTAGTCACAAAATCTTCTCTTATATACTGGTCATATGCTCCAATCTCTTCTCTTGAAACAATAAGCTCATTATCCCTGCCATCTGTAAATCTGATATTTCTGCATCCGTTACGATATAAATGTGCTATCTCATACTGCATTGAATCCTTATCCTCAATACCATATGAAATTTCATATCCATATTTTCCAAGCTGTTCTTCTACTCTGGCATGATTAGTATAATCATATAATACAACTATATCATCATCAACCATATATGGATAACCTGTACTGTCACAATATATTGTCCATAAGTGATCAGCATTAAGAAGCTTATCAACAATAATCCTTCTGTACACATTACCTATTTCATTAAAATATCCTTCATCATTGACATTATTCTTTTCCTGAGCTTTCTTGATAAGCTCTGGAAGAACTTTAGTAAGAACTTCTACTCCGTCTGTAATTGAAAGTCCAGTTACATACGCAACACCCTTGTCTTCATCCTTAAAAATGTGTCTTATAATGTCCTGTGCTTTAATTGAATCCATTAAACTCTCCTCCTGGTAAAAGCATTTTTAAATGTGCCCGAATCACTTTTATTATCTAACAATAATACCAGCATAATTCTCGCTTTAGTAGGCGACATGTCTGTATAGAAGATATTATCTCCACAGTCTGCAAAATCACCCTTCATATATACATCTTCACTACATGATACTACTACAATACCAGCATTCTTTCCTGATACAGCTTCTGAAAGTTCTTCCGAAAGTTCTCCATCGGCAGTCGAAGAAACTATAACTATAGCATCATTAAGATACATATTCTTGTATAATGCATCTGCATCAATTCCAACATAATCATATACAATATCTATATTGTCTAATCTCTTAGTGTCCGCAATGTCAAATATCATATAATCATTAACATTAACAAAAAATCCTTCTGGTAACTGATTATTGGCATTATCTGTCTTATCAAAGTCTTTATTAATATACTCCTTCGCCTGTGTTACCTTATAATCCGGACTGCCGTTGTTATAATCATATGGTATTATTACAAGAGGTTTATCATCCTTAACTGTAAGTGACAGAAAATATCTGACATCTTCTGAGTATTTCTTATTAAGAACAAGAACAACTCCTTTAACATCTTTATTATTCATATCTGAATTAATGTCTTTAGCTATTGCCAGCATTCCATCGATGGAATAATCTGTATTATCTTCTGTTCCATATACACGTATATCAGGCTCACTGTTACTGTCATCTTTGTTATCGTCTACAGTTTCTGATGTTGTCTCATTATCTTTATCTGCATTATCCTGTCTGGTTTCGTCCTGCGAAAGAATATATTTCATCGGATTCTTTAACATTGTGCTGCATCCTGTCAGTGTCAGAATTGACATAAGTGAAACCATTGCGATTATACAACATTTTTTATTAATCATACATAAAACCTCTTGTTAACCTCTGCCGTAACATCTTACTTCTCAGATTATAGTAAGAATTCCAAGCGATTTAAGAAGGAGAAGGAATAAAAGAATTGGAGCAATCCACTTTACCATAACAGTATAAAGCCACTTTCTTCCCATCTTAATCCCTGTTTTCTCTACTTCATCTATAACAGTCTTTGGCTTAAGTATCCATCCTATAAGGATACATGTTCCTATAGAAACTATTGGCATAAGTACATTATTGCTGACATAATCCATAATATCAAGCACCTGTGCATGTACTCCGTTAGGGAGCTTAATATCAAATAACAGTTTATTATATCCTAAGCATACGATAACTGCAACAGCTATACCAATTACAGTTTCTATTGCTGTAGCCTTGTTTCTGTTTAACTTAAATTCATCCATAAAGCTTGAAACAATAGCTTCCATAATTGAAACTGCACTTGTAAGGGCTGCAAAGAATACCATTGCAAAGAATATTGCACCAATTACATTTCCTGCAAATCCCATAGAATCAAATACTTTAGGAAGCGAAACAAACATAAGACTTGGACCTGATGCTGTCATTCCATCTCTTCCCATGAATACAAATACAGCAGGAATAATCATTACACCTGCAAGAAATGCAACTATTGTATCAAATAGCTCAATCTGGTTAATTGACTTTCCAAGGTTAGCATCATCACTTACATATGAACCATATGCAATCATAATACCCATGGCAACACTTAAACTGTAGAAAAGCTGTCCCATTGCGTCCATAAGAACTGTACAGAACTGCTTAACAGTAATTCCTTTCATGTTAGGAATTACATAAGCACCTAATCCCTGTAAACCTGTTCTTGTTGTGCCATCAATGTCTGTATATGAAATTGTAAGTGAATATACAGATACACCAAGAACAAGCACAATAAGTAATGGCATGATAATCTTTGATGATGATTCAATACCACTGTTAACACCACGGAATATAATAAATGCAACAATTATTGTAAACACAAGCATCATTATGATTGGTTCTGCTGTCTGACCGATAAATCCTGAGAAATATCCGTCCTGTGCTGCTGCATGTCCATTACCCGTAATATAAACAAGAAGATACTTAAGTACCCATCCACCGATTGTTACATAGTATGGAAATATCATTATAGGTACAATACATGCAATAATACCCAGTGGCTTCCACTTACTCTTTAACTTGCTGTAAGCTGTAAGCGGACTCTGCTTTGTCTTTCGTCCAATAGCAATTTCTGTTGTGAGTAGAGTAAAACCAAATGTTAATGCTAAAACAATGTAAATAACGAGGAATAATCCGCCTCCATCTTTAGCTGCCAGATAAGGAAATCTCCATATGTTACCAAGTCCTACAGCACTACCCGCTGCTGCAAGGACGAACCCTATAGAGCCCTTGAATGAATTACGATTTTCGTTCATTTCATAACCTTCCCTTTTTTTTAAATATACTTATAAATTATACCTAATAATCTATATAAGGTCAAGGAAAGCGTTACATCATATTAGTCTTCTCTACATACAATATATACATTGGAATAACATTATTTTTGATAATATACTTAGCCTCAAATGCTTGTAAAGTGCTCTTTTGCAAACTGCATATCCTGTACCACTTCTACAGTTCCAAGATAAATACCTTTTTTGTCTCTCACTGCATAATAAGTTACTAAAAATGGTTTTCCTTGCTTTTCCATCCAGACCGGAACGCTATCCCTAGTATGATTTTTAAAACTTTCTATAATGGAACGAACCATTGGCTCTATCTTAGGCGGATGACAAGAGAATACTTCTCTGTCAATTGCCATACCAGGTCGTTTGAACACTTTCGCTCCTTCGTTAAAGAAACGATTTATATTATTATCATCGATAAATGTAATCTCTATTGGCAATGTATTAAGCATAGCTTCCAGCTGTGCTACACTCATATGTCCACCTCCCATTACTATTTCACCTTCATTAATAGCCGCCTTATGACGATTCTTTTTATCCTGCACATATTTTTCTGCTTCTTCCCATCTATTCTCAATGCCATACACTAATGCATAGTCTTTGGCATCTTCATAGATTCCATACCATTCTTCGACTGTAAAATTCACTGCGCAGATAGGGAACAATATATTATTCTCTTTATAAATCATTTCATCCGCTCTTGTTAAAACAGCCTGTACTCTATTAATCCATTCTTCGTCATGATTGCTTTCTTTATCTATTGCTGCTAATTCATCTCTGATTTCATCATCAACAGTCCACATAACATCCGATGGCCCTGAAATTTCATAGCGAACTTTAAGGAGTGGATAAATCAAATCACCCTTTTTTGCATAGTGTATTGCTATTTGTCTAAAATCTGATATTTTTTTGCTTACATCTTCGCCCTTTTCTAGTGCACCTCTAATATCTGATATTTCTTTACTAAACTTCTCATTTTCTTCTGTAAAAGAATAAAGAGGATGCCCCTTTGTTTCTCTGAGTGCTTTTGCAAGCTCATGTTTTCTGACATACGCATCCGGCATAATTTTCATTTCGGATCTTTCTTCTTTTTTTAAAGATTCTTCGACTGCCTTTTCAGCATTTGCTATTTTTTCTTCTTTAGTTAAGCCATGAAACAATGCACTATGCACATCACACAGTTTCTGCACCTCTGTAATAGGTGTTCCCTCTTTTATAAGTTCCTGCTCTGCCTTCATGATTTCAGAAGCTTCTACATCAGAAAAATTTTGAACAAAATCTTTTTTAACACTTTCTAAATCTTCTCCATTTCCAAGTCTCTTTAAATAATCCTTCAGCAATTCTGTATTGCTAGTCTCTTTGACTTGAAATTCTTTGCTTCTCATAGAAGAAATATCTGGCATATTACCAGTAATTTCATCCACCGACCAGTTTAAATTCATTTTTTTATTCATAATATTTTACCACCTTTCACCTATTTTGTTTGGTTCCCTCATGATTATTTATTTAATAACTTTTTTATATCCTCTTCAGGTGTACTAATTGGAGAAAGCCCATAATTCTCTACCAGGAAATTCAGCACATTTGGCGAAATGAATGTTGGTAATGTTGGTCCTATGTGAATGTTCTTTATTCCAAGATAAAGAAGCGTAAGTAAAATACATACAGCCTTCTGCTCGTACCATGAAAGTACCATCGATAGCGGAAGTTCATTCACATCACATTCAAATGCTTCTGCTAAAGCGATTGCGACCTTGATTGCACTATAAGCATCATTACACTGTCCCATATCCATGATTCTTGGAAGTCCTCCGATTGTTCCTAAATCTAAATCATTGAATCTGTATTTTCCACATGCAAGCGTCAAAATAATGCTGTCTGCAGGAGACTGTTTTACAAACTCTGTGTAGTAATTTCTTCCTACTCTGGCTCCATCACATCCACCAACCAAGAAGAAATGTTTAATATCTCCATTCTTTACCGCTTCAATCACCTGATCTGCTACAGATAATACAGTTCCATGTGAGAAACCAGTTGTTACCTGTATTCCACCATTAATTCCAGTCATATGCTGATCTTTGGTATATCCACCTAAGGCGAGTGCCTTTTCAATAACTGGTGTAAAATCCTTTTCTTCTCCTATGTGTACAATTTCTGGATAAGATACAACTTCTGTTGTAAATACTCTGTCTGCATAGCTTGGTTTTACAGGCATAAGACAGTTCGTTGTATACAGAATTGCTCCAGGAATATTATCAAACTCTTTCTGCTGATTCTGCCATGCTGTACCAAAGTTTCCCTTTAGATGAGAGTACTTCTTGAGTTCTGGATATGCATGTGCTGGAAGCATTTCACCATGTGTATAGATATTGATTCCCTTATCTTTTGTCTGCTCTAATAAAAGTTGTAAATCTTTTAAATCATGACCTGTAATAATAATAAATGGTCCTTTTTCAATTGTAAGAGGTACCGTTGTTGGTACAGGAGTTCCATAAGTTGTAGTATTTGCTTGATCTAAAAGCTCCATACATCTTAAATTAACTTTTCCAACCTCTAATACGATAGGAAGTAGTTTATCCATTCCCCAATCTTTCATTCCGATTGCAAAAAGTGCCTTATAGAAGAATTTGCTGATTGTTTCATCGGTATATCCAAGCACACTTGCATGATATGCATATGCAGCCATTCCACGAATTCCAAAAAGTATTAAGGATTTTAATGAACGAATATCTTCATCAGTAGTCCAGAGAGTACTCATATCAAAATTATTGTTTCTTCCACATGAGTCAGAGCATGTAAAGCAATTTGGTACTAATTTCTTTTTTGTATCTTCTATCTTATCAATTAAAAGCTTTAATGTTTCATCATTAAAGTTTACATTTGTAATAGTTGTAAATAATCCCTCAAGAACTAATTGATTCATCTCTTCAGTTACAAGCTGCTCATTACCCTCAGTTGCACGAGCAAGTCCAATTAATGCTCCTGTAAGCTCATCCTGTAATCTTGCAGTATTGGCAGACTTTCCGCATACTCCTGTATTTCCGGTACATCCTGTGCATCCTGCTGTCTGTTCACATTGATAACAAAACATCTTATTTTCCATGTTCTTCTCCTTTTCTATTGCTTTATTCATCATCTTTTGTTGCTTAATGGAACTATATCAAACTTACATTAATCATTCTGTTGTCTAGGCAACATTTTCGTATTATTTTCAACTTTTGTGATATACTAAGGAAAAGATAAAAAGAAGGATGAAAAATCTCATGGAAAAATATATTAACATTTTAAAGAATACACCTTTGTTTCAAGGAATTTCAGAAGCAGAAATTCTTCCAATGCTTAAATGTCTATCTGTCAGCATTAAAAATTATTCAAAAGGCGAATATCTGTTAAGAAGTGGAGATAAGATACAAACTATCGGCATGATTCTATCTGGTCAGGCTCTCATAATAAATGATGATGTTTGGGGAAATCGCAATATTATTACAGAGCTATCATCAGGAATGCTCTATGGCGAAAGCTATGCCTGCATCAGCAGTGTTCCTGCTCAAATCAGTGTTATTGCTAATGAAAATCTCACTGTCATGCTTTTCAATATAAATCATATTGTTACAACCTGTTCTTCATCTTGTAGTTTCCATACAAGATTGATTCATAACCTTTTAGAGATAATAGCACGAAAAAATGTAAGATTGATGAACAAAATAGATCATGTTTCTAAGAAAAATTTACGTGACAAGATACTTAATTACTTGTCTAGCGAATCTATGCACGCTGGCTCTAACACATTTACAATCCCTTACGATAGACAAGGGCTGGCAGATTATCTGAATGCAGACCGAAGTGCTCTATCTAGTGAATTGAGTAAATTACAAAAAGAAGGTGTACTCTCTTACAAGAAAAACACCTTCTCTTTGAGGGTATAAAACCCTTCTGGGAAAGGGAATGGATGTGGATTGGTCAAAAACAAATCAGGGGCGCAAATACTATAACAGACAGTCGGCTGTGGATTTTGTGGCGGCGGGGATTTCGCATGTAAGAATCCGTATTGCGGACAAAGTGGACCAAGAACTGTTGGAGGGACTTGACCGGCAGATTCGGGACTGCCTTGATAATGGGATTATTCCCATTATAGCTTATCAGGCGGATGCATTCAAAAATGACCCAAGTGATAAAAATATAGAAAATGTTGTTACGTGGTGGTCGGAAGTGGCCGAACACTATCAGGATAAATCTCTGATACCATCTCCAGCCACAATAAAATGAAGAGCAGCCAATATTATACCGATAACTATCAATATAATTCCATACGATTGAGCTGGGTAGATGCCACCCAGCTCTTATAGAGTCTCCTGTACATACATATTTTTAGTCACTATAATGCCTTCTTAGGACATGCTTTGACGCATTCCATACACAGAATACACTCTGTTCCATTTTCTCTTTTACAGGAATTATCTGTTACATCAACATTCATCGGACATACTCGCTTGCACTTTCCACAGGAAACACATCTTTCCTTATCACACTTCACACGAAGTAGGCTAAAATAACTCATAGGCTTTAAGAATACGGTAATTGGGCAGATATATTTACAGAATGCCCTATTATCCCGAAACGCAAATGCCAGAATGATTCCAATGGCATAATACAGGATATTGCCAACAAGAAATGCCCAGAACATAATTTGCTCGATATTCTCCACGTGGCATAAAAACAGTGCTCCCACAAAAACAAGTGATGCGGTAAAGGTGATATATCGAATAAAACCGATTCTTCTGGCATGTCTATAGTTTAACTGAAAAAGTAACAGCCCTAACGCTATTGCCGAGCCTATATAACTGAAATTCAGAAGATAAAACAGATTATCCTTGGTCAACCATAATGTAACTGCAACAATTTCAAATACAAGCCACATTCCAAGTGGAATCAGTCATTTTTTCTTTGTATTCAATTTCTGTTTCCTCCGTAACTTTATACTTCAAAAATTTTTCTTCCCCTTATTGCTCCTGTTCTATCCTTCGCAATTATCTTATCCAGTAATCAACCATGTTTTTATTTTACAGTTTTTCTTTCAAATATATATTCTCTATCCGATGATATATCATCTCTGAACACATATCCAAGATGGTCAAATTCCTTAATGTCATCTGGATTTTCAATATGATTTTCTGCCATATATCGTACCATTTCACCACGAGCCATCTTGGCATATGTGCCTTTTGTGATAAGCCTGCCACCAGACTGCTCACAAAATGAAATAGTTATATACCTGTCATCAGGTGTCAGATATTTTTCAATACATTTAGAGTATTCTTTTGAAGCCAGATTAATAATAATCCTGCTGTCATCTATAACTTCCCAATACAAATTATCTCCCCAGAAATCATACAGATTCGTGGAATCACCTATCGCTGCCTTTGCCTGCATTTCAAGCCTATATGGTGTGATACCATCCATAGGTTTTAATACTCCATAAAATGCTGATAATATCCTCAGGTGTTCCTGCACATAATCAAAATGCCCATCTTCAAATACAGCTGGTGCCATATATTGATAAGCAATCCCTTCATATGCCAATACTGCCGGAGTAAGCTGCTTTTGAAAATTCATTGTCTTAATCCGTTCAATATTCTCTGTCGTAATTTTATCATTGCATTTCCACAATTTCTTTAATTCTTCTTCCGTTCTTCCCTGCATCCACCCAAGAATTTCTTCTGTTTTCTCTAAAAATACCGGACTACTCATGGTATCTATGCTGTCAGTATCCACTTTCATCTTCTTTGCAGGTGATAATATTATCTTCATCAGCTTAATTCCTGTAACATTTTTTCCGGATCATCTGCAGCTTTTACTTTGTCATTTGCCTTTATTATGATACCATTCTCATCAATAAGATATGTTGTTCTGACAACTCCCATTGACACTTTTCCATAATTCTTCTTTTCTTTCCATACATCATAAGCCTCAATCACTTTGCGCTCAGTGTCAGATAAAAGTGTAAATGCAAGTCCATATTTTTCCTCAAACTTCTTGTGGGATGCAACAGAATCCTTGCTCACCCCGAGTACAACAGCTCCCTTTTCGCAAATCTGCGGATATCTTTCTGAGAAACCACAAGCCTGCTTTGTACATCCAGATGTATTATCCTTTGGATAAAAATACAGAATTACCTTCTTTCCAAGATATTCGCTTAATTTATGCAATTCTCCATTCTGATCTGGTAATTCAAAATCCGGTGCCTTTGTTCCTACTTCTAACATAACGTTTCCTCCAATCTACACATAAGCTGGTATATTATCTACTCTTACTACAGCTCTAATGTTTCAATTATATTCTTTAATGCGTCTGCTGATTCTTTTAGCTTCAATGCTTCTTCTCCACTAAGATTAATCGGTATATCAGATTCAATTCCGTCTGCACCAACAATAACAGGCATACTTAATACAACATCATCAATCTCATATACTCCATGTATCATGTGCGATACAGGAAGTATTGATTTTTCGTCACGCATAATTACTTCACAGATACGTTTTACTGACATTGCAATTCCATAATATGTCGCATGCTTCTTATTGATAATCTCATAGGCACTGTTTTTGACAGCATCTGCGATTTCCTTCGTGTTTTCCTTATGGTTATAATGTCCTCTCATCTCACACATGTCACTAAGCGGAACACCGGATACATTGGCAGATGACCATGCCACAACTTCACTGTCTCCATGCTCTCCTACTATAAATGCATGCACACTTCGGCTGTCCACTGATAAATGCTGTCCAAGCTTGCTTCTAAGTCTTGCACTGTCAAGAACTGTTCCTGAGCCGATAACTCTTTCCTCCGGAAGTCCTGACAGTTTGATTGCAACCTGTGTCAGAATATCCACAGGATTTGCTACAACCAGAAGGATTCCTCCAAAATCTCTTTTGGTAATTTCCGGAATAATGGACTTAAATATTGCCACATTCTTATTTACCAGATCAAGTCTTGTTTCTCCTGGCTTTTGTCCTGCACCTGCTGATATAATTACAATTGCAGCATCTGCCACATCATCATAATCACCAGCATATATTTTCATAGGGCTGGCAAATGGTATTCCATGACTGATATCCATAGCCTCTCCCTCTGCCTTATTCTTATCCGCATCTATCAAGGCAATTTCAGTGAATAATCCACTCTGCATAAGCGCAAATACAGATGCTGAGCCTACGAATCCGCAGCCTATCATAACTGCCTTTTTTGAATTTGATTTTTTCTTATTCATTCACTCATCCCTTCCTTTTGTTATTCTACAATTCTTTCAAATATGTATTCATTACCTGACGAAATTTCGTCTCTGAATACATAACCAAAACAGTAGGTGTAAGTAGTTTATACAGATTCATAGAATTAATTCTCGCTATGTTCTGTGCTGGTGATACTATAATTTTCATCAATAATGAAATATCTTTTTTAAGTTAAAGATTATTGATTGCCCCAGCCAGTTATTTTGTCTGACTGGGGCATACTTTATTAAAATATAATTGCGTAACAAACAGTTCTATAATCTTTCAGGATTATCATATATATTTATATATTCAGCTACAGATCTGTCAAATGTCTTGATATGACCAAACAGCCAGTCAATAACATTGATTTTTACCTGCTCCATAAACTTTTCATCTGGTCCCTCATTTTCATCCAGATAATCATAGAGTTCCTTAATAGTATGCCTGAACTCCTCATGCTTCTTTATATGTTCCTCCAAGCCTGGGTAATCAACGTCTTTCTGCAGTTTTTCTTCTTCTTTGAAATGAAATTCTGTATATTCATCAAGATAATCAAGCATTTTAATTGCCTTTACTCTTGCATCTTCTGATTCACATGCACTCACAAACTGCTGAATACGATCAATCAGCTCCTTATGCTGCTCGTCTATTGTCTTATTGCCTGTTATTAAATTATCATCAAATGTAATTACTGTCATAAAAACCTCCTTACAATCCACCTCATATATGTTAAAATAAATGTTACTATAATAGAAAGCTGGTACTTATATGCAAATCAAAGACCTGTCTATTTTCCATAATCTGGATGACTCTGAATTTAAGAAAAGTCTCGTTTGTACTCAGTCCGTCATTCATGAATATAAGAAAAACGATTATATATTCTTTCAGGGTGATGTTCCCAATAAGCTCTACCTCATTCTCAATGGTGAAGTAGAACTTGGCTCCATCAATGTTAATGGTAAAGTTCTTCGTATTACCAACATTTCCGAAGGGGAAGATTTTGGCGAAGTTGAACTTTTTCTTAATAAAGACCGCTATAGCGGATATGCAAAAGCAAAAACTGATGTAAAGCTTCTTGAGATTGCAAAGGACTTCTTTGGTGGCAGGTGTGAAAAAAACTGCTCTCATCACAGCAAAGTAGTTTTTAATATGCTGGAACTCTTTGCCAAAAGAACTGATGAAAATAACCAACAGCTTGAAGTCCTTACCAGCGGTAATCTCAAACAGCGCATTGCCACATACCTATTAGAGCATGCAGATAACAACAATCTTGTATCATTATCCATGAATAGAGAAGAACTGGCTCTGTATCTGAATACAACCAGACCTTCCCTTTCAAGGACGCTTTTATCACTTCAGGAGGACGGATTTATTCATCTGTCTTCAAGGAAATCAATCAAAATTCTTGATGCTGAGGCTTTACTCTATATCGAATAAACTAGTCTTCTTATTCGCTTAGTTCTTCAAAAACATCTTTACCCAATCCACAGATTGGACATACCCAATCATCTGGAATATCTTCAAATGGTGTTCCAGGTGCAATTCCTCCATCTGGATCTCCTACCTCTGGATCGTACACATAACCACATGGTCCACATACATATTTCTTCATAATAAAAATCTCCTTTCAGATTCTGTTTTATTTATCTTATGTATGTATTATAGTATTTAGGCAAACCATATTCCGTAACATATGTTACCAAATTGCATAAATATTCTAATTTTTTTCTACTTCTTCACTTTTCTTAACTGCACCTTTGACCGAAATATACATGCTAATGCACCCACTGCCCAATATTTATGAGTTTCACCTTCAAATTCATTCTTATCTCTTATATCTGTGACGCATGATATACTTCGTGCTGTCCTTGGCAAACTCAGTATTTAATTGGTCTTGTATGTTTTGTAAATCCATATATATGCTCCTAATCCAATTTGTGCAGACGGTCTGCATAAATTCATTTTATTTAATCTAGTGATTACGAATGTCCGATAGGTGGTCACTAATCGGACACTTATCGGATACTATTGGTCATTTACTGGTCACTACTGGTCACTTATCATATATTAGTGACCACCTACTGGTCACTTTTAAATAAAAATGACCAGCACTGACCACTATCTCTATTCCAATATTGTATAAATGGTATTTGTATTCTCTCCAACTTTTTCAATCTTGCCGGATTTTATTAATTTCTCTAATAAATTTCTTGCACCTGTTCTAGACTTGTAATTGCACAAATCCATAACCTTCTGCGTTGAAATATTTCCATTCTGTCTGATATACTCTAATATTCTTTCTTCTTTCGACATTGACTTTAGTTCCGCTTGGTCTGTATTTTCATTTCTAATATCTGCCGCACCCGGAATATAAACAACCTATCCAACTTCCAGTTTTAATGTCACTCTATCTGAACGCTCTGAAAAATCAAACTCCGGTTCTTTCCAGTTACCTGCCATACTTACCAGTCCTCATCAAGCTCTTCCATCGCATCATCTACACCATCAGCATAGTCCTTATCTTTCTGATATCTGTCCCAGTCATAATCTCCATCATCATAGATAGAATCATATCCGCTATCATAAGAAGCATATGGATTGCTCTTATTGCTAGAAGAATGACTCTTTGTCGAATAACTGCTGCCAGATGCTTGTTTGTTGTCACATTCTGCTTTAATACACTTTGGTTCACTTGCTTCACCGATTGCACCAATGATGTAAAGCGACAAAAAAGGACGCAGGATTTTCTCCCACATCCTCACATCTATCTGGCTTTATCTGTCTTTCTCTTTATGTTATGACTTTACTTTATCTGTGTAATTCCAGAATAATATATGTTTTATAATTATATTCACCCAGCTTTTTTCCTATATAGATATCTCTTTTCAAACTCGTTAACATCAATAGCTTTAGAAAAATAATACCCCTGAAATACATCACATCCCAGCTTTGTCAGATTATCAACCTGCTCTTCTGTTTCAACCCCCTCTGTAATAATCAAAAGATTAAGCTCCTTTGCCATTTTTATCACAGAAGCAAGTATTATGCGGCTTTTCTTAACATTCTTAGTCTCTTTTATAAAGCCCATATCAACCTTTAATACATCAACATTAATATCCTTTAATGTATTAAGCGATGAATAACCGCTTCCAAAATCATCCATTTCAAGTGTGAATCCTGCTTTTCTTAGTTCTTCCAGCTCTCCCATCAGATTAGGTACATCTGACATAATCGTAGTTTCTGTGATTTCAATTTTTAGATTAGATGGTTCTATATCATATTTTTTTATAAGACCTGCAAATGTGTTAAATATATCAATATAATAAAAATCCTTAGGAGATATATTTACCGATATGCTCATATTGATACCAGCTTTCTTCCACTCTCCTAACTTAGCCGCTGCCTGCTCCCAGATATATCTGTCAAGTCTGCTTATGAGCCCAGACTTCTCATATACAGGTATAAAGTCTATTGGTGAAATAATCGTTCCATCTGGCTTTATTCTTCTTACTAAAGCTTCTGCACCTGTAAGCCTCCTTGTTTTTGCAGAAATCTGTGGCTGAAGATACATCTTGAACTCACCGGCTTTTATAGCATCATCAAATTCATCAACTATTGTCTTATATTTAATAGCAGCTTCAAGCATTGTGTCATCATAATAAGCAATAAAGCTATGTGTATCATCCTTAATCGAGGCTACTGCAAATGAAGCCTTGTCACACATAAATGATAATGATTCATTCATATTATCAGTCCTGTATATCCCAAAACAGACTCTGACATTATATACTGAATCAGAAAGCACATTCTGTAATGTCTCCCTGCATTCATAAAGATGTTCTTCATTAAATGTAGCTTCATCTGCAATCACTACGAAATGATCTTCACCAACTCTTCCGTATAAATATCCATCTACCGCATGTTTTTTTATTATATCTGCCTGCTTAAGCAATATTTCATTACCTTTTTCTATTCCAAATATTTCATTAATAAGCTTGAATTCTGCTATATCTGAATAAATGATAAGTCTGTTCTTTTTCTTATCTGGCAGTTCTTTCATTTTCTGCATAAGATGCTCAGGATTGCATAATCCAGTAAGCTTATCATGTCCGGCCTCATGTCTTTTATCCTTGTCTATTTTTATAATCATATACTGAAACACTATTACTGCTAATAATAATGCTACTACAATTCCTGTTATCATACGTTTAACCTTCTGCCATCTAATCTTTTTCCCTTCATTAACCGCTTGTTTTCATACATGCGGCTGTCTGCACGCTTAGTAAGCTCTTCCATAAGATAATAATGCTCTCTTGTGCTTATTTCACATCCCTTGGCATATGAAATCTTAATATTGTTTTTTTCATTGTAAACATTTATTTTTCTTTCAAGACTATCCAGAATCTGGTGTATCTCTACTGCATTTGTCTTCTCCAGAATAACGCAGAATTCATCACCACCTATACGGTACGCACTAATACGTTCATTCTGCATGCCTGCAAGTATAGCTGAAAAGCTCTCAATATATCTGTCCCCCATCTCGTGTCCAAGAGTATCATTAACTCTTTTCAGATTATTAAGATCAAGCATTATAACTCCCACTAAAAAAGTATCATCTGCATTATTAAGTCTGTTTATATGATTCTGGTATGCCAGCTTGTTATTAATCCCTGTTACATCTGTATAAGCCATACTGTCAACATCTGCGTTTATCCTTGAACTGACAAAGAATACAGCAAGTATGATTATATCAAGAATCAGTGCTGTACACGAAAGAATCCTCGGAAGCATTTCGTTATGTTTTAGCACATAAACAGTAATATATATCTGTATAGCTATCAATATAGTCATCATGACACTCATTCCAAGGAGTAAGCTTTTAATATATTTCCTATTAGACATAATTCTCTCCTTTACATCAGGCAACTATAATACGCTTAACATACTCCTTAGCAAGCCCTATTTTAATATCCTTAATAACTACTACATAATTTCCATTGATTTCAGATAGTACACTTATCTTACTACCCACAACAAATCCAAGACTTTGAAGCCTGTGTACCATATCTTTGTTTCCAACAATTCTCTGAATTATATATATTTTGTTTTTATCTGCAAGATTTAGTGGCATAATCAAAAATCTCCTGTTTAATGTGTCAATAGGTTAGCATCTGCTAACTTCGCAGATAGAATTATATCATCCTCTTTTTATCTGTCAATAAAAACACCATACCTTTTTCCTACGTTTTTATTAAAATACACCTGTTTGATTCACTTATCCTGTTGTTGAAATATCTTTGTAAAGTAAGAGCATGATAACAGATAACTCTGCAACTAATGCAAATAACATGCTATATTATTCCCATAAAAAATAAGAGATATCATATCAAAATGATATGATACCCCTTATTTTCATTACATTATTTAATTATTATCAGATTAGTTATTACCACGATTATCAATCTTGGCAATATCAACTATAGATAATTCCTGATTATTGAATGCATGCTCAAGACTTGATATAAGTGCATGAGCTGTATCAAGACTTGTAAGGCAGTGAACGCCTGTCTCGATAGCATATCTTCTGATAAGGAATCCGTCCTTGGCTCTCTCAATTCCATTCTCTGGTGTATCAATTACAAGGTCAATCTTATGCTCTAAGATAAGGTCAAGAAGTGTAGGTGCTTCCTGTCCAATCTTATTAACCTGGATTGCATGCACGCCATTTTCCTTAAGAACCTTGGCTGTTCCTCTTGAAGCATATATCTTATAACCTAATGCTTCGAATCTTTGTGCGATATCAATACCATCCTGCTTATCCTTATCTGCCAGAGTCATGATAATCTGTTTATGCTTTGGAAGTCTGATTCCAGCTCCCTCGAATGCCTTATAAAGTGCCTCATCAAAGCTCTTAGATATACCAAGACACTCACCAGTAGACTTCATCTCTGGTCCAAGACTGATGTCGGCTCCTCTGATCTTCTCAAATGAGAATACAGGCATCTTAATTGCATAGTAATCTGCTGCCTTCTGAAGTCCCGGCTCATATCCTAATTCCTTAATTGTCTTACCGATAATAACCTGTGTTGCAAGCTTAACAATAGGAATACCTGTAACCTTACTGATATATGGTACTGTACGGCTTGAACGAGGGTTAACCTCAATTACATATACCTGGTCATTATATACGATAAACTGAATGTTAATCATACCCTTTACATGAAGTGCTCTTGCAAGTCTTCCTGTATAATCTTCAATCATATCTACAATCTTAGGTGATATAGACTTAGCTGGATATACTGAAATACTGTCTCCTGAGTGGATACCGGCTCTCTCAATATGCTCCATGATACCAGGAATAAGAATATCCTGACCATCGCATACAGCATCAACTTCTATTTCCTTACCCATAAGGTACTTATCAACAAGGATTGGGTGATCCTGCTTAATTCTATTGATGATATTCATGAATTCAACTACATCTTCATCAGATACAGCAATCTGCATACCCTGTCCACCAAGTACATATGAAGGTCTTACAAGCACAGGATATCCAAGCTCATTGGCAGCCTTAAGAGCTTCATCAACTGTAAATACAGTCTGTCCCTTAGCTCTTGGAATCTGTGTCTGCTCAAGAATCTCATCGAAAAGTTCTCTATCCTCAGCGGCATCAACATCTTCTGCCTTAGTTCCAAGAATAGGAACTCCCATCTTCATAAGTGCTTCTGTAAGCTTGATAGCTGTCTGTCCACCAAACTGTACAACTGCACCATCCGGTTTCTCAAAATCTACGATTGATTCAACATCTTCTGCTGTAAGCGGCTCAAAGTAAAGCTTATCAGCAATATCAAAGTCAGTAGAAACTGTCTCCGGGTTATTATTTACAATAATTGTCTCAAAGCCCTCTTTCTTGAATGCCCATGTACAATGAACTGAACAGAAGTCGAACTCGATACCTTGTCCGATTCTGATTGGACCAGAACCAAGTACAAGAACCTTCTTCTTATCCTTAGTCTCTACCGCTTCGTTCTCACTGCCATATACTGAATAATAGTATGGTGTTGTAGCTGCAAACTCTGCTGCACATGTATCAACCATCTTAAATGCTGCATGTATATTATACTGGTCTCTTAATTCCTTGATTTCTCTTTCTGTGTGACCTGTTAAATCGCCGATAACATTGTCAGGGAATTCAATTCTCTTAGCTTCTCTTAAAAGGCTCTCTGTAAGAGGTCCTCTCTTAAGAGCATTCTCCATATCAACAATAATCTGGAGCTTATCAATAAACCATAAGTCTATCTTAGTAATATCATGCATCTTGGCTGCAGAAATGTGTCTTCTTAAACCTTCAGCTATCTTCCAGATTCTTCTATCATCTACAATTGCAAGCTCTTCAAGAAGCTCTTCATCTGTAAGTCCTGTAAAGTCATATGACATAAGGCTGTCAACATGCTGTTCAAGAGAACGTATAGCCTTCATAAGACCACCCTCGAAGTTATCAGAAATACTCATAACCTCACCTGTAGCCTTCATCTGTGTTGTAAGTGTTCTCTTAGCTGAGATAAACTTATCAAATGGAAGTCTAGGAATCTTAACTACGCAGTAATCAAGTGCTGGCTCGAAACTTGCATATGTCTTTCCTGTAACCGCATTCTTAATCTCATCAAGTGTGTAACCAAGTGCAATCTTAGCTGCAACCTTGGCAATAGGATAACCTGTTGCCTTAGAAGCTAATGCTGATGAACGGCTTACACGAGGGTTAACCTCAATTACACAGTACTCAAAGCTGTCCGGATGAAGTGCATACTGTACATTACATCCACCTGTGATACCTAATTCATCAATAATTCTTAATGCAGATGTTCTTAACATCTGGTATTCCTTATCAGAAAGTGTCTGTGAAGGAGCTACTACAATACTGTCACCTGTATGAACACCAACAGGGTCGATATTCTCCATGTTACAGATAGTAATACATGTTCCGTTGCTGTCACGCATTACTTCGTATTCAATTTCTTTCCAGCCGGCGATACAACGCTCAACTAAAACTTCGCCAACTCTTGAAAGTCTTAATCCATTCTCAAGAATTTCTCTTAATTCCTGCACATTGTTAGCGATACCACCGCCGCTTCCACCAAGTGTGTAAGCTGGACGCAGAACTACCGGATAACCAATCTTAGCGGCAAATGCTTCGCCATCCTCAACGTTGTTAACAACAAGTGATGGTGCACATGGCTCACCAATCTTTTCCATAGTTTCCTTGAACATAAGGCGGTCTTCTGCCTTCTTGATTGTAAGTGCAGTTGTACCGATAAGCTTTACATTATGCTCCTCAAGGAAGCCTGTCTCTGCGATTTCCATTGCAAGGTTAAGTCCAGCCTGTCCACCAAGTGTAGGTAAGATGCTGTCTGGCTTTTCCTTTAAGATAATCTGCTTTAATGCTTCAACTGTAAGAGGCTCAATATATACCTCATCAGCAATATCTTTATCTGTCATGATAGTAGCAGGGTTCGAGTTAACCAGTACTACCTCAATTCCTTCCTCTTTAAGAGAACGGCATGCCTGTGTTCCGGCATAGTCAAATTCTGCTGCCTGACCAATAACGATTGGACCAGAACCTATAACTAATACTTTCTTAATACTCTCAATCTTTGGCATGTTCTTAGTCCTCCTTCTTCATCATATCCATAAATCTGTCAAACAGGTACGCTGTATCCTGTGGACCTGCGCAGGCTTCTGGATGGAACTGTACTGTGAATATATTCTTACCAACATATTCAAGTCCCTCATTAGTCTTATCATTAACATTCTCAAATGCAGGTACTGCAACCTTACTGTCTAATGTGCTTTCATCTACAACATAACCATGGTTCTGTGATGATATATAACATTTGCCAGTCTTTAAATCCTTAACAGGATGGTTAGCACCCCTGTGTCCGTACTTAAGTCTGTGAGTATCAGCTCCTGTAGCAAGTGCCATAAGCTGATGTCCAAGACAGATTGCAAATATTGGTACATTGCTGTTATACAGCTTCTTAATCTCTTCAATTATCTCTACACATTCCTTAGGATCTCCAGGACCGTTAGATAACATAATTCCATCAGGATTAGATTCAAGAATCTCTTCTGCCTTAGTATATGCAGGATATACTGTAACTTCACAGCCTCTGTTATTAAGTGATCTTGCAATATTCTTCTTTGCACCAAAGTCCATAAGAGCAACCTTAGGTCCTTTTCCTGGAAGAACATACTTTTCTGAACATGTAACCTTTCTTACAACGCCCTTAACACTGTACTCCTTAATCTTAGGAAGTACCTCATCAAGATTATAATTCTCATTAGTTGTAATCATACCGTTCATAGTACCCTTTTCTCTTAATATCTTAGTAAGGGCTCTTGTGTCAATCCCACAAATACCTGGGATATCATTATCAAGAAGGAATTTCTGGATAGGATCTTCATTTCTGAAGTTGCTTGCCATTCTGGAAAGCTCACGTACAATATATCCATCTGGCCATGCTTTCTGGGATTCCATATCCTTATAGCACACTCCGTAATTACCGATAAGAGGATATGTCATTGTTACTGCCTGTCCTGCGTATGAAGGATCAGTCAGCACCTCCAGATATCCTGTCATAGATGTGTTAAAGACAATCTCACTAATAACTTCACGGGTCGAACCTATGCTGGTTCCTTCAAAGACCGTTCCATCTTCAAGTATCAAAAATGCTTTCATGAATGCCACCTTAATTCCTTTCGTTTATTTAATTTAATCATATGCCAAGAGGCGCTAAAATGACTTTTGCGCAAAAAAAAAGACACAAAAATGCCTTTTTTCTCTCAAACTTTACAATATGTTACCATAATTAAATGTAATTTTCAAGCAAATATTTATCTATATATTGCATAAAAATACATACCTTAAAAACAGCCCCCCAAAACAGGAGACTGTCATCTATAATCTTCTGTTATATCATCTCGTTCTTGAGATTCCTTCTCTGCTTACTGACCACACCTGAACACAGTCTTTATCAGACTTATTCATCATATTTTCCACCAATGTATTATTATTCTTTCCAAACCAGTTCTTTGCAAGAGCTTCTGCTGCGGGATTAATCAATGATTTAAGATATGAATTAGAAGAAACTTTAAGACACAACTTTTTCTTCTTCTTCCATTGAGCATATATTGTCATATTACCGCCATCATCTTCAACAAGCTTCGAAACTACATCCTTATTTTCGTACTTTGTACCTTTTCCATCTTCTTCAGTGTTCCATGAATCAAAATCATATCCAGGTCTTAGTGGCGGATCCGGAAGTTCATTCTCTTTCTCATATCCTGTGATAATTGTAGAACCGGCATCATATCCACCATTAGAATCAATATTAATATTGTATATATTCTCTTTCCACACAGCTGACATATCAACAACTGCCCCAAGCTTATCAGCCAGATTAAGCTTTCCAGGCACGCCGCCTTCAACATATGTGCCGTCTTCTGTTTCCCAGCCTAAACCTGTCCAACCGGTAAGACTATATAGCTGCGATACACACGGAAGCTCATCTTCTTCATCATATGTATAGAATCTGCTGTAATAACCTTCATCCTCATACCAGTCCCAGTCTGAATTATCAATAATCTTCATCATCTCACTTGATTCTTCCGGCTTATTGCAATACAGATGTACTTCATAAAAAATCGGCTGCCATATCGCATACAGAACAGCCTTTCCGCTATCATCAGGCGTCAGGTCAACAACAGACATAGTTGAATAAAACTTTCCTGTATCATCACTTTTCGTATTCCAGCCAGACAAATAATACCCTTTTCTTGACAGACTGCTTCCTTTAAGTCTGATTCTGCTGCCAAGCTTTGATGTAATATTCTCCATATAACCGGTAACCTCTGCGTCTGTGTTATTATCAAATGTAATTACATAATCCCATATAGCATAGACAGTCACATCTTTGTTATAATCACTCAGATCTTCCGGTTCTAATATGCCAGAGTCACCATATCTGTCAAAGGACCATCCGGTAAATATAAGTCCATTATCAGCAGATGCACCCTCAGTAAAACCTGTCAGTTCATCCCCTCTTCCATAATAAGCATCCTCATCATCCGGAAGATAAGCTTTAATGCCTCTGTCAGCTGCAACTCCTGCGCTATAATGAACTGTAAATGTCTGTCTTTCCCATATTGCTTTGATAACAATATCTTCTTCCGTATAAGCCCCTATTTCAACCCGAATGCCATTCTTTCCATAATCAGTATGCCATCCTTTGTCTCCTGAAACTTCCCAGCCTTTCAGAATATATCCATCCCTGCTTACCGCACCAATTCTTACATATGGTGTAACTCCTACACAGTCATAATAATTAGATGTTACCGCATCTGCTTTGGGCACAGATGCCTTATAATCAATAATAGTATGGTATTCTCCATAACGGTCAGCAAGATATTCCCCAATTCTCAGATCATCATTCCATTGTCCCGCATTATCTCCATTATCAATCTGTGACTGATAATATATCTTATCACATGTTCCTCCACCAAGATCAATAGTAATATTATGATGAACCTTATACTCGTCTTCCGCTGCATATGATATCACCGCCCAGCCAATAACCAGTATACCTAATAGTACAGCTGCTGCTGTCAGGCGCTTTTTCTTTCCATGTCTGCTTTTCATATTACAATCTCCTTATGAATAATCCTCATTCACGTCCAGCGTCCATAAGAAAATGCATATATCAAAAAAACATGCGTGGTATTATAATTCCTTTTGCTATAATTATAATACCATGCATGTTTATATTATTCAAATACTTTTTACACTTTAATAAGCATTTAATCTTTTATCTCAACCTGACCAATATATTTCCACGTACTTCCTTTATCAGATGACTGATATTTTGCCGCTGTTTTTCCATCATTGTAAACAGCATTTTTGCCCTGAGTAAGATATATTGTTATAATTCCGGTAGAATCAACAACCGGTGTAAGAGCTTCCTTATATACATCGCCCCATCTTAACTGTTCTGAAGAATCTGCACCGTTTTTTCCGGAATCAGTTTTAGTTTCAGTCTCCTGCCCCTGTGGATTTGCAGCTGAACTGTCAAGTTCCTGCTCCTCAAGCATTACCTTTGCAAATGTTTTACCACCATCATCTGTCTTATAAAGATTACTATCCATACCTTCAACATAATCATAACAGAAAAAGCCGACATCAGATGACACATACACGACACCCTTAATTATATTAGTAGCAGGTCCGCTTCCAACTATGTCCCAGCTTTCCCCACCATTACTTGTGCTGTATATCCTTGATGATTCATTAGTATCATTACTCTTTGCATATCCGCAAACAATCACCCCATTGTCAGAATCAAAGAATTTTACATAATAATAATCAGCCGTATATATCTTATCAAGTTCACATGTTGTCCAGTTTTCGCCTTTATCATCCGAATAAACAACAGTAACCGGAATTTTAGTGTTATTAGCTGTCTTTCCTCCATACACAAAAGCAGTTTTTTCAGTAGTTATCATATAACTGCCTTCTTTAAGTGTTGTTGAACTGTTAGGCTCATACAACAGATAAGAATAAGATACAGGAACCGAAATATATTTTTCTCTATCATAAGTGACAAGAAGTGAATTATCCTTTATTGAATAATTAGCAAGCTGATCCTTGTTAGAATTACTTGTAATCTCTGTATCTCCGCCTGAATCAATTCCCTGCTGTGCATAATACTGTTTCAGTCCATAGTCTTCTGAACTCATGACTGAAGTAACATAAAGCTTCGCAGTATTATCATAGTTGTTATCAAGATAAAATGAAACCACCCACTCACATTTTATTCTTCCGTCATCCTGAATACCTTCCCATGAAGAAAAATAATCCGAATTAAGATTCTGCGGAATAACCCAGAAGGACAGCAGAACAGTATTGCTTGAAAGGTCAAGCACGCTTACTGAATCAATACCTGATTTTACAATATACTTTGAATATGGAACATATTTCTGTCTGTACTGTGAGATATATTTTTCGAGCCATTTAGTTCCAAGCCCCACCATATCCGGATTAGTAAAATTAGACACATTATCATTATCATAATCAGATACATAATCATCAGATACAACATTCCACTGATCATCAATTCTTATTGAAAATGTATAACGTGATTTAATATCCAGCTTATTTTCCTGATATTTAGATACATAGCTGTATACAAACACCCCTATGACAAGAAGACTGAATATAACCAGAACTGCATATGTAATTATTTTTGTCTGAAATCTTCTGCTTTTCTGATACATAATCGTCCTCCTGCTTTAATTAAAATTCTCTTTTATTATGCATTGCCTCTCTTATTATCACACGATAATACTTATACCACCACAGAAAATACATTGCGCCTGCTCCAACAAGAAACATAACACAGACAACAAACGGATGTATTGCATATATCCAGCTTGCTGCAATTCTGCCATTAAGCACAGGCAGTCCATATGCAAGTATTACACATATAGCCATTATTGTGCCATTAAGGACACTTCTGTTTTCGTACACACCTCTGAAATGGTCAAATGTTATAATTGCCATCATCTCACCCACAGGTCTTGCACATGCTGTAACAATGCACAACATAAGTGCATTAAATACCGGTTCTCCAAGTATTATAAGTATAATAAAATAGAATACAAATTCTGTTACTATCTTATATATAAATTTCCCCAGAAAATTCATATACGGACTAACAAGCATTACACGAATCATAAGATAATCCCTGTCACCCATTGCAAATATTGTTGTATTAGCAAGACTTCCACATATAGTTGAAAGCATTATAAACAGATATATTATAGAAATATCCTGATGAATCCTTATTAGTGGGAAGAAATATGCAAGTATTGTATAGGGAACATATATAAGAAGAATTACATACATGAACTTTCTTATAAATTCCCATGCAAGCATAAATATCTGTGCCATAGTTCCAACGATAGCCCTGCTTTTTGATTTTTCACCAAAAGCATCATCCTTCACCAGTTTCCTTATTACAGGAAAACTCTTTATCATCTTAATTCCTGCCTCTGTTCCCTCATAATATCGTAATATTTTCTCAGCAAACAGCTTTCTAAATAATTTCATTGTCTGCCTCCCCAAGTATGTCTAATACAGCTTCTTTTATCTCTGGAATCTGCATAGTTTCATGTGATATAGGATTGAGTTCACCATTGTTAAGAACCAGCACATCCTTTGATATTCTATGTGCAATATCCAACAAACCTGTTGATATAAGAATTATATGGTCATTCTTATATTCATTAAGAACTGAAAGCATATCATCAATATATTCATCAGTACAATAATCAAGTGCCTCATCAAACATCATGACATATGGCTTCTGTATAAGAAATGCTGCAAGCTGGAGTCTCTTTTTCTCTTCAAAGCTGTAATCTCCAATATGTCTGTCTCTTATCAACCCTGTAAGCTTCACTTTATCAAGATAATATTCAGGCTTTTCGCTGTTCTTATTCATATCACAGAGCATACTGATAAACTGATATCCTGTAATAAGCATAGGCAGAACACTCTGCTTTGCAGCAAAGAAAAGCGTGCACTTCTCCTTAGTCTCAACAGTGCCTGAGTCTACCGGAATATCTCCTGCGATACACTCAAACAGAGTTGTTCTTCCTGCTCCTGCACCGCCAAGAACTGGATATATATTTCCTTCTTCAAATGTATATTCAACATCAGTAAGAATCTCATTCCTACCAAAGCTTTTCTTCAAATGATTCAAATGTAACATTTATAAATCTCCTGCATCCAATATGTCATATCATTATATTACATATTTATTTGGTTTGTAAACCTTCAAAACCTTATTATATTGCATTTATTCAGCAACAATGATATAATCTTGAAATATTTTGCTAATAATATAAAAAAATGTAGAGGTGTACAGTATTGAAAGATTTTTTTAAAAGAAAAGGCTGGAGAATATGCTTTGCAGCATATATATTTATATACCTTCCATGGTTTTCAACTCTTGAAAAAGTAATTAACAGTGATTATCCCGGGCTTCATATCATCAATATTCCTTTTGATAATATGATACCTTTCTGTGAATACTTTATAATTCCATATGTATTATGGTTTTTATATGTGGTTGCAGCTTGCATATATATGTATTTTAAGGCAGATAATAAAGAATTCATACAGTTTGCGTTATCACTCATAATCGGTATGTCACTCTCTCTTACTATATGCATGATATATCCTAATGGTCTTACATTAAGACCTGATTATATCCCTGATAACTTCTGTGGAAAGATAATCAATGCACTATATACAATAGATACTTCAACAAATGTATTCCCAAGTATACATGTATACAACTCACTGGCAGTTAATTTTGCATTACTGCGTTGCAAAGCTTTAAAAGGACATATAATAACAAAGACATTATCTTCCATTCTTTGCATCCTTATATGTCTTGCAACCGTATTTTTAAAGCAGCATTCTGTAGTCGATGTAATCGGAGCAATAATTCTTTATATCGTTCTTTACATTTTCATATATGTTATTGACTACAGCTGTTTAAAGAAAGCTTAGTGGATTCTCTTTAAACATTTTGAAAGAAGTTCTATAAGAAGAACTACAACAAACAATACAATAAGAATTGAGCCAACGGCGTCCCATCTGTAATTGTTCATGTAGACAATCAGTGGGGCGCCGATTCCGCCTGCTCCAACAAGTCCTAATGTACTTGCCGACCGCACATTCACATCCAGTCTGTACATCACAGCATCCTTAAACTGGAACTTAAGCTCAGGTACCGCCACATGCCGTAATCTTGCTATAAATCCCGTTCCTGCACATTTGCACGCATTCCATGCCGCCATATTCCAGTTGTCTACTGCAACTGTGAATCTCTTTGTCAGAAGTCCGATACTGCACATCATCATTGTAAGCACTCCGGCAAAGCTGCCAGGTCCCGTAACCCTTATGAATATAAGTCCATACACATACACAGGTACAGTTCTTATTGCCATAACAACAAGCCTGCCAATAAAAGCCATAGGTGCTGGAATGAATTTTCTCGAATTAATCAATGTAAGTATTACTGCAAACACTGCTCCGGCACATGTTCCCGCAACTGCGATTGCAATAGTTTCAAGCATAAGATACATAACGCCACTCTTTCCGGTCATAAACATGTATTCCCAGTCCGGATGTGTAATTCCGTGCATAATCGCACCAACAACCTTAATGCCAAGCTTTGATGTTGATACATCTTTAACTGCACTGAGACTGTATACAAAAAGTGCCATGATACATACACTTATAATCACATTTGCAGTTGTATTTCTCTTAATACGTCCATCAAGATATGCTTTCAGGAATGTACTTATTCCCTCAATCACAAGCACTGCGACAAAAAGCATAACAAGAATCATTCCAACCCTGCTGTATTCACGCCAGCTTATCTTTTCATTAAGCAGTAGTCCTATTCCACCTGCACCTACATAGCCAAGTATTGCCGCATGTCTTATATTAGCTTCCAGTACATAAAGCGAATTGCTAAGATATCCCGGCAGCAGTTCAATAATAACTGTCCGTGAAAATGCTTTAAATTTTCCTGCTCCTATAGCTGTAACTGCTTCGTATGGCTTCAGTGTCAGGCCTTCAATATCCTCACCACCAATTCTTGCCATTACAGCCCATGTCGATACAGCTATTGCAATAGTTCCTGCTGCCGCACCAAGCCCCCATATAAATGTTGCTACAAGTGCAAGTATAAGCACAGGTATTGTTCTTACACACTGTACAATAACTCTCACCACAATCCTTACATATGATTTCTTAATAAGATTGCCTGCATATAAAAATGCAGTAAAAAGTCCAAACACAGCACCTATAAATGTACCCGCAATTGACATCTGCACAGTCTTAATAAGTGGTTCAATAATCTTACCACAATATCCTGTATCCGGTGGGAACATTCTTTTTATGAATAATACAGCCTGACTGCCTCTCTTTATAATTACATTCATATCAAAGCCTGTTACAGCAAAACAGAATATTATTATAAAAAGCATTACCAGTGCCGTAATTCTTCTGATAACCTTCATTCTATTCATGCTTTTCATACGCACCACCATATATGAATTCAATATTCTCATCTGTTACCTCTGACGACTTTTTATCAAGTACAAGTCTGCCGTCAGCAATTCCTATAATTCTGTCCGATTTCTTCAATGCAAGCTCTACCGAATGACTGTTCATAATAACCGTTATATTGTACTGCCTGTTAAGCTGTACAAGAATATCAGTAATCTGTTCTGCACTATATGGGTCTAGAGAAGCAACCGGTTCATCCGCAAGAATAATATCAGGCTTCTGCATTAGTGCCCTTGCAATTGCAACTCTCTGTTTCTGTCCTCCCGAAAGTTTTCCCGCATATGAATACATTTTTTCAGATAATCCCACTGCTTCAAGCTGCTTTCTTGCATATTCCTTCTGTTCCTTAGTGAATATACCAAAAAGTGCCTGAAAAGCATTTCTATCTGCCAATGCCCCATTAAGCACATTGTCTAAGCAGGTAATTGTATCAACAAGGCAGAAATCCTGATATATAGTGCCTATTGTTTTCTGAATATCTCTTTTCTTTCTTCCCTTAAGCTTTGTAAAATCCTGGTTATTAATAATAATACGGCCTGCAGTTGGCTTAATCATTCCATTAAGCAAGCGAAAAAGAGTGGTCTTTCCAGCACCACTCTTTCCAATTACTGATATGAATTCGCCCTGTTCTACTGAAAAACTAATGTTATCAAGGGCTTTATCTCCACCTTTATATAATTTACTCACACTGTCTATCTGTAACATGTATATTGTCCTCCCAGACAGCTTAAAGGTGAATTATTTCTTTAACATATTCTGCGCCGCACGCTCTGCATCATAGTCAGAGCTTTGGGCATACTGATATCCAATATGGCTTAATACATTCAAAACTTTAAGTCCGTCTTCACTTTTTCCTATATTAATACAAGCATCTGCAAATGCTTTCTTAAAGCCTTCTGACATAATATCTGAATTCTTACTAACACATATTGTATCATCCATTATCTGATCTGTCACTGCCAAAACTGCAGTCTGTTTATAACAATCATCTGTACCACCGAATTTGCTCATCCAGTTAGCTGCATATTTTGCTCTCATATGTGCAAATCCAACAATAACATCAACCTGTCCTGCTGCAAGTCTTGACATAGATGTTGTATATGAATCAGACTGTACGACATTGGCAAGGTCACTTATCTGCTTCCCATAATTATTGTAAAGCCACAAACTTGGGTATATATAACCTGATGCTGATGAAGCACCCATTACAGCCCATGTTGCACCATTCAAATCATCCCATGTAAGCTTCTGTCCTGCATTAACCTTGGCAGCAAGCTCCTGTCCCTTAGTACTTGGTCCTGCAAGAATTATTGAACGGTAATATGTTGTAAGATTATCTGTAAACGCTTCCTCCGTTCCGTCATTCCAGTCCTTGGCATTAAGAGAATCCTTGTTAATAGCTTTTCTCTGTGCAGTAAGCAGAACATCACAGTCATCATCATATGTAACATAAGTTCCGCCAGAAATAAATCCTGCATCTGCTGTTCCGGCACTTAAAGCTTCTCCTACTGCACTGTAAGAAGTTCCTACTGTAATCTCAACATTGCCTACATTATACCCCTGTGTAGCAAGTTCATCTTTAATCATGCCGCCAAGAGGCTCAAGTCCTGTAAGCAGCGTATCAGCATCCTGATACGGTGCAATCATTATTCTGAATGTATCAATATCCTTAGAATCTTCTTTAGTTGTATCTTTTCCACAGCCTGTCAGCCCTGCTGATAATCCCATGCAAAATGTCGCTGTAAGTAACACAGCCATTCCTTTTTTCAAATATTTTGTTAATTTCATTATTTTGTCTCTCTTCCAATTTCCTTTAACATATTCTTATCGCTTCTAATTGTAGCACATGCAACAGTAGTAAGCATATTACCTGTAATAGTAGCAGACGCACCAGACTGAAATGCCTTGATTCCGTCTCCTGTAAGAAGTGCTCTTCCTGCACCAAGTCTTATATCAGCCTCCGGGTTAATATATCTAAAGAATGCTATTGTTCTTAATATCTCAGGCTCAGTAAGTCTTCTCTCATTCTCAAGAGGTGTACCCTTAATTGGCATAAGTGCATTAAGAGGAATAGAGTCAACTCCGACTTCCGCAAGACTTATTGCCATATCAAGTCTGTCTTCCCAGTCTTCGCCCATTCCTATTATACCACCTGAACATGCCCACATACCTTCTGCTTTTACAAGCTTTAAAGTTTCAATCTTCATATCGTATGTATGTGTAGTGCATATATTAGGGAAATTTCTTCTTGAAGTCTCAATATTATGGTGATAACTTGTAACACCTGCTTCATGAAGTCTGTGAAGCTGCTCAGCATTAAGAAATCCCATAGATGCACACAGCTCAATATCACATTCTTTATTCATAGTCTCATAAGCATGAACAGCCTTTTCAAATTCCTCACCGGTAAGAGCTTTTCCAGCTGTAACAATCGAAAAACGGTCAACACCTTCTGACTCATTCAGCTTACACGCCTTTACAATATCCTCTTCTGGAAGAAAATCATATACCTCACAGTCAGTGTGATTGTGTGCAGACTGTGCACAGTACTTACAATCCTCTGGACATTTGCCGCTTCTTCCATTAATTATAGAACATAAGTCAACCTTATCTCCAACAAAATGTTTTCTTATCCTGTCTGCCCCTTCACAAAGTTCATCCAAATCGCAATCCAGGAAAAAGGATAAGTCGTCCTGCCTTGTAATTCTTCTTCCATTAATAATCTCTTCAGCAAGTTCTAATGGTGTCATAATTGATATACCTCTTTTTAAAATTTTTATTTGATTATAGAACTGAAAATAGCGAATGTCAACAAATTGCATCTTGCAGTTGACATTCGCCATATGTAATTACCCGCTGGTATTCTTTATCTCTTACCTATATCTGCCATATCATGTATAACATCAGATATATTCTCTACAGTTGAGGTTATTCTGTTATTAAGATCTGTACAGCTCTTAGCAAGCTTTCCTACCTCTAATGCTACAACTGAAAAGCCTTTTCCCGCCTCACCGGCTCTTGCAGCCTCAATAGATGCATTAAGTGCAAGAATATTCTGCTTTCTCTGTATGCCATCAAGCTGCTTGGTATTCTCCTTGATATCTCTCACATACTCTTCACAGCTCTTAACACCACCTGTAAGCTTTGTAATCAATTGTCCATTGTACTTAGAATTATATTCTGAATTAATAAAATTATTAAGTACTGCTCCTAGCAGGTTAGCTGCCGCATTAATCTCTGCCTCTGTTCTTACTGTAACTTTTCCTAACGCCTCAATATACTCATCCTCATTAATACCCAGTTCTCTTGCAACACCTCTGAATTTCTCTTCATCCGGATGCTCAGGTAAAACCTGACCTCCGATTACAGAGCCAAGCACTGTACCATCGCTTAACTTAAGCGGAATACCAAAATCCACAAGTCCAGCATGACAATGATATACACCTTGTCCCTCAGCGTCACATTTCTCACATCTTCTGCATCCTTCCTTACTTCCTCTGGTAAGCTTTATACAGAAATCTGTAAAGTTGTAACATTCGGAAATATACTTTCCATCAGCTCCAACTGCAACCGTGGCTAATCCTGTTGCCACAGCCCAGTCAGACATAATTGATTCAAATTTCTCCATATCAGCAAAATCTTGAATCTTCATGCTTAAACCACCTCTTTTTCAATTGTCACATGTATTGATTGAGTAAATTTTAACAAATAAGACCTCTAAAGTCAATGAATATGAGTAATTATCAACATTTTTATGTACTGGCTCTGTATTAATGATGGAACAATCTCATTCCTGTAAAGCACATAGCCATTCCTCGCTTATTGGCTGTTTCTATAACCTGATCATCTCTTACAGAACCACCAGGCTGTGCTACATACTTAACACCAGACTTATAAGCTCTTTCTATATTATCTCCGAATGGGAAGAATGCATCTGAACCGATTGTTACATCAGTATTGCCTGCAAGCCATTCCTTCTTTTCCTCTGTTGTAAATACAGATGGTTTCTCTGTGAATACTCTCTCCCAGTCATTGAGAATATCTTCATACTCATCACCAATATAAAGGTCAATTGCATTGTCTCTGTCAGCACGGCCTACGCCTTCCTTAAATGGAAGATTAAGGACCTTTGGATTCTGGCGGAGATACCAGTTATCAGCCTTCTGACCTGCAAGTCTTGTACAATGGATTCTTGACTGCTGTCCTGCTCCGATACCGATTGCCTGTCCATTCTTTACATAGCATACAGAATTAGACTGTGTATACTTAAGTGTTATAAGTGCAATAATCATATCAATCTTAGCAGACTCTGGAATATCCTTATTCTCTGTTACAACATTTGATAAAAGCTCCTTATCAATAACGAACTCATTTCTTCCCTGTTCAAATGTTACTCCAAATACCTGCTTTCTCTCGATTGGTTCAGGCTTATACTCAGGGTCAATCTTAATGATATTATAGTTACCCTTCTTCTTAGCCTTTAATATCTCAAATGCCTCCGGCTCATAGCCAGGTGCAACAATACCATCTGAAACCTCATGCTGGATAAGCTTTGCTGTAGCAACATCACATACATCTGATAATGATATGAAATCACCGAAAGATGACATTCTGTCTGCACCTCTTGCTCTTGCATATGCACATGCGATTGGGCTTAATTCTCCGATTGCTTCGTCAACCCAGTAAATCTTCTTTTCAACATCTGTAAGAGGAAGTCCTACTGCAGCACCTGCTGGAGATACATGCTTGAAAGATGTAGCTGCTGGAAGTCCTGTAGCTTTCTTTAACTCCTTAACAAGCTGGTATCCGTTAAATGCATCAAGAAAATTAATATATCCTGGTCTGCCGTTAAGAATCTCTACAGGAAGGTCACTTCCGTCTTCCATAAATATTCTTGAAGGCTTCTGATTAGGGTTGCATCCGTATTTTAACTGAAATTCGTTCATATTCTTTCTCCTTAATTATTTTACATTCTTGTTAATAATTCTTGTTTCGTATTCACCTGTAGCAATATCAATATATCTTACAAAAAGTGAAACCTTATTATCTGCATTAAGATTATCCCAGATCATCTGTGTGAATTCTTCAATATCGCCAGATATCTTAACCCAAGTAGGTTCTCCCTCATAGCTTGGAAGTGGATTGCCATCACCCATATATGTATGGATATAATGCCCCTCTCCTACAAATGCTGCATCATATGTATATGTGTGTCTTTCACATATGTCAGGATTACCATTATGGCTCTTTAATATAGACATTGCATATGAATATTCATTATTCTCAATATGAAGCACACTTGAAATTCTTGGTGTATAGTTAGGTGCATCATGCTCATATTTTCTTACTCTTAAAGATTCTTCAAATGTTTTTCCTTCTGAAAGGCCATCATAAACCGTATCAGTCTGATCCCCATTAGTAACTATAGTATTATTGCCAAGTACTCTTACAGGGGCATAGATAATAAGCTCTGGTGCAACTAAAAGTGTTGATGGGTCAAAAGCTTCTGTTCTGATACCCTCTCCGTCCTGTACAAATACACGGTTACGGCTGCTCTCGCTTCTTCCCATAATAAAGTAAGCTGAAACTGCCTTCTTACCATCCTCTGACATACCGGCAACAATTCCTCTGCCCGGATAAGCACATCCTGATAATTCCTCTGAAAGGTTCTTAATTGTCATAACTGACCTCCTGTTAAATGTGATGACTGCGTTCACTCCTCATGGTTCTTTTTCGCGAGTAGCGAAGATGCCAGAATTTCATTCTGGCATTGTCGCGGTGCTCCTCGAATATCCGTGAAAAATCCCCAATCCATGCAAGCATGATTGTGAATTTTCACTCCTATCCTCATCGCTACTCGCGCAAAAAAACCGACTATCTGGGAACGCAGCTTATAGCTTAACGTTGCCCAGGCGGTCGGCTTTTCTTAATATAAACTGTACTCCCTGTGGGTTATCCCACAATGCCTATAAGGCATCTTCCGCCAGTTGTACAGCGCTTATTAATAACATACAACAAAATATGTTAAATTGCAACACCATTCTTCTTAAGAAGTTCTCTTGCTGATTCAACCGAATCAATACCTGTTGCATTCTTAATTGGTGCAAATTCTTTTTCTCTTACTACCTCGAATGGCAGACAGCTGTCAAGCTCATGAATCATATCAAGAACAAGACCCTCAAACTTATATCCATTAGGCTTTTCAGGCTTAACAAGATTACCATTCTCGTCAATATATGGAATCTTCTTCTCAACAATATGTAATGGAAGATTCTTTCCAACAATTCTTTCAAGATCAGAAACCCTGAACAGATAATTAAGAATAACTCCAAAATTATATGCAGGGTCGCCCTTTGCATTCTTAGCATCCATCATCTCTTTAGTAAGTTCATAATACTCAACAATGGAAGGCTTTCCATCTTCAAGACACATAACGCCAACCTTCTCATCAGGAGCTGCCTTTCTTACAACCTTAGAACCAACTGCACAGTGCTTTTCAATTGTAGCACCGATAAATACAGGGTCTGCAATTCTCTGAAGGACATTGTCAACAGCGAATACATTCAGCCACTCAATTCCGTTCTTCTCAAGAACCTCTGTTAATCCAGCCTTCTTTAAAGAGATATACCATCCACCATTACCATTAGGTGATGTTGCCATCCTTCCCTTCTCTTCAAGGTATATCTTACCATTATAATCAGTAGCTGCTGCCATCTCCTGTTTGAAGAAATGTACATATTCACTCTTATATCCGAAGAAATTCTTCTCTTCAAAGAAAGAAACTGTAGCATCATTATTCTTCTCACTAGTCATAACGAATAAATGTATATATGTTCCTGTCTCTTTAACAACATCCATAAGATTATTAATAAGGCACTCGAATATATAAAGTTCCTTGTTAACACCTACATTATACATTCCCTTAGGATTATCCGAGCCAAGTCTTGTTCCCATTCCGCCTGCAAGAAGAATTGCTCCAACCTTACCGGTCTTAATTGCCTCTACACCTGTATTCTTAAATGTATCATAGTCAGCTTCTATCTCATCAAGTTCCATTGCACCAAGAGGTGTAATTTCACCTTTCTTAACAAGCTCAGACTTATGTTCAATTGCCGATAAAACTTCCATATCAGTCTTATCGATCTGTTCAAGAAGTGCTGCCTTCTCATCATCTGATAATTCATCATAATATCTTAATATCTGTTCCTGACAGTACTTTGAAAGCTTAAGCTTTGCTTCTTCTAAATTCACTCTAATTTCCTCACTTATCTAATGGCTTATTGTCTGACGACATCTTTATAATTCTAACACATTAATAGTTTCCAAGCAACTTAATAGATTCAGCTTCTTCTTCAATACCTCTTAATGCGTTCATAACTCTTGGATCATCAATGTTACCAGCAAAATCAACAAAGAACCGGAAATTCCATCTCTTTCCTTCAACATTCCCTTCAATAGGTCTTGATTCAATCTTATTCATATTAAGTCCATTATATATAATATGACTTAAAAGATTATATAGAGTGCCTGCTTCATTAGCTGTTTCAAACACAATACTCATCTTCTGTGCATTCTTAACAAACTTTCTTGTATTAGTAACAATAACAAATCTTGTTGTATTGCCTTCCTGGTCTGTAATTCCAGACTTTAAGATATCAAGACCATAAAGCTCTGCAGCTTCCTTACTTGCAATGGCAACATGAGTCTTATTATGCTCCTGAAAAATCATCTTTGCCGCAAGTGCTGTATTAGCCTGACTGATTCTCTGCCAGTCCTTGTGAGTATCTAAGAATCTGTCACACTGCATAAGTCCCTGTGGATGTGAATATACAGCAGTTACGTTTTCAAGGTCAGTTCCTGGAAGTCCAAGTAACAAATGTTCAATCTTAACATAAGTTTCTGCTATTATGTAATTATTATATTCCTGTAACAGATCATACACATCAGCAACAATTCCAGCATTGGAATTTTCTATAGGAAGTACAGCATAATCAGCCTTCCCCTGCTTAACTGCCTCCATGCACTCTCTCCATGTAGGAACATTGAAATTATCAACATCCTTGCCAAAGAAATTAATCATGGCAGCATATGAATATGCCCCCGGTACCCCCTGATATACAACCTTACAGTTCTTTTTATTAATCTCATCAATTGCCTCATATGGTTCTCTCAAAGTCTGTCCCATTTTTTCAAGCAGCATATACTGGTTTTTTCTTGAGTTAGCCATAATCTGTGCAAACAAATCATCAATAGCATGCACATTATCAGGATTCTTGACAAGCTTCTTTACAGATTCTAACTTAGCTTTCTCTCTTGCTGGATCAAGAACTTTCTTTCCTGTCTCAATCTTATATTCTGCAACCTCAGTTGTCAGTTTCATTCTCTCTTCAAACAGTTCTACAAGCTGACTGTCAATTTTATCAATATTATTTCGTATCTCATTAAGATCTAACATATACTTCTCCTCTTTAAAGCGATGTATTGTTCTTATTGTATCACATTTTTAATGATATGCAATAAATGTACTTTATGTTATACTTAAGAAAACGTTCTTAAATAATGTTCATAAGGGAGTAGTGATAACATATGAAAAAAGCCATCACAATAAGTGTAATAACTATAATAGGATTATTACTCGCAGTATTAATATTTTTATCTATACGAAGCAGCCGAATCGTATACAACAACGATAATGCTATTGGCAATTCGGCAGGTAACCTCAATAACGGAGGTTTGTTCTGCGAATACAATGACAAAATATATTTTGCCAATCCATACGATTATAACAAATTATATGTAATGAATTCAGACTGCACTAATGCCATGAAATTAAATGATGACAGTGTTGCATCCATCAATGTCTGTGGCAGTTACATATATTATGTCAAGAATAATTTCAAGCAGGAAACAATTGGAACAATATTCAGGGGACAGCTATTCGGTGTTTACCGCTGTAACTTAAACGGCGAGTCATTGAAAGCATTATACGACAGTCTTTCCGGAACAATAGCCTTATCTGGTAACTCGTTATATTACCAGCATTATAGTGATACAACGCCTCTGGCTTTCCATAAAGTAGACATTGCAGGAAAGAAGGATACCAAAATTTCCGACACACCTTACTCACCTGCGTGCGTCCATAACGGAACAATATATTTTTCTGATCCTGTCGGAAAACACAACATATTAAGTTACGATACCAAAACTGATAAAACCTCTGTATTATATGATTGCAATTCATATCTTGCAGATGTTGAGAACGGCTATGCATATTATATTGACTTAAGTAAGAACTATTCACTTGTAAGACTTAATACATCTAACAAAACTCTTGAATTATTGTATGGAGAAAAAGGAAACAAAGTCGTTAATTATAATGTGTATGGAAACAAAATATTTTTCCAGGTGGAAAGCACAGATGGAATGACAGGCCTTTACAGGATGAATATTGATGGAACGCAGATTGAAACTATTGCTATAGGCAATATTACCAACATTCACTGCACATCAAAATACACATTTTTCCAGTATTATGAAGATCAGGGAGTCCTTTACAGAGTAAGCACAAGTGGTGCTGATACATCTGTTGAACAGATTACTATCAAATAACATTTTTATAAATATCATATAAAATAATGCCCCGCACTTTCAAATCAGTGCAGGGCATTTATTATATCTTACTCTTCAGTTTTCTCTTCTTCAATCTTAATTGAAAGCTCATCAAGCTGCTTAGCATCTACAACATCAGGTGCATTAGTAAGGAGACAAGATGCATCCTTTACCTTAGGGAAGGCAATAACATCTCTGATTGAATCTCTCTTAGCCATAAGCATTACAAGTCTGTCAAGACCATAAGCAAGTCCTGCATGTGGAGGAACACCATACTTGAATGCGTCAAGCAGGAATCCAAACTTTTCATTAGCAACTTCATCTGTAAGTCCAAGTGCCTTGAACATTCTGCTCTGAACATCAGCCTGATGGATTCTTACTGAACCACCACCGATTTCTGTTCCGTTAAGAACAATATCATAAGCCTTTGCACGAACTGCACCAGGATTAGTCTCAAGCATATCAAGATCCTCATCCATAGGCATTGTGAATGGGTGATGCATTGCAACATATCTTTCTTCTTCATCTGACCATTCAAACTGTGGAAACTCTGTTACCCATAAAAACTTATAATCAGACTTATCAAGAAGTCCCATCTGATCAGCAAGTTCTACTCTTAAAGCACCTAGTACATTCCATACAATCTTATTTCTGTCAGCAGCGAATAAAAGAAGATCCCCTGCTTCACCATCCATAGCCTTAACAAGGGCATTCATCTGATCCTCTGTCATAAACTTTGCAAATGATGACTTATATGAACCATCTTCGTGAATTGCAATATAAGCAAGACCTTTTGCACCATATCCCTTAGCAAAATCAACAAGTGCATCAATCTTCTTACGAGGCATGCTTCCCTGTCCCTTTGCGTTGATTCCTCTTACAGAACCGCCATTCTCAAGTGCTCCCGTAAATACTCCAAAGCCACAATCCTTAACAATATCTGATACATTCTGTAATTCCATACCAAATCTTAAATCTGGCTTATCTGAACCGAATCTGTCCATAGCTTCCTGCCATGTCATTCTCTGGATTGGAAGCTTTACATCAACATCAAGAACTTCTTTAAAAAGATATGCAAGAAGTCTTTCATTAACATCAATTACATCATCAACATCTACAAATGATAATTCCATATCAATCTGTGTGAATTCAGGCTGTCTGTCTGCTCTTAAATCCTCATCTCTGAAGCATCTTGCAATCTGCATATACCTGTCATAGCCAGAACACATGAGCATCTGCTTAAAGAGCTGTGGTGACTGTGGAAGTGCATAGAACTTACCTGGATGAATACGGCTTGGTACAAGATAATCTCTTGCTCCCTCTGGTGTAGATTTAGTAAGCATAGGTGTTTCAATCTCTAAAAAGCCTTCATTTGCAAGAAATGCTCTTGTAAGAGTTGCAACCTTGCTTCTCATAATAATATTAGACTGGATATCAGGTCTTCTAAGATCAAGACATCTGTACTTAAGTCTGATATCTTCCTTAGTCTGGATATTTTCCTCTATTGGGAATGGAGGTGTCTCTGACTCTGAAAGAATTCTTAAAGTCTTTGCAGCAATCTCAATGTCACCTGTCTTTAAATTCTCATTAACAGCACCACTTCTCTTAATAACTTCGCCCTCAACAGCGATTACAAATTCATTACGAAGTGTATATGCCTTGTCGAAGCCTTCCTTGCCAATTATATTTTCATCAAAAAGAATCTGGAGAATTCCACTCCTGTCTCTTAAATCAACAAAAATAAGTGAACCAAGATTTCTTCTCTTGGCAACCCAACCCATTACAGTAACCTTCTTACCAATATCAGCCGATGAAACCTCTGTACATCTGTGCGATCTCTTTAAGCCAACCATTGACTCTGCCATCTTACTTTACCTCTTTCCTGTAATTAAATACTAATCTGCGAAGGATAGAATATCTTCAAGACTAAGACTATCTAAATCTATCTTACTATTTCTTATTATCTCAAATGTTTCTTCCTCGTGAATCATTCGCTGAAACTCAATAAATACTCTCATATCAAGATTCTTAATCTCTTCAATAAGAATATTCACAGCCGTATCAATGTCAAATGCTTTCCTATACGGCCGGTCAGATATCAGCGCAGCAAATTCATCTGTCACCTTAAGAATTCTTGCACCCAATGGAATATCTGTTCCTTTAAGATTATCAGGATAACCACTTCCATCGAAACACTCATGGTGATAGAGAACAACTTTCATTATATTATCTGAATAATCATAATTTTTCAATACATCAAAGCTGATTTTAGAGTGCATTCTCATATATTTCATCTCTTCGACTGATAATTCACCCGAATTTCTGCCATATAAGTATTCTGATAATTTAAGTTTCCCAATATCATGCATCATTCCGGCAATCTTGAGTTCATAGCATTCCCGTTCATCAAGCTCAAGTCTCTTAGCAAGCTCATATGTAAGGTTAGCAACAAGAATCCCATGTTCTATACCACTCTTATAATCATTAAAAATATATTGCAAATGTTCATTCTCATTAATGTCCGTACTATGTCCCATAAGTAATCTCCCTGCTGCCAGTATAATATTTATCAACAAATTCATTAGCAGGAAGTGGTCTGTCAAAATAAAATCCCTGTATAACATCACAACCATAAGAAACAACTGTGTCGAGATCCTCTTTAGTTTCAACTCCCTCAAATACAAGTTCATATTCTACCATCTTAAGCATCTTAATCAGTGACTTTATAACTTGTCTTCCTTTATCGCTCTTTAATGACCTGCTCGCAAATACTCTGTCAAACTTAATAATATCAGCAGGAATATTGGCAATCTGGTTAAGTGATGAATATCCTGAGCCAAAATCATCAACATTAATCTTAAATCCATTTACCCTTAATGCATTAATAACACCAATCATAGCATCCAGTGCATCAATAAATGTCGTTTCAAGTATCTCAAGTTCAATAAGTGCTGAATCAATCTGATACTTATCCTGCAACTGAAGCATGTATTTTAACAAATCTTCACTTGTAAATCTCTGCCTTGATATATTAACCGAGACAGGAACAGGCTTAATTCCCTTATCAATGCATTGTCTCTGGAAAGCAAAGGTTTTATCAAGCATAATATCATCAAGCTTTCCAATCATTCCTGTATGTTCAAGCACCGGAACAAATCTGGCTGGTGAAACAACCTCACCTGCTCTTGTCTTCATTCTTACAAGCGCCTCTGCACCTACAACACAATTATGCGATACTGATATCTTAGGCTGAAGGAAAATTTCTATTCTTTCTTCCTCGCACGCTCTCACAAATTCATTAGACATATCCATATGTTCAAGATATTCATTGCAATTATCCGCTGAATATACACAACACGGAATATCAAATCTTCCTTTTGTTGATTTCTTTGCAAGATTAGCACGGTCAACTGCCATACGTACATCAAGTGACGGATCGTCATAAAAATACAATCCAACATAAACATGCTGATACACAAGCGGATATCTTTCTGACAATTCTTTCTCAAAAATGCGATTCTTTCTTGCAATATATCCCACCACATCTTCATTCGTCATATTATCAACTTTATAAGCACCCCTGAACTGGTCAAACCCGATTCCATGTGAAGCAAGGCACAATGGTTCATTAACAAAATAAAAGTCTGCAATATCCTGCATAACCTTATCACCTTCATCCATGCCGTAAAAATCATTAATATACTTAAAATTACTTATATCCAGAGCTAATAGAACAACCCTGTGTTCATTAGTGTTCACAATCTCCCGCACTTTATTGTTAAACACATCATGCCCTGCCATTCCAAGATAACAGCCTCCCATAACGATTCCACTCCTCATATACATCCGTACTTTCAATATAATAAAATTATATCACAATACCAATAGCAAATCCACCAGTTATTAATATATATAATTCAAGTCACTTTAAAATCAATTGTTAATGCCATGATGTGACATTGGTGTAGTTGATATTATAGGTAAAAATGTATACCCTTCCGATAATCCCCACTGTATTATCTGCTCAACTGCATCAACGCTGAAATTCTTTATATCATGCTGTAAAACTACTGATACATTATTACTTTTAATTCCTTCTATAACATTAGCCACAACCTGTGATGTGCTTGTTGTTCCACCTGCATCTCCACTAGAAACATTCCAGTCACAATATCTAAATCCACGTTCTTCAACAGCACATACAAGCTGGCTCATTATGCCATAGCAGTACTTTTTACTTATTGTGTTACTAGAACCCCCTGGAAATCTTACAAGATCTGCTGCTTTTCCAGTCTGTGCAGTTATAATACTGTTCATCTCGTCAAGATCTGCAAAATATGCGTCTACACTCTGATATATCTTTGCATAATCATGTGATGCTGAATGTATTGCAACAGTATGCCCCCGCTGTGCTTCCTGGGCAATAAGATTCTGATAATCCGGTTTTCCATTAGTAACAAAAAATGTTGCCTTAACATTATATCTGTCAAGAATATCAAGCAGCTTTTCTGTATATGGTCCGGGACCATCATCAAAAGTCAGATAAACAACCTTATCACCCGGATTAACTGCATCATCTGACATTGGTGCAACTACCTTCACAGTTCTTTGCACTTCAGATTCATTACCACAATTATCAGATACATTGTATGTTACTGTATATTTTCCTGCATTAGCTGTATCAACATTCCCAGATACTGATACCTTATCAGTTACATCTCCATCACATATATCCACAGCTGTATACCCCGGTTCATTATATGTATCTCCCATCCTGATATAATACACCTCACCGCCGGTAAGTGATATCTGTGGAGCTATAGTATCTTCTACATGTATAACACGTTCTGTAAATGCTTCATTACCAGAAGAATCTTTAACTGAATATACAATTGTAGTATCACCTTTTGTATATGTATCAACCTCCGCAGAAGTATCCACTTTATCTGTAATATCACCATCATAATTATCAACTGCAGAAAATCCTGCTTCTTCATAATTACTTCCGGCTTCTATGGTAATCTCTGTATCTCCTGAAAGACTAATAACAGGTGCCTGAGTATCCACAACTTTTACTGCTACTTTTCTAGAAATATGTTTCTTCTTTTTTGACGCAACAATCTTAATGTCATACTTTCCAAGCTTTGTGACATCAACACTTCCCTCAATCTCTATATCTGTCTTATTATCTTTCTTTCCAAGCACATTCTTCTTAATAGTTTCATTAATATCCGCTTCATCATCAGTACTTCCATACTCAACAACTAAAGTATCAGGGCATGACACCACAAGACTGTTCTCCTTAACAGACCTGATGATAAATATTATCACCAGCACCATAAGAACTGTAACAGAACCTGCCATTAAATATTTAACCCATCTATTATTCATAAAACATACCAACTTTCTCATTTGAACATAATATTGTATGGGTATTATACTTCTTTAATGCATAATAAGCCAGTAGAAACATTAATAAAATTAAACTATTTCTATAATTCTTCCCATTTTTGCATTAGTTCTGTGAGATATTGATATAACAGTCCTGTTCTTGCTTACCCTGTTTAATGCATCAAGCACATTTTTCTCAGTATCAGCATCAAGATTAGCTGTTATCTCATCTAGCAGAAGCAGTTCAGGCTTTGCTGCTGCAGCCCTTGCAATTGACAATAACTGCCATTGTCCCTGTGAGAAATCTTCTGGCTTGCATATAGTATCATATCCATTGTCAAGTTCCATAATTGCATCATGAATACCTGCTGCCTTAGCTGCTTCAATTACATCTTCATCAGTAATTGATACATCATACAGTGTTATCTGGTCTTTGACAGTTCCTGGAACCATATGAAAAGTCTGCTCAACATATCCATATATTCTCCTCTTTTCACTATCCGGAATAGCCGTAGCCTTCTGACCTGCAATTGATACGCTTCCTTTATCCGGCTCGTAAAGCCCAAGAAGGAGCTTGAATATTGTACTCTTTCCTGTACCTGTTCTTCCCGACAGAGTAACCTGCTCGCCCTCCTTAACAGAAAAGCTTAAGTTCTCCACAACATTTTTATCATCATATGCAAATGTTACATTATTGAAATCGACAATCACATCACTGTCAGCTTCCATGGCTGTATTCTCTGCAATGTATGAATCCTTCTTAACTGATAATTCATCCATCTCGAAAAATTCATTTATTCTATGTACTCCGGCTATTGCTGACTGTATAGTCTGAATCTCCATACCAAGGCTCTCAATAGGAGCAAATATCTGTGAAATATAATTAATTACCGCAACTGCTGTACCTGCTGACATGCCAAAAAATGCAAGCACTGTCTGGTTACCTGATGCTGAAAAAAGCATTACCACAGCAACAACAATTGCATTGAGAGTAAGAATTACAGGTGAATATACTGCATCATAGAAATTAGTTTTCTCAACTGCTGCGTAACTTTCACATATATATTCATCGTACCTTTCTGCCATATAATTTTCCTTGCCAAGTGTATGTATTGTTCTTATGTTGTGAAGAGTTTCCGGCACATGTCCTGATGCTCTTCCTACAGCTCTTCTGTTCTCAATCTGTGCTGCCAGCATATTCTTCTGTACAATTCTTGTGAATACGAACAGGAATGGAAGAATAACAAGAAGCACAATGGCAAGTCCCTTATTCTTAAACCATATAACAGCAACTATACTTATTATCTTACAGGCATCAGCAAACATACTGACAATTCCTGATGTAAACAGATTCTCAACTGTATCAGCATCACCAACAAATCTTGAAACAACAGTTCCAGGTTCCTGACTTGTAAGACCACTTGTTGTAAGACAGCTGTACTTATACATCAACGCACTTCTTAATGAGTGTGTAATCTTTTGTCCGAATACTGTAAGAAAAGTCTCTCTTGCGCTCTCCATAAGACCTGTTATAAGAAGAAATCCGAAATACATAATAATCATATAAAATGCCGGCATTGTATCTGATGTAATTGTATCAATAATCTTTGCAAGAATAAGTGGTGGAAACAGTGCCATTACAATTGCGCCAACAACAGTAATTACAATCCCTGCTGTAAGCAGCCACTTTTCTTTTATTGTGTTCAATATAACTCTGCCAACACTTTTATTCTTCATCAGATGCGCCTCCCTTCTGTTCATTATAAAGAACCGCATACTGTGGGCATTTATTCATAATCTCATCATGTGTACCGGCTATGGTTTTTCCGTTCTCCATCCATATAACCTTATCCATCTGTGGGAACAGATATAATCTGTGTGAAATAAGAATCACAATACAATCCTTGGTGTATTCTTTAAGATTAGCAAATATCTCTCTTTCAGTGTCCTTATCAAGTGCTGAAAATGGATCATCTAATATAATTAACGGCTTCTTATGGCAGAGTGTTCTTGCAAGTGCAAGTCTCTGTGCCTGTCCTCCTGACAGTCTCACACCTGTATTCCCAACATAAGTGTCCTGTCCGTTTTCCATATCATTTACTTCTTTGTCAAAGCACACTGCCTTAAGAAGCTTAGCCACATCCTCATCATCACCCATAAGAATATTGTTTCTAATTGTATCATTAAACAATTCCGGATCATGTCCCAGATATGCTGCAAGTCCTGCCTTTTTCGCATCATCAAGTTCTGAAAGTTCATTGCCTGCAATCTTAATGCTCCCCTTATATGGATATTCACATAAAAACACCTTTCCAAGAGTTGACTTGCCACATGCAACAGAACCCGTTACTCCGATTATGTCACCTTTTTCTGCTTCAAATGTTACATTTTCGAATATATCATGGCCTCCCGGATAAGCAAATGTAAGTCCTTTTACTTCAAGTGAGTCACACTTTACACTGTTATCCTCATTTTTATAATTCTCATACTTCATAAGCGGTTTAATTCTCTTCCACGACACCTGTGCCTTATGTACTGCATTAAACAGCTTTGCTGCATGTGAGGACTTTTCAGAAAGTTTTGCAAAGCATGATACAAATGTGGCTAAAATAGCAATGTCCCAGTTCTTCCAGCCTGTTCCCAGAACATTCCTGCTTCCAAAATATAATATAAATATAACTCCGGCAAGTGCTATAACCTTGTATATCGGAGGAAATGCTGTTCCCCATATATTAGCTCTTACTGCCGACTTTTCATAGGCTGTAAGATTATCTTCATACGCCTGTTTTCTTTCCTGCTCACAGCCATATACACGATATGTAACCGCATTTTCTGCTCTTTCAAGCGTTGCTTCACTAAGCCTTCCTGACTGTACCTTATATTCTGCACCTGTCTTTTGTACAACAGCCTTCATCTTCTCTGCAATGATATAAGATATTGGCGGGAATATCATACATATAAGCCCAAGTCTCCAGTCATAGAAAAGAAGCATTCCTGCATATGCTGTAAGTGCAACACCCGTATCAAATATCTCAGTCATGAACTTTCTCATCCCTTCAGCACAATCATCAACATCCAGGATAGCCTTGGTAAGAATATCTCCCGCTCCTTCTTCCTGTGACTGTGGTATGCTCTTATGTACAAGGCTGTTATACAAAACCTCTTTCATATTCTTATTAACATTATTAGCGAATCTTCTTACATAAAATCTCTTGATATACCTTGATATCTGCACTACTGCAATTGCAATCACATAACATATTACAAGAATAAGCATATCTGTAAATGTTGATTTTCCACCAAGTATATTAACAAGACAGCCTGTCATTCTTCCTTCAAACCACGGACCTGCAAGAAGTCCGAGATTGTATATAAGACCAGATATCGTTATTATCAGAAGTATATTCCACTGGGATTTAAAATAATATGACACCCTGTCGGTCATAATATTATTCCTTCCTGTGTTACTCATCTTCATCATCCTCTGTTTATCTTCGTTATCTTTCTTTTAAAGTCAATTACATTAACACATTATTGTGACAGTCCGTTACTAATATATATATTTTTTACATTTTCAAGTGCTTCCTTAAACAGCACATTATTAAACTGTGCATTATCTATATCTTTAACCACCTGTTCTGCTTTCTCATTTTCTCCATTATTCACATACACCCTGTAATCAACAGCTTTTTTATATGCAATGGCAAATGTATAGTAGTCCTGCGTATCTTTATCAATATCTTTGCCTATACCTGTGTTATATTCTGTCTTTTCAAGAAGCCCTTCATAATTATTCTCTATAAAATCATTATAAAGACTGTCTTCTTCATAGCCCGACATTCTTCCTTTACTCCTGAATACATCACCTGATATATCTGAAACACATGGGATTATAATAATAATCATAATTGCACACAGTACATAAGCCAGAAGTGATATATTAAATTTCATCTTTTTTCTCATTCAAAGCTCCTCCTTGTAATGAGTGTAAGTATATCTGCCTGTGACATATCAGGAAGTCCGGCTATGTCCTCATCTGTCAGATTGCAGTATGCCTTTAACAGTTCATGTGATTTTTCATATATATCATTTATATACTTAATACTTTCTTTCGATACACTATGATATGATAAATTTAAACGTCTGCTGACAATATCTTCCATGTCCGCAACAGCCCTTGAAATCGTATTCATATATTCGTCGCCATAATATGATGAATTATTCCTTTCCATCATACTTATTATACCTTTTCTTATATACACATAATCACCTGCGACATTGTAAAAATCATTCCATGCGTATTTATCATCATTATCCTTTATTGAACAATCTCCCACATAATCCATACTGTACAGAGTTGCATAGTCTCCTGCTTCTAACAGAAGCTTTAGTTTTGTCTGGATTTCATCACTATGGGATGAATAATATTTCTGCTGATTTTTTCTTGCTATATCGTATCCAATCATTGAATTGTTACCAATAATAGCCAGTGTAAGTGCAGTCATTGTTATAACAAGAGCTGTTATTGGTGCAATATAATTCACAAACCATTTGCTGTTACCAATTACTTTGGAACGCGTGCTGTTAAACTTTTTATTATATTGTTCCATATCATCAATATGCTTCTTAAATTCCACATTTGGCGAGCCGCAATTAGGACAGAACTTCTGATTCATCTGTATAGGTGCGCCGCAATTATTACATTTCATCAGTTGTTCCCTCCCTCATTATATTTTTTATAAAATGACTCTTCGTAGCTCTTTCCAAGCTTGTAATCATAATAGCCATTCTGATACAATTCATTAAGCATATCATTAATTTCTTTGTCCGTCGCCTTTGCAACATTCTTAAGATAATTCTGTGCTTCTGCAACCCAGCCGTCCACAGTTTCTTTTTCTTCTGCCGTACAGCCCTCATACCTACGGTAATTATATCCGTTTTTATTATTAATGAAATATATCATGTCAAGTGACTCTTCAAAGCCTGTTCCAAACTGATAATCACTCAGTTTTTCGCCTTTATGAACCATAATGTAGATATCTGCCACCCTTTTATAATAATAATCATAAATATTAATAAAATTGTAATGACTCCACTTTTCCAAAACACTTGAACTGCCCTTATAACTATCTGTCAGTTCTGAAATGCCTGCATAGTCCCGCTTTTCATATAATGAATTAAGTTCACCTATATTATTATTGTACCAATCTAATGACTGGTGTATCTCTTTCCTGTTGTGTGAAGAATTATACATGCTCTTATATGAACCATATCCAAACATACTTCCGGCAAGAACTGCTGCCGCTATTGCCGCACATACTATACCTACACTTTTCATTGTACTTTTTATGATGTATTTTCTGGTATTCTTATCCAGCTTCTCCATTCCTTCATTCAGATTGTACAGGTCTTTCATGTACTTCTGTTCAGAATTCTCATACTGCATAGCACCACAATATGGGCATGCAGTCTCGTTATCTCCTATATCTGCTCCACAATTACTACATATCATAGCTATCCCCTTTTATCAGTTATTGTATTATGCAGAGACTCCTTTATCCTGCATAATCATCTTTTATAATACTGTGCAATTGTACCAACTACAACATCCATCTGTAAAGGTTTTGACAGATGAGCATTCATTCCGGCTTCAACACATTTTCTGGCATCCTCCTCAAATGCATTGGCTGTCATTGCAATTATCGGAATCTCCACAGCATCAGGTCTTTCCATATCTCTTATAGCTTTTGTTGCGGCAATTCCGTCAAGCTTTGGCATCATAATATCCATAAGAATCACATCATATGTATGTGGTGCACACCTTGTAAATTCCCTGACAGCCTGCTCACCATCACTGACAACAGTAACATTAGCGCCTTCATCCACCAGAAGAGTCTGTGCAATCTCAGCATTAAGTTCATTATCCTCTGCTAGCAGAATCTTAATTCCCGAAATATCATTACTGCTCTTTTCCTTATCGACCTTCGTTTCTTCAACTTTGCTTGCAATCTCGAAAGGAATTCTGATTACAAATGTTGAGCCTTCCCCTTCCTTGCTTGTGACACTAATTGTTCCATTCATTTTGTCAACCAGACTCTTAACAATAGCCATACCAAGTCCTGTTCCCTGATAAACACTTCTGGCATCTGTCTTTTCCTGTACAAATGGTTCAAATATATGTTCAAGAAATTCTTCACTCATGCCAATTCCCGTATCAGTAACAGTCCATTCATATGTAACAATTCCATCCTGTGTTCCAATACATTTAAAATATGTTGAAACCATTCCTCCTGCTTTATTATATTTGATGCAGTTAGCGTATATATTTAGAAATAACTGGCGTAAATGCAGAGGACTTCCGTATACATATGGATACATAACTTTTCCTGCCACCTTGTCATACTTAAGATTGACACCTGAATCTGAGGCACGCTGTTCAACTATAGTAATAATATCCTTTGCAAGCTTGTTAAGATCCACAATCTCTCTTGAAAGCTCAATCTGGCCATCCTCTAACTTACTCATCTGGAGAATGTCATTAATAAGTGATAAAAGATGATTAGCAGCTATTGACATTTTCTTTCTGTTAGTATTAATCATATCTGTATCTTCTTTATGGCTCTCATCAATTCTTAACAATCCGATTATGCCATTAAGCGGCGTCCTTATATCATGTGTCATTCTTGATAAGAAATCAGTCTTGGCAGCATTAGCCTTTTCCTCTCGGCGTACTGCCTCCTGTAGCTGTTCATTTTTTTCCTGCAGTGTCTTTGCATACTGCTGCTGCATTTCATACTGTTCACGCTCATATCCCTGAACCGTTTTCCAGCGCATCATATTAAGTACAAGTACAGCAAACATATAGGCAACAAATGTATACTGCATATTTCTTGGTGTTGTCTTAAAAACATTTCTTTCCGGCATATAAACATACACATAATAATCTCTCCCACGTTCCATAAGACCATAATTATGTGAACCCCACCTTCTGTTACTATCAGCATGTACTATTTTGCCACTTGCACCAGTCTCCTTTATCTTCTTAATAACATTATATTTATCAATATCTTCACCAACCATACTGTCATCATTAGACGCTATTATCTGATTTCCCTTTGTAACAACAATCTTTCCATCTTCCCTGTCATCATAACCTGATAATATATGTGTAAATGAAAGATTGTAATTATTAACATACTCTGCCGGTGTGTGGTAATAAACAACAACTATCCCACTTGAATCCGCCATACCACATGCTGCAAGGTCAACATATGAACCATCTTCACAGTCAATTCTTATTGCGTATGTTTTTTCAGTATTATCAACAACATCAATAAGTGAAGTACTGTCAAGATATTCGTTAAGCTCATCTGCACCATATTCATCTGTATATTCCTGTGCTATAAGATTACCTTTTGAATCCATGATTATAACTGCCGTCAGATAACATTCCTGCATATTCTTTTTGATAAATTCTTCTGTAAATATATCTTTATCTGAAAGGCTGCGCTCATATGTGATATTATGTTTTATCTGCTGCGCACTTTCAATTACCCTGAGCAGGCTCTTGGTTTCTGACGCAAGATTAAGTCTTGTAAAGCTGTTGCACTGTTCATTAATATAATGCGCAGTATCTGAAAGTGTTTCCTGTGTAGTTTTTATATCAACATTTACAGCAATAAAAAACACAATCATCATTATAAACAGGCCTGCTATAATCTCAATCGGCCATATTCTTTTTCTTTTCTTTCTGGTAATGGTATTATTTTCCATAACTGTCCACCTCCAGATATTTATCAGCATCAGGAATATATCTGCTGATTATCTTCTTCTCTGTACCATCATTTCTCATCTGGTTAAGAATTTCTGTAAGCTGCTTCTCTATCCCACGGTCATCATTTTTGTCAAATGCTACTCCCAGTCCTACTGTCTCTAATGGTTCGTCAAGAATCCTGAACTTAATATTATAATCTTCCATGTACTGGCGTATTGCAGTTTCATGAGCTGCCAGAGCATCTGCATAGCCTTTGCTTAAAAAAGGATATATAAGTTCTCTCTTCTGCAAAGCTATTAATGACCTTATAGCCGGGATACGCTCATCAGTCTTGCTAAGAAATATCTTCTCAGGTCTTGTTGTAGTCTGTACTGCAATCGTCTTTCCTTCCAGATCCTCAAGAGAATATATATCACTTTCCATATTCACAGCAACAACCTGACGGCTGGTCATATAAGGTCCTGCCCATCTGTATTCATTCTCCCTGCCATCCATGCTAAAGCTTCCCCATGCACAATCAATTGTTCTGTCAGCAAGAAGATTCTTCTTATCCTCCCAGTCAATATATATGAATCTGGCCTTATAGCCCATTCTTTTAAATGCTTCCGTAGCAAGCTCAACATCAATTCCAGTAGCATTGCCATCTGTATCAACATAATTATATGGCGGATAGTTATCACTTCCTATGACTATTTCCGGCAATCCAGCCTCATTATTGTGGCTGTCTGACCATTCTTTTTTTCCACAGCCATAAAAAGAAGCTGCATAAATGCTTAGCATACATATTATAATCAAAAAGCTTTTAATCCTACGCACTTACTTTCCCTCTCCTACATATTTATAAAATATGTTCTATTATAATACAAAAAGCTGCTGATTACTAATCAGACTGACAGTTTTCGTTCGACATAATTCGACAATTTTTTATGTTCAGTTTTCATCTGACCATATTCCTGATTTATTCTGACCTTGTTCTGGCATGTGACATTTTTATTAAATTGGATATTTCTTTATGACCAGTTGTGCAATATTATATGTGAAAATCAATTCATAAAATTCATTTTCAAGGAGGTCAGTTATGACAACAAATTCACAATATGAACTAAACAAAGGACTTGCACAGATGTTAAAGGGTGGCGTAATCATGGATGTTACTACTCCTGAACAGGCTAAGATTGCAGAGGCTGCTGGTGCGTGTGCTGTTATGGCACTTGAGAGAATCCCTGCCGATATCAGGGCTGCAGGTGGTGTTTCGCGTATGAGCGACCCTAAGATGATTAAAGGTATTCAGGATGCTGTAAGTATACCTGTTATGGCAAAATGCCGTATCGGTCATTTCGTTGAAGCACAAATTTTACAGGCAGTTGAGATCGACTATATTGATGAATCTGAAGTATTATCTCCTGCTGATGATATATATCATATTGATAAAACCCAGTTCAAAGTACCTTTCGTATGTGGTGCAAGAGATTTAGGAGAAGCATTAAGAAGAATCAATGAGGGTGCATCCATGATAAGAACAAAGGGTGAACCTGGTACGGGGGATGTTGTTCAGGCTGTACGACACATGAGAAAGATGAATTCTGAAATCAGAAAAATAACATCTATGCAAAAGGACGAGCTTTTCGAGGAAGCTAAACAGTTACAGGTTCCATATGACCTTGTCCTCTATGTACATGATAACGGAAAGCTTCCTGTAGTAAACTTTGCTGCCGGAGGTGTTGCTACTCCTGCAGATGCCGCACTTATGATGCAGTTAGGTGCTGAAGGTGTATTTGTAGGTTCTGGTATATTCAAGTCTGGAAATCCTGCTAAGAGAGCTTCCGCTATCGTTCAGGCTGTTACTAACTACACAGATGCTTCACTTATTGCTAAATTATCAGAAGATTTAGGTGAAGCCATGGTTGGTATTAATCCTAGTGAAATCCAGATAATCATGGAAGAAAGAGGCAGATAATATGAAAATAGGCGTACTTGCTGTGCAGGGTGCATTCATTGAGCATGAACATATCATTGAAAAAATCGGACATGAAGTAGTTGAAATACGTCAAAGAAAAGACCTTGATGGCATTGACGGAATTATCTTTCCGGGCGGTGAAAGCACTGTTCAGGGACAGCTTCTAAGAAAGCTGGATATGCTTGCTACAATTAAGTCTTTAATAATAGATGGTCTTCCTACACTTGCAACCTGTGCCGGTCTGATTCTTTTAGCCGGACACATTGACAATGACGACAGTATACATATTGGAACTCTGCCTGTCACTGTAAAAAGAAATGCATATGGAAGACAGTTAGGAAGCTTTGTAAGAACTGCTGCTATGAAGGGCTTTGATGAATTTCCAATGACATTTATCCGTGCGCCATACATTTCATCAATTAAGGATAATGTTGATGTTCTTGCAGCTGTTGATGACAGAATTGTTGCTGTTCAATATAATAACCAGATTGGTCTTGCATTTCACCCTGAACTTTCAGGTGACACTAGAATTCATGAGTATTTTATATCACTCTGTGAAAAATAATCCGAATTATAATATTTAATTGACACATTTATATATATATATTAGTATAATATCTATAAGAGGGAGTAGTTAGCATCGTATCTGGTGCAATAGTAATCGTCATCACGCTGAACAGCCGGTTATTATTACAATTAACGAGACTTTTATCAATTCATTTTTGATGCGATAAAGGTCTCTTTTTATATTATTCCATTCCTTTATCGCAAGAAAGGAGCTTATTATGGAATATTTGTTACTACTCATCGGTTTCGTGCTATTAATAAAAGGCGCGGATTTCTTCGTGGAGGGAAGTTCTTCCCTTGCCAAAATCCTTAAAGTACCAAGCGTTATCATAGGACTTACCATTGTTGCAATGGGAACCAGTGCCCCTGAGGCATCTGTTAGTATTAACGCTGCCCTTTCTGGCAGTAATGACATTGCAATCAGCAATGTTGTTGGTTCTAACATATTTAATGGTCTTGTCGTTGTAGGTATCTGTGCATTTATCGCAGGATTTTCTACTAACCGTGACATTCTCAAGCGTGATATGCCTGTTAATATCATAATAACTGCTATTCTTTGCTTTATGTTTATTGATGGCAGACTTTCAAGAATTGAAGGCATTATTCTCCTTGCCGGAATGGCAGCTTACATCACATGCATGATAATATCAGCACTTAAAAACAGGGAAGAAGCTGAGGATTGTAAAATAATGCCTCTGCCTAAGAGTCTTCTTTATATTGCCGGTGGTCTTATAGCAGTAATATTCGGTGGTAATCTTGTTGTAGATAAAGCCTGTATCATAGCTGCCAACTTTGGTGTAAGCCAGAATTTCATAGGTCTTACAATAGTCGCAATCGGAACATCCCTGCCTGAGCTTGTAACTTCTATAGTTGCCACAAGGAAAGGTGACAGCGGACTCGCACTTGGCAATGCAATCGGCTCTAACATATTTAATATATTATTTATCTTAGGTATGTCTGCTGCGATACAGCCTCTTCACGTTCTTTCCGAATCACTTATTGACTGTATCATACTTCTTGCCAGTGGAATTGTATTATTTCTCTTCGCATTTACCAAGAAGACAATGAGCAGATGGGAAGGTGCTGCATGTATTCTTATGTATGTGGGATATACGGCATATCTTTTTGTACGCTAAAGGTATTTTAAATTAATTATGCATAAATAAATGCACCGTAAGTATATCTCTAACATACTTACGGTGCATTTGTGTTAAATATTATGTTCTTTTCTTCTTTTTGACTCTTCTTTATAAACCTGCTCATCAGTACGCGCTGAAATAACAATTATTTTCATAACCTGAATCTGAACGGAATGGTCGAGCCTTTTCATATCCTTCTCTGCTTCCTGTAAAAACTCAATCCCCCCATATCATTCGATATCAATATCCTCCGCATTTTCAAGCTCTTTTTCGTCTATACCAAGATTTCTCATAACATAATCCATAGAAACCGTTTTTTTATTGCCATTATCTTCAATACGCTTATTAGCTTCAATCAGAAGATAATAATCCTCTTCAATCTCCGTTAGTCTTGTATATTCCTCTGGTGACAGAATAACTGCTGAGGGCTGATTATTCTTCAAAACAATCAGCTCCTTTTCATCATGAAGTCTGTCAAATATCTTTGAAGCCTGACCTTTATTAAATTGAGAAATTGGAATCAGACATTGTAGAATATTAGTTGCTATTGCCACATTTACCACCTCCATATATTTTCTATATATAGAGTATTCTTTTTTTGTAAATATGTCAACAAATTTGTTGTAAAATTAATTGTTATTTTTTCTTTTAACAATCAGCCACACAACCATTAACACAACTCCTGCAGCACTAACTAAAGCCCCCTGCCACAGATACGGATAACTCATCTTAATAACAGTTGTTCCCTTATTCACATACATAAGATTATTCCTATGTGTTACATCCGATGAAGAGCTGAATATATCGTGATATGCAAGTGTTGTATTAACATTATCATTATTAGATGTAATTGTAATCTCATTGTTTCCGTATTCCACCTTTAAAGGAACTATCTTTCTGTCTGGAAGTTCCTCTGATGATATACCACTCATATTACTAAGCAACTGTCCAACAGATATGTCATCAGTCAGACTATAGAAATATGTAAGATTAAGGCCAGTCATTATAATATTATCGTTATTCACAGTCCCATAAAAATCGAGATTCAATCCATTATCATAAAAAGTTCCCCACACAGTATCAAGTCCATCAAGATACACTGTATTCCATGTAGTATGTCCCTGAGGAAACATATCTGGATATATCGTTCCAATTCTTGTATCCATATCTGGATATCCATTGTGAAATGTTATCAAACTGCATGTTACGCCAAGGAAATTCTGATTATGTGTACGCTTATCCTGTGGTATGCCATCGGCATATATAATCACCTTAACTCCTGCTCTGCTTAGACGCAGTACAAGGTCTTCTGCTGTTTCTTTATCATCATATGTAAAACCATTCAAGAACACCTCTTTATATCCCGACAATTCTTCATATGTGTAATCATTAAGATTAGCAGAATCTGCTGTTTCAACCGCAGGAAACTGCATTGATATTGCTGCTGCCCCAGAGCCTATCGCAACTGCCCTGTAACTGCTGATAACTCCCCAGTTGTCAGGTGTTTCAATATGGTAAAGAATGTAATCATTGTTTTGTTCCACTTTCTTATATCCAACCGTATTCGCAGCTGCTTCAAGATCATCTAAAGAATTATTATATTGTTCAAGCAATGATTTTTTCACAAGTACAGAATCATCCCCCAGTTCTAAGCATCTGTCGAAGACATACAGGAAATCTCCCTGTGCAAATGCTTTGTTAAGATTAACTATATTAGCAGATGTATTAGCAGCTTCTCTTCCTGCACCAAATGTAGCATCAACCGGATTGCCATAATCAGAAACCAGCCATGAACCGGTTGCCCCCAGTATGCTCTCGTCCATCAGGGCAAGTCTCTGCTTTGTGACTGCCTGAGCACTTGAAATAAGAGTACTGTCCTGTCTTGCTGCCATTCTTTCCTGAACAGATATATCATTATGTTCACCAACAATAAGGCTTAAAGATGGTATAGTATCTACCACCAGTAAAACGCAAAGCATCAAGACCAGAGTCTTCTTTAGCCTATCCCACATAAGAAAGCTCATAAGAATCATACATAATGCAATGGATATGAATCTTAACATCCATAAATACTGGCTTCCTGGCAAGTGCTTCAAAACGGCATATGCTGATTTAGTTGTCATAAGCAGTATAATGAATCCTGTTACAAAGCCTGTTCTCGATTTCTTATATCCAAATAAAATGCCAAATACAATAACAACCAAAGTTGCAAATCCGAAATAAAAATATTCAAAACCTCTTGTTAATCTTTCAAAAGGATTAATTGTTATCCATAAATTCTGGAAGAAATTAGCCATATTTTCAGAATTATCAAGTGAAGTTATTCCACCTCTTAAGGACGCAACCAGCCATATTCCAAGCAGCATAAATCCAAAAATCATTGATATTACAACATCAAGTGCTGCCTTCTTTCTGCCCTTCTGTATAATATAAACAATTCCATATATAATCACAGCTATAGCCACCATTCCAGCATATCCAAGATGACACAATTCCATAAGTAAAAATGTAAATACCATAAGCGGTATGTATCTTAATTTATGATTGTATAAATATTTATATACAGAATATATGAATACCGGCAAAAATATCATACTGAGACTTCTGGCAAGATTTCCTTCTATAAATATTGCACACAGATTATTAGGCATAAAGAACCAGAGGAGTCCGATAAATGCTCCCAGATAAGGTCTGTTAAAGCCTCTTCCGATAAATGGCCATACACATGCGCCTAAAAAACACACTCCTCCTATATAAAAAAGATATGCACCAAACTGGCTTCCACCCGCAAGATACTGACAAAACGCCATAACATAAGCAGGAAATGGAGACCAATACCTTAAAATCTCCACGCCGTTATACCATGCAGGATCATATAAAGGATACCAGTTGCCCGATTTAATCGCATTATATACATAATCTCCTCTGTAGACATGATACATAGTATCTGAACCTGAAGGATATATTCCACTTGTCTTTACCAGCCAGACAACAAAACATGCTGTTGCAAAATACACGAATGGCATAAGAAACAGCAGGTAAATTGCTTTATTTTTCTTTTTCAACTTCTTCTCCAATCCGTCTTAACAACATCACTGCTTAACAATATCGTCCAGCACTGCGTCCATAACCTCTGATATTATCTTTTCATCAGCTTTCTTATTCAATATTGAATTACGTTCCTGCTCCGCTATATTTACAATGTAGCTTCTTGTAGGAGTTTCACTAGCCTCAACTCTTGTGAGCATGCCACCTGTCTTATATATAATCTTAAAAAATTCTTCTGCAAAATAATCAGTAACATTCTCAAGTGTAGGCATCATTGAATCAAACGGCTCTGCTTCATTAAGAATCTTATTCTGATACTGTTCAAGGAACTGCGAAATTCCATGTTCAAATATATTGAATTCAACAAATAAATTTCTTGAAAACTTAATATCCAGTGCAAACTCCCATGTATGTGGGTGAGTTTCACCTTTAACCTCATTAATGATAATATAATGTCTCATATTAAGGTAAAATTTCAGTCTGTATTCCCTGTACATATTAACTGCCATAATTCCGCCTCCCTTATATTACCTGTCCATTCTATCTGACTTCATACTTAACTCTTAACTTATCTGCATCCGCTTTGCTCTTAATAGTAATTGCATACATTATCTGCATTGAATTTTCCATTAAAAGCTGAAGGCTCTGCTTAGAATGCTTTCTGTTCATTCCAACAAATATAAGAACAATATCATTATCTTCATATGTAAATCTCAAAACATTTTTATCAAGAATATAATTAGCTCTTGCTATAAACTTTGCCCGTTCTTTATTATCAGCACATGCAATATGCATAAATGTTACGGGATAAATATCTCTTGCCACTAATTTATCAAGAAAAGGCATGATTGCCGTATTATCCCAGACATTATTGCGCGTATCATGCAAATCCTTCTCTAAAAGTTTCTTATTCATCTTAGAAACCATACTGTTAAGCTCCGCAACCGTCTTATCAGATTCACTAATCGACTTCTGCATCCGTCTTAGCTTATGTGCAAGCAGCATAGCTGTTATTATAAGCACAAAAAGCAGAATCACCACATAAGTCTCCATCTGAATCTTAATCTGCATATAACTGTTATTATCCATAATTGCATTCCTGCCTGTAAGCAGGCACAGCTTATATGACTGGTTCTTATATTCAAATGTAACACCTGATGCTACATAACTATTCCCATCAATTTCTATGAAATCATGAGTTACTCTGTTATTCTGAAGATTATTAAGAAATTTCGTGGCACTCTCTGACTCATAATATGTAGCTGTGGTAACACCTTTATACCTGTTAGTTTCAAGAACATCTTTTACAAAAAGGATTGACTGATTCTTAGAAAATGTCCAGTATTTATTAGAAGATGAATTCATCGTTCCAAGAATATCATTAATAATCTGTTCATCATCACGATTGCTTTTAAGATTAATCTGGTCTAAAACAAGCTGCACATAAGCGTCCTGCTGTGTTGCACACACCTCAAGGACTCCTTCTTCATACTTATTAATCCTTGTATATGCAAATGCTCCGGCAATAACCGAGAAGCATATTACATAAATAGTTGTGATAACAAGCACATTTTTTGGCTTTTTATTCTTCTTAACACGCTTCTTATTAAGCTTCTTTTCCATGTTCTTCCCTCTGATTATTGTTATTATTATCTTCTACAACATCATAATTAAGTGCATTTCTTACTTTCTTTATTGCATTAACAGGCTTACTGAAATCACTTTTAACCACATCTGCAAATGCCCTGCACTCCTCTGACAGATTCATTGTTTTCCATGAGCTGTCAGTTTCAATACTGTTAATAATTCCTGCAAGTCTTATAAAGAAGACAGCAAAATTAAAAAATGGCAGAAACAGTATGCACCACCAGTGCCTCGTGTAATATCTTCTTATATCCTTATTAATTCTTAGGAAATATGCTACAACAATAAAATACAGATATCCGATAAGCGTATATAAACCAAATATTATTGCTGTAGATAGAATAACCGTTTTCCCAGAATAACCCACAACAATCAGGCATATAAGTGCCAGATACCATATAAGTCTTGGAAATGCAAATGTATGGTCATACAAAAGAGTTTTGACACTTATATTAGTAAAAAGGTTCTTTACCTTGAAAGACTTGTCCATAAACATCTTGGATACTTCAAGGCTTCCTCTCTGCCATCTCTGTCTCTGTGTATATAGTTTATTAACATTTTCAATCGGATCAACAAAAAACAGTGCATCCTCACACACTTCAACCCGTTCTTTCTGAAGATACCTCATCTGAAATGTAATATGTGTGTCCTCACAGATAGTATCTGTGTTATACATCCATGACTTCAGAACTGCTGATTTTCTGAAAGCTGAAAATGCACCTGACAATGTATACACGGAGTTAAGCTCTGATGCATAACTTCTTCCCGCAAGGAAAGCCTGTGCATATTCCATAAACTCAAGTTCACGGAGCAGTCTTGATGGTCCTGCTTTATATTTCTTAATCTGCTCAGGCACTGTAAGAATAGATCCTGTCATACAGTTAATAGCCGTATCATTCTCAAATCTTGTAATCATATTTACAAGTGCATTCTTCTCAAGCATTCCATCACTATCCAGATTGATAATGTACTTTCCATCACTGTTATAAAGTGCCAGATTAAGTGCTCTTGACTTTCCCTGTTCAGAATTCATCCACTGCATCAGAAGTTCTGGAAATTCCTGCTGACACTGTGCATATATATCAAAACTGTTATCTTTTCCTTTATTATTAACCAGAAAAATTCTTATCCTGTCATTCGGATAAGTACTGTCATTAATTGATCTGATACATCCATATAGTGTATCTGCCGAATTATATACCGGTATTATAAGCGTAATCTCTGGATAAACCTCAAGTTCCTTTTTATGGATTTTGTGTCTCAGATTCCTTCTTATAAGAAGAAAAACACTTCCTAACGCAGGAACAATTTCCATAATGAAAGGAATAATTATCCATCCGCCCCAGAAAAGAAATGAATTAAGAATTATTTTTACCATATGAGAAGTTTCCTACTTTCATCTTAACAATCTGTGGTTTCGTAAATACATAAAAATACAGATACACACTGAGTACATAGAAGAATATTCTTCCTATAAATGTATGAAATACATAATATGCATTCATGCCTAAAAAATGTACCGCAAGACATATCATTACTATTCTTAAAACATTACATAACATAATGTAACAGAAGCCACCAATTCCTATCATCAGCTTCTCACTCCAGTTATACACATTAAAGAATATTAGTAATGACAGAAATGCCATGATTTCAATGATTCCCGAACACTCAAAATCAATAAGCAGTGTCATTGACGATGCACCCGTATGTATAAATATAATTCCGTATTTAAAGTATGCTGTAAATGCACCTGTTATATCCCCCACAATACCTGCCATTGCTGCAACACATCTTGCAAGAGGCATTGTAAGCAATGGCTGTACCGTCATCATCATAATTACAAACAGTCCAAGACTTCCCCACATGAAGCTCCATGCATGAAGCTTTGCTCTCTTCGTTACAGAAAGTATATAAAGCCATATTATTATAATTGCAATTACTATAATAGGATTCATTCTGCTTATACCTGTATGCTGCCTTTCTTTTTCTTATATACAACTACTCCACATGTTCCAGCTATACATATGAAAAGTCCAAGCCATGCTCCAGACGATGCACCTGCTGTATTAATCCATTCCTGTCCCAGTCTACCAAACTGTGCACTAATCTGCTTGAAATCACTTACATCACAGCCAAGTTTCTGAGCAACCTTGTCAAGATTAAAATAAAACTCACATTCATCCCTGTTGCTTCCAACTGTAACTATCATCTTTCCATAACATATATCTGCATCATTAAGTTCATTAATATTCTTAGATGTTCCCCATGCACTTGTGTCAAACATATAGAATTCATATGTACCATCACTAAGTCCGTCACGTTTAGGATTCCAGTTAATATTCCCCTGTTCGTCAACTGTTACAAATCTTGGATATAGTACCTGATTATAGCTGTCATTAAACTTAAATGTCACTGCCTGTGTAAACTCTCCTCCAGCTTCATTCAGATGTTCCGGCATAACTGTATACACATGTCCAAGAACAGTACTTCCATTACTGAATAATGCTCCCGCAGAATCCACCATATTATGATGTGTTCCGGCTGTAGAATACTGAATAGTTGTGTGTGGATAATATTCCCAGTCACCATACAATCCATCATACCTGATATCGTATATTATCTTATCATCCGAAGATCCATCATCTTTAATATTAGCAGTTCCTGATATAAAAGGCTCGGATCTGTATAATCCAAATGATATTGTCTTGTTATAAGCCGGCAGGGCACTCTTAGGAACTGCTATCTCCCACTGATTACCAACATGCCTGCAGTCAACACCGTCTACACCATTAACATATCCTTTGCTGTCAAGCTGAAAAACAAGTTCGTAACCCAGATCAGTAGTTATCGAATACCTGCCATTACTATGAGTTCCGGCTCCTGAAGCATCACCGCCAGTTCCATCCTTCACATACACATATACATAATCACCGTCAAACATCATAGCTGTCTTAGATATACATTCATTATGTGCATCATTAGGACATACTGCATCATACTTCTTAACAGCATCCCAGTCAGCAAACTCACCATCTATAACAATGCCATTATACACAGCTTCTGTATCATCTTTTTCAACCTTCTGTCCGTCTAATACTTCAATATCCTTAATATCTACAGTTGTTCCTGCAAATGTAATCTTAAAATCCGAATTGGCAAAAAAATCAAAAGGAATAGCTGTCTCAACCACATAAGGTCCGGCTGTATTACCATGTGCATTATTAACAGTTACAGTCTCCGAATTCTCTATATCCCCATACCATGAATTCTTTGCCTGTGCACTGTCTTTCCATCCAGTAAACTGAATCTTATCTGATATTCCCGTTGTTCCGTCAGCATAAGTAATACTCACAGGATTACTTCCCATATAGCTGTAGTCCCATTCGGTCTGAACAGTTCCTTCATACATAAAATAAAGCTTTGAATAATCTGATGAAACCGCTGCTTTCCACAGCTTAACACCAGCAGCATCTGCTGTTCTTGATGTAATATCATCCCAGTCATCTGTATCAGAATCGACCACAATATTACTTCCCTTAACAACTGGATTTCCCTTCAAAGCAGATACATCAACACTCCCCAAAACATTTGATAGATTAGCAGTATATGTGTTCCTTATCTGTCCTGCATATACTGATACCGGCATTGAAACAAGCAACGCTGTCATACCAGCTAATGCAGTAATTCTCTTATAATTGTGTTTCATGGCAACTTCCTCCCGTCTTTAGCAATTATAATAAATAGCCGCATCTATTTAATCATTATCATTCAAATGTATTCAAAATTATTCATATCATTAGTATATTAAATCTTCTTATGTACATTTTAATTCATCGGCATATCTGTGTCAATTATTTAACATAATTTTCACAAATGTATTGAATGTCTGGGGTCGGCTGGCTCGACGGCCTCTCATCTGGTTCGACGGCCTGTCGTCCGGCTCAATGGTCTGTCGTCTGGCTCGACGGCCTGATGTTCCTATAAATTTATATTTTTCGCTTGTCTTATAGGCATATTTCCTAAAAAAAAATATCCAAACTAATAAAAACAACTCAAAAATACCCATAAAACAACATTTACATGCTATCTTATGGGTAATTTCATAATAAAATCCACTTAAAATATCAAAAACCACTGAAAATCGACCTATAAATCTATCATAGATACGACTACCTATAGGTATCACGTCAAATCCTGCCTTATACAAACAGGCAACTTATCACTAACGGACGGTTTATCTCAAACCGGTAACTTATCAGCCATGAAGTCCAGCTGACTGACGAATCATATCCTCAACAACAATATCGTATATTTCACCGATAGTACTGCAGTACTCAAGCACCTTCCAAGGCTCATTAGTATGGAAATGAATCTTGATAAGATCCTCATCGCCTGCTGCAATCAGACAGTTTCCTTCAAAATGTTCTGTAATATAATCAGCAATAACATCCTCATCTAAATCTTCATCTCTTCTGTCAATAAGAAGCTGTGTATCATAACGGTATGCAAACTGATCATCCTCAACATCTACACTATGTATATCTGACATAAAACAATCCTCCATAATCTGTCTTTATGTGTGGCAGCCAGCATGTCTCACCCGACTAACCCGGGACATTATCTCATATATGAATCATAACTTCAAGCATCAGAATATTCTTCTGATAAAATTATATAATCCATTATTCCATACACTGACCTCATGCGCTCCCGGTCTTATATAGAAAATGTGGTTAATTCCATGACTTGTCATATAATCCGAATAGTTAATAGCAGATTCCTTGCAGTAAGGATCACTGTCGCCCGTTACAATAAGAGTAACCAAAGGCTGCTTCTCTCCATCCTTAACAAATTCAGGCAGAAGAAATCCTCTGTTTCCATAAACTCTTTCTCCATTTCCTGTATCAACCACTCCTCCTACCGGGGCAAATGCACCTACATATCCAAACACATCAGGATGTGCAAAACACAGGAAAAGCGATTCTCTTCCGCCAAGTGAATATCCTGCTATTGCAGTATTCTCTCTTCCCATTCTGGTAGAATAATGCTCGTTAATATATGGAATCAATGCATTAATAACATCATACTCACACGCATCATATTTTGCTGTAAGTTCAGAGAAATCATAGTCTGACTCCTGACCACCATCAGCATCTGTGAATACAGTAAAACTCACCATAATCACAGGATTCCTGTTGTAATCATCAACTGCATTCTGTGCAACATACAGAGCGCCAATTCTGTTATATTCAGAATAACTTCCGCTCATTCCATGCAAAAGATACACAACCGGATAACTCTGTGATTCATCATAATCTCTTGGAAGATATACATAAGCCTTACGTTCACTTCCGGTTGTCGGTGAATAATAGCTTATCTCATCAACATTTCCATATGTTACACCCGGTCTTTCATCATTATAATCATCTGGTATGTCATACTCTGTCGTCACTTCATTAGACACCGTTCTGCTCTTACAGCCTGACAATCCTGTCACTGTAAATGCTGTCACCAGTGCCATTAACACAGCACCTGTCTTGTACATATTTCTTGAAATCATAATCCGGTACCTCTGACAAACCTTCTTACAATCTCCAAGCCGCCAACCGGTGCACAGAATTTCTGATTATGCTTTCTGCACTCTTCATAGACATATTCAAGATTAAACCACTCAACGCCGTCCAATTCTTCCTTCTGCAATGTAAGTTCATCTATATTGACTGGCTTTGTGTATACATAGACAAATGCAATCTCACTGTCCTTAAACATCTTGCCATAAAATTCTTTTTCATATTGGATTACAAATGTATCAACAAACTGCAAATCATCAACAGAAGCCTTAATCCCAAGTTCCTCATGCAGTTCTCTTATAGCAGATTCCTCCGGTTCGTCACCAGCCTGAATATGTCCCGCCGAAGAAGTATCATATCTTCCAGGAAATGAGTCCTTATTCATAGCCCTTTTCTGCAACAGTACCTCTGCTCCCTCATCAGACTTTCTTACAATCCACACATGCGCCGTTCTATGCCTGATTCCCTCACTATGTGCAGTCTTTCGCTCAACAGTCTCACCTGTCGGCTTTCCATTCTCATCAACGATATCAAGTAATTCCATGTTAAATCTGTACTCCATAATAATAAAAAAGCCACCAGCTATCGCGAGTTCTACGGGAAAAATAAAGTGATTGAACCTAGACTCCGATAGTACCGCTTTCGCAGCACCCCTCCCAGGACTGGTGGCTTACATATTATATTACTATGTGATTGAAAATTCCATAGGGATAATATCACATTTTAAAAAGTCGCACTAAGCAGGAAGAACAATACATATATTGCAAATGTTTCTCCAACTGTATATAATGCGGTCTTTACCCATACATTAGGCTTCTCCACATGCTGTACAGTTCCAACATTTGCAGTAATCTTTTTCTGATGTTCCTTAATAATCATGATTCCCACAACCGCACCTATAACGCAAGCAATTATGTACAAATAATATGAAAACATCGGTTTTGCCTGAACATAACCACCATATTCGTCGTTCATTGTATTAGTAATAACAAAATACAGACTTATCAACGCAAGTGCAGATGAGCCAAATGCAGCAACTGCCTCCTTTCCCCAGCCTTTTCCTTCATTCTTTACCATGCATATGCAAAATGCTGAAATAGGTGCAAGCAGGAATACAATCATTCCTACTGTGCCATTTTCTTCTTCATCTGAGTCATAATAATCATAATAGCTGTCCTGAGTTGTATCTTCCGTTTCAAATGTTAAATCAGCCATACTTACACTTCCAACATTAACCCCTGCACATGACACTGTAAACATAGGAAAAAAGAAGCATGCTGCAGCCACTATCGCAGCAATCTTCATTATAAGTCTGCCCTTAATCTTATGTCCTGCAATATTAATTGATACATCTTCTTCTACAGGCTGTCCGGCTGCTGCCTGAACCGGCTGCTGTGGCATAACGTATTCATAATTATATTTCTGTCCACCTGCATTAACATAACTGTTATCTGGTTTATTATTGCCAACCGCCTCATTAAAATCAACAATACTCTGAAAACATTATTGCGACTGGTTTTACTTTTCTTTTTACAATCTCACCGTCTTTGGTACGTTTGTAATCCATCTCAAGATAACGGCTCTCATGTATTGCCTGTCCGATGTCCCACATTTTATCAAGAAATTCTGACTTATGCGTAAGTTCAACATAATGGAATTCTTCATTACTTATCAGGTCTTCTACAAGTTCCTGACTGTCCTTTGGTACACAACAATCAATCATCCGGTCAAGTATGCTTGTCATCTCTTTCTTGGTAAACGCCCTGCTGTCCAGTAATATCTTGCATATAGCAAGTATCTCGCTGTTTGTCAGCTTCGTTTTATGTATCTGACTTAGATAATGTCCGCCTTTCTTCTTATCGTATTCAATTGTGTTGATTACTCCGCTTTTCTCCGCTTCTTTTTCAAAGAAATTATTAATTGCACTTATATCTCTCTGGATTGACCTCGCAGACACGCTATATTTTGCAGCCTCAGCTTCTTTATCTATTACTTCCCCCTCCATAAGACGCTGATAAAGGCTTAGTACTCGGCTTACTTTATCATTGTAGTCATTTTCCATATGTAGTTCTCCTCGTTTCTTCTAATAAGATAATACATTGCAATATTTCACGATTTAATCTATTAACATTTTAGCACTTTATTGTAATAAATGCTAATACAAAATAAAATTTTTGTGTATTTTTATGCAATATTTTTACGAATTAATATTTTAATTATTGTGCATTATACAAATAATGAAAATATATTAAATCCCGAAAACACATATATAATATAAAGCACCATTACAAGCATGCAAAACATATATATACCTGCCAGTATCGGATATCCTATGCTTCTCAACTTTATAAGCCGGCATTCCTCATAATATTCTTCATAATTAACATACGGAGCTTTTTCCTCATCTGGCAGCTTGTTCCACACCTGTCTTGAATTGTACCTGATATTAAATAAATATGGTCTTTTCAGATATACATAATCACTCTCGTTATCATTTTCAACATTATTATTGTCGCTCATCTTATGCCTCCTCATTTTGCTTCTCTTTTATGTATTAATGATAACAAACAGGTTGGACATTATATGTCTTAGTGTCATATTTTGTCTTTTTATTTTAAAAAACATTTTTATTGCCTGTGGATAATTTTGTTTTAGTTGTAGATAATTATATCATCAGCTAATCAATATTACAATTATGTGTATTGTATTTATCATCTTTATAGCGAGGGATTTCATGAAGGATATTGATTTTGAAAGTATTGGAAAGAAGTTAAAAGAAATACGCTTATCAAAAGGGTTACCACAGGACGCTGTTGCCAGTGCCGCTGAGGTCAATACTTCTCATATAAGCAATATTGAAAATAACCGTGTGAAAGTTTCCCTGCCTACACTTATCTATATATGTAATGCACTAGGTGTAACTGTGGATTATGTGTTATCAGGTGAATATACTGGAGATTATTCTTCAATCGACAGGGAAATCATGAAAGAGATTCAGTCTCTTTCTGATAAAGAAAAGGAACGTGTTTTAAGGGTTGTGCGTGCCCTCAAGTAATCTCACCGCATAGTTAAATCCTGCCATGAAGCTTTCTTTTTTCGCAACTTCAGCAACTGCCATATATTTATCACGCTCACATTCATAATCGCTCCATGTTGCCAGTTCTTTGAACTGCATCAGCTCATGTTCAATCTGTTTTTCTACTAATTCATCCACATTTTTCATTATATCTGTCTGACTTACAAGCATGTTATATAATCCTTCTAATTCATTCTGCATAATTATTCCATCCTGTATATAATTTATGGTGTTCAAGCTGCCTACATAATTACTCCCAGCCTATTTCCTTTAAATAATACCAGTTATGTCAGACACTTATTGTCATATTATTTTATTTTATAAAAAATCAGGCTTTGGATTTCTCCTCCGCCTGATGCATCATCCATTTAATTAATCTTCACTACATATTGAGCATCCATATATTCAGCAATTGCATTTGATAATAACTCTGCAAATCTTTTCTGTACATATTTTACATTCGTATTATGCTCTTGTTCGTTATCATCAGGATTTCTAAAAGATAAATTCAAAATATTATCTTCCACATTTTCTACCCTGAGTGGTTTAATCCATGTACTCATTTGTATATCCTGAATATTATATTCTGTCTGAAGAACTAATAATATTGATTTCCAGTTATTTTGGATATTAGCAACGGGACTATCTTCTATGCTGTCCGTATCATATTCCTCCTGCACCTCATTATAATCTTCTTCCTCGTCTTCATCTTCATCATAGTCGTCGCTCCTCAGCTTTTCCTCATAGTAATGCATTTTTGCATTTGCAACTGCTCCTTCAATATTAGCTTTCACATTAGCCCAGAAAAATCCCATAATAAATGTCTCCTTTCATCTGTACATAAATCGACTGTAAATACAGGTTGTTTGTATATTAAGAATAGCATTCAAGTCAGACATATTGTGTCTATACAATTTTTTATGCTTACAAATTATAAAAAATCAGGCTTTGGATTTCTCCGCAGCCTGATGCATCTGTATTTTAATATTCACATTCTCTGAATGCCGGTTTCATTTTTTCTATCTGTCCCCTGCTTATATCATAATCCTTAGCCAGTCTCTGCCAGTTATTTTTTACAATCTTCTTAATCTCATCTACTCCATCTTCTGCTTCTTTTGATGACAAACCATAATATGAAGATGCTTCTATTGCTAGATTAAAATCAATACTTGAATCATATTCATCTACATTTAAAGAAAGATTTTCCCCATATATATCAGGATTAACATCGTACATTGGTGAAAGTCTCCAACCATCTTCTGTTAATATAAAGCCATGATTTCTAAAATGATCATCCGTATTAGATACCGCCATACTAAAAACTATTCTTCGCCATAACTCAGCCAAATCTTCTTTTGCTTTAGCTCCATTAGCCCTTAAAAAAGATGCTATCTCTAAATAGCTGCTTCCATCTATACTTCCTGCACCATCCTTTTTCCCCAGCATTGTCATCGCAGATGAAAAATGTATTCTCTGTTCACCATCTCTGTCAAATCTTTTAACTAAAAATGTACTTCCTGTTTTAGAAAACTTTTCCAACTTAGCTTCTGGCACATTCAGGCCACACATTTTTGCTAATTCATGTACAACCATCTCCCATGCACCTGAATTAAACTCATCATGCTTTGATGGAAATTTTGCTATCCACAACGCTCCATCTGGTGCCATTACTGATGCTTTAGGTCTTGCTCCTCCCAAAGATGAACCTGGCGCAATTAATTGCCTAAGCCACTTTTCTTCTAAAGCATTATCATCATTTTCAAATGATATAGATGCCTGTTCTAATTGTCGAAGTGATGTCCACGGAGGTGTTGCAAGTTCTTTATCATCTGATAAAAATTCTTCTTCTGTATATGTTTTAAATCTTAATCCCCCCATTCTTGCTTTATCATACACTCCTAAAAGATAATCACTTTCCACCAGTTTCCTTGGTTTTTCATCAGCTTTTTTTGCCCTGATGGCCTCTCTCCTTTTCATAAGCAGTCTTCCCCATCTGTCAGGACATGAATCTGCAAAAACGCCAAAAATATTTTTATCATCATTCACATATTGTCTGCCATTATACAATTGTAAATCCGGATCTATAAAAGTCGTAGATTGTTCAAGCCATTTTTCATCATATTCAAATGAATAAAACTCCTTACCTCTTGCCATAGAAGCATATAATTTTCCTATTAATTGTTTATCATAAGGTAAAAAATCTGCATAAACATATATTATTCTTTCCCCATTCATTTACATTCACCTCTTTTTTCTTACCCTCTTTTGTACATGCAAATCCAAATCCTGCAGCTTTCTTCCTAGTTCATCATCCTTAGCTACTAATAATAAATCCTTATCCATGTAATTCAATGCATGTAAAACTGCTGCATAACACCCCATTGCAACCGAAGGGGATCCCTTCTCTATAGCACACAATGTTGCTCTGCTTATCCCCGCTCGCTCAGCAACAATTTCTGCTGATATTTTTCTTCTTAATCTTGCATATTTTATTTGCAATCCCATCTGTTCTAGTATGTTCAATGTTTCAGGTAATAACACTATAGATTTTTTAGGCACAACATCATCTCCTTATATCAATAATATTATGCAAAAATGTCAATTTTGTCAATTTTTATTTACTTTATTCTTATTCATTATAAAAAAATCAGGCTTTGGATTTCTCCGCCGCCTGATTACAACTCTATTAATTCAATTCAATTTTATCGCTAAACCCACTCATCAGCCTTTTTCTCTTGCCACCTCAAACTCCTGCTTTATCTGTGCCAGAAGCTCAGGATTAACAAGAACATCGCATATTGAATCAGCCATTATCTTTGCTGCGTATACTATAGCATTATGCGCGGCATCACTCTTTCCAGCTTTAAGGTAGGCTTCTGAATGTGGCCGTGCATCCTTGTCTGTGAATGCAATTCTTATACATGAGCCTGGAACTTCATATAACACATTGCCGAAATCTGTTGAGCCAGTCTTTTCGCGTGGTGGCGCAATCGATGGGGCATTCTCATATGCTGCATTTGCCATAAGCAGATCATTGACCTTATGGCACACAACCTTGCTCTTGAATGGAAGGTCTCTCTGAACCTCATATGTTGTTCCAGTCATAAGCGCAGCACCTTTTAAAATGTTGTAGAATCTCTCTACAACTTCATCAAGGTATTTCGTGCTGTATGAACGGAGTGTATATTCTGCAACAGTAAGGTCCGGAACTACATTTGGAGGACCACCTGCATTACGGATTGTGTAATGCATTCTTGTGTCATCTTTAACATGCTCTCTTAACATCTCAATTGCATGGAATGATAATAACGCTGCATCAAGTGCGCTGCGTCCTTCTTCTGGACTTATTGCAGCATGGCTTTTTACTCCGTGGAATGTTACCACGAAATTCTCGAGTGCCATACATTTTTCATCTACTGATGTATTAGGCGAACCATGCGACATAAATGCAAGATCAAGCTCTTTCATATAACCTTTATCGAGCATAATTATCTTACCGCCAAGAGTTTCCTCTGCCGGAGTTCCATACACAACAAGCCTGCATGGATAATCCTGAAGGCAGTTCTTTACTGCGATTGCTGCCCCTATTCCGGCAGGTCCCTGAAGATGATGTCCACACGCATGTCCGATTTTTTCAAGAGCGTCATATTCAACAAGAATTCCAATCACCGGCCCATCACTTCCATTATCCCATGTTGCCCTGAATGCTGTTTCAAGTCCTGTTCCACGCTCTACCACAAATCCTTCTTTTTCAAGATAACTGCACAATATATCAGATGTCTTGTACTCTTCCCCGCTTATCTCCGCAAAGTCGAATATCTCATCTGCCATCTGGCATAAATCTTCTTTATAGCTGTCAATAACCGCCCCAAGCTGCTTCTTAATATCGTCTGACATAATATCTGCTCCTAATCAATTCTAATATCCAATCATTAATGCACCAAGCATAAACAGGCATCCAAGTGCTGTCCATATAAGGAACAGTGGCATCATGAACTTAAGCCATTTACTGTATGGAATCTTTGATACAGCAAGATATCCCATAAGTGATGATGACATTGGAAGTACTGAGTTAGAGAATCCGTCTCCTAACTGGAACGCAAGCACTGATGTCTGTCTTGATATTCCTACAAGGTCTGAAACCGGCACCATAAGTGGCATTGTAACTGCTGCCTGACCTGTTCCTGACACGATTACGCAGTTAATAAGTGACTGACATAAGAACATACCAACAGCCTTAATTGAATCTGGCATAACATTTACAATATTAACAATTCCGTACACGATAGTATCAAGAATATTGGCATCACTTAATATTACCTCAACTGTACGGGCAATTCCGATTATAAGACATCCTACAATAATGCCTTTAGCACCTTCTCCGAATTCCCTTGCAATTCTGCTAGGACCGTAACCGCTGATAAATCCGCATATTACACCCATAAATATGAACAGGCCTGACATTTCTTCAAAGTACCAGCCCTTCTTTGAAAGGCCATATATAAGTATTCCAAAGCCAAGTGCCATAACAATAAGAACTGCAATCTGTCTTACCGTAATTGTGTCTGTTGCATTGTCAAATGTGTACTCCTGGTCTTCAGGAATTCCATATATTACGCTTTTTTCAGGATGTGCTGCAACCTTTCTTGCATAGCAGATTATGTATGCACTTGTAGCAGCAAGAAGCACAACAAGAATAAATACTCTGTAAGCCATCCCGGAGAACAACTGTAATTCTGCTATATCCTGCGCAACTCCTACATTGAACGGATTAAGTAATCCGGCTGTGAATCCAACCGCTGCACCGAGTGCAATCATCGCTGTTCCTGTAACCTTATCAAGGCCTAAGAATAACGCAAGTGTTATTCCGATAGGAACGAATATCATAACCTCTGATGACATTCCCATTGTGAATCCGAATATAGAAAACAATGTTAAAAATACAGGAATTACAACATATTTGTGCTTAGAAAATGTCTTAGATAACTTCTTGCATAACGCTGTAAGTGCACCTGTTGATGTAATTACCTGAAAAGCTCCGCCGATTATCAGCATAAATGTGATTGTTGATGCTGATTTCACAATTCCGGTATAGATTGCTGAAGGAATCTTTAACGGATTAAGCGGACTTGATGCTATTCTGTGATAACTTCCAGCTTCAACTAAAGTCTTGCCTGTTGCTGCATCTTTAAATCTTGTAAATTCACCTGCCGGCACAATATATGTTGCCGCTGCAGCAATAAGAATAATTACCACAAGTATTACAAATGTATGTGGCGTTTTCCATTTTTTCTTTGCTTTTGTTTCCATGAAATTTTCTCCCATAACAAATTTATATTTTTATACATTTTAATATAAATCATACTAAAAATAAAATTGTATGTTTTTATCGAAAGTATAAATCTAATTTATAGTTTCGATTGATTGATACATTTTAATTATGTATAATTATTACATTATTATTGAAACATGCACTATTTTAGAAAGGGAATTCATATGATTACTGAAAAAGACATGCAATATGTTCTTACAATTGCTAATTACGGAAATCTTACCAAAGCCGCCAATGCTCTGTTCTTGTCGCAGCCGGCTTTGAGTATACATCTTAAGCAGCTTGAAACTTCACTTGGCATACAGCTTTTTGAAAGAAAAGGCCGCCGTATGATTCTTACATATGCAGGCGAGGAATTCGTGAAATCTGCCAGAGATATTACTATGAAATGCTTTGAGCTTGAGGACCGCATGATTGATATTGGCAAAAATGTAGCTGTTAAACTCCGCATTGGTTACATGGTCCGTCAGGTTGAGTCTCTCTTTCCATCTGTTATGACTGCATTTAACAGACTGTATCCACAGTCAGTTGTATATGCCATTGACGGACATCTCTCAGATCATGAAGAACAGCTTATTGCCGGAGACCTTGATATGTTCTTTGGATATAACAGTGTGAGCAACACCAGACTTTCCTATGAAACCATATATGAAGACTGTCTTGTTGCCATTCTTCCCAAAAGCCATCCTGCTGTATCTTTCGCAGAGTCTAAAGAATCATGCATCTATCCATGGCTTGATCTTGCACATGTACGAAAAGAAAGATTCATCCTGCAGCACAGCAACCAGAGTATAAGACAGCTTGAAGAAGACGCCCTTTTCTATGCTGATGTCCTGCCAGAGCTTACCTATAAGATAAGCAGTATTGACGCAGGAATCCGACTTGCTGAACAGGGATATGGAATTGCATTTACACTAAACAGTTATCTTACTTCAATGAAGCTTTCACCTGATTCAGTTGTATTACAGGTTGGCGACCCAGACATGCGTATACCATTCTCCGCCGCCTTCCGCAAGGAAGATGAAAATCGGAAAGAACTGAAAGAATGGATACGGCTGACTAAAGAGCTTGTTTCCAGGCAATAAAATAACCGGCTGATACTGCATTTAGCTGTACCAGCCGGTATCTTAATATTATTCAATTATAATACTTCTACAAGCTCAATCCTGAAATTCAGTTCTTTTCCTGCCATCTCATGATTAGCGTCAAATGTAATCTCAGTATCAGTTAAAGCAGCAACCCTAGCTGGGAATGGCTGTCCATACATATTCTGAAGATATACTTTATCATCAACTTTAAGTTCTTCTGCACCAGGAAGCTCACTTATAGGCAGTGTTATGAAAGCTCTTGGATCGGCTTCTCCATACGCCTCCTCTGGCATAAGATGAACATCAATAACGTCTCCGACATTCATTGTTGCAACAGCCTTGTCAAAGCCCTGAATCATCATTCCTGCTCCACAAGTAAATTCAAGCGGTTCACCTCTGTCGTAAGAAGAATCAAACTGTGTTCCATCATTAAGAGTTCCTTTATAATGAACTTTTACCTTCTTTCCCACATTAGGTCCTTCAAATGATGGTGTAAATGTACCACAGCCACCGCCGCAGCCACCACAACCACTACCACAGTCTGATTCACCTTCATCACTTCCACAATGTCCGCAACCTGACTCTTCATCTTCATGGCTTCCACAGTGTCCGCAGCCATGACCTTCTTCATGATCGTGATGATGGTCGCAATTAACTCCTGCTGATGTTAAATCGCCATTAAGATATGCCTCAACTGCTGCATCTGCTTCTCCATCTGCTCCTGAATATACATCAATTCCAGCTTCTGAAAGTGCTGTGACTGCACCGTTACCAATTCCGCCACATATAAGAACATCTACACCTTTATCCTTAAGAACAGCTGCCAATGCGCTATGACCAGCTCCATCAGTGCCAATTACCTCTGCACGGACAATATTCTTTCCTTCTGCCTCATAAATCTTAAAGCTCTCAGAATGTCCGAAATGCTGAAAAATCTGACCATTCTCGTATGTTACTGCTATTTTCATTAATAATCCTCCTGATTAATATTTATTCTCATACAACGTATGAAAAATCATTTCAAAATCTCAAACAACTAAAACTCAATATTCACCGAACCATTTGCATATTTCATATAATCAAAAAGCTTAGACGCCGTAAGAAGTTCAAGCGGATCTCTTTCTATATCATCTTCCTCAAATATCTTTGCCACTTCCTGTATTTCCGGATTAGAAAGAGAATTCATATATTCTCTCAGTTCAACTATCGGCATATTAAAAAGTTCTTCTTTGCTCTTCATAAATTAAAATCTCCCTCCAATATCTATTCCGAACGGCCTGTGAATATTACCTTGCCGCTATTCCACAATTCTGCTGTTCTTTTAGCTGCATCAAGCCTGTCTTCATCATTTTCGAAACTAAATGATGCTGACTGGCAGCCGCAATCCATACACATCACATAATAAGAGTGATTTTCCTCTTCTAATATAGAAGGTCCAAAACATCTTGGACAATCCTGCAGATCAATCATTTCATAAATTTCCATGCTGCAACTCCTTGTAATAATAATCTGATTATCATTTAATTTTACATTCTATTAGGGATAGAAATCAAGTGGAAATCATTATATATCTTACATATTTACACATATTTTATGAATTATACACCTTCAGCAGATTCATTAAATCATTAATCTCCTCCGCAATCTGCTTTCCGTTATCAGTATCCTTTACAAACACCCGCTGCTTTTCCACATAAACAACCTGTGATTCAGACTCAATGTCCCTATTACTATTAATTGCCATATTAATACTCATAAACGGATGATGTTCTTTAATCTTCATTCCATGCGAATTATAAATAAGTGTATAACCAGCTATTCCTGTGGCAGCATGATATCCTTCGCAGAAACCGCCATCTATAACAATAAGTTTTCCACCAGCCCTTACAGGGTGCTGCCCCTCTTTTGTCCTGACAGGAGTATGTCCATTAATAATGTGTGCATTCTCATTATAAAGATTAAACTCCCTTAAAATCATTTTACAGATTCTTTCATTTTCATACTGAACATAGTATGGATTCTTATCCTCTTCGATTGCCTTCTTATAGTCAGCATTTCTATCCTTGTCGAGGAACGTTCGTTCAAATGTTTTGATACACCTTCCAGTCACTGGTGATAATATATTACTCCACAGAAACCACATAAAATCAACTGCATCTGAATCACCGGTTCTTGCCTGCTTTACCATTGACTCGCAATAATCAAGATACTCACGACCTGAATACGACTTGCAATCCACAACAATTCCATCAAACACCCCTTGTTCATCAAGTGGCACACAACCATGAAACAGAAGATTTCCATTATGAATCTTATAAATGCTGCCTTTGTCATATAGAAAATTGATATGCCTCTCAAGCGCCATACTGTTAATGAAATCTGCCCTGAATCTCCCCATCAGAAACATTTCTTCCATAGTAAGCTCATATGGATTATTCATGTCAACAGTTGGAAATTCATTAGTATTAAGAAAATAATCCTTATCCCCTATTCTTACTGTTCCTTTATCCAGATTCATCTTATCCAACAGAAGTCTTCCTTCCATTCTGTATTCCGGGTGTCTCTTAATAAGCTGCCCTTCAAGCTTGAATAAAATCACAGAAATAGCTTTATAGACTGCGTCATCAACATTTTTATCTGAATATGTATTAACTGCGAACTGTAGAAGAAATCTTAGGCTTATTCCATAACCATTCTCAAGAATTGACATAGTTTTGTACTTAATATTATTCCTGACCACAAGTGCCATACACACCGGATTGCCACAAAAAGCTCCCATCCACAATATGTCATGATTTCCCCACTGGATATCAACGCTGTGATGTTCCATCAGAAGATCTAATATCTTATCTGCATGTGCTCCTCTGTCATATATGTCCCCCAGTATATGAAGATGGTCCACAGCCAGTCTTTTAATCAGATCAGTAAGAGCAACAAGAAATTCATCGCCATTATGAAGGCTCAGAATTGTTTCCATAATCTGTCTGTGGTACACACTCCTGTTGTCATCTTCATCCTTCTGCGCATGAATAAGTTCATCAATGATATATGCAAAATCCACAGGCATTGCTTTTCGCACCTTAGATCTTGTGTACTTAGAAGACAGAAGCTTTGCAATCTGAATCAGCTGGTTAAGTACATTTCTGTACCATTCATCATTCACCTTATTCTCATCCATAAGTATAGAAAGCTTCTCTCTCGGATAATATATCAGAGTGCACAGCTCCTGCTGCTCATATACAGTAAGTTCATCTCCATACAGCATCGCTACCTTCTCTCTAATTACTCCCGAACAATTATTAATTATATGGTAAAATGCATCATATTCCCCATGAAGGTCACTCATAAAATGCTCTGTTCCCTTTGGCAGATTCATAATTGCATTCAGGTTAATAAGTTCGCGGTAAACTGACTGTTTTGTGGGATATTTTTCCTTTAATAACTTTAGATATTTATCGTATTCCTTCATGGGTTCTCCTTTTTATCGTGTATTTGCGGTTTAAATTTCAGCTTTCAAACTTTTTGATTTCATACGATTATTATAGGAGATTCATGTATAAAACACAATAATAACTAAGTCCGAGACAATGTCCCATATTTTGAAGCAGATGTTTTATCAGTATTTTCACGAAAAGCTCGTACACATCTTTCCTCTTCTGGAGTAAGGCTCAATTTGCAATCCTTTTCATCAAGCAATTCACATATGCACTTATATAACATTCTATTCTGCAGATTTATCGCTAACCCTCGTTGAATTAACGAATGCAGTACAAAACTAGCTGTTGTTACAGCATGCAATAAAATTTTACGATAGAATTTCATGTAAGTGCAACCTTAAATTAAGTAATATTTATATAATATTTCTATTAATCCACCATCATTAATCATAAATTAATTTAACCTGTTCATTATTATTTAAAGCTTTTATCATATTTTTCTTTAATGTTTTTTGCTATATTTTTGGTTTTAATTCCTGTCACTAAGCTAATTTCGTCTTTATATGGCATTCTTGGTGCGTATAAAGATATATAAGCATTTCCTATTGCACCTTGAAAGAAAATCATTTTTGGATTTTCACTTTTTCCAAATGATAAAATATGTTTTCTTGAAATTCCTGGATATGGATCTATATAGTATATTTCTTTTATTCCTAACTGATATGCTTTTTTGAACATAATTCACAAGGACTTGCTGTTGTAAATAATTTTCCTCCTTGAATCTTAGCCCCTCCATATTTAGCAATCTGCAAAAAAGCATTTTCTTCAGCATGTAATGCTCTTGTATGTACTTGATTTTTTTCTCCTGTCCAACCAGTATAAATATCTTTAAAACAATATGAAAAACATTTTCCCGCTTTTTTCTCCTGAATATCTTTCTCTTTAAGAGATTGATTAATTTCATTCATAATTTCACTAAAATATTCATCTTCGAGTTCATATTCACTAAAGGTCTCTTCATCCTTATTTTTACAATAATCCTCTACACATCTTAAATTACATGATACTTGTCCCTTAGGAACATCATTCCATCCAACTGACCGTATTGAAAAATCTTCTCCTGTTACTACAGCCCCAACCTGTCTAGATAAACAGCCAGAATTATATTTTGCATTAAAAGCTAATTGCATACATCGTTCTACATGTGTGGGGGTTATTAATCCCGGCTGTAATATCAAAGAAATATATTTTACAATCTGTTCAGTTAATTCGTAGTATTTATGATTCTCAACATTTGGATTATATAAATAAACATCTGAATTTTCTAAGCATGCTGAAATATTTTGATGATAAAATATATCATTATTATCTGGATATTCTATTTTATCCAAACTTATTAACTCTTTTCTATTTAATCCTAATCTATTTTGTCTATATTCATCTTCTGTATTAATAGCAAATGAATAAAATGCTCTATATCGATCTCTGAAATATTGTATTTCAAATGAATTTCTCAATGCATCTATACATATTCTCGTTCTTTCTTTATCTTCATTTTCTAATTCCTCCAACCTATTAATCATTTTGACAATATCATTAATTCTTTCAACCAAAGTTATCTCTTTTCCAATAACTTCACTATTATTATAATATTCACCGGAACTTCTAATATTATTTCCTACAGATTGCATAAAATATGAATACAAATTATATAGATTTGTATCCTGAGACTTTGAATTTTTAGATTTTTCCTGAACTGTAATTGTATCTAACGTACTTTTAAATTTGTTTTTAGCAGTTACAATATTTACAGTAAAGTATTTAATCATTTTGTTTAATTGCTCTAAATTTTCTTTTTTTAAGGATTCCACATATTTGGGATTATTATTTAAACTTTTAATCCAATCGGCTAATTGTTTGTCAATAACTTCATTTTCAATTTTTTTAATATTTTCTACTTTTTCTTCTGATAAAACTTCAACTATATTCTTTTTTAATTCTTCTTTTTCTTTTATTTCTACTTCATTAGAAATTTTATCTATATAATTGAACAAATTTTTATATGTACCTTCAAGTATAAATGAAAAAATAATTGAACTTGCTTCTATAACTGTAAATTTTTTCCATCTTTCATCTTCTGCCATAAATCTATATACAATACTATATTTCCTTTCATCAGAATGTTTGAAATCACATGTTTTACTATCTTTTAAATCAAGTTCATTAATATTATCCGTTGAAAGAATTTTGGCAACTGTTGTACAGCCCGCTCCAGTTCTTCCTGTTAAGCCAATTAAAATAAATTTATCCCTTTGTCTATATAAACACTTTACTGCATCTGCTTTATCTTTCATTATATCACCCCATAATCTTATTTATTTAATATTAAAAACACAACACAACAAGAGAGGTCTCTTCAACCTCTCTTTAAATCAAATATCATATCTTCAAAAATAGACTTCTTTTTTACAACATGAATTAACCCAACATTACCCATAACATAATACTCTCCTCGACATATGTATCATTGAATTAATCCAAACAATTATTTTCACATTCCGACTTATTTAAAGTCTAACATACAATATAACATTTATCAATCTAATACCCTAAATAATTTAAGAATATCAAAATACATTTACCTTATAACATGTTTTTAATATAAAATATAGAAGATTATTAAATTATGTCATAAAATTCTCGGCTTAATTAATAATTAGATTTAATCTATATACTGAAAAGACTGTGGTGCACTATTTACTCCGAAATCTTTTAATTCTTTTGGCTTGCCATATTTGATAACGTTTTTTAATTTATAAGCAACGGCTTGATCTCTATCTCTATAATATTTATCAAAAAAATTTTTATCAATTCCTGACTTTGCTTTTGTTTTTTTCCAAATAGTCTCTGGTTCATCAACAAGAACATCTTCGACTTCAGCTTCTCCTACTATTTTCATAATTGGAGTTGTAGAATAAATTAGGATCTTATCTACATGTCTTTTACATGCCTTTTTTCTAAATTCATATTTTTTACTTCCATTCAATATATTTTCTACATGATTAGGATTAATTGATAATAATATTGCACACATTATTTTCACTCCATTTCAAAATTTTATATAACATATTATACTGTAATCAATTTATGATTGCAACTCAGCCCAAACATTAGTTCTTGTTGATAAAAATTTCATTGGTCTCTCCCATATGAATTATTTTTTTAAACTGTTCATTGGTCATTTCAAAAAAACCCCAATATTGATTTCTCTCTAAGCCAATTTCTTCAATCAAGTCATGACGTACAATCCTCTTTTTTAAAGCTGCATTGTAAGTCATTTTTATAGCTTTACATCCTCCTTGACGAAACCAGTGATATAAATCATTCTTATCAAACACACTATATTTGCTTATATATCTGTAAAATTCTTCAAACGAATTAAATTCATTCTGATTTTTCACTTCTTCTATAACACAAACAGATGTTGCTACTGCAGAATACTCCGCACTTTTCCCATTTTCAGCAGTTCTATAAATAATAACTATATCTCCATATTTCAACATTTCAACTTGTTTCATCGAACATACATATACTTTTTGAATTGAATTTGTATAAGAAACATCTGTAATAATATTTTTATTCTCTGTGGTTAGAATAGAATCTGGAAACATAATTGAATGATATTTAGGATAAATACCCAACAAATATTTCTTTACTGATTTGTAATCAACTAAAGGAAAATCTTTTTTAATATCTCCTGTTATTATATTCATTCTTTTCAAATAAACATTTTCTTTATTTTCACCTTTTCCTTTTGTTCCATAAAATTCAAAACCAAACTGTTGCACCAAATCGATAAGTGATTTATGTTTTTCATAAATAGTTACATAACACACATCTACTTTTTCGCACAAAGCACAATCCATAATTATTTTGATAAATTGTTCTCCCATTTTAGTTCCATGTGCATCAATTTTAAAAGTTCCAACCTTTAATATTTTGTCAGCATAAATAGGTGGCACAACATCTTCAACATACATTTTTTCAATTTTCAAATACAAAAAACCGACTAACTTTTCATCAATGTATTGAACAAATGCATTCTGATTACTTTTTCTTTTAAACCAATCATCAAAACCAGGATAATCTGCTCTTAAAGATTGAAAAAAAGGATCTTGTAAATTAATTTCTTCAAATGTCCTTTTTATAATATTATTCAATCTATCCCCTCCAATCTCATTAATTTTTCATAAATTTTGCTTTAGTACACCAATTCTAAAGAATATAATTATTGCCATTAAATAACATAAAAATCTGATAATGTATACTCTCTCTTATGTACTCTCTACGCTTCATTATACTTCCTCATAGCAACCGCAATAACCATTTGGTACTGAAGTAATTCTTCATGAAATCATAGAATTTTACATTTATTATCTTTAAATTCTTTTTGCAGAAACTATTTACCCATACACAAGCTGTTTGTATGTTTTATTATCAACCAAAATTCTATTTGGAGAAATTACAGAAACATTTACTCCATTTTTATCTTTCTTCTTTCGGGTTATTTCTCCATACGCAATAACCATAATTTTATTGGGATGTTTTTGCACTAATTCTTTTACTTTGGATACATATATTTCAAATTCTTGCACTCCAGACGATAATTCATTTGAGTAGAACGCTTCTGGAAAAGCAATATTAACAGTACTATGTTTCGTTGCTAAATTAAAGTAAGCATATTTTCCTTTTTTCTTATCCTCTTCTAACTGAACATTACTTATAAATCCGTAAACTGATTTTCTACATCCAATATCATCAGTACTTATATATTCAGCATCTTCATAATAAATTCTTGGCAAATATTCACTCTTTTTCCCATTTTCATCACCTTCAAATACTGCAACTTCATCTTCGCCAATTACATCAACTTCCATACTACCATTAGGAGGATCAATTATATCTTCATCCGAATATTGTTTAAGTAATCCCTCCATTTTTCTTTTTAATCGTCGTAATATTATTTCTTCACTTAGCTCTATACTTTGATAATAAGCATTTAACTTTTTTCTTCCCATTTTACCCTTATAATCAACATGATAAGGACAACTTTTTTCATGTAAATTTCCCTCTTTATTCCATGTACTAAAGAATTTAATATCATTTTTTCTTTGTGTAAATTTTATTCTAGCTTGGCATCCCTTGATGCATGTTAAATACCCTTTGTATTTTGCTTCGTATTCGTTTTTCTCTAAATTTTCGCAATATATTTTCTTCTTGCTGTCTCCTTCAACATTTGATATTGCATACATTATTTTTCTTGCCATGTATTATACCTCCATTCTTTGGTATCCATTTTAAAAAAATTATTATTTATCAACCTATCATATAGTATCATTTTAATCGCAAATATTTTGCAACATATTATAATTTTCATTATCTACGACCATACAATTTAGCTTATGCCTTCATTATTGCGTTCAAAATATGACTCTTCAACTATTGCATATCACTTTATTAATAAAAATTTGATCAGTTAATAATTCTTTCACAAACAGTTTAGTTAAAAAATAAGCACATCAATTTCTCCTTCTTTTTAAAAATGGAATTAAATTACATGCAACACTTCAAGAGAGGCCTCATCAACCTCTCTACCCTCAAATATCCCAGTCCCCAAGGGGACTTCGTTTTACAACTTGAATTAACCCAACCTTACCCATAGTACCTTACTCCTTACCCTATGTATCCTTGAATTAATCCAAACAATTATTTTCACAATCCGACTTGTCTAAATATTAACATATTATAATCCGTTTATCAATCAATATTGCAATTCTCTACTCGAATTTTCTGCTCCAATCACATATCACAATCAGAATATCAAAAAAACTCCGCCAACAAAGCAAATGCTTCACCAACGGAGGTCATCTTCACATATATCAAATTAAAAATTCATGCAATATTTTGTGTTCTCAATAATACTAAAACCCTGCAAATATATATCTACATCTCAATCAGACCTTAGTAGCAATAGCAACCCCGTTTCCCTCTATTTACACAGTTTTATTACCTGCAGTTATATAGAAACTATCACCCACTTTATATGCCTTAACATCTTCGTCTACGCGGATAGTTCCACATCCTTCCGTGAATATCTCAGAGCGGAAAGAAGCTGTATCAACATTAATTGATATTGAATCGGATATATCATATTTATAACATTCAAAATATTTGCAGCTTACTAATAACTGACCTTCTGATGAGTCCTCTTCAATAGTTGCTGCGGCTTCATTCGTAGCTTCATCATATGCATTAATGCTGCTTTCATATGGCACATATCTTTTAGTATCCACAACATCAAGAGCCTTATCTACATGCAGCTCGCGCTTATTTCCGAACTTGTCCCTGCGGTCATAATCATACATTCTGTAAGTACAATTTGAATTCTGCTGGATTTCGCATATCTGGATGCAAGCTCCGATGGCATGAATCGTACCGGCTTTTACCATGACGCAATTGCCTTTGCTGACTTCAATCTTATTAAAAATTTATGTTATATATTTCATCCCATTCATTATCATTAATCCACTCATTCCCAATCCTATCCGTACACCCAGCAATCATCTCATCATCCGAAATATAATTTACAATATTACACATAGGAATATTCATGGTTACAAGTATATCTTGCAAAGGCAGTTTATTTTCTAAAAACATAAACCTGAATAGACATTTTCTGAAATTAGCGGGAGAAAAATTATTATAAAACCTGACCCTTTTATATCCAACTGCAAAGATTCTGATTACTATCAACACATTTTTATATTGTACTTTTAAAATTCAACATGCTCTCCTGTCAAATTTATTTTTCGTTGTCAACATTGTCAACCTCTTGCTGACCTTTTTCTTCCATATTTCCCATATATTTTTTGGCATCCTTCATAAAGCTAACCGCAATCATCACAATTACCGCTCCAATCGGGAATGCCGCCACAATACTCACCGACTGAAGATTGTTCATAGAACTTTCTGCAAACAACAATGCAATCGGAAGCAAAATCAGCAAAATACACCACATCAACTGAATGCCCTTATTCGGTTGCTCACCATCTCTCAATATGTGATAGCTGTAGCAGGATGCTGTCAATGCAATTGAGTCAAAAGACGTCGCATAAAAAGCAATCATTGTCAACAAAACAACTACCATAATAACAGGCGCACCAGGCATCGTCTTAATGATAGATACAATCATCCCGTACAGGTCACCGCTCTCCAGATACTGTGCAATAAAGTCAGCTTTTCCGGTCACCTGCATTCCCATAGAGTAGTTACCCAGTACAATAAAGCTCGTCAATGTGGAACCAACACCAAATATATAGCCACCAAGAATTGTCTGACGCACTGTTCTGCCACGAGAAATGCTTCCGATAAAGAACGGAGCAGCCACACACCAAACCATCCAATAAGCCCAATAGTAAATCGTCCAATTCTGCGGAAAGTTCGATGTACGGAGCGGGTCAGTAAATGTAGACAGATCAACAAAGTTCTGTATCATTCGACCAAGTGAAGAAAAACCAGTTTCAATAATGTACCGTGTTTCTCCACCAAACAGCAGCACAAAGGCAATCAGACCAAAGAACATATAAATACAAATGTTTGCCAACTTGCTGATCCCCTTAAATCCATGCAGTAAGGAATATGTATATACAGCGCAGGTAATCAGAAGAATAATAATGTTGATTACAGTACGACTAACAGCAACATGGAACAGTTCGCCAATAATAGTTGCCATCAGCGGTGTTGCCACGCTAAATGTGGTAGCAGTACCAGCAAGGAGTGCAAATACAGCTAACATATCAATAATGCGACCTGCCCAGCCATCGGTATGCTTTCCAAGAATCGGACGGCAAGCCTCTGAATATTTCTGACGGTTTCTTTTTCTTACATGGAGCATAAAGCCAAAGGCAACAGCCAGTACCAGATAGAATCCCCACGGAATGAAGCTCCAATGGAACAGTGGATATACGCCTGCCCAATCCTGAATACTTCCCATCTCTGTCAGATGCGGATCAGTTGCATACAACACCCATTCCGAAAACGAATAGAACAGAATATCTGCTGCAAGACCACAGGTGAACATCATTGAACCCCACACAAAAAAAGAATACTTCGGCTTCTCATTTTGCTCGCCAAAAACTATGTTACCGTACTTAGAGCCAGCAATATACAGAGAAAGAATGAAAATTCCCAATCCAATTACTAAGTAATATGTTCCAAAAGTATCACCTAAAAAAAACGAATCTGGCTCAATACTGCATTCGATTGTTCTGGTGCCAAAAAGAATAGAACACATAATGCAATTACGATTGCCAAGGGCACCAGTGTTATCATCCAGTCTATTTTTGCATGTTCTTTTTTAGTATTCATTTACTTTTCCTCCACATATTTTTTATAGCTGGCATCTAGAGCAATTAGCTCACTCAGATTATCCACCTCTATAATATCATCTCTATTCATAGGACGAATACCCAATTGATACTCCTTTGGGTAGCAGAACATCGCCACATCATCCCAGTAGATTTGTTGATTCTTCTTTTGTTCAAACTCAATTTCGAGATGACGTTTTAGTTTTTTTCCATCCTCTGCAGTCCAGCGGGAAATACTGTACAGCTGCCATCCGCCTTTTCCACCTGTCCGACTGCATGCCGTAACAATGCCATTCTCAACAGTCTGAAGCCACTCATCCGTTTCACCATCTGTCCAAACACTGTTATAACCAGAGCGTTCAAATTCTGGTGCAAGAATTTCAGGATTATAAATAATCTGATCACCATCCAGAATAATCGCATTTTCAATATGCTCTCGTGCTACATAAAGGGAAGATATATTGTTGCAAGTATCATAGTATGGATTTTCAATCAACCTGACACCAGAATACTCCTTTTCAAGTGTTATAAACTGTTCTTTAAGATAACCGACAACAACATAAATCTCATAAATTTCATTTTCATGCAGACCATCAATGACTGTGTCGATCATCCGCACCCCATTCACTTTAACCATCGGTTTCGGTGTTGACAGTGTCACTGGGTGCATTCGATTTCCTAAACCAGCTGCCATAATAATAGCTCTTTCTATTTTTGGCATTTACTCTTCCTCCCCTTGCTTTTTCAATTCTTCTTGAACGATTCGATAGTAATCCTTTGCATATCTGTACTGTCGAAGCGAATACTCACCAAACTCCACACCGAGATTTCTCTTATACTCACACCAGTTGCTCCATAAAAGTCCGCAAGCTGCAATATAACAATAAATCTTGATTCTAATCTCATCACTACAGCCTTCAGTAAAGTAGGCTGCAATTAATTGATCAACCTGACGTTTATTATAAAGAGAATAAATACAGAACATTGCAACGTCCACATGAGGATCCTGCATTCCTGCATACTCCCAGTCAATCAGTCTGATTTCTTCTTTTCCGTCATTCTCCACAAAAATGAAATTATCCGGTACTGCATCAATATGAGTCAGAACTTTTTCTCCCACATGTGCATCAATATAAGGCTTTAGTGACAAAACATTTGCTTTTGTTTTCTCATAATCCTTATAAATAGAAGGCATTCCATCCCACAGTGTTTCGTAGAACTCCGTCTGCCAAAAAATATCAAACTCATGATTTACTTTTAATTTCAAGTCATGGAACGCATGTAGCCGCATCATACATTTCTTAACGTCTTCGTAGTTCAATGGATTACATACTCTTGCGCCTTCCAAGAATTCCGTGATTTTATAGCCATTTTGTGGGTTGATATACGCAATATCATCGCAGATGTGCTTCCCTTCAATAACTTGATAAACTGCTGCCTCCTGACGACGATTGATAAGCTGGTCAGTTCCCTCACCCGGAATACGCATGATATATTTTTTCCCTTTGCAAGTAAACAGAAAAGACCGATTTGTCATACCTTTTTTCAAAACAGTAATATTCGTAACCGCTTCCGGCTTTGCTTTTAGAGCATTGCAAATCGCCTGAATTGCATCTGTTTTCAACTGATTAGAATTGCTGTCGATTTCCCGTAGTTGCTCATAAGTATTGATTTCCACTACATCTGCTGAATGAACCACGCGAGCTAGTACTATCATCCGATCCTTGTTATAAAGAGCTTCCTCCCAGAATGCTCCATCATACCGCTGATTTTTACATAACTCTTCAATACATTTCGCAACTGTATCGGCATCCTCTTTTACCAGATAGCAGATACCAATCATTGCATTGCCACCAGAACTTTCTGGCACAGTTACCAGTTCCATTTTACGATTAACGCGAACATTGCTTTCATTGACCACCATGTCACTAACCATATACCAGGAATACAATTCATGGCGATGAAACGGATTTCGATCACACCAAATATCACAAGGAATAATATAAGCATTCTCCAAATGTTCTTTTACAAGTTTGATCGAATGTAAATTGTTCTTTGCCGCATAATCAGCATTAACCACGAGTTCTACACAATATTCATCAATCAAGTACTCATATTTTTCTTTCATGAAACCTACAACCACATAAATTTCTTTAATCCCAACTTCATGAAGCTGCTTGATAATACGTTCAATTAATGGCTCACCATTGACTTTCAAAAGACCTTTTGGCATTTCCGTATTAATGGGAACCATCCGCATACCGAATCCCGCTGCCAGGATAACAGCACGCTGTGGAGTTTTCTGTTTGAATTCTGTAATTGCTTTCACTGTTGGACGTATAGATTCATCTAAATAATCAGCTTTGATAAGTTCCTTTAGTGAACGGTTTACTACTCCTAATGAATGACCTGATACTTCTGCCAGAATCCTTTGATTGATAAATGGTTCCAATAAAAGCGTATTCAAGATATCGCTTTCTTGTTTGTTCATTATTTTGCATTTCCTTTCTTTCATGATTTTTCTTATCTTTCTTTTCGTGAACACCTTGTTAAACATAAGCCTCCATTTCTGGAGGTTGTGTTCATTTCTGTTTATATTTGTACTAAATTTCTCTATAATATTTTTTATAAAATCAGGTGTGGCAGTATTGGTGATTTCAAATGTAACTCCATTGGTTTTTATTACACTGTAAAGTCTATGATGTGATCTATTAAAACCACTGTGAAGATTTTTATAGTACTGATAAAAACCGTTTAAATGCAGCAAATCCCTTTTCTGTGCGTTTATATACACCTGCACATTCCAGAACTTGCACAAAACAATCTGCAATTTCCTTCTGAATAATACTCTCTATATTTTCTGTTGTAATATCATAATAATCCAGCCATTCATCTACCCAGTCAGCATGAATTTTTATTTCCTCTATATCATGAATATTTTTCCCTTCAATAATAGCTTTTGCAAGTATATCCATTTCTTTTTTCAGCCTGGAAGGAAGTACTGCAAGCCCCATCACTTCTATCAATCCAATATTTTCTTTTTTAATGTGATGCAGTTTTTCCTCTGGATGATACACACCCCATGGCCTGTCCTCTGTCGTAATATTATTTCTGAGAACCAAATCCATTTCATATAAATTCCCATTCATACGTGCAATTGGCGTAATTGTATTATGTGGTACTCCATCTGTTTCGCTAAAAATAAATGCCTCTTCATCCGTATACCCACGCCACTTTTGCAAAATATAGTCAGACACTTTTGCAAGTCTTCCAATGCTGCTTCCCTGCAATCTTATGACTGACAGTGGCCACTTAACACACCCCGCTGTCACATCTTCAAATCCTGCAATCTCAAACATATACTCATATGGAGCTTCTGCCATAGCAAAAGTATATGCTCCACCCTGAAAATGATCATGGCTAAGAATTGAACCTCCTACTATCGGCAAATCCGCATTTGAGCCTAGTGTATAATGTGGAAACTGTCTTACAAAATCCAATAGCTTTACAAAAACAGTTTCATCAATCTTCATCGGTGTATGTTTTGCATTAAACACAATACAGTGCTCGTTATAATACACATAAGGCGAATACTGCATATAATAATCTTGTCCATCTAGCTTTAGTGGAATAATTCTATGATTTTGCCTTGCCGGATGTGAGAGTGTTCCTGCATATCCCTCATTTTCTGCACATAACAAACATTTAGGATAATCATTCTTTGCATGAGTTGCTGCTCTCGCTATGTCCCGTGGATCTTTTTCTGGTTTAGAAAGATTAATTGTAATATCTATCTTGCCATACTGTGTGTCTGCTTTCCATTTTTTATCTCTTGTAACTCTGTCCTTACGTATATAATTTGTATCCTGACTGAATTGATAATAGAAATCGGTTGCTTTTTTTGGATTTTTGACATACAAATCTGTAAATTTTGCTCTGACCACAGAGGGTGCAGGTGTTAAAATCCCCATAATTTTAGTATCAAATAAATCCCTGTATACATTTGTATTTTCAGGTATCAATCCATGCTCCGCTGCATAATCAGTCATATCAGATAGAATTTCTGATAACTGTCTGATTGCTTTATCCATCTGAGTATAACTGTCAAGTCTAAACAACTCTAAAAGTCTGTTAATCACATAAATTTTATCGTCTTCCTCAACCAATCCTTTTTCAATACCGTAACCTACTAATTCTGAAATAAGTTCATTCATGTTATACCTCCTAGTATCCGTCCGGATGATTTACATGCCATTTCCATGCTGTTGAAATAATCGTCTCTAGATCTGCATACTGCGGTTTCCACCCAAGCACTTTCCTTGCCTTTTCACTGGATGCTATCAACACTGAAGGATCACCAGTTCTTCTTTCTTCTTCTCTTATAGGAATTGTATGATTTGTTACCTTTCTTGCTGTCTCAATAACTTCTTTTACTGTAAAACCTACACCATTACCAAGATTAAAAATATTGCTTTCTCCGCCTTTTGAGAGGTATTCCATTGCAAGGATATGTGCCTGAGCTAAATCATTTACATGGATATAATCTCTTACACAGGTTCCATCCTTTGTGTCATAATCATTTCCAAATACAGATATGTATTCTCTCTTTCCGTTCGGAACCTGCAAAACAAGCGGTATCAAATGTGTTTCTGGATTATGTGCCTCTCCGATTTTTCCATTCGGGTGTGCTCCACAAGCGTTAAAATACCGAAGTGAAACATATCGTAAGTTATACGCCTTAGATGTCCATTTAAACATTTTTTCCATTGACAACTTTGTTTCACCATAACAGTTTGTTGGAAGTGTACGATCAGTTTCCAAAATAGGTATACTTTCTGGCTCTCCATATGTAGCTGCGGTTGATGAAAATACAATCTTATCAATGCCATGCTCAACCATACTTTCAAGCAACACTTCTGTTCCACATAAATTATTATTATAGTATTTCAGTGGATTTTTCATACTCTCTCCAACTTGTGAGCTGGCAGCGAAATGAATAACACCATCTATCTTTTCTTTTGATAAAATATTATCAAGGAATATCTTGTCCCTTATGTCTCCTTCATAAAACTTTGCCTGAGGATGTACTGCCTCTTTAAACCCTGTAAGCAAATTATCAACTACAATTACTTCATAACCTGCATCAACCAGCTCATATACTGTGTGTGAACCAATATAACCAGCCCCGCCTAAAACCAAGATTCTCATAATAATACCTTCTTTCTATTTCATAACACTTTTATGCCACCATATTTTCTTATTCTCAAATCTTTACAAGAATCTTTACCAAATATTTTATCCATTTCGTATTTGTAATTCTCCACATATCCATTCTTCACAAACGCCTGTATGGTTCCAGCAAAACCTCCTCCATGTACCCTGCATACACCATTTTGTCCCAAAAACATTTCGCTTACAAATAATGCCAAAGATACATTCTGATTTTTTATATCCTGATTTGAGTAAACATTCTGCAGATATTTAAAAGAAGAATTGCCTGACGCTTTCACATCATCTAGAAATGCTCCTATATTTCCTGCTTTCAATGCACTTACTTCTTTTTGTACTCTTTTATTTTCATAGATAAAATGCAATGCCCTAAGGACAGATCTGTCTCCAAGTTTTTTTCTTAAATCAGTAATATTATCCAATACATCATTTATAGATATGTCGCGCAACACTTCTTTTCCAAAATATTTTGCAACCAGTTTCATTTCCTTTGGAATTGCTGCATATTCGTCTGTTAAATCAGCATGTGAACCTTTTGTATCTGTAATACATAACCTATAACCATACTTTTCCATATCAAAATCAATTTTTTCTACATATGGGTATTCTGGGTTGGCAAAATCAATATGTACAAGATTACCAATTGAACTTGCCATCTGATCCATCAGACCACAAGGCTTTCCGAAATAAACATTTTCAGCATACTGTCCAATAATGGCTATCTCTGTTGCTGAAACTGTTCCACAATTATAAAGTCCTGATAAAATTGTCCCAATCAAAGTTTCAAATGCTGCCGAAGATGAAAGTCCCGCACCAATCAGCACATCACTTGTTATATATGCCTGAAAACCTCCAACTGCATATTTTCTCTCAAGAAATCCAGAAACCACACCTTTTATCAAAGCCTTTGTTGTTTCCTTTTCTTTTTCCTTTACAGATACATCATCAAGCCGGATAATGATTTCATCATAGTTATCAGAAACCAATCTGATTACATTATCATCTGTCTTTCTTACAACTCCTATTGTATCAAGATTAACAGATGCTGCCAAAACCTCTCCGTTCTGATGATCCGTATGGTTGCCGCCAATCTCACTTCTTCCCGGAGCACTGAACAACTCCACATCTCCCGGCTTATAGTTATACTCAAAATTTTTTATAGCATTAATATAACGTTCCCTTTGATAATAAATTTTCGTCTCATCAGCATACACATCTAAAAGTCTCTCATCATATACGCCATCTAGGAAACTTTGAATCAATATATCTGTCTGCATCTCAATCACCCCACTTAAATCAACATTTATCGGATAATATATAATAACGAATAATTTTTATCAGCCGATCATATCTAATTATACTTACTAATAGAAATTAATCCTATTGTTATTCTTTATTATCCGTAAAATCACCTTGCATTCTTGTTATACATAATATACAAAAAATAGCCCAAAAAATCCATATCATAAATTGTACAGATTATGCACAAAACAATATTATTAGTCATCCCAGTTAAGCATAATTTTTATTTTCCTAATCCATTATGATTTTTCATTCAAAGCCTATAATTCAAATAATTTATAACATTACATTAGTTTGTTTCATTTATGACTTGTTTTATTAAAGTAAATAGACATTATATACATAAAATGATAAAATAACATTGTGTATTTAATGATTTCCTATATTTACAACAGTATATATGCATATTATTTTTTAATTACACGTAAAGGGGGCTTTATATGTATACCAATAACGCATACTTGAACAATTCCACTATTGACAGGAAAGATAAATCAAAGGAACTAATTATAACCATGTGTGGTACCTATAAGCTATATACTAAACCAAAACTCCCTACATGGCGCCCGCGTGGCAGACTGGATTTCCAATTACTTTTTATCGCATCTGGAAAAGCCCACTTCCATTTTAATAATGATTCAGATGAAACCATCGTTCATGCTGGTCATATGGTATTATACAGACCTAAAGAACCTCAAAAATATGAATATTATGCAAAAGATAATGTAGAAGTTTACTGGGTACATTTCACTGGGAATAATGTTACCAATCTTCTTCGTTCCTATGGATTAACTGATGACAAAAGAGTTTTCTACTGTGGTTCTGGATCTGAATATCAGATTCTGTTTCGTGAAATGATCAAAGAACTGCAGATGTGTCAGAATGGATATCCTGAAATGCTAGAAATGTATCTACGACAAATTTTTATAAGACTACATCGCCATTTTTTATCTTCTGTATCTCATGATAATACACATAAAGCTGATGAAATAGACAATGCTGTTTCATACTTTAGTGAACATTATAATGAACCGATTAATATTGATAGCTATGCAGAGCAAAATAATATAAGTACAAGCTGGTTCATTCGTAATTTCCGCTTATATACTGGTATTACACCTAAACAATTTATTATGCGTAAAAGAATATACAATGCAGAAGCACTTCTGCAGAATCCTCAATATAACATTAACGAAATTGCCAGGATTGTGGGCTATGAAAACCCTCTGTATTTCAGCCGAATATTTCAAAAGTTAAAAGGTTTATCACCATCTGAATACAGAAAAAACATATAACTAAAAGCAGAGAATATAGGTTCTCTGCTTTTTCTAATAATATGCATATTATTTGTGGGGAATTTGGCCATCAACATATAAAATATTATTTACCATGTTCCATCCTTTTTCTATATTCTCTAGGTGTAATTTTATATCTATCCTTAAATACACGGTTAAAAGTTCTTTGACTTTCAAATCCGCAATCAAGACATATGTTTGTTATAGAATCCATCGTGTTTTCAAGTTCTGCAACTGCATAATTTAACCGGACTCCATTCACATATTTACTAAAATTACAATGAAATGTCTTCGCAAACATTCTTGATAATACATATTTGCTTACACACAATTCATATGCCATTTTTTCAAGGCTGATGTTTTCTCTAAAATTTTTGGCTACATATTCCACCGCATTGTAAATCAGATCATCTCTTCCTACTGCACTTTTATCAATCAATGGCATTGTTGTGAAAACATGTGCTAAAATCATCTGTGCATATGCCTTTATCAGCATTGGATTGCCATCTGTTATTTCTGCCAAATATTTTATAGCATTTACTACATCCGGATGCACTTTTCTTTTTTTCACAACTGGATTTTCAGGACTGTAATTCTGAAGTTCTTTATAGTATGAGGAAAATAGTTTTGGATCAAGATATAAATATATTACCTTATTCTTCTTTTTCCCAAAAACTTGATAATGATGTATTACATTAGGAAATATTATTGCAAAATCCCCTTCATCCATATGGAACAATTCAGGTCCCACTCCAAGCTCTACTTCTCCATCCGTTACATACACAACTTCTATTGCTTCATGCAGATGCGGCGGCACATGTACTGGTTCTTTCCACTCGGATGATAATCCCGTATTTTTATTTTCATATACCAATAACACTTACAAGCAACTCCTTTTATTTATAATCCTTGTTTCTCCACTACCCTTCTTGTTTTAATTATTCGACCAACCAAATCCACTGTAGGTCCCAATGTAATCACAATTAATATAGTTATCACAAAAAAACTCTTTACCCAGTCTTTGGTAATCTTAAACTTCATATTCTCATCCCGCGATTAACATATGCTAAAGGAATAATCCTTATCATCTTCTGCACTGATATGATATTCCTCTTCTACATCAGTTCCCCAGCTGTCAATGCCTCCAACACCTCTTACTGCACCATATACACATAAAACAGTTCTTCTTGCTGGTGGCAGTTCTTCATGATGGAGGGCATTTTCAATCTCCGATGCCGTATAAGGCAGACAAGAAAATGCAAAATTTTTGTCATTTTTTTCAATTCGTAAAATTTGAGATAAGCTGTCCGTCCTGCTGTTATCAAGTGTTGTATGTCTTGTAACTTCAAGCCACTCTGTATCCATTCTCATACCACATTCCTGTGGAACAAGATATTGTGTAAGACTCAGGTCATTAATCTCATAGATTCCTTCTTTGGCTCCTGCCTTTCTATCAGGATATGTTTCCCCAGACAGTCCCTTATATAAATATTTGTCTGCCAGGGTTGGCATAATAAACCTCATTCCAAATACAGGAAATTCTGGAAGTCCCTGTACCCCATTATAATGTACATCCACACGAATCTTTCCAGATACGTCAACCGTATAGCTTACAAGTACAGTTGTCGCTGGAGTTGTTATGGTCTCATATGTATATTTTACGACAATTTCATCAGCATAAACATCACAACCATAGCTATTATTATCTGGTGCATAAGGTTTTTGTTCCTTACCATCCATGATAACCTGAACTTCTTTACAGTCAATAAACATATCTGCTGAAAGCCAGCTACCGCTTTTAATGTGGAACCTGCTTCCTCTGTCATTATCTGTCAATGCTCTCCAGAAAGTAGGTTTAGGACAGCGATACAGCCACTCGTAGCCATTTTTAACGATAGATTCCAATCCACCCTGTGCATAAGAAAAAATATAATCATATCCTTCTCCATGTACACCAAGTGTATAGTCACCATAGACAACTCTTAATTTATCTGTATAAGCCATAGTAGTACCTCACTTCCTGCATCGCTGGTTTTTCTTTCCTGTCAGCAAATACAATTCCATTTGCTGAGAATTCATAGTCTGCTGGTTTATCGTCAAAATCTCCGCCATATCGTAAAACATCTTTTCCTGTCACTGGATCCTTTACCATAATTGCCTGGTCAATATAGTCCCATATAAATCCACCATGATACATATCATATTTGTCAATCAGTTTCATATACGAGCCAAGTCCTCCCATGGAATTTCCCATATCATGCATGAATTCACATAAAATATATGGTTTCTTCGGACTGTTGTTCAAATATTTCTCTACATCCTCTGGCTTCGCATACATTCTGGTTTCTAAATCAGAAATTGTATCCTCGTATGCCCTATTATAATAAGCACTCTCATAATGAACTAATCTTCCATCCTGCTTTTCAGCAAAATAAACATTCATTGCCTCTATGTCGTCACCTGCATATGATTCATTTCCTAATGACCAGAAAAGGATGGATGTATGATTTTTAAAAGTTTCAAAATTATTTTTTGCCCGATCAATTACGGCACCCTTCCACTGTGGAAAAGATCCTGGTACATTACATGATGGTTCAATTGCACCTAACTTCTGGAACGAACCATGGCTTTCCAAATTTGTTTCTGCCATCACATAAATACCTGCATTGTCGCACATATAGTACCATGGTATCTGATCAGGATAGTGGCAAGTACGCACAGAATTAATATTATTCCTTAACAAACAGGATATATCTGCTTTCATATCTTCTATACCAATGCATCTTCCTGTTTTTGCATTCCACTCATGACGGTTTACACCTGTAATAATAAGGCGTTTTCCATTTAAATAAATTATTTTATTTATAATCTCTATTCGTCTAAAACCGATATCATAAGGGATTACCTCTGCCAAGGAACCATCCTCAGCTTTAAGTTCAACATAAGCATGATACAAATATGGGTTATGATTATCCCACAGTTTAACATTTTCTAAATCAACACATATCGTACCTTCTAAATAGTCATTATCTTTATTTAGCTGTATGGATTTCTCTACTAATACATTTTCTTCCCTGTCTTTTAAAATAAAGCCTGCAGTTACATTCTGACCATCAATGGCGGACACCTTCATGTTTACAGTTATACTTCCGCTTACATTATCACGGTTTAATACTGGTTTGAACCAAACATCCTCCAAATGAACATCTGGTATTGCCTTCAAAGTAACATTTCTGAAAATTCCAAAGAATCTGAAAAAGTCTTGATCCTCTAAAAATGCTGCAGTACTCATCTTATGTACCTGTACTGCCAGTACATTCCCCTTTTCCCTAATATATGGTGTCAAATCAAACTCAGAAGGTGTGAAGCTGTCCTCGGCATAACCTATAAACTGACCATTAAGCCAAAGATACATAGCTTCTTCTACACCTTCAAAGCAGATATGGATTCTCTTTCCACACATGCTTTTTTGCAAATCAAAGTATTTTATATAAGAACCCACCGGATTGTACTCTGCCTCTGAAAACATTCCTTTTTCTGCTCCAGTTGCCTCCATACTATAGGCTCCTCTGTGGTACTCTTTTCCTTCCCATGGATACATAGTGTTGATATAACGGATTTTATCATATCCAGCCAGTTCAATATGTCCTGGAACCATAATTTTATCAAATTCTGATGTATCAAATGTATCTTTATAAAAATCAACAGGTCTTTCCATCACATTTTTGCTGTAAGCAAACTCCCATTGACCATTTAATGACTGTAATAATGGATTCTTTTCTTTTTTTATGTCTGAATAATCCAGATAATAGCAATGATCACTATGTGGTTCCAATTGATTTACTTTAAACACTTCTGGATTGTCCAGCCATTTCATATCAGCATTCATATTTTTCCTCACTTTCCATATAGCCCATAATTTCTGTCCCATGGTTAGAGATAGGCACCAAACTTCAGACCATATTCCTTACACGCCTCTGCTGTTTCACGCACAATATCACCTTTCTCATTCTTATAAGGTGAGTTTTTAATGCTGTGCTCTGTATACTTGCTTGGTCAGAGGCAAAAGCCGTCGTGATGCTTACAGGTAAGTATCAATCCTTTCATTCCTTTATATTCCATATCAACATTCCTCCAACTGTTTTTTAAGTTTTTCGTTTGCATCTTCAACATTCATTCTTGACATGATGAATGTAATTATTAATGACAATACCATAGGAATCCATAAATACATAATATGAAGCATATTTAAGCAAGAGGCAGGTTGCACCGCTGCTTCCTTAACAAATCCACTTACATCAAGCAACCATCCACATAATGCAACTCCGATTCCTCCTCCGATTTTCGTACCAAAAGATGTGCATGAATACATAGTTCCATCAATGTGTTTATGCTTTGTAAGATAAGTATATTCTGAACAGCTTGCAACAACTGCTCCCATATCACCCTGCCACGGTGCCATTCCAAGTGCTGCAATCGCTGTAAATGCAAGCATAAGTGGAACGCTTCCCATATAACCTGCAAAGATGACTCCGACACGTCCCACTGTTCCAAGAACATATCCTGCAAAGTTCATTCGATATAAACCTTTCATTTTTTCCACCAGCATAGGAGTGATGCACATTGCGATAATAACAGGGATATTAATTGCCCATGAAAATACGGAATACAGATTTTCATTTTTCAAAATATAAATCATATAATAAATGCCCATATTTAACATAGCTGAATAAATCTGCTGACAAATATAAGTTGCACAAATCATAAGATAATATTTATTAGAAAATAAAAGTTTTGCAGCCTCTATTAGTCCATACTTTTCTTCTGTGTGATTCTTCCCAGCTTTTAATTCTTCTTCTGGAAGCTCCCTAATTGAAAAAACTGAAATTGTATTTACAATCAATCCAATAATGGCATATACAACGGCAACCATTCTCCATGCTGCTGCCCCACCGCCTGCTGCTCTTACAAACTGTACTGTAACAGACTGAATAAGTAAGCTTGTCGAAAATGCAAAGATAAATCTCCATGATCCCATCTCTACACGTTCCCTGCTGTTTTTTGTACAAAAAGTAACTAATGATGCATATGCTATATTGTTTGCAGTGAAAAATACTGCATTTAACAATGTATATGCTATAAAGAACCATACATACTGTGCAGTTGTCCCAAGACTGTCTGGAATCGCGAAATTTGCAACAAGTGTTACGGCACAACCTATATACGCATATAACATCCATGGTCTAGCTTTTCCAAGTCTACTTTTTGTTTTATCAATCATGGTTCCAAAAAACATATCGCTGATTCCATCAAACAACTTTGATACCATAATCAGCGTTCCGATAATACCCGGATTTAAACCTACCGTATTTGTCAGATACAGCATTACAAATGATGAGAGAAATGCATACACAACATTTCCTGCAAAATCTCCTGATCCATAACCTATCTTGTTATACCATTTCAGGTACCTCTTTGCTTCCATGTGAAACTTCTCCTTTCAAAATATCAATTATTTTATTCCCACAATTTTGTTATATCAAAGATATAACAAATATATGTAAAAGACAATTTCATAAATTATACAAAGTATGCACTAAATGATACGACTGTAATAATTCACATATACAAGTAATCTGAAATTTTTACATTTCAATTAAAAAAGTAGAAAAAATCTCATGTGCATTGCACACAGAGCTTTTTTCTACTTTTATCACAACATAACTATTCTCATATTTGCTGCTGATTATTTTTCTAAATAATCTAATGTATTTCTGTTAAAATATTTATTTTCTTAGTTTTTATATAAAAAATCTTTAAGCAACTTTTGACTACTTATTTCTTTATTTTGGCAAGTATTTTTCCTTTTTATATCCTATAATAAAAACATAATCAGAAAGGAGATGAAATTCTATGAAAATCAAATTACATAATTTTATTAATAAGTTACTTAGCTTTTATGCAATCTTCTTTACTCATCGTTTTTATCCGATGTAATATGCATAGTCTACCAAATAGTTTTAATTTATAATAATAATTTTATATCCTTTTATAGACTATTGGTTCATCATATCCAAATGTACTTTTTCCATTTATCTCCATAGTTTCAGATACTTCTAGGCTTGTATCAGAGAACTTATTGTTCTATAATATCCAATTATATAGTTACTAACAGGATGTTCCACAAATGAAGCTGCCTACTTTTTAAGATTGTGCTGTGTTTCCAGCTCTTTAGCGTTCAATAATTATAACCTCCTGAAAAATTTGTGATAGTTGTACAAATTGTACAATTCGTTAAAATCATACAACTTGTACAACTGGATTATTATGATTATATCAATTTTTTCAAGGTATTTGTAGGTACATAGGTTGGAGCGTTTTCTTTGATGTAATGTTTATTTTTCTTTTAAATTTTTGATTTATCAATATTATCCTGCCTATATGGGCTAATGTTATTATTTTATTATCGGTATTAATAACAATCACTCCGTAACTGTGTATAATGGCAATATGTTCGGATTCAGATTATATGCCATTTTATTTAGTAATACAATAAAAATTTTCGTTCTTCCTTCACAAACTATTTTCCCAAACTAATCCAAATTTTTGGCGTTAAATTCAGAGCCACCACCGCCTTTTTAAAATCATTCAATGCATCCAATAGATGAAATGATTTAAAGTCTGAAAGTTTGGTTGTTAGCTTGATCTTTCAAAAAATTATCAATATTATTTAAATCTATAACATTATTGGAGTCCTTCATATAATCACTAAATAAATTATAAATGTCATCTATATTGCCCGGTGTTAGTTCCTGTGCACAGCACACATAGTATTGATTCGGCTTTAAATCATCTACTTTATTCACTTCTGATTTTAATGTATTATATAAAGCACTATAACTACTATTTATGTAATGTTTTGCCTGCACAATAATATTATGTGTACTAACATCATCAGTAGCATCTATTCCACCATCTTTCCCCTTTGCAAATGTACGAAGTTGTACCCCTAATTTTTTAGACATTATGTCACAGCATAATTTTTCAAATTCATAATCGCTTAAGTTTTTATAATTAAACATTCTATTCTCCTCATCACATTTATCTCAACTTCTCATTAATAATTTTATTGATATCCTTCTCTGCATGCATTCGTTCATAGACTTCAATTATCTTTTTAGCGGAAAATCCTGTGATTCTCTGTATCTCACTAACAAACAATCCCCTATTTATCATATTCTCAACACCCTTAAGTGATATATTAATAGCACTTACTTTTCCAATCTCTGATATCCTTATTTTATCCTGTAAAGTATCAAATATATCGTTAGTTTCAAGTTGCTTTCCATCTGTATAAGTAAACATGTATTCTCTGTCTTTATATATCTGTAACTCATTATATCTATTAAACATATTCACAAACTCATCTGGCAATTCTAATATTATGTTTCCATATACTTTGTTGGTTATAACAAGTGTTCTATCCACCGGATTATATGCATCCTTTGATATTCCCAATATAATCTGAGTCTTAAATCCATATTTAATCAACAGTTCAAATATAAGCTTTTGTCCATACGGATAAAACTTGTTAGGCTTTAACTGTTCTACCATTTTTTCAATTTTTTCTACTATTTCATCAGATATAGGAATATATTCTTCATGTTCTATTGAAATTCCTATCCGGCTGCATATCTGCTCCTTCAAATATTTTTTATTACACTTGTCTTCTAACTTTTCACACTTAACTCCCATTTCCCTTAGCCATTGATAAAAATTATCTATTGCTATCAAATACCTCTCTACAGCCGCAAGACTTCTGGCTCTTTTACTGGAATTGTAGTATTCAACGCAAGAATTGGTTATACTTGTTATAATTATATTATCTTCAAACAATTTCTTTACTGAGCAATTTCCATAAATCTTATTACAATAATCCTCAAATGCTCTATAACATGACTCATAATTTCTTCTATTAATTTTTTGATAATCAGCTGAATTATAAAACATAATAATGGTATCATGTAAATCCTGATTCATATTTCCCCCTACATAATTTCATTTCATTTGTTTTACATCATATATTATGTTGCCAAATTTATCAATCTTTATTTTATATATTCTGTAGCAAAAGTCCCCTTGACAATTTAATTGTCAAGGGGACTTTAATGTATCAATAACTATTTCCTGCCCATCCGGCTCATAACAGTACATATCTTCGATGCTTAAATTTTTTTACAAAATAAGTTTCCAATAATTGTGGTGTATATATATGCTTCTTTAAATATGTACTGTTCGAGTTTCTTTATGTAATCATACTGAAACTTTTCACCTGCAAGAATACACTTTCGCATTTTGTCGGCATCAACTATGTTCTTATCTTCACTAACAACTAAAATAAATACAACTTTTTTCCTTGCATATGAAATCGGATTATCATAATTAAATGTATCATATTACATATTATTCTTCTCTGACATCTCATATAAAATATCCACAAGCCAGAACCAGTTTTGATATGCCTTTTTAGTTACGCTATCTTTAGCTTTTGATATCTTTTGATTTTTAAACTCTATAAAATACCATATATCTTCTAAATTTATCACAAAAACATCGGCTGAAGCTAATGATTCATCGTCTTTTTTCGAATCATGATTACGGATAACGCGATACATTTTATGTGCAATCTCATCCATATCTATTATTGACATATCAGCCTTTCCATTATATACAAATTGAACTTCTCCTGTATTTTTTGAGTTATCTTTATCCTCTGATACAATAGACAAGCTTGACTCCATACATATATGTTGATTATATTTATCACCAAATGCTTCTATCAGGTTTTTCATCTGATCATAATTAGTCATCTTCCGTTTCCAATTCCTCTCTTAATTGACTTAATAACAATGTTGGATCAACCATCTGCTTGTATATTTTACTTATATTATCTGAAACATTTTCAAAAACTGCACCATTATCCTTCAATGTTGACATATAATAATTACATCTATCTGATATATTATATTTAAGGGAATATAATTCCAATGCTTCCAAAAAATGAGCACTATGTGTTGTAACAATGATATGAAAATTAAATTGCCTTTGACTATTATTTCAGCATATAACAACTGCCACTCTGGATGAAGGTGTATCTCTGGTTCATCCAACACAATAACATCCTTATCCTGAACATTTCCATTTATTAATAATTGTTTTAAGATAACAAATGCCTTTAATCCTGTTGATAATGATGCAACATCTATATCCTTTGATGAATCATTATCATCTAACAGATACATATATTTCTATTTCTTAGCTACTTTTCCTACAGCAACACGATTAATTATCTTCATAATATCCTGAAGTTTATTGTCTATTAATAAATCCGAAAAAGCTTTTTCTTCTACAGACTTTTCTTCCTTTTGCATCAACTTTTGCAAAATATTTCTTTTATGAATAGGCAATTCTAATATTCCAAATGTAAAATCATTATTCATCTCATCTATAATAAATGGATCGTCTATATAAATTGAGTTATTATGAAGTTCTATCTGTCTTTCTTCTTATGAACATTCATGTTGTTCAAATTTCAATTTAATATCTTTATATTTAATTGTCAGTTTAATTTCTGCTGGTTTTTCTGATTCATATAGAGAATTAATATCTTCATGAAATACTTCATTGAAATAATTTGTATATATTTTTTTACAAAATTCTTTATCAGAAATTTTTTTATTCATTTCTAAATACTGTTTTATCCGTTCAACAAAATCAGCTTCATTTTGCAAATTCATACGATTCTGATATTCTATGCAGATTTCTTTAAGTTTTCCCGCATCAGCAATCAAAAGTTCATCAGCCAGTTCATGATAAAACTCCATAGAATAATGTCTAAGGCGTGTATTCATATCTGCTCTGTTATTTTCAATTTCTCTTCTCAAATTATATGCCAAAGAATCCAATCTTGCATTTTTCATTTTCTCATCAATATTACGTGAAGCATTAAAGACAGAATCTAAAACTTTTCCAACAGTGCTTTTTCCAGTATTATTATTTCCAGCTATAATTGTAATGCCATCTATATCAATATCAGCTTCTAAAATTTAAGCAAAATTCTTTATACTTAATTTCATTTTCACACCTCTTTTTAACAATATTGCCATAATAGACATTATTATATTCTAATATGCAATATATCATCTATTTAGGCAAATATCAATCTTGATAACAGTCTTTTACTCAAACATCTCTTCAATTTTCATACACATTTACAAATTTATCTTCAAATTCCTTTTCAGTATATGTATATACATTCTCGAAATATATGTTCTTGAACTTTTCCAGACCAAATGCTATAAAATTGCTGTTGCCTTTCTCTGTAAAATACTTGCCAATCTTTCTTTTAGAAGTATCGCCCTGACTTTTAATACGTTCACTTTCAACTTTGTCAGAATTCTTTGACTCATTATATACAAGAATAAAATTAAGGTTCTCTCTGCATTTACTTATTCTTGTGTCTGCAATATCTGTATATATAAGCAAGCTTGTATATATCTTCTCCTGAACATTATAAACGGTCCACTTATCCATTACGCCATTCTTAAATTCAATCAGATACACTTTATTATCTTTTCCACAATATAGCGCATCTGCTGAACATGGTGTATCTGTTAATCTCATTCCCCTGATATATGCAGATTTTACCTTGTCAAAGTCAGCTGCTTTTAATTGTGATTGTGTCATATACAGCAATTCTTTGCTACTGTTATCTTTTGAAGTTTCTTTTAATGTTGTCTCATTATCTTTAAAAAGCTGTTGCTTATCAGTTTTTATCTCCATATTCATACTCCATATTTTCCAGATCCTGCAATGGTCTTGCCAGTTTGGCGTATATCTGCTCAATATCATCTGTAACATCTTTGACATATGTTTCAGAATTAATTTCATCCGTCATGTAATAATTACAATGTTCTGTAATATTATATTTTTTAGAATACACCTCAATTGCATTAAGAAAATAAGGACTATGTGTGTTGAGTAATATGTTAAGTCCAAATTCTTTTTGGAGCAGTACAATTATCTCTGCGAATTTAAGCTGCCACTCTGGATGCAGATGTATTTCTGGCTCATCTAATATTATTATTCCATTCTCATCTATGCTTCCATTCTGAAGAAGTGTTTTAATAATAATAAAGCTTTTCATGCCGGTTGATATATTTACTATATCTAAAGGCTCTTTCAACTTACTTGTTTTGTATTCAAATGTTGCCTGATCATTTAATGATAATTCTCCATCACATACATCATTAATTGCATTGTATATATTTTTTAATTTTTCATCTACCAGTATCTTATCCAGAGCGTCAAAATCATTATCTTTGTTGTTATCCGAAAGCTTATTTATTAAATCATATTTATGATCAACCGGCATTCTGTAATGTATACCGCCATTTATCTCATCCAGCACAAATGGATTATCAATATATATAATATTCTTTATTAGACTCATGCAATTATCTATCTGTATATTTCCTGAATGACTCACTTTTATATTCATTGTGTTATTCTTGATAGACAGATTAATGTATGAATCCTCTTCATAATTAAGATGCCCTATCTTCATTGAAAACTCAGCATTAATTCTTTGTTTAAACATAGTTTCTATGACTTTTTCATCCGGAATCTTCATATAAGAAATTATTTTATCCGCCAACTGATTTAATACTTCAATATATACATTTTCATCTACATCACTATCTGGATACCATTTTTTCAAGTCATTAATAAGAAGCTGTCTGTCTTCAATGTATTCATCAGCTTTGTCCACTATTTCATTTGCATATTTGATATTTATATGCAACTCAACCCCATTAACTTCATGCACAAAATTAATTAATAATCGTCTTATTGATTTTAATCTTTGAAGTCTGATTTGATTTTCTTTCATATAAAATGAATTGAACACACAGAACAGCATTTTCCCAATAGTACTCTTACCAGTATTATTCTCACCTGCTATAACTGTAATTCCGTCCAATTTTACATCTGCATGTCTGATTTTTCCTATATTTTTCACTTCAAATATCATACTGCCCTCATTTCCAAACAATTATTCTATCAAAACTCATTCTCCCCAAAGAACTTCCGCTTTCTCTCAATCATCTCATCAATTCTCTCGACATAGCTTCTGACATCTTTGACATTCTCGATTCGCTCAATACGCACAGAATGGTTTTCATCTCCTTCATTATGAAACACAACCTTAGTTGAAGCACCTGCGCCGCACGCAATTATCGTCTGCTTTTCTTCCATAATAAGAATATTATATATGCATTCAAGTCCAGCAACTGCATAACCTACATTCTCAAAATTACCAGCCATATTCTTCTGGCGGTACATATAATAAGGCTGCATGTTAAGATCTCTTGCTGTCTGCTCAGTCATTGCGATAATGCTGTCTGTGTTCTTAATTGAAAGCTCTGTGTACTGTTGACGCAATATGTTAAGTCTTGAAGCTCTCTTGATTGCAAGTGAATGAACGGTAAGACTCTCCGGCCGCATCTCCTTAATTTCATTAAGTGTATGGTAAACCTCGTCTACACCCTCTCCCGGAAGTCCAAGAATCATATCCATGTTGATATTATCAAGTCCTGCTTCTCTTGCCATTGCATAAGCATTCTTAATATCTTCAACCGTATGCTTTCTTCCGATTAAATCAAGTGTTTTCTGATTCATTGTCTGCGGATTAATAGATATTCTTCCCACATTATGAGCTTTAAGAACCTTAAATTTATCTGGTGTCACGCTGTCCGGTCTGCCGGCTTCTACAGTAAGTTCACGGCATCTGCTCAAGTCAAATGCTTCTTCAACCACTGTCAGTACTTTATCTAACTGTGCTGCACTTAAAGTTGTAGGTGTTCCGCCACCCATATACACTGTATCAAGTCTTCTGCCTTTCATTGATTCAGCGACGAATCTTATCTCCTTAATAAGCGCATCCACATAATTATCTACATAATCTTTGTATGCACCAAGTGCATATGATGAAAAGGAACAGTACAGGCAGATACTTGGGCAGAACGGAATTCCAATATACAGGCTGTAGCCTGTCTTATAATCCATATCTGTAAGTATATCCAGTTCTTTCCTTGCTACTGTGAGCGCAAGTTCAGCTTTATCTTCACTTGCATAATGCTTGTCCATAAAATGTTTCTTAATCTGTTCCTTGGTTGCACCCTCTTCAAGCATTGTATACGCAATCTTACTTGGTCTTACTCCTGTAAGATATCCCCACGGAAGCTTCTTGCCTGTCTTTTCTGAAAGCTTCTTATATAAGCTGTCCTTAAACACTTCGTGGGCATTCTTCTTATCAAGCCCTGTGACATCAGGAACTTCTATTGAAAGAATCTCATCTTTCTCTTCCGGTTTGGAATCTGCCTTTAGTGCCATAACCTCAGTTCTTGGATAAAATGAACGGACAAGCACAACCGCATCATCATAAAATACATCATTATCAATCTTAATATATATCATCGTTGCTTCCTTTTCGCGTCAGTTTCTTTTCGCCTGCTGATTCCATACTCGCAAACCCGCACTATCGTGCTTCTCCGCCTGCTTTGCAGGCTGTTTGCTCGTTGATGCCCCGCGAAAAGTAAATAACGCTTCGCGTTGCTTCCTTTTCTCTTGCGGGCATCACATAAACGGATTGTTCTGCTTTTCATATCCAATCGTTGTGAACTCTCCATGTCCAGGATATACATCTGTATCATCAGGAAGCTTGCAGAGCTTGTCATGAAGAGATTCCATCATTGCAGCAGAGCTTGCTGTAGGGTAATCTGTTCTTCCGACTGAACCGGCAAAAAGTGTATCACCTGACATAAGTGTCTTGTCTGATTCGATATAATAGCATGTTCCGCCTGCTGTATGTCCCGGTGTATGGATTGCTTTTATCTTAAGTCCTGCAAGTTCAAGAATATCTCCATCATTGTGAAGTACATCTGCTGTAACCCTAAGACTCATGCCGTATGCATTCGACAGATTTCTTGCAGGTGAAGCAAGAAGCTTTTCCTCGTCACATGATGCATATATCTTAATTCCATAATGCTCACGCACCTCATTAGCCGCACCTATATGGTCAAAATGTCCATGTGTAAGAAGTATTGCCTGTGGCCTGCTTGCTGAACGCACAACCATATCATATATAGACTCTGGTGAATCTGCCGGGTCAACAATAATGCTCTCGTTGTTATCTAAGTTAATTATAAGATAGCAGTTAGTAGCTACCGGTCCCAATACTCTTGATTCTATCTTAATCATAATCTGCAAACCTTTCTTAGCCGGCAGTTCTTGTTATATCAGTAACTCCGTCTATCTTTCTTAATTTATCTATAATTCTGTTAAGCTCTTCCTTGCCATGAATATCAAAACCGACACTTATGGTAGCAAATTCTTTCTTATTAAGACGGCAGTTCATAGACTTTACATCAATCTCTGCTTCTGTGAACATCCTTGATATATCAACAATAAGTCCGGTTCTGTTGTTGGCAAATATGTTGATTTCAACCTCATAGGTATCGCCTGCTGTCTGTCCCTGCTCCCATTCAGCCTCTATAAGACGAGCACGTTCATTAGCCGGGAAGTTGATTATATTAACACAGTCTGTTCTGTGAATTGATATACCTCTTCCTCTTGTAACGAATCCGACAATCTCATCACCAGGTACCGGATTACAGCACTTTGAAAATCTGACAGCAACATCATGGATTCCCTTAACGACAATTCCACCCTTGCCTTCCTTCTTCTTTGCCTTTTCCTTAGACTCAGCGGCAACGATTTCCTCAAGCACATCTTTGTCTGTAACTTCTGCCTTCTTGGTCTTTAAATGCTCCTCATTAAGCCTGTTTACTATCTGACTCTCTTTAAGTGCACCATGTCCAACGGCTGCAAGAATAGAATCCCAGTCTTTAAAGCCATATTTGTTAAGACATTTTTCAACATATTCAGGCTTGGTAATATCAGAAAGAACAATTCCTTTAGTCTTACAGTAGTTAGCAACCATTTCCTTGCCCTTAATGATATTATCTTCCTTTAACTCCTGCTTAAACCACTGGTTAATCTTATTCTTTGCCTGTGTGCTCTTTACAATTGAAAGCCAGTCACGGCTTGGTCCCTTGGAATTCTGCGATGTTATAATCTCGATTCTGTCACCATTCTTAATAACATAATCAATAGTAACAAGCTTTCCATTAACTCTCGCTCCTACCATCTTATTACCTACAGCACTGTGAATGCTGTACGCAAAATCTATAGGGCATGAGCCTGCCGGAAGGTTCTTGACATCACCCGTAGGTGTAAAGCAGTATACGCTGTCTGAGAAAAGGTTAAGGTCATTCTTGATTGATGATAAGAATTCCTTGTTATCAGACATTTCCTTCTGCCATTCAAGAATCTGTCTTAACCAGCTAAGCTTTGCTTCCTCACTCTGATTGTCCTTCTCGCCAGTTTTTCCCTCTTTATATTTCCAGTGGGCTGCAATACCATACTCAGCAATCTTATGCATTTCGTAAGTTCTTATCTGTATCTCAAACGGCTGTCCGTTAGATGCAATAAGTGTTGTATGGAGCGACTGGTAATTATTAGGCTTAGGCATGGCGATATAATCCTTGAAACGTCCTGGAATAGGCTTATACATTTCGTGTATTACACCAAGTGCCGCATAACAGTCTTTTACTGTGTCAACCTTGATTCTTACTGCAAATATGTCATATATCTGGTCAAGCGTCTTATTCTGGTTGACCATTTTTCTGTAGATTGAGAAGAAATGCTTAACTCTTCCGTCTATCTCAGCCTCAATACCGGCATTGCTTATATGCATGCCGACTTCTTTAATTATGCTCTTTATAAATGCTTCCCTGCCTGGTCTGTTTAAGTTGACCTGTTCAACAAGATCATTATATACATCAGGCATAAGATATTTCATTGATAAATCATCAAGCTCTACCTTAATCTTGGAAATACCTAACCTGTGGGCTATTGGAGCATATATTTCCATTGTCTCTCTTGATTTCTCAATCTGCTTTGCCGGCGACTGATACTGCATTGTACGCATATTATGCAGTCTGTCGGCAAGCTTTATAAGGATAACTCTTATATCCTTTGCCATTGCAAGGAACATTTTTCTAAGGTTTTCTGCCTGGACCTCAATCTTATCATGCTGGTAATTGAGCTGTGTCAGCTTTGTTACACCATCTACTAACAGTGCTACCTCATCACCAAATTCTTTTGCAACATCTTCAGTTGTCATAACTGTATCTTCAACAACATCATGAAGAAGACCTGCAATAATTGACTCCTTATCAAGCTCTAATTCAGCCAGAATAATAGCAACACATAAAGGGTGGATTATATATGGCTCACCCGATTTTCTGAACTGTCCCTCATGTGCCTTTCTTGCGGTCTCGTATGCCTTCTCGATATCAGACAGATCTGTAGATGGGTGGTATTTCTTTATAGCTGCAATAAGATCCTTATATAATTCCTCAGGACTTGTAAAATCTGCTGGTGTATCCACCGCTCTTTCAACCTGATTAGTTTTGTTATGGCTTGCGCCTGGTAACTCTATATTCTCTGGCATACGTGCCTCCATTCTCTGGTAATTGTCCAGCGTTATAGTTTTCTTAAGCCCATTATTTATACACTGGCATATGTTCTTTCCATAAATTCTCTTGTAGCCACTGCATTCTCAGGAACAGTATTTTCCAATGTACAGTGTACATATGGCTTATGCTCCTTAATCTTCTTTAACAGAAGTGGATAATTAAGACCTCCTCCGGTCACCGGATTACCCTTTCCTGTACCTGCTGCCACTGACTTAAGCTCACTGCCTTCAACAATATAATCCTTGCAGTGAACAACAGCAATATCCTTTAATAACAGTTCAAATGCTTTCTCAATAATCTCATCCTGCTGTGCAAGATTATCAACACATAACAGGTTAACCGGGTCGAATATAATCTGAAGATTAGGTGAATCAATAGCGTCAAGCACCTTTCTTGCACGTTCAACAGTGTATACAATGTGCTTCCATACAGGCTCAATTGCTACAATGACGCCAAACTGTTCAGCATATTTAACTATTGGCCTTAAATTATCAATAAAGCACTGAAGTGCCTCCTCACTGTGATTAGCTGGCTCATACTTATACTCCTCATTAACCGCACCAGTCTCAGTACCAACAACTCCACAGCCAAGAATACTTGCAAATCTTATATGTGCCTTATACTTCTCAACAATCTCCTTATGCTTCTCAGGATTAGGATTGCAAAGGTTAAGATAACAGCCAAGTACTGCAACATCAACCTTATTCTCTGTACATAATTCCTTAATATACATAGCGAGTCCCGGTGTCATAGTCTCCACGCCCGGCTTAAACTCCTTAATAGACTTACTGAGTGCAATATGCATACAGTGAAAACCCTGTGCATGTATATTAGGTATAAGCTCCTCTAATGGAGCGTATGCAACATCATGTGCTCTTATTCCGATTCTCATAAAAAACCACCTTTCCGTCAATTACAAACACTTTTGAAAGATTATACTATATATTACATAAAAAAACCAGTAAATATCTGCGACTTTTCCAAGCTGTGAGGGCGTTAATGCTGCTATATACAAAAGAACGGTGAGAGAAAGCCCGCCCAAGCGAAACGCGTTTGCTTTCTCTCACCGTATTAAACTCTGTATGCACCTTTATCTCAATTATCAATACAGCTTTACATTATTAATTAATCCTGTATCTCCAAGTGCCTTATAATATGTAACAAGTGGTATAAAACTCTGTGCAAATCCTTTCGTACTGTCACCAGAAACAATAACAGCATCATCTATAACCTTTTTAGAACCAACTCCTGCCCTGCCTGTGTTATTAATATTAGTTTCAAATGTTTTGAAACCATACTCAAGATATTTCTTATCACCTGTAAGTTCATAGGCAATTGCCAGTGATTCCAGAAGAAGTGTGTTATTTCCATTCCTTGAAAGTGAAGGAAGCTCCTTATAATAGAATAATCCATTATCAAGAGTACAATTCTCTACAATATCATCAATTGCTCTTATAAGCATCTGCTTAATATCTTCTCTTGGGAATACCCTGTAATATCTCATTACGCTTCCTGCAGCTACTGATATCATAAATCCTACTCTTATAAGAGTATTGTCCGTATATGGAGCAAGCCAGTTGCCATACTCCTCTTCCCATATCTTAAAGCTGTCAATAATCCACTCACATTTTGCAAGCCATTTTTCATCTCTTGTCTCCACATATAATGCAACAAGTGCTCGTAAAGCCCAGCCAGTTTCTCTCGCATTGGCTTCTCCCGGTTTTGCATACATTGGTGTATCCAGAAGTCTTAATATGTTATCACCTATACTTATAGCTGTCTCAAGACCTCTCTCATCACCTGTAAAATGATAGTAATCAATCACTCCTTCAACCCATTCATGTGAGCATACCATTATTCCATTCTTACAATGACCTGCTGTATGTTCCCACTGTCCACCTATTCTTAATGGATTCTTGCTGTAATGGCATACATCAACATCCATCTGATGCTTTGCTGAAACTATTAAATAGTCAAGGAATCTTCTGATTCCAGTTCTTGCATACATAAGAGCACATGAATGCGGATAATCATATTCATTATTACTCCATACAGGTTTTCCGCCGCCTCTTCCCTGTAAAGTATATCCCATATCAATAGAATCGCCCCAATTCAGCATGCCGTAGCATCTTGAATGATTATCAGCCCTTGCAATAAGTGCGATTTCAACTTCATTCACAAGATGTTCAGGGAATACATCCATACACACTTCTGCCTTCTTGAATTCCTCTGGTGCTATGCATGGTCTGTCAGGCATCTGGTATATTGTACTTCTGTTATCAAGCTCCCACATCTGCATATCCGGTTCATGGAAATGCATCAGGAATCTCTGTTCCTTTGCCATACCAGACTGCATAACAACATTTCCAATATCCTCTGGAACAAGCATAACAGCTACTCCGCCGTCATATGCCTTAACTGCCTTCGGATAATTCTGCTGTGCCTGATATACAGTTATACACAATCCATCATTTCCATCAGTATAATCTGCAAGAAATGTACCATAGAATACCTCTGCAAAATGTTCATTCGCTTCCTTTACAAGATATGCATCATCGATAATCTTATTAACCTGCACTCCATCTCTTCCAATATAGAAATCAGTCTTATAATTAGAGCTTCCAACAAGTGTTCTTACATTGGAAACAGGTGCTTTACCAGATATCATCTCTAATTCCCCGGTTCCTCTTGTGTGATACACAGGTCCATTCTCTTTAGAATTATCCGTAAGTACATCTCCACATCCGGTAGAATCATTACCCATATTAATGTGCATATCAAACAAATCATCACTTGCAGTGACTGTCTCATCAGGCTTTGCATAAAATACCAGTGATTTGATATGAAGTTCATCATAAGTCGTATTAATAATTCTGTATGAAACATCAATCCATGACTTAGCTGCATATGATGTAAGTGTTATCTCAAAATCAACTTTTTTATTATTAAGAATGTTACTTCCTTTAGCTCTGATTACACATTTTACAGGACCTGCATCTATAATCTTCCACTCACCAATATTAATGTCGTATAATCCCATATCATCTTTCAGATATGGTCCTTCAAAATTCTGAGCAGTATAATGTTTTCTTCCATCATCAAGTGTTTCAAATATATTCTGGGAATTATTCTTTACTGTAAATGTAACACAGCCTGTGTCAACACACAGCCCCTGTCCAGTCTGAGTAACAGATACTCCCTTTTCTTCGCAGCTTCCATCAGACTCTTTTTCAAACTCAAGCACTGCGCCCTTATTAGCCGGAATATCAGCAAGAAAATCCACATACAGGTATCTTATGCTTCCATCTGCATGCTTCGATGTAACCTTCGGCTGAACCATGCATTTTCTGCCATTCTGTGTAATAGCTATCCTGTCAGCAGTCTTTAACTCTCCTTCCTTAAAAGGAAGTGCTATGCCCGCCGGTTCCTGTAATCTGTCATACCTGTAAAGCTTGTCAAAATAAATTTTCATTATATGTACCCTCCATTGTTTGTCACGAGCAAATCTGCTATAATTGTACAACAGATTTAAATCATTTGCTATAGTCTTAATATAGCATTCATAATTCTGTAATTCATGTGATAAGATGTCATTATTTGCTAATAATACAGATTTATTGCAGCTTTTAGAAAGAAGGTTTATATTATGCATTATGCCGAGATAAAAACCTGTGATATTGCTAACGGACCAGGGGTGCGTACATCTCTTTTTGTAAGTGGATGCACACACCGATGCAAAGGTTGTTTTAACGAAATTGCATGGGACTTTAATTATGGCAGGGACTTCACAGACGATACAATCAAAGAAATCATTGATTCCCTTGCCCCAGACTATGTTACAGGGCTCACACTTCTAGGAGGTGAACCATTTGAACACAGCAACCAGCAGGGACTCCTTCCATTGCTGAGGGAAGTACGCAGAATATATCCTGACCTGAGTATATGGTGCTTTACAGGATATCTGTTTGACAAGGATATTGTTGGAAGAATGTGCAATGAATGGAAAGAAACTAAAGAAATGCTTCAATACATTGACGTCATAGTTGACGGCAAATATGAAGAAGACAAGAAGGATATGATGCTTCAGTTCAAGGGTTCATCTAATCAGCGGACAATCCTTGTAAAAGAATCTCTCGAATCAGGTAATATCGTACTTCTGTACGATTAATAATAAAAAGGAGTTTACACAATGTCACAGAAAGTTAATATTAAGAAATTAAATCCTAACGCCTGTATCCCAACATACGGAACAGAATTCTCAGCCGGAGCAGACCTCTACTCAGGAATGTCCGAAGCCGTAACAGTTATGCCAGGCACAACTGAATTCATCAAAACAGGAATAGCAATGGAGATACCAACAGGACTAGTAGGTCTAATCTATGCAAGAAGCGGAATGGCATGCAAAAAAGGTCTTGCCCCAGCCAACAAAGTAGGTGTAATAGATTCTGACTACAGAGGTGAGATCATAGTAGCTCTCCACAACCATTCAGATAAACCTGTAACCATAGAACCAAAAGACAGAATCGCTCAGATAGTCTTAGCACCATACATCACAGCATCATTCAACGAAGTAGAAGAGCTTGACGACACAGAAAGAGGCGAAGGCGGCTTCGGCTCAACAGGCACAAAGTAAAAAAAATCCATCTTGCAACATGCCAAAGGTATAAGCAAGATGGATTTTTTATCCCACCACATTTCATAGCCACCCCGGTCACACATCAACAATCCGCCTTGCAATATGCCGAAGGCATAAGCAAGGTGGATTTTTTTATCCCACCACATTTCATAGCCACCCCGGTCACATATCAACAGCCCGCCTTGCAACATGCCGAAGGCATAAGCAAGGCAAGAAAGAATTAACGTAGATTGGAACCGGCAGCATATTATTGTGCGAGTCCGATTTAAGGCGCGAACCATGTGGGAGTTATGCCGCTCTATACAAAAGAGCGGTGAGAGAAAACTCGTTCAAGCGAAGCGCGTTTGTTTTCTCTCACCGTAATAAACTCTGTATAGAGCGGCATTTACTCCCACTAGGTGCAGCCGCCATAAGGACTCGCACAATAATATGCTGCCGGTTCCCACACACAACCTAAATTCTTTCTTACCTTACTTATACGCAATATTGGCATGCTCAATAACATAATCCTGTGCCTTCTGCACAAGCATAGCCTTAACTACACTATCTTTTCCGAATTTCTCAACAAATGCATTCTCATCAGAATATCCATTGTCTCCTGCGAATTCATCAAGATCGCCCTTGTAATCATATTCTCTCATAGAGAACTTCTGATCTTTCACGATTGCTTCCATAATAAGCTGCTGTGCTGCTGACTTCTTAATGAAATCATCATATGACATTCCATATAACTGCTGGCAATACTCTTCCTTTGACTGGTTAGTAAAATCAGCATAGAATCCGACAGACTGGTCATATCTGTCTCGTAATGTACTGAGCAGTGTATCTGGATAACCACTTACCTTACATGTATCCTGAAGTGTTGAAAGAACCTGTTTCTGAATCTCATCATCAACCTTAGAATCGATTGTAGATGCTAATGAATCTTTAACAGAAGCTCTATATTCTTCGATTGTATCATATCCAAATGTTTCCTTAACATATGCATTAGTAAGCATTGGCACATTAGGCTGTGAAACCGTCTGCACTGTAAGCTCAAACACTACTTTAGTTCCTGCATATACGGTATTGCTATATGTTTCCGGCAAGTCGATTACCATAACCTTAGTCTCTCCAGCCTTCATTCCATAGAGTGCTTCATCAAGCTCTTCTATATCAAGTCCAAGTTTATCTTTGCCAAGTATCATTGTAACACCATCTGTATTAGACAGCCCTGTTGACTGTGAACCCGAACTTGTAGCAACATAAGTAACCAGTATCTGATCTCCATCAACAGCACCTCTGCTGACTTCTGAATAAGTAGTATTATTCTCTATATCTTCAGCAATCTTATCATCAACAAGCTGATTCTCTATAGATGTTTTATCAACAGTTACAGCTATATCCTCATATTTCCCAAGCTGTACATAATCATTAACATTATAATCGTATTTTACTTCAATCTCTTTATTACATGCAGTTGCCATAAGCATTGTTGCTGATAATAAAACTATTGATGCTTTTCTTAAAAAACTTTTTCTCACAATAAACCTCCGCTCTTACTTCTTTATATAGAAGTAAAAAATTGACTTTCATACTATATCACATAAAAGAGATTTTATCCATATCTGTTCATATTAGTTCACAGAAATATCATACATTTTAAAAAGAAAAGACTGCCGCTTTCACGACAGCCTATTATCTCTGATATATAATATATAATCAATTATGCAAGCTTAGACTTAGCAACCTCTGCGAGCTTAGCAAATCCTTCTGCATCGTTAACAGCCATCTCAGATAATACCTTTCTGTTAAGATCGATATTAGCTAACTTAAGACCATACATGAACTTGCTGTATGAAAGTCCGTTAATTCTTGCAGCAGCATTGATTCTGGCAATCCATAACTGTCTGAACTGTCTCTTCTTCTGCTTTCTGCCCTTATAACTCTCTGTAAGAGCTCTCATAACTGACTGCTTAGCAACTCTGTACTGCTTAGATCTTGCTCCTCTATAACCCTTAGCGAGCTTTAATACTCTGTTATGCTTCTTCTTTGCGTTTAATCCGCCTTTAATTCTTGCCATTTTATAAATTCCTCCTTAAACTATATCTCTAAATAAATGTTGTTATACCATTAATCTTAGAGATAAGGCATAATCTTCTTCATTGTCTTAACATTAGTTGCGTCAGTCATAGCTGCCTGTCTAAGATTTCTCTTTCTCTTAGCTGACTTCTTTGTAAGAATATGGCTCTTGTATGCCTTCATTCTCTTTAACTTACCTGTTCCAGTTACTTTAAAACGCTTTGCAGCTGCTCTTTTTGTCTTTACCTTTGGCATAATAATCCTCCTAAAAATGTCTGTTAGTTGTTATTTATTTTAACGTTTTTCAGTTAAAAACATCATCATGCTCCTGCCTTCCATCTTAGGAGCCTTCTCAATTACAGCTATATCGCTAAGCTTTTCTGCAAAATCCTCTAATATATGCTTAGTAGAGTCGATATGAGCCATTTCTCTTCCTCTGAATCTTAATGATACTTTAACCTTGTTACCTTTCTCAATGAACTTTCTTGCTGAGTTACACTTAGTATTAAGGTCATTGACATCGATGTTAGGTGATAAACGAACTTCCTTAACTTCTACTGTCTTCTGTTTCTTCTTAGCTTCCTTTTCCCTGCGGAGCTGTTCGTACTTGAACTTGCCATAATCTACAATTCTGCATACAGGTGGATTAGCTGATGGCGAAACCATTACCAAATCTACTCCTGCATCCTTAGCCATGTTTAAAGCATCTCTTAATGCCATAACTCCAAGCTGCTGTCCTTCTTCTCCAATAACACGAACCTCTTTGCATCTGATCTGTTCGTTAATCATTAACTCGTTAATAGCGGTACACCCCCATATAAAAAATTAAAGTGAATAGCTCAGCTATCCACTTTCTTTAATCAAAACACAATCCTATATTATGTGTAATTCTTAAATATCAACCCGAGTCGCCCTGTGCGCTGAGGTGAGAGTGGATACTCTGCTTTGCTTTGCAACCATTGTATGATATCATCCTAAACAATATATGTCAACCCCATTTTTAAAATTCATTCACAAAATTTATTACAATGCAATTAATCTTATATCTTGGAATATCACTTCATTAATGATATTATAATACAGAAAATAAATCAAGAAAGGATCTGACATTTATGAAAGATTTTCTTATATCAACTGACACAACTGCCGATTTACCTGCAAGTTATGTTAAAGAAAACAACATTGATATCCACACTCTTTTTTATGCATTTGGTGAAGTAATCTACGGAACAGATAACATTATGCCTGAGAAGGAATTCTTTGACCGCATGCGTAACGGCGAGATGCCAACAACTATGGCATGTAATCCGCAAGATTGTAAGACAATATTTGAAAAACGCGTCAATGAGGGCTTTGATATTCTTCATATTGCATTTTCATCAGCACTTTCCAGCAGTTACAATAACGCCTGCATAGCTGCCAATGAAGTTATGGAAGAACATCCGGGAGCGCGAATCGTTGTTATCGATTCTTTAGCTGCATCAATGGGTGAAGGTCTTATAGTATATAAAGCTATCGAAATGAAGAAATCCGGAAAATCTATGGACGAAATAATAGACTTTGTCAATGAGCACAAGCTTAATGTAGTACATAATTTTACTGTTGATGACTTAAACCACTTATATAGAGGCGGCCGTGTTTCTAAGACTACTGCCATTATTGGTACACTTGCCAACATCAAGCCAATCCTTCATGTAGATAATGAAGGCAGACTTATTAATATAGGAAAAGTCCGTGGCAGAAAGAAATCACTTATTGCTTTAGTTGACCGTATGGAGGAACATATTGGTTCATACAGGGATAAGAATGATGTTGTATTCATCAGTCACGGTGACTGCTTACAAGATGCACAGTTCGTAGCAGGTCTTGTTAAAGAAAGATTCGGCATAGATAACATATGGATTAATTATATATGTCCTACAATCGGAACACATTCTGGTCCTGGAACAGTTGCACTTTTCTTTATGGGTGAATCAAGATAATATACACGCAAAACTGGCAGAGTGTTTACCACCCTGCCAGTTTTGTTATATGTTCTACCAATGTATTCACATCCACAGGCTTAGATATAAGTCCGTTCATGCCTGCCTTTTGCAGCATACCTATATCTGTTTCAAAACCATCTGCTGTCATTGCAATTATTGGCACTTCCATACATTTTCCATTCTTAGTCCTTATAATCTTAGTGGTCTCTATGCCATCCATTCCCGGCATTCTCATGTCCATAAGAACTACATCTATGTCGTCCGCCTGTTCACTTTCAAGCAGTTCAATTGCCGAACTGCCATCTTCTGCCTCATAAACTGTTATATCCTCGTCTTCAAGAATATCTTTTACAAGTTCCCTGTTAAAATCGTTATCATCAACTATCAGGACACATTTATCCATTCTGTTCTCTCCTAATTTAACACTTACTAAAGTACGTTATTCTCTCTTATTTCTGAAACAAGCTTTCTTCTGTATGCCCTGCAGCCATTCTCATTCCAATATTTTCTCTTTTCAACTTTAATAACTTCAAATGTTGTATGGAATATATCTGTCTTATAGCTTGTATAAGGCTCTCTGCCCGGATAAAATACTGTAATTGAATCAGCACATTCATCTATCTTAAGACCATAATCCTTAGCAAATTTTCGTGATTCATAAGGGCTTCTTATCATCTTGATATGCGCATAATAACCCACAAGATAAGCAAAATAGTTCATATCAAATTTATCAAGCCATCTGCCATCACTTGCCATAAATACTATAACAGGAAATGTTCTTTCTTCCTCTGCAATCAGTGTTGTAAGATCATCGTAATCCTTGCTGTCCTCAACGTATCTTACAGACTCCCTCATTCTTTCCACATCAACAATTCCAATATTATCTGCAATCTCTCCAAAGAAATTAGGTCTTGAAAACAGAACATTTTCATTATCTCTGTATCTGTCTGCCGGCTCTGCATATCTGTTAGATACCGTGAATTTCAGTCTGTCACCTTCCCTGCATATAACCGCTTCAGATATCCATACTCTTGTTGGTATCTTAGTATCAAGATGTGTAGTTTTTTCAGAAAAATACACATTTTCTGCATCATACGAAAGATTAACTGAATATCCAGGCTCTGCATTAACATAAGTTTCTGCACTCTCAGGTAAATCTGTGAATACATCCTCATATCTTGACTTAACCCATGAATATATGTACCCTGTGGCTTTTCTGAAAGCATCAGGCATTGCAAGATTGCTCAGGTCTATATATGTATCAGCCTTGAATACCATATAAGAACCAAGCTGTTTAAACGGCTCAAATCTTCTTCTCTTGGCAACGCTTTCTGTCTCCTGCTTCTTCTCATGTTCTATCTTTACAAATGCTTCTTTGAGTCTCTCATCCTCAGGTCCTATCTGATTAACTATCTTAACAATATTGTTAACAGTAATCTCCGGGCCTTTATCTCCTGTATTATCCCATAGCTGTCTTAGTAACGGTTCTCTTTTAAATTTATAAAACTTCTTGGCAAGCTCTGTATCTTCATCAAATATCTCTTCAATATATGGATGCAGCGGTTCTCTTGTAAACTTCAGTCTGTAATGACATCTTAACATATAGTTCCATTTTCTGTCTTTGTAATGCTGATGTCCTAAATCTTCAATCAGACCCACAACTGAATCATCACATAACTCCAGTGTCGCAAGAATACTGTTCATCTTTCTTGCAAGTGCTTCATTACCCGTGCCAAAGGCTGAACCTTTATATCTCATATCATGTTCAATCTCATGCCAGCCCTCAAAAGAATTAGTTCTTACCTGTATCTCAAATGTATCATCCACATAATCTCCAAGCTCTGGATTAACAATGGTCTTGCTAAGATATCCCGGCAGCTTGAATATGCCGTTAATCTTCATTGCCCTGAACTCATATTCATTAGCCTCTGTTGTATTCCACACGCCCGGCATAGAGAATATTGTATCAAGAAAACTCTTAACAATTTCAACATCATCCGCATAATACAGAATAATTCTTATTCCTATAAGATCCTGCATCTTTTTATCCTGATTCTCTGTCCCCGGTCTTCTGTAATCCTTTAATATAAGTTTATCAAGCATTGAATCAGGAGCTTTCACCCTGTATGCAACCCTGTAATAGAATCCTGCTTTCTTAAGCTTTTCTTCTATAATACTTAGCAGATCATCCTTAACAATATCCGGAACATATATCTTTTCTACATTTTCTTTAGTAAATAATTCATTAACTTCATTCATACCCTAACCTCTGATTCCAGCTACTTTGGCAAACTGTGTCTCCACTCTTGCCCTTAAGCGGTTTTTTATTCCCTCTGTTGTAAATGCAGCTTCAACACCATTCATTATCAGCTTCTTAACATCTTTCTTCTCCATATTGAATGTATCTGCAACCAATGCAAGTTCCCTCGCCTCTGTTGTGTTAGAAACCATCATATTATCCGTATTAACAGTAACTTTTATCCCCTTATTCATAAGCTGCAGTATCGGATAATTCTCTATTGTCTCGTATATTTTAGTATTCAGATTGCTTGTCGGACATAATTCCAATGCAGTCTCTCTGTCTGCAAGCTCCTGCATAATTAAAGGATTCTCTGTACTTCTTACGCCATGTCCTATTCTTACAGCCTGAAAATTCAATGCACATTCAACACTTTCTGCTCCGGCCGCCTCACCTGCGTGAATAGTAAACGGAACGCCTCTCTGAACGGCATCTCTGAATACATCTGCAAATGTATCTGTTGCATAAAGTCCTTCTGCCCCTGCAAGGTCTGCCGCCACAACACCTCTTCCCCTTTCGGCATATAATGCAGCAAGTCTTACTGTCTCCATATTAGCATCCTTATTATCATCCGAACGCATGCAACATAATATCAGATTGTGACAGGAATATGACTTCCAGTACTTTCTTGATTCATCAAGTCCCTCACATGCTGCTTCAACAATCTCCTGCTGTGACAATCCTTTTCTTGTATGAAGCTGTGGTGCAAATCTTATCTCGCTGTATATTACTCCCTGTTCTTCCTGCTCTTTAACAAGCTGACACACACTATATTTAACAGCCTCACGCGTCTGCAAAAGCTGAAGCGGAAATTCGAATTTTTCAAGATATTCATTAAGATTCTTACAATCTGATGATACGCTCAGTTTTTCTGACAATTCTATCTCATCACCTGTTTCTATATTCTGCATATCACAAAGATGTCTTACAGATTCAAGCGACAGTGAACCATCAAGATGTACATGCAGGTCTGTAAGGCAATCCAGTTTTTCTATCCATTCTATATTGCTGTTATTCAAATAAACACCCTCTAACATAATAATATCTTACATACACTTCTTTACATTTTAAACTGCATTCAGTATATTTGCAACACCGATAAGCTTTTGTCTCCATATTTTACCAAGTATTTTGATAAATTTTATGATTAATTTATATTCAGCACATTTGCATTAAATATGTATGCGTGTTATAATCTATGTATCAATATCGTTATAAGTAATCGGGGGATATAATTATGTCAGTTATTCATGAATCAGCAGAAAACTATCTTGAATCAATATTAATGTTAAGCAAAAAGCTTCCTGTGGTTCGTTCAATAGATGTTGCCAATGAGTTAGGTTTCAAGAAATCAAGTGTCAGTATTGCGATGAAGAATTTGAGGGAATCTAATCATATAACGGTAACTAAAGAGGGGTACATATATCTTACAGAATCAGGTAAAGAGATTGCTGAGATGATATATGAGCGTCACCAGCTCCTTACATCATGGCTCATAAGGCTTGGTGTTGATCCTAAAGTTGCTGAAGAAGATGCCTGCCGTATCGAACATGATATAAGCAAGGAATCATTCAACGCTATTAAGAAAGCTATATCTTAATTTTTCTCATATAATTTCCTTCTCGGAAAGAGCCATACCGGATTATCCGGCATGGCTCTTTCTATTTTACATATTCTTTTTATCCAGCAAATTCCTGTGCCCAGTAATGACTGTACCTTCCTGCTCCACAGCCTGAATTACTATAACCCAGCCCCATTTTTGTATACTCCGGGCTCAATATATTAGCCTTGTGTCCTGCTGATTCAAGCCATGATTTCATAACATCTTCAGGAGTTGCCTGACCTGCCGCAATATTCTCACCACATGCATTCTGCCATTCAACATTACATATGTCATACACTTCAAAGCAGCTATGATCATTAGGTCTTTTATGTCCAAACACACCTGTACAATCCATCTCTATAGCTCTCATATTAGCTGCATTACACAATGCTTCGTCTAATACAAGTGGAGCTACACCAACATTAGTTCTCTCAATATTAACAAGTCTTAAAACTTCATTGGCATATGCGCTATATGTAACTGTGTTAATCTGTGCACGCGCAAGCAGGTTATAATCAGAATTAACATCTTCACTTGCAGACGGAATATCTGTTTCTTCGCTATTATCCGATGAATCTCCGTCACCATATGATTCCCCATCACTATTCTGGTAATCATCTCCCGAATCACTGTCTTCCCATGATTCCTGTCCGGAATTATTCTCATAACCACCTGCCTGTGACAAATCATCAAAAGCCTGTTGTTCTGATGCCTCTGTATTACCAGCAATATCATTATCTGTCAGGTTATTCTCTTCACTGGTTACTTCCTGTGTAAAATCCCCGGTTTCTTTATCAGCTGTCTTAACATTATTACCATCAGTTTTGGTTTCTCCATTGACAACGGTTCTTACTGTAGTCTGTGTCTCTACAGTATTGTCAGAATTCTTCCCATTAGCATTATTGTATGCACTGCCACAGCTTGTAAGCAGTCCTCCAATAATGACTGCTGTCATTAATACAGCTGCATTTTTTCTTTTCATAATTGTATACCCCTGTTTCCTCTCTACAACAGCAATGCTGCTATTTAGAATAATAACACAATATCATATATTTTACCATATATCTTTTTTACCCTTTATTACCATATCAGCCTATATAATTACCATATTTTACCATTCTCACCACTAATATCAGGCTTATAAAATGTTATTTTTCTTATAGTGGATTTGCAATCAGATAAACTATGGAGGAATACCAGATGCAGGAATATCATAACAGAATCCGTGAATTACGCGAGGAAAAACATATAACACAGGTAAGATTAAGCACCGAGCTTGGAGTTGCCCAGGAAACAATAAGTGCATACGAACAAGGAAGGCATCTTCCAAGTGTCTCATCTCTTATGAAATTAAGCAGTATATTAGATGCAAGCATGGATTACATAATGATGAAATCTGATGTCAGAAATATGATTCAGGTTCAGTCTTTATCCGACAACGAGACAAGATTATTAGGCTACTATAAGAAGCTTAATGCTTCTGGAAAGGAAAAGGCTCTTTCATATATTGAAGGTCTTAATGACGGTTTAAGGTCAGGCTGCAAATAATTTCATTAAACACATTAAGCCCCCGGACGCAATCTTGTCCGAGGGCTTATTATTTCTGTTCCAATATCTTATTTTTCAAGATATCCTGTGTATTCTGCTGTTCTTAATATATCATTAGCTCTTGCTATCTGTTCCTTATCAGGTGGCATTACATCAGAAAGTGTATACGGAATTCCTAATTCCTCCCACTTAAATACTCCAAGTGTATGATATGGAAGCACTTCAAATCTCTTAACAGTCTTTAAACTGGCAACAAAATCCCTTAACTGTTCAAGGTCTTCCCGTGCGTCTGTCACTCCTGGAACAAGAACATTTCTTATCCACATATCCTTATCATGGTCAGAAAGATACTTTGCAAGGTCAAGGATGTTCTTATTAGTCCAACCTGTAAGGTCCTTGTGCTTCTCATCATTAATTTCCTTAATATCAAGAAGAAAAAGGTCTGTAACAGCCATCAGCCTGTCAAACTTTTCCAGATATTCCGGCTCCATCTTAAAAGGATTACCTGACGTATCAAGAGTTGTATGCACACCATTCTTTTTCGCAATTTCAAAGAGTTCTGTCACAAATTCCATCTGAAGAAGCGCCTCTCCACCACTTACAGTGATTCCGCCACCATTCTTCCAGTAATTTCTGTAACGGTAAGCTTTATCGAACACTTCCTGCGCTGTTTCTAATGTTCCGCCTTCTTCTTTCCATGTCTCAGGATTATGACAATATCTGCATCTCATATGGCAGCCCTTAAGAAATACAATATATCTTACCCCTGGTCCATCAACTGAACCAAAGCTTTCTACCTGATGAATTCTACCTTTAATACTTTCACTCATAGCATTTTCCTCTTCCAATAATTATTACTTTATAATGTATTATCACTTAATAACGATAATTTACTCCAAAAATGTCTACATTTTATAAAAACATATATTTGGTGCATTAAATATAACATATCCCCTATATATTGTCAGTTCGAATTGCTTATGTTCGCATAAAAAAGCAAAATGTAGACCTTTTTATCTCCATTTATCTGCTTTATAGCGCATTCTTTCCAGCTTATTTATCTCGTAACATTTTTCACACATGCCAAATCTATGATTCCATTCCAGTCTCTTCCCACAGCGTTTACATTTGTTGAAGAATTCACCATTAGTAAGTTCTCTTACTATGCGTTCTGATATCTCCTCTTTAAGCATTCTGATACGCTCATCATATTCTGATATATTAAGAGCATTACAGTATGAATTAAGCAGATCCATCTTCTTATACAGCTGTTCAAGGTCATCCAGCTTCATGGCTTCTATATCTTCAGATTCAGTATCTACATAATACCACATCCTGCTTACCGGTTCACCGTCAGCTGTCATATCAACAAGATCCTGCCACAAATATTTAAGTTTCTCGCTATTCTCATCAAATGGAATGTTAATAAGACTGTATTCAAGATCTTTATTAATCTTCTCACCATGCTTTTTCTCAATGTATTCAGCAAGTTTAATCCTGTTCTTTAAGTCAGCAACTGAAAAGCATTTCTTTTCAATCGTCTTTAACCATATCTTAAATATCTCTGAAAGGCTGTATGGCATATCCAGAACTTTTCTTGGCGGCTGTATAACGCAACTTGTTATCTGCTCGTATCTTCCATGAAGCAGTTCACCTATCTGGTCCCTGTCCTCTATTGAGTTGACATACCCCTGGTCATACATTCCCTTTCTTCCTGCTCTTCCGGCAATCTGCTTAACCTCACTCATGTTAAGAAATCTTTTGGATTTGCCATCGAATTTTTTCGACTCAGTAAATATTATTCTTCTTATAGGAAGATTTACTCCCATTCCAATAGCATCTGTACATACTACAATTCTGCTCTCACCATTTAAGAATCTGGCAACCTCTGCTTTTCGCACACTGTATGGAAGTGAACCGTATATAACACTTACTTTATACCCTTCCTTCTTTAGAAGGGTTGCGAGCATAAGAACTTTTCTACGTGAAAATGCTACTAAAGCATCTCCATCCCGTATATCATCTGGAAATATGAAATCATGGTCTTCAACTATAAGTCTTGAATTCCTTTTATGTCTTATATCCGTATATGTATCTCCACACATTTTTATAAGCATTTTAACAATATGTATTGCATTCGGCGACATGCATACATGTACAATATCAGCATTAACGCCAAGAATTGCCTCTGTCCACGCCCAGCCTCTGTCTGAGTCGGCTACCATCTGTGCCTCATCTATTACACAGACATCAAAATGTCTACTCATATCCATTTTCTCAACTGTACAGGATAAATGCTTTGCACCATCTCTTATATCCTTCTCCTCGCCTGTCGTCAACGAACAGTTAATTCCTCTTGCAAGACTCATCTCCTGAATCTCAAGTGCAAGAAGTCTCAGGGGTGCAAGATACATTCCTGAACCGGCATTATAAAAATCTTCTAGTGCATCATGTGTCTTTCCTGTATTAGTCTCCCCTATATGAAGTATAAAATGTCTCTTTATATTTCTGGCTTCAGGATACAGCTGTGTTATATCCTCAGGAATACTCTCCATTAATGCAGTCTTTATCTTAAGTTCTTTAAGACTTGCTAAATCTTTAGGTACGAATTTCTTCTTTTTCTTTTTATAGTAATATCTAGCCATTTATTTTCCTATTGTTTTATGAAATATAAACAAGAAGCATGACAATACATAAAACATTACATATTGTCACGCTTCTTTCTGTAAGGTCAGTCTGATTATTTAGCTGCTGCAGGATTATTCTTCTTAGTAGCAATCTCATCTTTAAGCATTGCAACAAATTCGTCCTTAGATACTGTAGTTGACTTCTGCTCTCCGTGGAGTCTGTAGCTTACAGTTCCTTCTGCTGCTTCATTCTTACCAAGTACAATAAGGTAAGGAATCTTCTTTACCTGAGCTTCTCTTACTCTGTATCCAAGCTTTTCTGCTCTCTCATCAATCTCAACTCTGATTCCATTATCTGCAAGATAATCATAGAGCCCATGAGCATAAGCATTTAACTCTTCATCTTCATTCTTAACCGGAAGAATTGTAGCCTGTACAGGAGCAAGCCATAATGGAAGGTTACCCTTTGTCTCCTCAAGTATATAAGCCATGAATCTGTCAAGAGAACCAAGGATAGCTCTGTGAAGAACTACAGGTGTCTTTCTCTGTCCATCTTTATCAATGTATGTTAAGTTGAACTTAGATGGAAGACAGAAATCAAGCTGGCATGTTGATAATGTATATTCATTACCTATAGCAGGCTTAACATTTACATCAAGCTTAGGTCCGTAGAATGCAGCCTCTCCGATTTCCTCTGTGTACTCAATTCCGATATCATTAAGAACCTTTCTTAATGCGTTCTCAGCATTGTTCCACATTTCATCATCATCATGATACTTTACCTTATCCTCTGGATCTCTTAATGAGAGAACACAGCGGTAATCTGTAATATTGAAATCCTTGTATGTCTCAAATATAAGGTCTACAACCTTGGCAAATTCTGACTCAATCTGCTCTGGTGTTACGAAAAGATGGGCATCATTCTGGCAGAAATGTCTTCCTCTCTCAATACCCTTTAATGTTCCACTTGCCTCAAATCTGAAGTCATGTGCAATCTCACCGATTCTTATAGGAAGATCCTTATAAGAATGCATTTTGTTAGCATATATCATCATGTGGTGAGGGCAGTTCATTGGTCTTAAGACAAATGATTCGCCTTCAACTTCCATAGCTGGGAACATGTTTTCCTTGTAGTGATCCCAGTGGCCTGATGTCTTGTAAAGATTAACTGTACCAACACATGGTGTCATTACATGAAGGTATCCAAGCTTTCTTTCCTTGTCCTTAATGTAATTCTCAAGCTCCTGCCATACTGTATATCCCTTTGGTAAGAACATTGGAAGTCCACGGCCGATTAAGTCATCTGACATGAAAAGTTCCATTTCCTTGCCAATCTTTCTGTGGTCACGCTCCTTTGCTTCCTCAAGAAGCTTAAGATGTTCTTCAAGCTCCTCAGCTGTTGGGAAACATACACCATAGATTCTCTGCATTACATGATTGTTAGCATCGCCCTTCCAGTATACACCAGAATATTTAACAAGCTTGAAATTCTTGCAGAGCTTAGTATTATCAACATGAGGGCCACGGCAGAGGTCTGTGAAATCGCCCTGGTCATATACTGTAATGTTGCCATCTTCAAGACCGCTTATAAGGTCAAGCTTATACATATCATCCTTGAACATCTCAAGGGCTTGTTGCTTAGAAACTTCTCTTCTGTATATCTTCTTGCCTTCCTTGCAGATTTTCTTCATTTCTTTTTCGATAGCTTCAATAGCTTCGTCATTGATTACATTATCTCCAAGGTCTATATCATAATAGAATCCCTCTTTAACTACTGGTCCAACCCAGAACTTAGCATGTGGATATAAATGCTTAACTGCCTGTGCCATAACATGTGCACATGAATGATTAAGAGTATTCAGTCTTTCATCTTCCTTAAAATTAACCATGATAAATCTCCTTTTGTGTTAATATTTTTGTTGCTATTCTCATCGCTGCTTGTGCTCGTAGCTCATGTTCCATAGCTTCGCTCTGTCACTGTCGCGGTGCTCCTCGAATATCCATGCAAAGTCCACACCCTGTGCAAGCACAGATGTTGACTTTCCCTGTATATTCTCATCGCTACTCGCACAAAAAAGCCCCTTATACAGTGGCTTTCCAGCTTGCTGTATAAGGGGCGAATATTCAATCCGCGGTTCCACCCTTATTATTCTCTCAATCAGGAGAACATCTCATTATGATTATAACGGAATCACCGTGCCGTATTGGGGCCGCTCGGAGGTGGTTTTCCCATATCCGTATTCTAAAGCACTTCCACCATATATGCTTCTCTCTGTAGAACCGTAACATAGTACTCTTCTCGTCAACACTTTAGTAAGAAGTATATTTCAAATTTTACATAATGTCAACCTGTTAATCATTGATTTTTGTATTTAAAAATGCTATTATTTCTATATTAATTTTCGAACAATTTAATATTATTTTTAGGGAGGAACTAATGGATAAATTACATTCACACAACTATCTTATTGTTTTAGTTGGAACAATTGCTTTATCAGTTATGACATTTTTTTCAGAAGGGATTAATATCCGTGCATTTATCGGAATTGGCATAATGCTTGCCAGTCTTATTGCTGCCGGTATTGGTAAGTTCTTAATTCAGAATCATTTTATTAAAGCTTTGCTCATTAATCTTACACCTTCAATTGCTACATTTGTATATGCTTTTGTTTTAGGCGGCAACTCAGTTGCATTTCTTGCCAACTTTGTATTTCTATCAATGATGGCATTATATTTTGATAAGAAGTACATTATATATTACTCTGTTCCTGTTGCTAATATTGCACTTATATGTACCATATTTTTCCCATTCGTTATTGATGGGGCTAATTACGACAGAGTAGATGCCTTTACAAAGGTATTCCTTTTTGACCTTGTTGCTATTATTTTATACAAAGCTGTTGACAGAGGACGAGAGCTTCTTTCTCAGAGTGAAGAAACACTATCTACTATTAACAGCAACTCACATGCAGCCAATGACATAGCCATTAATCTTAATTCAGCTATCGAAAATTGTAAGAACGGTCTTGATAACTTATCTGAACAGGCAACTAAGGTAAATGAAGCTGCTTCTCAGATGAATACCGTTATTGACGATACAACCAATGCAACTATATCTGTAACTGAGAGAATTCAGGATGCCACCGATGAAATCAATAAGAATTATGAGCTTTCCAAAGAGCTTGATGCTGGCTTCGAAAAAGTTGATACATCAGTCAGAGCCGGTAATAACGAAGTAAATGTTGTTAAAAACACTCTTTCGGAGATGGCAGAAACTGTTGGCTCTGCCAGAGGAGCTATGTCTGAGCTTATGAACGAGATGTCTAAGATTACTTCAATTCTTGAAGAAATCAACGCAATCGCAGCCCAGACCAATCTTCTTTCTCTTAATGCCTCAATTGAAGCTGCAAGAGCCGGTGAGCACGGTAAGGGATTTGCTGTAGTTGCAGATGAAATCCGTCATCTTTCTGAACAGAGTTCAGAAGCTGCAGACAATATCCACAAGATCATTAACGGTCTTTCAGGTATGACAGATGAAGTTTCTAACCGCGTGAATGCAGGTGCTGAATCAGCTAATAATGTTGTTTCCAAGATGGACACTCTTGTCAATGTTCTCACCGGAATTAATGATTCAACAGAAGTTGCACACGATCTTGTAAGAGAACAGTATAAGGTAATCGAATCTGTCAGGACAGCTTTTGACAGCGTTAACTCAGACATTCAGACGCTTGTTGCTACCTCTGAAGAGAACGCTGCAATGATATCTAATATTTCAGAGAGCATCCGCCAGCAGGAAGAAGCCGTTTCGAATGTTGACGATGGCATCGAGCATGTCTTAAAGCTTTCTGGTGAATTGAAAGAACATTTTAATTAATATGCATATAAAAAGTGGCAGTCTTCAGAAATACCTGAAGTACTGCCACTATTTTTAACATAAACCTATCTTTTTATCCAATCTAGTTTCTCCAATTAAGTTCCCCCAATCAAGAAAGCTTCATATCTCCATCTTTAACCCAGCCAATCTTTTTAAGAAGCATATTAATAAGCGGACATATCACTGCCGGAAGAATGAATGATATAAGTATCAATCCAGCCCAGTCAAATCCTGTAATTGCAGTCTTTGTTCCATTAGCAATATCAGCTACCCAACCAGAATATACACCAATCTGTCCAACAAATCCGCAAGTTCCCATACCAGATGATACCGGAGTGCCATTCATCTGCAGCTTAAACAGGCATGTTGCCATAGGACCTGTAATTGCAGACGTAACTATCGGTGCTATCCATATTCTCGGATTCTTAATTATATTTCCCATCTGAAGCATAGATGTACCAATTCCCTGAGAAACAAGTCCTCCCCATCGGTTCTCCTTAAATGACATAACTGCAAATCCAACCATCTGCGCACAGCAGCCTGCAACTGCTGCTCCGCCTGCAAGCCCAGTAAGTCCAAATGCAGCACATATCGCGGCTGATGATATAGGGAGTGTAAGTGCAATTCCAACAAGAACTGATACTGCAATTCCCATAAGGAAAGGCTGAAGATTAGTTGCAAGCATAATAAGTTCGCCAATCTTCATTGCCGCTTTTCCCAAAGCCGGTGCAATAAGAGCCGCTACTCCTGTTCCAACACCTATAGTAACAAGCGGTGTAACAAGAATATCTATCTTAGTTTCTTTAGAAATCATCTTACCTGCTTCTGCTGCAATAATGGCAACAAAATATACTGCAAGCGGACCACCTGCACCGCCAAGCGCATTAGATGCAAATCCAACAGTTATAAGTGAAAACAGTACAAGTGGAGGGCATTTCAGTGCATAACCGATTGCCACTGCCATTGCCGGTCCGCTCATTGCTGACGCAAGCCCTCCAACTGTATAATTGACACCGCTCACTGTTGCCACAGTATTAGTAAGAAAACCAATATGCAGCTGTGTTCCCAATGTATTAAGAATTGTTCCTATAAGAAGTGAGCAGAACAATCCCTGCGCCATCGCACCCAGTGCATCAATTCCATACCTTTTAACTGAAACTTCAATATCCTTGCGTTTCAGAAATGTCTTAAATTTCTCCCACATAATAAACCTCACTTTGTAAATTTTCATTATGATAGCATATTATGTGGGATTTGTGAATTGTTCGCAGCTGATAAGAAATTAATGTTTATCATAAAGCAATGCTTATTAGAATGTACTCCTTACTAGAAAGTGATGCTGCCTATTATCCCATCCATTTTCCCAAGAGCTGATTTTCTTTCTCTTATAGCCCTCTCTAATGACATTTTTTCATAAGATGTACCTTTAAGTTCTTCAATAGTCCATTCATCTCCTAAATCTGCCATCTCATCAATAAAAATTTCTTTTTCATTTTCTTTCATAACCATATATCCTCCTTAATGTGACCTCAAATTTTCCAATAATTGTTCTGCCATCTCAATAAGTTCTGCCGTTTCTGACTGATTATCATACATATTATTAATCTTTTCTTTAAGAATCATTACCTGCTCATCTACTGTCATGTATTCAAGCTTTGCAATTTCTGATAATCTGTATCCAAACCGTTGATACAATCTTATCTTTTTAATCTTTTTTACTGCAGCATCATCATATAGCAGGTAACCATACTTATTCTTTGTAGTTGCTTTAACCAAGCCATAGTTTTCATATGTCTGCACAATCTTTCTCGTCACTCCTGTTTCCTTGCATACTTCTTTAAGTGTCATTAAATCATTCCTCATAGGCCCTCCTTTAACCTATGACTGCTCCAACGGAGCAGTCAAATGGTTTTTACAAAAAATTTGATTTTCATAAAAGGCCATGTAAATTTCGCGAAAAATGATTGTGATGATGCAGGTGAATGTAAGAAAAAAGCGCCCTAGTCAATTGACTAGAGCGCTACTCTTAATATTCAACCCCCAATTACATGTAAATAATTGTATAATCTTCATATCCCGACAAAAATCCTTTTATAATATTTTTTATATTTTCAGACGCTTTATCATAAATGCCCTTAGATTCAACATCTTCAAGTCCCATTCGTTCAATTTCATCTACTATTTCCTCATACTGCGAAAACTCAATAGGATTCAAAATATTATTTGATTCTGAACATGTTACTGTGTCCCATATTACATAATTATCATTCAGCTGTATTTCAGGCAACTTAATATATATTTTACTACTATCATTATCAACATTAATAACCATTTTGCTCATATCATATCCAACTTTAACAACACCACTTGCTTTAATTTCAATAGAATTCGTTGTTCCCAAAATTTTGATGTTATCAAACCAATATCTTGCAGTATCTTTACCATAAGTTACAGTATACTCACCACTATAACTTGATATATGAAATAACATATCAATTCTAATCCCTTAAATCTCTCCTATTTTTAAGGGAATAAGCAATATAATAAGCGAATATCTCCTTAGAGTTCTATCCATGCTCAGTTCTCAATATACTAATCATATATATTCTGCCACACAAATATAATACAATCTAACACCTGATACCTATCAATAGTCGCATTTTACAACTTCTTATGGGTAATTTTTCCATCAAATCATCATATTCAAGTCAATACTGCATCAAAAAAGCCTATAAGATGTTCAAGCAAAACAATCTTATAGGCTTTTCAACTCTAAGTATTCAATTTACCTGCCAAAACTACCTATCAGTCAACATAAAAAATGTTTCTTATAGGAAGACGACAATTCCACATTATATTTTATACATTAACGACTGAATTTCCTCATGCGAAATCGCCAAATCTACCAGATCTCGCCGATGCAGTGATGCTGCCATCACCAACGCCGCAGCAATCAAGCAAACTAGCCAGCAAGCCCCTAAGACACTCTCGTCTCACGAATCACCTTCCTCACAGCCAGCACCTTGCCTGCTGAAACTGAAAGCTCATCGACACCCATCTTAAGAAATTCTTCTGTGAGTGTTGTGTCTGCACCGAGTTCACCACAGATACCTGCCCAGATGCCCTCTGCATGTGCATTCTCAACAACCATTCTTATCATGGCAAGAATGGCTGGATGATGAGCATCGTAGAAATCATCAAGCTTTGTATTCTGACGGTCAATCGCTAGCGTGTACTGTGTCAGGTCATTAGTTCCAATACTGAAGAAATCCACCTTCTTAGCAAGCTGACGGCTCATAATTACTGCTGCCGGAGTCTCAATCATAATTCCACTCTTAGGATTACCGAATTCAATTCCCTGCTCTGTAAGCTCAGCCTTAACTTCATTCTCAATAACCTTAATCTTATCAACTTCCTGTTCACTGATTATCATAGGATACATGATAGATATGTTTCCATACGCACTTGCTCTGTAAAGGGCGCGTAACTGTGTCTTGAATATCTCAGGTCTTGTAAGACATATTCTTATTGCACGAAGACCAAGAGCAGGATTATCCTCTTTATCCAGTCCGAAATAATCACACTGCTTATCAGCACCGATATCAAGAGTTCTTATAATTACCGGTTTTCCAGCCATGCTTTCAGCTACAGTACGATATATGTTGAACTGTTCTTCTTCTGTTGGAAATGTATCAGATTCAAGATATATGAATTCACTTCGAAACAGTCCGATTCCTGCTGCATCATTGGCAATAACATTTGCAAGGTCCTTAATATTACCAATATTAGAGTAAAGCTTAATCTTCTTGCCATCTAAAGTCACATCTTCCTTGCCTTTAAGTTCCTGTAAAAGAGCTTTCTTCTCATTGTCTTTGCGCTGTTCCTCCTGCATTGCTGACAGGGTTGCATCATCAGGTTCAATATATACGACACCGTTAGTTCCATCGACAATGCCAAGCTTGCCATTAAGAGATTCATCAATAACAATATCTGAACCAATTAAAGCCGGAATTCCCATTGTTCTTGCAAGAATCGCAGTATGTGAATTAACTGAACCCTTCTGTGTAACAAATGATAATATCTTGCTCTTATCCATCTGGACTGTCTCTGATGGTGCCAGATCCTCTGCCACCATAATAACAGGCTCGTCTACATCTACACCGCTTCCTGTATTGCCAGAAAGTATTCCTAACAGTCTTTCTGTAATATCTTTGACATCTGCTGCTCTTCCACGCATATATTCATCGTCCATGGCTGCAAACATCTGTGAAAAATTATCCCCTGTCTGGGCTATGGCATATTCTGCATTCACCATCTGACTCTCGATAATATGCTCAACAGATTCCTTATAATCGTCATCCTCAAGCATCATCTGATGAATCTCAAATATTGCCGCATTAGCCTCGCCAACTTCGCGAAGTGCTTTATCATGAAGTTCCCCCAGTTGTTTAAAGGCTATTTCTACAGCTTCATAATAACGGTTCTTCTCTGCTTCTGCATCAGTAATCTTTACACGCTTAACCTGATGTTCACCTTTCTCATACACCATTATCTTACCTATAGCAATGCCTCCAAATACACTTTTTCCAGTATATTTATTCATGTGCACCTCCTGACTGCTACATATTGCTCTTCATGAATTCTTCAATCTTAGCTGCTGCAGCCTCTTCATCTTCACCTTCTACAGTAATTGTAACTTCATTTCCACATTTTACTGCAAGTGCCATAACACCGAAGATTTTCTTGCAGTCTCCTGACTTGCCATCCTTAGTAATTGTAATCTTACTGCTAAATTCCTTAGCAGCCTTTACAAGCTCTCCTGCTGGACGAGCATGTATGCCTTCTGCATCTGTAATAACGTACTTAAATTCCTTCATAATTAAAAACCACCTTTCTTAGGCTGCTTTCTTCTTAAAGAGCCCTAAACATATTGTTGAAATGATAGTTCCTGCCACAAGTGCAATCACATAATATATTGCATTGCCTACTACAGGGAATACGAAAATGCCGCCATGTGGTGCCATTAAAGTACATTTGAAAAACATACTGACAGCACCTGCTGCACCTGAACCTATGATACATGCTGGTATTACATGTAAAGGATCTGCTGCCGCATATGGTATTGCACCTTCTGTTATAAATGCAAGTCCCATAATAAAGTTAGTTGGACCGGCATCTCTTTCTTCCTTAGTAAACTTATTCTTAAAAAGTATTGTTGCAAGAGCAATCGCACATGGTGGAACCATACCACCTATCATTACTGCTGCCATTATATCATAATTACCTGCTGCAATGGAAGCAGTTCCAAAAACATATGCTGCTTTATTGAACGGACCACCCATATCAATTGCCATCATGGCTGCAAGTATGAATCCAAGAAGAACCCTGCTTGTACTTCCCATTCCTGCAAGGAAGCTGTTAAGTCCTGTGTTAATCCCACCCATTACAGGCTCTACAATAAATGTCATTCCAAGTCCTATTACCAGAATACCCACTACCGGATATATAAGTACAGGTGCTATCTTTTCCAATGCCTCTGGTAACTTATCACATATCTTTCTTAAAAGAACTATAATATATCCTGCTGCAAAACCTGCTACCAGAGCGCCTAAGAATCCAGACTTTCCATTAGCTGCGATATAACCACCAACAAAACCAAGTGCAAGTGCCGGTCTGTCACCAATGGCCATTGCAATAAATCCTGCCAGAACAGGGAGCATGAAGCCAAATGCTGCTCCACCGATAGACTTAAACAGTGCCGCAACAGGTGTTATCGTACCAAAGTTGCTTCGTTCTGCCTCTGACAGTGCATTCATATCAACATTAAGTCCATCAATAAGAAATGCTATGGCAATCAGAATACCTCCGCCTACAACGAAAGGTAACATATGTGATACACCATTCATAAGCTGTGTATATATCTTATGTCCAATTCCGCCGCCTTTCTTTGCGGATGTGCTTTCCTTCTTTTCAGAAGTTCCTGCCTTATATACAGGTGCATCTCCTGCAAGAGCTTTCTTTATAAGTTCATCTGCTTTATTAATTCCATCTGAAACCTGACACTCAATTACTTTCTTTCCATCAAATCTCTCCATTGGAACCTGTGCATCTGCCGCAACAATAATACACTCTGCCGATTCAATATCTGCATCTGTCAGTACATTCTTAGCTCCGCCAGAACCTCTTGTCTCAATCTTAATTGCACATCCAGCCTTAGCTGCTGCCTTCTCAAGTCCTTCTGCTGCCATGTAAGTATGTGCAATACCTGTAGGGCAGGAAGTAACTGCAAGAATCTTAGCCGGCTTATTGTCTTCCTTTTCAAGTCTTTCATCTATACTCTTGGCTTCTTCGTCAGCCCCATCTATGATTTCAATGAATTCCTCAGGGCTTCCAGCTTTCATAAGCTTTGCTACGAAATCCTCATCCATAAGAAGCACTGATAACTTACTTAATACATCAAGATGTACGTTATCCTTAGTATCCGGCGCTGCAATAAGGAAAAGAACCTTTACCGGCTCATCATCAAGCGATTCAAAATCAACTCCATCCTTAATAATCATTGCTGCAAGTCCTGGTGCATTAACAGCACTGCATTTGCCATGAGGAATTGCTATTCCTTCTCCTACACCTGTTGTACTTTCTTCTTCTCTTGCATATACTTTAGCCCTGTAGCTTTCAATATCATCAATCTTTCCGCTCTTTGCCATAAGTTCTACAGCCATATCAAGAGCCTCACTCTTTGTCTTAGGAGCAGCATTAAGATTAATGCTTCTCTTATCAAGTAAATCTGTAATTCTCATAAAATACCTCCTTTACATTATCTCTTGCAGGTAACCTCTACCCGCTTTAATACCTCTGAAATCTCTCTTTTTGTTGCAAGATTTTCTGAAAATGCACTGGCACTTCCTGTTGCAACGCCCATTCTGAATGCATCTTCATAATTACATGTCTGAAGATATCCCGCCATAAATCCTGCAACCATTGAATCACCTGCACCTACTGAATTCTTAAGCTCGCCCTTTGGTGCATCTGCTTCATATACGTTTCCATGTTCATCAATAAGAACTGCGCCTTTTCCACCCATCGATATAAGCACATTGACAGCTCCCATATCCTTCAGCTTCCTTGCATATGGAATAACCTCTTCCTTAGATTCAAGCTTAACACCAAATATATCTCCAAGTTCATGCTGATTAGGCTTGATAAGAAATGGGTGATATTCAAGGACATTAAGTAAAAGCCTGCTTGTCGCATCAACTATAATCTTAACATCTCTTCCCTGTAGTCTTCCCATTATTCTTCTGTATATATCGTCTGATATACATGAGGGAATACTTCCTGCAAGCACAAGAACATCTCCACTTGAAAGTCTGTCAATCTTACTTACAAGAGAATGGAGATTATCTTCTGATATCTGAGGTCCCATTCCGTTAATCTCTGTTCCATCTATGTTCTTAATCTTCATGTTTATTCTTGAAAAACCATTATCAACCTGAATAAAATCTGTATTAATGCCATACTCTGATACCATGTCACATATCTGTTTTCCGGTAAACCCGGCTACAAAACCAAATGCTGTTGTATCAAATTCAAGATTATTAAGAACTATTGAAACATTAATTCCTTTACCCCCTGGAAGCATATGCTCATATGATGTTCTGTTCGTCATCCCCAGTTCAAAACTCTTAACTTCCACTATATAATCCAGTGACGGATTAAATGTTACTGTATATACCATTGTCTCTCCTTTCTGGCTTCACGACCTTTTTGATATAATTATAATACAATCACATTCATTCAAAATCAATCACATTCATTCACAAACTTTTAGATTATTTTTGTGCATTTTTCACAAATTATCATCAAAATACTTTCTCTAAATATGCATTGTGTATCAACTTCATAACTTTCAGTATCGGTCAAAAACAAAAAAAATATGCCAGAACTTCAGACTCAGCAAAAGTTCCGGCATATTAGTATTATATATTATTATATTAATGTTTTCCCTTAAGAAGTGGTGATAATGGCTTATATATAAGCATTGATATCCCTACATCTATAAGACCTTTAACTATTGTAAAAGGAAGATTAAAGCATATCAGACACTGCATGATTGATTTCATAGATGGAATTATAGCCTGATACAGACTTAATATTACCACCTCTGGCATTGCCAGTTTATAATACACAGGATACACTATTAAATAATTCGAGAACACACTGAATACACCCATTGCCATGGCACCGCATAAACCGCCAAGCAATGCTCCTGTCTTAGACTTTTTCTTCTTATAAACAATTCCTGCTGTAAACACGAATACGGAACCGAGTATAAAGTTAGAAAGTTCACCAACAAGCATACTCTATGAAGCTGCCAGATGTACAACATTCTTAATGAGACATATTATAATGCCTGCCACTGGTCCGAGTGCATAAGCACCAAGTAACGCCGGAAGATCCGAAAAATCAAACTTGATAAATCCTGGCATAATAGGAATCGGTATCTCCAGATACATAAGAACTACTGCTACTGCTGAAAGCATACCCGTCACCGCTATCGTTCTCACATTATTCTTAGTATTAACATTACTCATTGCTTTTATTCTCCCTTATATTCTGTAATATTATTCTGCCTCCTTAAGGTGCATCTTTTTTGATGCATGCTCCATAGCTTCAACAAGAGTTCTCATATCACTAAGTATCTGTGTAGTTCTTTCTTCACCAAGTTCAGCAATAACATTACCATAATATTCTCTGTTATTGTCCTCTCTTTTTTTCAAGAAATCCCTTCCGGCATCGGTGAATACGAGATATGTACCATCTGTTCCTTTGCCATCATGTTTCCATAAAGCATAGCCCATGTCCTTAAGACTGCTTGCGATTGCCGATGTCTGTGGAATTGATATTCTCATAAATGAAGACAAATCCTTAAGATATGTCTTATCCTTGCCATCAATACAATCTTTCTCCATTACCTTGAGTGCAATATAATCTGCCAGCTCAAGACCATTGTAAAAATTCTTTCTTCTCTCCTTATCCATCAGGAACCTCTGAAATATAAGTTCTGTAGATAATTCGAAGCTTTCAAAACTATTGTTCATACCCCTATCTCCTCTCTGTCTTAAAATAATGATTCGATAGATTTATATTATCAGAAAAATCCTTATATGTCTGTATAACAATCATGAACAATTATTAAAAAGTTATAAACTATGGATTACAACATTCCGCTGCCGTATATCCCGCTCCAATAAGTTCTTCTCTTTCAGCATAAGAATATATCTTATTCTTAGTCCCTATTCTTGATGCCTTTTCGCATTCCGGTTTATGAAATGTCATTGTTTTACTGTTAAGAATATAATTATAATCCATTGAAGAATCCTTCATCTGTACAGCTATATCAAGAAATTCTCCTGTATATTCAGACTCTCCTGTTGAATATATGTAATTAATACCCGGCTGTACATTATATAAAAATATATTAAAGCATATTCCTTCTCCACTGTCCTCCACAGAATAAGCCTCCATAAGAACCCCCCGGCACATAAGCTCTTCGCCAACAAATACCGGAGTAGTCCTGTACATAACGTGATTAGAAGTTTTCTCAAGATATCTTGCAATCTTTACCACATATGCATTCATATAGTTCTTCATATATGGAGTTGCTGTTATATAATTCTTCTTATCAGTATCAGAACCTCCAAGACACCACGCAATACTCTGTACTCTGTTCTGGCAGTATCCATCTCCCGCAATACTGTCATACTTGATATTATTCCATCCTGTAGGACAGATACTTTTTGATTCACCTTTCTTATCATCTTCAGATGGCATTGAATCATAATCTAAACATGCCATTGCAGAAGTAACCCTTTTGATACTGTCAAGCGGTCCATATTTTATATATGAATCCTTAACTATCTCAGAGCTTGTAAAATATGGCTTATTATCATTAACTACAACATATGGATTATTTCCATTATATGCCGGAATATCCTCATAGGAAAACTGTATACTGTTTGAATTAACATTATTAGCAGACACATTTGCAAAAAGTTTATATCCGCCAAACACAATCAACACAAGTAATATTATCCCTATTATTTTCTTTCTCATTTCGTATCACCCTTCTTCATTCCTGGTATCTGTGCCAGAATAACCGCTGTAAACACAAGTACACACCCCATTATCTCTTTTGGTTTTAACAATTCCCCAAGTACAATCCATCCGGCAAGCACCGCAAACACTGATTCAAGGCTCATGACAATAGATGCCACCGAAGGCTGTGCATATTTCTGTCCAACCATCTGAAGTGTATATGCTATACCGCCTGACAATACACCTGCATAAAGTATCGGAATAAGCGCAGCTTTAATTCCTGCAAATGTAACATTTTCCGTAAATATCATAGCAAATGTTGAAATAATTGCAATAGCCATAAATTGTATACAGGACATTTTCATGCTGTCAGCACTTGAAAATTTATCAATAACCAGAATGTGTATTGTAAAGCATATTGCTCCCAGGAACACAAGGACATCTCCAAGATATATTCCTGATACACCACCAGACATGCATAAAAGATACATTCCGGCAACGCATCCTGCAACAGAAACGCCGGTTATCCAGTGCATTTTCTTACCCATAAAAACCGAAACTACCGAAACCATAACAACATAAGTTGCTGTAATAAAGCCCGACCTTCCTGATGCCGCGACCCCTTGTGGATATACACTTATTCCATACTGCTGGAAAGTCATCGCTGCAAATAGAACAATTCCACATATTATGCCTGCACCCAGTGGCCATGTCTGTAAATGGCTTTCATTCTCTGTATTAATCACTTTTCCAGAATTATTTCTTTTATCCAATACATTTTTAATTACAATTACAACTGCCAGAAACAGCGCTCCGACTATAGACCTTGCAGCATTAAATGTAAATGTCCCAACTGCTCCTGCACCACTTGCCTGTGCAACAAATGCCGTCCCCCAGATAAATGCAGCAAGAAGCAGTATCAGGCTTCCCTTTATATTATTCATTACTCTTACCCTTATTAATATATTTTATACCAATAAATGCACCTACAAGAATAACAAAACCTATAATAAGAGGAACAACAGGATTCTGTACAAATCCTGCAATAACATATGTCACGCAAGAAATAACTGCAACCACAATTACATATGGAAGCTGTGTAGACACATGATTCATATGATTACACTGTGCTCCTGCCGAAGCCATAATTGTAGTATCTGATATTGGTGAACAATGGTCTCCACAGACAGCTCCAGCCATACATGCTGAGATTGATATAATCATCATTGTATGGTTCGTTCCTGAAAATGTATTTACAACAATAGGAATAAGAATTCCAAATGTTCCCCACGAAGTTCCTGTTGCAAAAGCAAGGAATACCGCTACCAGAAATATAACTGCAGGCAGAATACTTAACCAGCCGCCCGATACTCCTTTTACAAGTCCGGCAACAAACTCCTTAGCACCCAGACTGTCTGTCATTGCTTTGAGTGTCCATGCAAATGTAAGAATAAGGATTGCCGGTACCATTGCCTTGAAGCCTTCCGGTATGCATGAGCATGACTCATTGAATGAAAGTACCCTTCTTACTGCATAGAACACAATTGTTATTATAAGTGCAAAGAAACTTCCAAGCATAAGTCCTACCGAAGCATCACTTCCTGAAAATGCATCAACAAAACCTACTCCCTTGAAAAAATCTCCTGAATATAGCATTCCAATTATGCAGCATACTATAAGTGTAATAATTGGAAATAACAGATCTAACACTTTTCCGCGTCCCTTAATTACATCTTCTGTTGCGTTAGCATATGGCCTGTCAGGAGTTGTATACAAGTCTCCCTTAGCTGCATTTGCTTCATGAACTGCCATTGAACCAAAGTCAACCTTTAACGCTACAATAAGAATCATTGCTGCAATAGTAAATAATGCATAATAATTGTAAGGAATAGCCTTAATAAATATTCCAAAACCATCTTCACCCTCAACAAAACCTGTTACCGCTGCTGCCCATGAAGATATAGGTGCAATAATACAGATTGGTGCCGCTGTTGCATCAATAAGATATGCAAGCTTTGCTCTCGAAACATTATGCTTGTCTGTTACCGGACGCATAACGCTTCCAACAGTAAGGCAGTTAAAATAATCATCAATAAATATAAGAATTCCCAGAAGCACCGTAACAAGCTGTGCCCCAACTCTTGTTTTAATGTGTCTTCCAGCCCATTCTCCAAACGCTGCCGAACCACCTGCTTTATTCATCATGCACACCATGATTCCCAGTACAACAAGGAACACAAGAATTCCTACATTGTAGGGATCCGACAATACTCCTACAAGACCATCTTCAAATATATGAAGAACTGATTTTTCAAAACTGAACCCGCTCTGGAAAATGTTTCCATAGAACAGTCCTCCTATTACAATTCCTACAAAAAGTGAACTGTAAACCTCTTTGGTAATTAACGCTAATATGATAGCAACCAGTGGTGGTATAAGTGCCCAGAAGGTTGCATACAGATTAGGTACATACTGAATAACTTCTTCCATTGTATCTCTCCTTAATAAATGTATATCCTACACTAATTGTGTATTCTGCTTTCACTGCAAGTAAAATATATAACCTGATAATTCTTTGCAATCTCGTCGAGAAGCTTCATAGCCCCCTTAATGTTATTATCATCAAGATTGACAAATGGGTCATCAAATATAAGAAATGGTTTCTCTTCTTTATACATTGCCTCAACAAGTGCCATTCGCATGCATACTCCAACCAGATCCTGCTTTCCTGCACTAAGATATCCAATATCTCTTGGCATATTCTGCTCCATGACAGTAAGCTTTGTATCTGCATCAAGATTGTATGCATCAGGCTCACAGCCAGTAAGTATAGTGTAATACTTCCTAAAGCCTGACATAACAGGTCCCATATATTCAGAAGTAAAAGACTGCTTTGAATCCTCCATAATCTGTTTAGTAAGCTTCAGCAATCTCTCTTTATTCTTTTCGCTTTCCTGAATATCAGTAAGCCGGTTAAGTTCCTGCCTGCAGTTTTCACACTCATCAGCCTGAATCTGAAGATTCTCTAACTGCTTATTGCACTGAGATATCTGTTGTGCATATTCTTCAATCATGTTGTCAATCCGTGTCATATCTGACGCTATATCTTCCAGTGAAATCTTATCAGCATCATTTTGTGCAGTGAACATACTGATATCATTCTCTGACTCAAAATCAGCTTTAATCATCATTGCATTATCATACTCACTTTTAGCACGATAATATCCATCAAGCTTTTTGTCAAGGTTTCTAAGTGTTTCTCCAACACTTTCCTCACCCTTAAAGCCTTTAATATATTTTCTCAGAAAGCATTTAATACCTGACATATTCTGCTCATACTGATTTCTATAGATATCCTGTTTAGACATTTCTTGATTAATTCTTTTATAGTCCGCTATGTCATTTCTTATACGTTCAATTGCCAGACTATAATTATTACCATTAGTGGCACAATTATACTGTTTCAAAAATACATCCAGCCTGTTCTCAAGCTGTTTTATCTGTTCAGATAATTCGTTGTCCTGACCAGCCGCCCGTTTCTCAAGTTCACGATAATCTTCTATATCATGACATAAACCCGAAAGCTCCCATGCAATGTTATCTCTGCTAAATGTAATCTCATATTCTTCACAGAACTGCCTTACAACATTCTCCGTTCCGCTGATAAAATTCTTATCATCATCAATATCCGCTTCAATTGCCTTAAGCTTATTATCAGATTCAGCACTTATATTCATAAATTCATTATCATGCTGTTTCTTCTTCACAGTTCCAATAACTGAAAATATTGCTGCCATACACAAGCCTACAATAATCATGGCAATTCCAACTTCCATTACAGGTACAACAAGCACGCCGCCTATTACGGTCATTACGATTCCAGCTATAATTCCCGGCACACATGAATTTTTATATAACTTAGCTCTTTCAAGTCTTGCCTGTTCATTCTCTCTTGCAAGATCCAGCTTCATTTCCTTGCCAACAATAGAATTCTGCTTGTTCTGTGCTGAGATCCAGATATCATGAATCTTCCCGACTTTGTTTTCATCGGGAATTCCTCTAGCAAACCTTTTCTTATACCCTTCAAGTTTTTCCAGTTCATCATCAGACAAACGGTTCTTAGCAGCATCTTCTTTAAGTTCATCTAATTGTCCTGCAGCATTCTGCCATTCATCAATAGTTTCACTGTCAGGAATCCCCTGTTCAAACATACCTCTAAGTTGTTCAAGCCTTTTACTGTCATTATCATCAATGTGTGTGAATTTTCCACTTAATCTTCCTGCTTCATCAAAGATTTCAATCTGCTTGTGTACATCTTCCTTTTCAGGCAGTTCCCCATTAAAGTAATGTTCATATTGCTCAAATGCGTTCTTCTTATTATTACATTCCTTATCAAGCAGTTGATACTTCTCTTTCAATGCCTGTATATCCTTCTGCACACTTAAATGCTTCTGCTGTTCCTGCATTTTCTTTCTGTCAGCTCTAAGTTCTTCTCTCTTAGCACACAGATTATCTCTTATATCTGTCTGCTCTTCAATAATTCTGTCTGTCTGTGAATAATTGTTAATCCTGGCAGCAAGCTCTGTTATTCTTGATTTTCTCTTAGATATAGATCCTGTAGACCTCGTACTTGTTATATTATTAAGCACCGCAGTCAGTCTCCCCACAGCAGTTTCAAAATTATTAATATCATCTGTATTATCTGCAAGATTTCCAATCTTAGCATTTATGCTGTCAGTAGTTGCCGTAACACAATCACTCTGACCTATAAACACAGTTCTCTCAAAAGACTGTGCATCTATCTTGAACAATTCTTCTCCAATATCACACGAAAAATCATCACATTCAACATTAGTGTCTTTTCTTACAAGCAGGAATTCATCATCCGCCTGCTTTTTTCCAAAGGTTCTTCTAAGTGAATAAACCACTCCACCTGTTTCAAATACTATCTCACCACCATAAACACCCTTCTGCCACGGCATAAGACGATTTCTTTCCTTATCGACTAATTTCTTCTTGCTTTCATTCTTAAATCCATAAAACATAACACGGATAAATGATGCAAGTGTACTCTTTCCCCAGCCATTATCCTCACATATCGTATTACATTCACCAGAGAAATCATATGTAACATTATTCAGTTTTCCAAAATTTTCGATTGTACAACTGATAAGTTTCATCAGACTATCTCCTCCCCCTGCAATGCCTGTAATCCATATCGTATAATTACAGCTTTATCTTGTTCATTGATATCGTCTCTCCCCATAACATTTCTAATAAACTCTCCCTTAAGTGAAACATCATGCTCATAAGACATATAATCAACCCTATAAGCGGTGCAGTCCTTTATCTTAAATGCATAAAACCTGTTCTCAAACTGCTTACACAGATAGTCCGTATCTTTCTCACATTCAACATCCAATTCACCTATAAGTTCAAGCTTAACCAGACTATCTTTCGTAAAACCTGCATTGTTAAGAAAACTGCTTAATTTCTGTTCAATTTCAAATGTGCTTTCACACCCTGTAACATCAACCTGTGCAACATAAATATTTCTTCTTGCAAATGGAACAAAATATGTATCAGAACTTCCAGAAGTTTCATCAATATCAAGCACTACAAAGCCATGCTCTCCAGCCTCATCAAATCCCCTTCCCTCAAGACATCCCGGATAACAATACACTCCTCTGGCATCCAGCCTGTCACTTGAATATTCATGCACATGCCCAAGTGCAAGATAATCAATTCCACGGTTTCTTAAATCCTTAAGACTTATTATCTGTGCGTTATTCTTAGAAACATGAGAAGCCTCCTGCCCATGCAGTACAACAATATTATAATTGCCTGCATTGAGAGAAAGGCTTCCATATATCTTACCAACATTATCACTGTCAAGTTCCACGCCGGTAATAACAATATCCTTTGTAATACTGCCATTATTGATTATACCGGCGTTATAACTTGTCCATTCTTTTCCAAACATACGAAGATTAGCAGGAATCTCATCCAGATACGACACAAAACTTCCATTGTCATGATTACCCTGCAGATAATAAAATGTAATATCTGGATTGTTAATTATTATATTATATACTTCTTTCTTTGCTCCAACTGATATGTTCCTTGTATCAAACAAATCCCCCGCAATTATAACAACCCCGATACACTCCTTCACAGCATATCCGACCATATCCTTAAAAGATGCCAGCAGCTCATTTCTGCGTTCTCTTGCCTTATCTTTATCAAGATTAGCCGTCATCGCTGAATCCAGATGAATATCTGCACAATGCAAAATCTTCATATCTTCTCAACCTCAACTAATAAATACTAATTAATGTGTAGAATACGCTCCTTCAACATGAACCATCTCTGTTGTTTCATTCTGGATATATATTCTGTATGAGCCGCTCATTGTCAGCTCAAATACATGTGAATCATTGCCATTGGCAATAATATATCTTTTAGAACCATCAGGCTGTATAATTCCCGCTCTTACGCTATGAAATGGTTCTACCGAAAATACACTTAAAACTATCCTCTGTCCAGAAGATGCATGAAAGCTTGATGTTGACCTCCTTACACCGGCATATACATCCCATGAGATTGTACCATTTGAAGCACATGGCATTATTTCATCAGGATTAACATCTTCTTCATACATATCTGTAACAGCTGAATCTTCATAATCAGCAGCCTCATAATATTCTGTTCTTGATACCTGTAACTCTCTTTTTTCATCAGCAGTTACCTCCGCAACCTTAACTGATGTTTCAGTTACGGTTGTAGCTGCTCCCGCCACCATAACAGAACTCATAATAACAAATAAAGTCAGTATAGCTGCTGCAACAGCCATTGGTCTTTTCTTAACATAATAACTCTTCATAACATGCTCCATTCTTTCTCTTAAACTGCTTTTATTTTCATACAGACTTGCAGACAGAATGTCATAAAGATTATTATTTCTCACAGCAATATTAAATATTGTTTCATAATATTCATGTAGTCCATTCTCTGACATACAAACAGAAAAGTCACATGCATACTCAGCATATTTAATAAATCTTCTGTAAAAAATCCATATAACCGGATTAAAGAAATTAAGTATACTTGCCACCGCAAGAAGATATCTGAACCATATATCATTATGAACCACATGTGTAAGTTCATGTGCAAATACAACTCTCATCTCTTTCTCAGAAAAATAATCTGCATTAACAACAACACACGGTCTGTGTATTCCTGTCACATATGCAGTAGTTGTCCTGTATGACTGCCTTAATGTAATTTTACATTTCCCAAGTCCCATCTGTTCTTTTATCTCATAGAAAATCCTGTTCATCTCCTTATTACAGGCAAATGATTCTTTCCTTATTGATAAAATTCTGAATCTCTTAAACACATAAATCATTATTGCAACAGCCAGACCTGTTATCCACACAATAGCAACAGCTCTTGTCACATTAATAATAAGCGGTGATGTATCAAATGCGTAACCATTCCACACGAACCTTAATCGGTCAATCATTCTTATCGCGTAATACATTACTGGAATTATCCAGAACAATACAACAACTTTTCCAAGTCTGTATGACATATTAAGATATCCTGTCTTATCAAGTAAATATGAAGTTATAAGCCATGCAACAGTAAGTACGCTACCCGTAAATGTAGTTATGACAATCATGTAAAACAAATCTGTCCATAGCATAATCTGCTGCACTCCTAAGTTAAATATATTAGTCCGACATATAAATAAATATATCACATTTTTATATAAAAACATAGAACTTCTTTGTATAAAATGGTATACTTAATTTATATTTATTGTTCGTATTAATCATATATACAGAAGGGAGTATTTATGCAATATAATGTCAAAAAATGGGGGCTTCTCCCCGATGGTACAATGTGTCATATTATTCAGCTTTCATATAATGACATATCGCTTTATGTTTCAGACTATGGTGCAACATTCCAGTCAATGTTCGTGACTGATTCAGCTGGTGCAAAACACGACATAATCCTTGGTTATGATACACCGGAAGAATATTATTATGACCAGCAGAACTTCGGCGGGACAATGGGGCGATTCGCCAACAGAATTGCAGGAGCATGCATAACTCTTAATAGCAAAGACTGGCATCTTCCTGCCAACGAAGGTAATAACACTCTTCACAGCGGACACGGCTTCAACAAATGTATGTGGCAGTATGATGTTAATCCTGAGGCTCTCATTCTCACACTTAACAGCCCGCATCTTGAGAATGGATTCCCTGGAAATCTTAAAGTTACCCAGACAATTACTATTACTGACAGGAATTCAATACTTGTGCATTATGACGCAGTATCAGATATGGATACAGTATGTAGCTTCACCAATCATAGTTACTTTAATTTTTCTGGGGTAAAGAATGTCTGTAATTATATAGTATCTGTAGGAGCAGATTACTACACCCCTGTAGACAGCAGCAAAATCCCCACGGGTGACATTCTGCCTGTTGAAGGAACAATGTATGATTTCCGTAGACCAAGAAGAGTTGGAACAGATTATATTGATATTAATTACGTTCTCTCTGATGCATATGAATATGCCGCTAAAGTAACAGATCCCGAAGCAGGTATAAGCATGTCTGTAAAGACCAGCTTCCCAGGATTGCAGCTATATAACGGTAATTATATAGGTAACTGTACTGGTAAATACAATTTACCATATAACGATCAGCATGGCATATGCTTTGAACCTCAGTTTTTTCCTGACTCAATGCATCATAATAACTTTCCATCACCTGTTCTTAAAGCCGGAGAACATCTTGATAGATACATAGAATATATTTTCTAAATAGCAGCTATATCACCAAAGTGCACGATGCAAGACGCAAAAAGAACCGCCCTTGAAATCAGGACGGTTCTTTTTAAATCTAAAAGCATATCTAACCTTTAACGCCACCAAGTGTAACACCTCTTACAATGAACTTTGAAAGACAGATATATACTATAATTACCGGAACAATAGCAAATGCTATCATCATATATACCTGACCCATATCAAACTTCAGGAAATCTGCACTACGAAGCTGTGCTATTAACAAAGGAAGTGTTTTCTTACTTGCCTTGTTAATAAGGAGTGAAGGTATAAAATAATTATTCCATGATGAAACGAAAGTAAATATCATCTGAACAGCCAGAGCTGGCTTCATAAGAGGCAGAACAATCTGGTTAAATATTCTAAACTCTCTTGCGCCATCAATTCTCGCTGCCTCAATAAGTTCCATTGGAAGCACACTGTCCATATACTGCTTAATAAAGAAGAATACTACAGGTGCTGCAACTGAAGGTACAATAAGTGGTATGTAAGAATTAAGAAGATTCCAGTCTCCCATCATCTTAACAAATCCAAGTGCTGATACCTGTGTTGGTACCATCATTACAAGAAGAATGAATGTAAATGCAAACTTCTTTAGCCTGAAGTTATATGCATGAATAGCAAATGCTGTAAGTGCTGAGAAATACACTGACAGAACTGCTGAACATGCCGCAACAAACAGACTGTTAAACATACCCTTAATAACAGGAATATTCTCATTAGCAAGAACATTCTTCATGTTGACTATAAACGACTTTCCTGGAAGGAACGAGAATCCTTTCTGGATATCAGGGTGTGATCTTGTTGTATTAATAATAAGTACATAGAATGAGAAAAGGCACAAAAATGTTATAAGAATAAGTACGATATAACATAACACTCTCTCTGTTGTAAGTATTATCCTGTCTTTCACTCCAGCATTAGCGCCTTTAATATCAGCACTTGCAGAGGCTTTACCTGAATTACTCATATTACTTCGCCTCCTTTGCTTTTTTCTTCTTAGCTTTTCTGATTCCTGCTGCTTCCATATCCTTTGTTATATAATTAAATACAAATATACTAAGTACTGCTGTTACAATAAACAGAATAACTGAAAGCGCACCTGCCATACCATAATTCTTACTATAAAGATGCTTGTTAAGATACATGATAACCGTCATACTTGTTCTATCCGGATTACCATTACCATTCGTAAGAATCTGAGGAACATCAAACATCTGGATACCACCAATCAATGATGTAATAAGTGTGTATGCCAGAATAGGCTTAATAAGCGGAAGTGTAATCTTTCCAAATATCTGTCTTGAATTAGCACCATCAATTCTTGCTGCTTCAAAAAGACAAGGGTCAACGCCCATGATGGCAGCCATAAGAATAATTGTTGTATTACCAAACCACATAAGGAAGTTCATAAGAGCAATCAGTCCTCTCGCTCCTGCTACCTCCGCAAGGAATCTATATGTAGGCAATCCCATACTGTTAAGCATGTTATTGATTGGTCCCTGATCCGCAAATATTGCGTAGAATAACATGGCAAATGCAGATGCCATAATTAAATTAGGCATATAGATTATAGTTTTGAAAAATCCTGTACATTTTAATCTTAATCTAAGATCTGTAAACCATGACGCCAGAAGCAATGATATAAGAATCTGGGGAATAAATCCCATCAGCCACATTATCATTGTATTCTTCAGATAGAGCAATGTATCACCGTTAAACAGTATGGCCTTGTAATTGTCAAATCCAACGAACTTAGGTCCGACCTGCATAAGTCCAACCATATAGTTCTCAAAAAAACTATTATAAAATGTAGATATCAGTGGTATTAATGAAAACACAATATATACTGCAAAGAACGGTATAAGAAATATGTATCCCCATTTTGCATAGCTTACAAACTTTTTCTTCTTTTTATTCATACATATCTCCATTCCTGCCATATAAAAAGGCACAGCCATATAACATACTTATTATAATGACTGTGCCTTAATGACTAGCAATTACTAATTACTTTGAAAGGTTTGGATATTTCTCAATAGCTGCTTTATAGAAGTTATCAAGAGCCTTATCCTTAGTTACATTGCCATCGAAGTAATCCTTCATAGCCTTCTGGAATTCTTCGTTAAGACCCTGGTCATAAGAAGAAATATTCTTCATGCTGATCTTAGGAGCTGACTTAGCAAATAACTTGATATGATTCTGACCACCAAGGAAATCTGACTTGAAGTTACTGCTAGCGATTTCATTCATACCTGATGTTGTATTAGTGTAATCCTGAGTATCTTCTGTAATCTTCTTCATTGTAGCCTTATCACAGCAAAGTGTCTTCATAACATCTTTTACAAGGTTAGCGTTATCTGTTCCTGCTGCTGCACAGATCCATGTACCACCCCAGTAGTAGCTCTGTGGACCTTCACATACTGCATAGTCGCCGTAGATACCGTTACCAACTTCTTCCTTACCACCTTCCTTAACAGGAGTAGCAAGTGAGTTACCTAAAAGTGTAAAGTTAATTCCCCATGTTGAGTAGAAGAATCCGAATACCTTACCAGAAGGTCCCTGATCTGCTGCCCATGTTGAATCCCAAAGAGATGACTTATTATTATAGCCCTTATCTGTATATTTCTTAGTCTGATCAACCCACTTCATAATGTTATCATCAATAACAATCTTGTTATTAGAATCAACCCAAGGAGCTGATACATTGTTAGAGAATACTCTGTATGAATCATCATAACCTGAAAGCATCTTGTAACCCTTAGCAGCAGCCTGTTCAGCTACCTTATCAAACTTATCCCAAGTTGAAAGTGCTTCCTGAACCTTATCTGGATCATCTGTTCCAAGAACATCCTTAGCAATAGAACGTCTGTAAGCAAAGAGTCCTGGAGTTGCCTGCCATGTTGTAGCCTTAAGTTTTCCTTTGCTGTCAGTTGCGATATCCTTTGTGTACTGATACATATCCTTAAGGTCATCATCTGTAAGGCCTACATCTTTTACATCAAGTGTGTAATCACTATTAACATACTTTAAAGCATAATCAGCTTCGATAAGGAACATATCAATCTTATCATCTGCTGCTGCATCCTTCTGCTTTAATAATGCAGCATCAAGAGCATTCTGATAAGCGTTGTTTTCGTTAGGAGTAATTACCCAGTTTACCTTAACATCTGAAGGAACATTCTTATAATATCCTTCAAATCTGCTCTTAAACTCTTCGTTCCAGCAGTAAATGTTAAGTACCTTACCCTGTTCCTCAGGCTTAGTATTAACTGCTGCCGAACCACCATCCTTTGATCCACAACCTGCTAATGTGGAAAGCACCATCATTGTACCAAGTGCCAGACTTAATAATCTCTTTTTCATAAAAAACCCTCCATAAATCTTAGACGACACCTTTAGTTTCCTATCTTTCTTATTGTTTCCCCTTCGATTAGTTCCGCATCTACAACAACCCTCTTTACTATCGTTGCCCTGGGATTCTCTATAGCACTTATAAGCTCATCTGCGGCAATCCTGCCGATTTCCCTGGTATTCTGACGAATTGTTGTAATCTTAGGATTTAACATCTGCGAGAATCTTGTTCCATCGTAACCTGCAATAGACACATCCTTCGGACTATGCAATTTCATATTCTTAATAGCATTCTTTCCACCAACCACAGATAAATCATCCGGATAAAAAATACATGTTGGCGGTTCCTTTAATTTTAACAGCTCATATGTAAGCTTCTCAGCTTTTATTGAATCAAGATAGGTTGATTCTTTAATGTATTCATCTGGAACTTCTACCCCTAATTCACCCATTGTCTTATAAAAGGCTGCCAAACGTTCTTTCGTAACCTCTGATTCAACGTTTCCATAAATATAAGCTATCTTTCTGTGTCCCCTGCTGTACGCGTAACGTACTAATTCACTCATCCCTTTCACGTTGTTAGAATTGACCGATGTACTGCCATTGAAAATGTAGTCGATGGTCACAACTGGTAATCTCCCGTTAACCATTTCATAGATTTCAGGATTGCTGAAATCCTCACAAGCTAGAAGCACGCCATCAAAATTCCTGTATAAACAGTGTTCGTAGAAAGTCATCTTCTTAGAGTGATTGCTTACAAATGTAATATCATACCCCTTCTTCTCTGCTTCATTCTTAAAACTCTCAAGAACCTCGGCGAAATACTCATGTGCAAGACCATTATTAAGAAGAACTCCTATGTTATATGAACGGTTCGTCTTAAGTGCTCTGGCTGCTGAATTCGGATAATATCCAAGTCTGTTAGCTGCCTCTTTAACTTTCCTGCGTGTCTCTTCACTGATGTCACTATGGTCATTGAGAGCTTTACTTACTGTAGCAATTGAAACCCCACATTCTACAGCAACATCTTTCATAGATACCATAGATTCATTCCTTTCATGCATTACTTAATCGTTTTCGTAGCTTTACTATAACCCATATTAGATATAAATGCAAGCACTTTTGTAAATTTTACTTATTTTTCTATAAATTATAGTATTTTTTGTGCATTTCTACCAATTCTTATTCAAATTCGAAATAATCATTGATTTAATTCAAGCCTTAAAATATACTTATTACTATAAAATAAATATTAGAACTTGTACCTTAATGCACTTAATCGTTTTCTATAAATTATATGTGTACAGGAGGTATAATATGCAATTCGGTTTTTTTGATGACATCAATAAAGAATATGTCATAACCACACCAGAAACTCCATTGCCATGGATTAATTACTTAGGCTGCGAGAATTTTTTCAGTCTTAAGAGCAATACCGGCGGAGGATACTGTTTCTATAAGGATGCCAAGCTGCTCCGACTCACAAGATATCGCTATAATAATTCTCCTTTAGATAACAACGGCCACTACATTTATATTAAAGATGAGGATACCATATGGAATCCTGGATGGCAGCCATCCCAGACACCAGTTGAGGATTATACATGTCGTCACGGACTTGGATATACAGTGATTTCTTCATCCAAGAATGACATCAAGACTACACAGACTGCTCTCGTTCCTATTGGAGATAATTGTGAACTTGATAAACTTACTATTAAGAACACAGGAAATTCTGTTAAACATTTATCTGTATATTCTTATATAGAATTCTGTTTATGGAATGCAGTTGATGACTGCAACAACTTCCAGCGTAACTTCAGCACAGGCGAAGTTGAAGTTCAGCCAGAGATTAATATTGGCACCGCTGCCATGTCAGCAATATATCACAAGACAGAATACCGTGAGCGGCGTAACCATTATGCTGTTCATGCCGTCAGCACTGCTGCCAACGGTTTCGATACAAGCAGAGAAAGTTTCATCGGTACATACGGAAGTCCTGCAATGCCTAAAGCTGTTAAAGAAGGTACATCTTATAATTCTATTGCAAGCGGATGGTCACCTGTTGGATCTTTCAGAATCGATATTGACCTTGAGCCGGGCGAAGAGAAAGAATATGTATTCATTATAGGATATGCAGAGAACCCTGATGATAAGAAGTGGGAATCATTCGGAATCATTAACAAAGAACCTGCATATGCCCTTCTTGAAAAATACAACACTCCGGCAAAATTTGATACAGCTCTTGCTGCTTTAAAAAATTACTGGACTCATCTTCTCTCGTCTTATATTATTGACACAGAAGACAAGAAGCTCTGCCGTATGGTTAATATATGGAATCAGTATCAGTGCATGGTAACATTTAACATGTCAAGATCTGCTTCCTATTATGAGTCTGGAACCGGACGTGGTATGGGATTTAGAGATTCCTGCCAGGATTTACTTGGCTTCGTACATCTTATTCCTGATTCAGCAAGACAGAGAATTCTTGATATTGCTGCTACACAGTTTGAGGACGGAAGTGCTTATCATCAGTATCAGCCATTAACTAAGAAAGGTAATTCTGATATTGGTTCTGGCTTTAATGATGATCCTTTATGGCTTATTGCAGGAACAGCTGCATATCTTAAAGAAACAGGCGATTTCAGCATTCTTGATGAAAATGTAGCATTTGACTGCGATGCAGGTAAGGCACAGCCGCTTATGGAACATTTAAGAAGATCCTTTAATTATACAACTACTCATCTTGGACCGCATAAGCTGCCACTTATCGGAAGAGCTGACTGGAATGACTGTCTTAACTTAAACTGCTTCTCTTCTGCTCCGGGTGAATCTTTCCAGACTACCGGACCATCAGAAGGACCTGTTGCTGAATCGGTATTTATCGCTGGAATGTATGTAAAATATGGCAATGAATATGCAGACATATGCCACATATCAGGTCTTACAGAGGAAGAAAATGCTGTACGTTCCCATGTTGATGACATGTATAAAGCTGTTCTTGATGCAGGCTGGGATGGTGAATGGTTCCTTCGTGCATATGATGCCGAAAGCCGTAAGGTTGGTTCACATGAATGTGAAGATGGACAGATATACATTGAACCACAGGGCTTCTGTGTTATGGCAGGTATAGGTGTCAAAGAAGGACTCGCACAGAAAGCTATGGATTCAGTAGAAAAAATTCTTGATACTAAGTATGGAATCATGATTTTACAACCAGCTTACAGGTCATATCACCTTGAACTTGGCGAGGTATCTTCTTATCCGCCAGGATACAAAGAAAATGCCGGAATATTCTGTCATAATAATCCGTGGGTATCTATTGCTGAAACCGTTGTTGATGATAAGAACAGAGCATTCGAAACATACAAGAAAATATGTCCGGCATATCTTGAAGAAATAAGTGAGATACACAGAACCGAACCTTATGTATATTCACAGATGATTGCCGGCAAAGATGCCGCAAGATTTGGTGAAGCCAAAAACAGCTGGCTTACAGGCACCGCTGCATGGACATTTACAAGTATATCTCAATATATACTTGGTGTAAGAGCTTCATTTGAAGGACTCACCATTGACCCTTGTCTGCCGGATTCTATTAAGGAACTTACAATCACAAGAAAATTCAGAGGTGCAACATATAATATCACCATCAGCAATACTAAGCACGAAAGAGTTTCTTCTCTTATTGTCAACGGTAATAAAATTGCAGGAAACACAGTGCCTTTCAATGCTGACACTAAAGAATTCAATGTAATTGTTAATATCTGATATTTAAGGAGAATAATTATGTTTGATAAGAACTTTTTATGGGGAACTGCCTCAAGTTCCTATCAGATAGAGGGAGCCTTTGCCGAAGACGGCAAAGGCGTTTCTATCTGGGATACATTTTCTAATAAGCCAGGCAATATCGCACACAACGAGAATGGTAACGAAGCCTGCGACCACTATCACCGCTATCGTGAAGATATTGTACTTATGAAAAGCTTAGGTATTCAGGCATACCGCTTTTCAATTTCATGGACACGAATCTTTCCAGATGGCATTGTAAAGGATTCAGACGGCAATGTGCGTTTCAACAAAGCCGGACTTGACTTCTACGATAATATTGTAAACTGTTGTCTTGAAAATGGTATTGAGCCTTTTATAACACTCTATCACTGGGATCTGCCACAGGCACTTGAAGATAATGGCGGATGGCTGAACAGACAGACAGCTTATATATTTGCTGACTATGCAGAATTTATATGTGAGCATTTTTCTGACAGAGTCGTTAATATCGCAACTATCAACGAACCACAGATAATCTCAGGCCTTGGATATATGAATGGACTTCATGCTCCCGGAAAGAAGCTGGACTGCATCAGCGTGCTGTCAGTCATACACCATCTTGCACTTGCACACGGTCTTGCTGTTGCCAAGATGCGTGCCGTTGCAAAGCAGCCAATAAAGACTGGTTTTTCAAGCACTGGCGACTTGTGTTTTCCTGCAAGTGAATGTGATGAAGATATTGATGCTGCAAGAGCTGAAAGTTTCAAGATTGTTACCGGAAACATGACATTTAACCACACTATATTCTGCGATATGACATGCCTTGGCAGGTATCCCGATATTGCAGGTACAGGATTACATCTTGAAAAAGGTCTTGAAAAAATCGGACATTATAAAGAACTCCCATTCGTTAAAGACGGAGATTCAGAACTGATGCACCAGCCTATAGATTTCTTAGGAATCAATGTATATAACGGTCACGAAGTAAGTGTCACAGGACATATAAAGAAAAAGCCTGGAAGTCCAAGAACAGCACTTGGCTGGCCTGTAACCCCAGGAGTTATGAATTATGGTATAAGATACATGTATGAACGGTATAATCTTCCAATATACATATTCGAAGATGGACTTGCCTGCAACGATATCATAAGTCTTGATGGCAAAGTCCACGACAGCAACCGTATCGACTTTCTGACAAGATATCTCACAGACCTTGAGAAAGCCTACAAAGCCGGTGTCCCAATACTCGGCTACTTCCACTGGTCATTCACAGATAATTTCGAATGGCACAGCGGCTACGACCCAAGATTTGGCTTAATCTATGTCGATTACGAAACCCAGCAGAGAATCCCAAAAGATTCTGCGTACTGGTATTCTGATTTAATTAAGAAGTCATCCAACTAAATATTGGTATTCATAAGTGTGCATGACGCCGTGGCATCTGTATATATGACATGTTCTCATGGATTCCTGCATCTAGTGTGAGTAAATGCCGCCATCTATAGAGTTTATTACAGTGCTGGAAATCAAACGCGCTTCGCTTGAACGAGATTTCCAGCACTGAACTTTTATAGATAGCGGCATTAACTCACACACGATTCGGAATAAATCGAACATATCATATATACAGACGCCACGGCTGTTATTCATTTCATATATGGCAATTCATTAGGATATGCACTATATAGAAGTACCTCGGCGGTTGTACGCCCTCTTGCCCATAACCCAATTTAATCATTCCTACGATTATTAAAGTACACAAAATTATCAATTGCATCGAATATATCAGCAAAATTCTCCCTTGGAGCTGCGTCTATGTACGCTCTTAATATTGCATTTTCTTTCTCACCCTTGTAACGTCCGTAGAATATGTCATACAGATTGTGTCCTCTGACATATTTTCTGATATTCTCCATGTTGTCTATGATGTCCTGTCTTGTCTCAATTGTTATGTTCAGTTTTTCTAACATTTTCTTAGTGCTGACAAGGCGGTACAGGTATTCTTTATATTTGGCATATAATATATCATAGAACTGGTCTACACTTTTAACAACACCTATCTTAGTCATTATCTCAGGGTCAAGAAAATAATTCTCGAATGAATAATATTTTAATATAAGCACATTACGGTCTGTTACTCTTGGCAGATTGCCATAATCCTGCTTTGCACGCTGCTTATAGTAATTGGTAAGCTGGTCTCTTAAGCGGTCAGCATCCTTACCATCTCCATCTCTTATCATAAGGAACTCATCCTTAAGATATAATGTATTGATATATTTCAGATTGGCATAAGTCTTGATGTTTGTACAGCTGTTAGTTGCAATTATTGCTATACGATTGAGGTTGCCATTCTCATCTATAACTTCTGAATAATATTTCTCCAGAAGAAGCGGCAGACGGCTTCTGTCCTGTTTTCCTTCCACTATAAATACAAAGCTCACATTCATAAGGTCGTTGGCAGCATATCCCAGATCATCTAATATATCATCAATATCTGCCTCCGATGTGACAACTGTATTATTATCTCTGTCGTTAACCACCTGACGAATCTGTTTTGTAGTAAAGTTAAATAACATCTGCGGTGAATGCGTGCAGAATATAACCTGATTCTTTCTTGAAAGCTTGTAAAGAATTTCGCTTGCAACCTTCTGTAACTGAGGATGCAGATATATCTCCGGGTCTTCAATCAGAATAATGTATGGCACAGTACTTCCATATTCCGCATAGGTTTCAAGCAGTGACAGAATGTAGATACTGTTCAGGCCATCAGAAAGGTCATTGACATCCCCATCAGTGTCACGCATTTCATTGTGAACAATTGTATCAACATGCATAAGTTTTTCTGCATCAAATGTAATCTGATAATGAATTCTTTCTCCAATGCCACCATTGTTCTTAAATTTTTCATTAAGTTTGTTCTCAAAATTAGCAAGATTAAAATTAAACAGTTTATACTGCATAAGTCTCGCTGTTTCTAATAAAGATAACTGTTCCGGTTTCTTGCGGTTAATAATTCCTATGCAATTAAAGCACTGATTACACATCCTATGCTTATCAAATATACACACGTTATCTTTAAGATCTGCATATTCCGTTCCACCCTGCAGCATGATAAGATCTTCCTGAATTGATGACTTACGTCTCTCATGGTCAACATAGAATATTCTGGGAAGGACTGTTTTTATATAAATATTGTTCTTCTTAACTCCGTCCCTGTACTTAATCTTACCATCACGGCTATATACATATTCAAATTCAAGAATACCATCCTTTAACGATGGAAGTTTATTGCAAAAATCCTTATACCACAAGTCATAATGCTTAAAAGAGCTGACCTGTCCCTTCTGATACAATACAGCCAGATCCTCATCTTCTATACTGATGCGTACTGTAATGCTTATATTGCCTTCGTTATCATTGAAATCTCTTAACGAAACTTCATAATCTCCGGTAACTGCCCTTATTGCATCAAGAACCACACTCTTTCCTGCATTATTTCTGCCAACAAGAATCAGTACATCTTCAATATCATTAATCTCAAGTTCTCTGATTGATTTAAAATTTCTGATTAAAAGATATTCTATCCTCATACCTGTCCTCTGCCCCCTGATACATTTCTGCCAGCATATATTCTGGTGTATTATCATTAAATGTTGATATTCCTTTACCCGTATTAGGATTCTTTTTGGAATATACCATATCCACAATGAATGCAACTATCAATGCCGCACACACTGCACCAACAACCCTCAGTTTAATCTTTCTGAAGAAATTATCAAGAAGCGGTGCAATAATATATACGATTGCAACTCCTCCAAGTCCAAATACTAAAAGACCTTCAGCACATATTCTTCCATTAAGGTTAAGAAAATAGCCGTTATAATTCCACCATCTTCTTCCGCAGCTGATTTCCAGATACAGTGATGTAAAATATTCAACAAATCCGCATAAAACTACTGATGCAAAGAATTCCACAACAGGCTTATTTCTTAATTTTTTAAGACATATCAGTATGAGTATCCCACCTGAACCATATATAGGAAGCCATGGCCCATGAAGAACACCTCTGTTTACAAATGTATGTGACGATATCAGATGAAGCGTAACCTCCCATATCCATCCCACAAAACATAATGAAAAGAATATCAGTATAAGCGATGGTATTGAATAATTACGCATATACACTGTATTTTCAAGGTCAACTCTGTGTTCCTTAAGATTGAAAAGGCGGGCAGGATAGGCTTTTCCAACTGCTTCTGCTTTATTCTTACTCATACGAAGCATTTCCTTCTTTTTTTCTTCAAATTCCAGCTCTGCCTTGCTGTTAATAAGTATTATGCCAAATGTGTTGGCTAAAAATACTCTTAATTTCTTCAATCTTCTTATTGTCGAATTGTGGTAATCATCAAAATCAATCTGTGGCTGTGGACTATCTATAAGTTTAAATACATCTGCATATACATTTTTAAGCTGCTCTTCTGATGGTCTTTCATACAGATATGAATCATTAAGCCACTGAACCGCCTCCGGTTCTTTTTCAAGATATACTGCTCTTACATTTGCATAGAATTCTGCATAAAATGCAGCTTTATAAGGATTCACAAACAGCACTCCTACAACTCCTAACGTTGCCATTCCAATCACTGTCCAGCCAATGAATGATAATCCATACAGAAATGCCCTCCATTTGTAGCCTTTCATCATCTTTCTTGATAAGGTTATAGCCTCATTTGCCTTCATATCAGGATTCTCCGCGATAATGTATGGCACAAGCATGTATGAAAAATGCTTCACAAATATACCCACAATTGTAAGTGACCATAATATTTCATATACATTATTGACAATAAGCACCCACGATGTTTTCATCCATCTTTTTACCCGGAGAAGAAACATGAACTTTCCAGGTGGAACAGCATCATATGTGCGCGTTTCAAGCACTATTCTTCTTGATATAACAAGATAAGTTTTCTTGATAAAAAATGTTATAAACACATATACCATAAGTGCCACTATCAGAAGTATAAGCACTACTGCTCTTCTTGAACTTATGACTGATGATAGTGAATCCACAAATGTAAATACAATTCCACCTGATGTTATACCATTAACTAAAGATGCAAATACGCCTCTTGTTCTTCCCAATACCTTATTTGCATTGTCTTTGGCCTCTGAAACCTTCGCATCAGACTGCGTCCTTCCAAAATCATCGTCACCCGTGATTACTGCGCCCATTGCCTGAACCACAGAACTTACAACCGAACTGTTAGCGACAGTATCAACATTTGCTTCAACCGATGCTGCACCCTGAATTTCATTGTTAACTGTTCCTAAACTTTTAAAGGCTTCCACTGTCTCTGTAAATTCAGAGCCAATGAAAGCCGCAAAAAGGCAGACTGCTACTAACAGCCAATAATGCTTTTTTAAGTTCTTCTTAGCATTTTTAACAAGTTCTTTTCTCTTAAAATCCATATCCCAACAATCTTCTTTACTTATTAAGTACAGTCTTGCGTACTACTCCAAGCGGATCTTTAACCATAAGTATAACAAGCCATATGATAAGTCCGAAAGCTACAACTGATAAGCCCAAAAATGCATCATTAAGCATATCTGATGATGCCGGAGTAAAGTACTCTGCCCCCAGTTCAATATATTCAACAACTGCATCTACCATCCACATAAGTGATGCACCCCAGTACATAAGCACAAGTGTTCCAAGTTTTAACTGCGAACGCTTGTCATTAGTATACCATATGATAGTAGTTATAACCGCTGCAAATACAGCTATAAGTAATGTCATAATTATCTCTCCAATCCTTTAACTTCTGCTTCCTTAGCTGCTTTCTTTTCTACTCCGGAAGCTATTGCTACCATGCCGACCCACACAGCTGTAACAACCACTGCCATGCCAACACCGGCAGTTGCCATCTCTTTAAGCATCTGCACAGCATCCTGAGCGTTGCCTGCTGCTGTTAAGAATGGAAAGAAAGGAGTAACTTCTCCATGCCATACATGCTCGAATGCAAGTAAAGCTGTTCCTCCCCAAAGCATATTGTTAAGCCACTTTAACTTTCTAGAAAATGGAAGTGCCTTTTTTTCCTTAACTGCTTCTACAGCACCTTCTGTCTCGCACGAACATATTTCCTTCTTCTCTTTCTTTTCAACAATCTTAGTTATCGCTGTTGTAACGATAGCTTCAGTACCTGGTACTATAAAACATGCCATATTAAATTCCTCCTGATTCACGATGCATTTTCATATCCCAAAATGCATATATTTATATGTATTTTACCTATTTCACATTAGATTGTCAAACATTGTAAAATATACATTTTCACATATATTTTCTCTTTATTCCCTCTGCTGAATATGATATAGTAAAGCAGATGGGATTCACTTTGGAAAGGAGATGTTCTTATGAAAAAGAGCTTTAAAAGACTGTTAAGCTGCATATTTATAATAACTTTCTTCCTTGTTGGCATGTGCCTTGACAGAGCCAATGTATCTGTTCCTGAAGTGGACTCTTTTTCTGTATCAGAAGCTAAGGTATTCGCTACACCTGAGCCTTCTGTCAGTGATACCATGCCATGTACAACTGAAATGCTTGGACTTGTGAGAACATCAATCACCAATCTTACAGCAGACAGAAGCAGTTCCCGCAATGTATTACGCATATTCCAATTCTTACTTTGCGGTCTGTGTGCAGCTATCGGTATCAGTATCTATTTCAAATCGACAGGCGTAGTGCATGATTCTATTACATGCAGCACCACTGTCACTCTTAATTATATCCACCAGACTGACGGCAAAAAATAACAGATCATCATTAAATCAGAACATTTTCTGGTAATACATTATTTATGTATATTATTAATAATATTAAACAACTATATGAAGAGGCAATAAATATGAATATTTTAATGATAATCGGTATTATTCTGGGTGGAGGTGTATCTGTTGCATCCACCGTTGGAATAACTGTGGGTATTTTCGGAACCATTGTATATAAATTTTACAGAAAGCTTCGTTTCGGAATATCTATGTTTGACTAAGTTTGAAAGGATGAATAATAATATGTTAGGTAATATAACAGTCGGTATCGTCATTGTTCTTGCTGTTGCTGCCTGTGGACTTGGTGTGTGGCTTGACAGAGCCAAATCGGATAGTCAGGACAACAACACTGACGCACAATCTAAGAATTAAATGATAAAGGCGGTCACATCAGATTCTATTCTGATATGACCGCTTTTCTTACCACTTTTACTTGCTTTCATGGTAGCTGTTAAGCAAATCTTCAATTCTCATATTAATATTTTCAGGAAATGTTGCATCATTTCCGATTTTAATCCACAAATCAATGTTCTTATATTTCTTCTCTCCCATTGTATTATGTCTGTCCTGCTTCGAAGATACTTCTATCTTTACCATTGCACGCTTCTGCTCAAGTATCGGAATAAGCACATAATATAATCTGTCATCTTTAAATGATATGTATCCCGCTTCTTTTCCCGAACGAGTCATTAAATACAGTCTATGCTTTTTTATTCCTGCCGGAAACAGCTTCATTCCAGCTTTGATAAATCCAGATTCAGGTGACATTTCAAGCATTGCTCCGACATAAAATACATTTGCAGCATCATCAATTGATGTAAGAATATTTCCCAATGTATCTGATGTTGCAGTAAACTGCTGTGCTAACAGATATGCAAGTTCTGCCTGATATATGATTTTGTATTCTGAATCATGCACTCTTCCTGTTTCTTCATCAATTCTGTTAAGAAGTTCCTCACTACATTCATATATACTGCGCAGAAACAACTTAAAATCCTCATCTGGCATCCACATATATCTGCCTCGTGCAACCTTAAATCTTCCAATGTTGTTGCCATTGTAATCTTCAGCATAATGATACACATTGCGTTGGCAAAAGGCATGTTCATTCTCTGGAGCTGTAAAATCATATTCTTCATTTTCCTGATCAGTGCCATAATATTTCTCATCATATTCATAATTATTTTTTCTTAATGATTCCTGTCCAGTCTGATTTGAAAGAACTGTATATGCTTCGTTAATTTCATATGCGCTGTATTTGTATACATTTTCTCTGTTTAATGCAGCATCCGGATGCACCATATGCATAAGCCGTCTGTACCGCTTCTTTAATTCAGTCTTAGTTATATCAGATTTGACATCAAATATTTTATATGCCTGCTGAACCGTCATAAATGTTATATTCCTTCTACATTTTTCTTTTTGGTTATCATACACCAATTAATGATTTTTTGCTAACTTTATTATTGACAGTTATATTGTTATAGTGTACTAGTACACAAGTACGCATCATGTGTATGTTATTATCAAGGAGGTTAATCCCTCTCCTTACCATGAGGAAATGTGCTTTGAAAAGCACATTGGATTTTCCTTCGGAAAACAAGGAGGGATTATGGACTATAAGGCTAATATACCAATTTATCTTCAGGTAATTGATGATATCAAAAAGAGAATTCTTACCGGTGAGATTAAGCTTGGCGACAAGCTTCCATAAACCAGGGAACTTGCCGTACAGTACACGGTCAATCCTAACACTGCTGCAAGGATATACAATGAACTTGAACAGTGCGGTCTATGCTACACCAAAAGAGGTCTTGGCACATTTGTATCAGAGGATATGAATCTGATTGATACATTAAAGGCAGAGATTTCCAATGAAATGATTGAGACTTTCGTTTCAGGAATGACAAGCCTTGGCTTTTCTAAAGAGGAGATTATTAATCTCATTAACAATTATCATGAATAAGATATGGAGGGATTTAATTATGCTGCAATGTAATAATGTTACTAAAAAGTATATGAAGATGACTGCCGTTAATGGTGTTTCCATTGACTTCATGCCGGGCAGAATATACGCCCTGCTCGGCTCTAACGGAAGCGGCAAAACAACTTTAATGAAGATGATAGCAGGTCTGGTAAAACCTACTTCCGGAGACATCACTCTTTCAGGTGTTCCTATCGGAGTAGAAACTAAGAAACACATAGCTTATATGCCTACTGAAAGTTATTTTTATAACTATATGAGCTGTGCTGATAATCTCTTGCAAATTAATTAGGCAACAAAATAGTTCTTCCTTCTGTATCTGCCATCGAATAACATACTAACCCCGCTATTGTCTGCATTCCTTGCTTATTAGGGTGTATTCCATCTATCGAATCATATGGTTTTCTCATATTGTATAAATCAATCAGTTTACAATTTGATTCATATACAATATTTCGTATTATATCATTAAAATCTTCTATATGAATCCCTGCATATTTATGTGGAAACCTGAAATCTGGCTTGCTTGACATATATGTCTCACTTAAAGTACAACACCAGACTTCACTGTCTGGATAATTTAATTTTATCTTTTTGAGCATTACTCTGTATGCTGCTTCAAACAATTCACTATCTATATCAGTAAGAAGCTTTGTTTCTATTCCTGTCCTTACTCCAAAAGCCCAATCGTTTATTCCCAGATAAATAATAATTACATCAGGTTTTACTGAATTAATATGTAATGCTGATGTTCTCTCGTCACTACATCCAGAAGGGAATAATCCTTCATTGCCAACAAGTTTTGTAACCCTGCTACCCGACCAGGAATTGTTTACTAATAATTCGCCATCAAAGAAATCTATAACTCGTCCCCACCAAGTATCTTTAAACTCTGCAACATTAGATTTTGTACTGTTATCCCCATAATAAAACACCTTATATCCATTAGGATTATAACCACCTAATGTACTGATAGAATCTCCTAAAATAGAAAACTGCCTACCAAAATATTTATTTCTTTCTCTCCATTTAAAGTATGTGCCAAATTCGTTTTCACCCCTTAAAATTCTACCATTAGGTAACTCTACTGTTCCATATATTCTACTCAATGAATAATTATCTATCCACCTCAGTTTTCCAAACTCTTCTGACTTAATATGTACATCTAATCCTGAATTCGCCGAATCCCCAAAAAATTTCTTTTCAAATGCAAATATATTAGGACATGGTTCATACGGATTATCGTTATTTGTGCTTTTTATTGCAAACACAATATACTTAAATCTTTTATCATATTCATTCTCTATAATAACATCATAAAATGCTTCTGCTACCACCTGCGGTGGATTTTTAAATGCTCCACAGCCAAAAGCACCAAGAACCAATACATCAACCTCATTATCGATTGCAGCCTCAAAAATATTTTTAATTCTTCCTTTAAATATTTCTTTTAAAGCCTTTTTGTTTGTGTATTTTCTTTTGCCAATAAATGGTGCCGAACATGTAATAACATCCACACTAAACCAATATTCTTGTGGCATTATTTGCGGTACTATATTATCATTTTTAAATACTGTAACATCTTTGGTATATATTAATCTATCTGAATAAAAATAGTTTTTTAAATTTCTATGATAGCCATAATATTCTTCATAAACATTTGAGGCACTTATACATGCATATAAATTGCTGCTTCTGCATAGACACTCCTCCTGTGCCATTGCTCCATTACCTACCCCTCCACCCGGAATTACAGGATTTGCGAAATTAAGCACAGCTACCCTCCCATACTGTAAATAATTTCTAACAATACTGAATGTAGTTCCCGAACATATATTAATCACAGCATGTTCTTCTTTTCGTTTTTGCGTTGACACAAATCCTTCCATATAAACTTTGTTTGATTTAATAGAATAATTTGTATTATAACTTACTCTTGTATATATTGATATCTGAAATGTATCTTTAAAACAATTTATTAATTCATCACTTAACATATAAAGCCTCCTATACGCCGTAAGTGCTACATAAACCACCATATGATTAATACAGTCGGATTTTATATAGAAATCAGATTTCAACCTTTATCAACATATATTTTATCCTAACTGATATGTAATGACCTTTGTCAAGAGTAAATTTTGTCAAAGACCACCACAAACTTTTTATTTAATTGTCTGAAGACACCCTGAGAGAGCCTCGGAGTATCAGTTCCCGGCATTGTCCACTCTGATATACGTGGACTGGTTACCTACAGGTCAATAATCTGCCGTGAGCTCTACCGTCTAAAAGCGTGTATCACAGCTTACACTGTGCCAACATAGTTAGGTCGTAGATGGCTCGAACCTTGAAATGGCCGAAGCCCTTTCAGGATGTCTTCAGTTGTTACTGATCAGATGTATGTGGCATAAGCCATCTTACATCTGCTTGATTACCCACTATCACAGTGGGATGATGTCAAAGTTGCGAAGCACCGCTTTAGCGGCTTGACCTTGATATTAGCAGCACAGTGTGATTTATCCCTCATGATATGTGCTCAGTCATCATGCCCCACATGAAGCATGCTAACTCTCTTGCAACCGCTACTTTTGCTACATTGTGTTTTTTACTCTGACCAAGCACCATCTTGTAGTATCGGCGTCTTAGTCTTTCGTTTGCTTTGTCGGCATAGCCTATCACCTGTGCTGAATTGCCTGATTGTTTGGATTTCAAATCTTTTGATTTGTAGCCAATCTGACCGCGAGCATAGCTTTGAGCAGCCTCTGTTAGCAATAAGCGAACATGTCGATTGCCAGCTTTGGTAATTCCAAGCAGATTGCGATCACCTGAACTGGTATTCTCACCCGGGACCAGACCTAGATAGGATGCAAGTTCTTGGCACTTGCAAAACAATTGAAGTCACCTACTTCTACAAGTACAGATAGTGCAGTGTGAGTTCTGACACCAATAAAACAACGCAGTTTCTGAACAGATTCCTTGTATTCATCTTTTGATGCAAGCTCTTCAATGCGCTTGTCAAAACGCTCAATCTTGTCGTTAAGAGTAGTATATATCAACAGGTACTCATCAAAGGTCTCTTTGTATAGAGCCTCAGGCTGTAAAGATTTTAACCAGCATAAATGCGCTGCCGTCCAATGACTGTTACCATCATAGCGATAATTATGGCGAAGACAGAACGTGCAAGGATCTGTTATTTAATCTTTTTTAGAGCAAGCTTATGATCATCCCTCATGCGAAGGAATTCCTTTATCTGCTCATCTGTGACAGTAGGTATGTGAACAGGACTGCAGCTATGTTAAGCCAAGCATTTCGCGATAATCACAGCATCACGTTTATCTGTCTTAATACGCTTTTTGCTGCGCTGTTCCAGCATAGTAGTTGAAGCAAGTATTATACACTCCACATGCTGTGAAGTCATCTGATGATAAAGCGTAAAACCTAGGCAACCAGCCTCATAACCGCATATAAATTTAGCATTGCCTCCGTAAATGGTACGAAGAAACTCCAGATATTTCAGAACCTTTTTATAATCAGCTTCTGTTTTCTGGTAGTGAGAAGCTTTCTCATCTTCAATTGCCATTGAGCAAAGTGTAAAACTTTCTTTGTGAACATCCATTCCTATGTAAACTGTGTTATAATTCATTTGATGACCTCCATTTGTATGCGGTAATCCCTGTTACCATTGTTTTTTCCAATTCATAGTATACAGGTAAATCCACGTTGCTACAAATCGGAGGTCATTATATATTGTCTATAAGTTAAAATATAAAATTTTTGATTCTGTATCAAACTTAAAAAATTGTAAAACTCAATATTTCAAGTTCATTACTCTCCCACAACAGTGGCATTTCATCATAACTATTGGCAATCTTGGATAATTTCTATTATCTGTAATCATACTTGATAATTTTATACTCTTGTTACAACAAAATTACCACCAAATATGAATAATCAGATATTTCATAGCATTGTGAGTGAAAACTAACTAGATTAATATTTACACCTATTCTTTTATGCTAATTTCTATTCTATTAAAACATTCCTTCGCGGATTTTTCAGAAACGTTATTTCCCAAAAGTACTCCTGTATTAGTACCTTCAATCATAATAACATAATTATATTCAGAATCATTATAATTCCACATCACATAATTGCATTTGCCCTTAGTTCCTTCATCAATTATTTTCGCATTATCATCAGACTTTACACTGTTAACATATGCACTGTAATACTCTGCTGTAATAAATGTTCCCTGGCTCAATTCTTCTTTATCCTTAGATATCGTAAAAGGAACATCTGACGATAAACTATATCCATCAGCAGTATTTATTGAAATGACAACTTCATCACCTGTTTCTACATTATATGTGTATGACAATGATGTTTTTGAATCACCACATCCTGTGAATAAAAGCATGACAGTCATCAACAAGCATGGAACGAACTTTATATATTTTTTCATAATTATGCCTCCCTAATTCCTTTAATAGTTTCTTCTGCTTTTACTTTGAATGCCATCTGTTCTTCGTCCTGATATCCCAAAGCATATACATGTGAAATTTGCTCACGATTGAACAAGAACATTTTCTCTGCATCTAAATATCCCTCTGGGAAAATAACACCCGTATAATCCCATATTGCATTAGGATTTTGTCCACCCTTCTGGCACACCCCTACTATCATTACTTTCTTTTTGCTGTTTCCAATCAATACCACACTACCGATAGGCAATAATTCTTTACACATAGTCATATCCTCCTATAAATATTTTCTTATTAAACAAATTATAATTACTATTAAAAAAAATATACCATACTTAATGTACACTTTCAATGCATCTGACGAGTACTTATAGCAAGGAAACATATCATCGTCCAAAATTTCACACATTCTATTAATGCCATTTGGTGACTCCCAGTATTCTACATCAACCATCGTACCATTAAGTAATTCCTTAGATTCCGACGAATAATATATAGATTGCGCCTTAACTGTACATCCATTCAAATTTACCGCAACTATATACCTTATAACTCCAGGTTCATTATCAATTACATATTGAATCATTCCTGTTGTTTTTATTTTATCCATACTCTCCTAAAACCAACTAGTTACAGTTTTCCATCCTTTCTTAAGTCCTTGCCATGCTGATTCTGCTTTATCACATACAGTGTCAACCATTCCTCCAATATCGACTTCTGCTCCAACAGAAACACCAACTCCTATTGAAGCACCAATATCAAATTTAAATACCCAATCTTTAAATCCCACATCCGCATGCGCACCAATGCCAAAGTTGACACTACCACTTACACCTACTTCTCCTCCTAATATATTGACACCCCCAGTTGCTTCTAATTCTGCTGCTATAGCCTCAGCCTTGGCGCTTGCGCCTAATTGCAAATCTAGTTTGCCATCTTCTCCATATATTTGAGCTCCAATATCAGCCTTCGCGCCTACATCACCAGCCTTTACTTCAACATCAGTATTAAATCCAAGCATCTCATCACCAAGCCATTGTTGTTCCCACTCTACATCTAAAGCAGTAACACTTGCTCCAACTTCTGCATTTACACCTGGACTGAATTTCTTCTCACCATTATTGTCAAGAGTATATAATCCAGCAGAGATATTTGCATGTGCTTCTGCTCGCCCTATTACTACCTCTACACTGCCATCTCCAAATGTATCAAATGACCCATCATATATACTAACATTGGCGGATACTGATTTTTTTAATTCCGCTAAAGTTATCTCTTTTTTATAAAATTTAGGAGCATCATTCTTGGATATTTCACCTTCAAAAACATCATAATATTTAGGTTTAATGTCCGTATCAAAACGTTTTCCAGAACTCTCTAGTTTTTCTTTAATTTCTTTATTTCTTTTATTACTCTCCTTTTTCCCTAGCCCATCTGTCTTTAAGGATTTCTTCTCACTTGCCTCCAATTTAGCAAAGTAATGTTCTGTATGTTTTGATTCAAATTTTGCGGTATATATTTTTACTGATTCCCCTCCAAATAAAGAATCTAATTTTTCTTTGCATTCGGCACCTAATATAGTTAATGAATACTCACCATTGCTTGCCTTCAAAATAGAAGCTGCAAATGAATTGCTAGATTCATCCTGCTCAACCATAAAATTAAGTAAATTTGTATAAAACTCATTGTAATGTGCACTAACAGCTGTAAAACTGTCATATTTAGTATCTTCTGCCATCCATGAAACATAATGTAAAACGTCCACTCCTAATTCATCTGTTCCAACCGAAGCCAAAGTTTCATATATAGCAACAGTTTCCTGCAAGGTGGCTATTACATCAATCAGCATTTCTTGTTCTTCTTCAGACAACTGAGCCTGATCTTTTTTTAGGTACTCATATATCAAATCCTCATTAAAAATCAGCTCACCATCCACGTTCTGAACCATTTGATCTTTTAAACACTGTACATTTGAAGTATTCATTTCCTTTAGTAATGAATCAAATTTACTACTCATAGCATTTGATTCAAACATACCATTGCTTGGAGTTACTATGGTATTCATAGCATCTATATACGATGATATTTTTCCAAGACTTACATCTATATTACCCATAATTGTACCATACGTAGTATTTACATTTGATACATTATTAAATATGGTCTCAATGGAGTCCTTCGTTGCATTATTTTTATCAATGACTTTCTTATGATATGAATTGACATCATTAATATAATTCCTTATATTAAGTCTACCAATCCAACTTTCGAAATCATACCAACGATCTCCAATCCAATCTGTCAGGTCACATAGCTTGTCATTTTCAACCTCTGATACTAGTCCAAGCACCCGCTGTTTTGAGGCATCTGAAAAATCTCTATACATCTTTCTTCACCTCCCATCATTTAATTGTTTTCGCAGCATTATTGTCACTAGACACATAACTACTCTTTATATTATTCAACAAGGAAATTGTATTCTGTAACAACAATTCCATTTTATCTTCTATGTTTTTGAAGTCAATACCTATCTTTTCAATATTAGCAACTGTGCTCCCGCCTCCAACCACTGTGGGTGCATTACTTTTATTTGTGCTAATTTTGCTCTTCAATTCTTTTAAATTATTTATTCCAGACTCTAGACTATCAACATCTATTTTAATCTCTGACAAAATTTCACCTCCCTGCAATCTAGAACAGATATTGATCCGCCTCATCTATGCTTTTTAAGAAATTAGTCACTTGGCTTTCAGCGGTCTTTGATGCATTATTTATCTGTCCTTTTAATTTCTTCGCATATGAAATATAACTTTTCAATGATGAATTTACATTTCCTTTTTTTATACCTGTCTTACTGATATTTTCCAGTATTGTAATATATTCTGATAAATATCCCTCAAGTTTCTCGCCTTGATCAGTATAATATTTTTTCATATTTTCACAATACTCATCATCTATCTGTAAACTGGTTCCAGCCATTATTTCACCTCCTACTATTTATCTGTTGCATATGGCAATTGACGTCTCCAATAATTAGCTCTCCCCTGCCTGTAACTCAGATTGGAATTGTTATCATTTATTTCTCGATCCAACGACCTTATCTGAGAGTTAATTCTTTCTTGAGCTGTCGATAAACCATTGTATGTATTTCTATACTCAGAACCAGATAAAAGTCCATTCATTGCAGATGCATATACCGAAAGCATTTTTACATTTAACTTCGCAGAAAATACTGATGATAATTTTCTTTTTCGGTTACTCTGCCTGCTTCCAAAAGCATTCTGTAAATTTTGAAATTTTGTTCTTAATCTTTCAAGTTCATTTATCTGCGATTGCAATTGAGAAATATTATTTCTATATTGCGCTACCAAATTTTCATTGTACCTAATATTACTCTGCACTTCTGCTTTTGTCATTCAAAAACCTTCTTCCTACCGATTTCAATAGTGGTGAACGGTAATTTAAATTACCGTTCACCTGCACCATCAATTAAATGAATCAACTTATGCTTTAAACTGATTTGCAATATTTCTGTCTGTATCTTCGACAATCTGAGCTGTATTCTTTAATGCAGTAGAAATTTCGTCGATCAGATCTTTTGCCTTAACAAAACCAGGTCTAAGCTCTGCAAATCTTTGTGCATACGCCTCGCTTGCGCTACCTTCCCATTCACTCTGAAGATTTTTAAGCAAACCGTCCATTTTGGTGATGATTGAGTTGAGATTATTCGCCTGTGTAGTATACTCACCTGCTCTCTGTCTCATTTTTTCTGGTGTCATTCTGATTTGACTAGCCATTTTTTTACCTCCTTGAAAGATTATTTTATGAAAATTGGACTATCCAATCATCAACATTTGTTAATTAGTGCTTGTCAGTTTTACTTTTACCACACTATTATCCTTGATGTAGTAAGCATCATTTAATTGCAGTCGTTTCTTATTAGCTTTCATGTCCTCGTATGCAACATCAAAGACTTTTAAATTATCCAAATCATCAAAATATAATAAATGACGTTCCTGTTTGATATTTCTGATTGGTTCTGGAGCATCATATGACACATTGACATTTTCATAATTGGTAAATATCACTCCCACCTTTAGGTTTTTATATCTTGATATCATATCGGTGTATTGATTCATAGCGTCCATATCCTCGTATATTACTTTCGCCACATCATTATTATTTATAACGAGCAGAAGTAAATCATCACTCTGGCTTTCATCCTCATCTATCATTTTCTGATATCTGGTCTGCAATATGAAACTCCATTCATTTAATAAATCAATAACTGGCTCTGTCGTAATCGTGTATGTAGAAACAATAGAAAGTTCCTTGCATCCTTTGAATCCACGTTTTACATCGTCAAAGATACATACCCTTACTGGATATTCATTTCTCCTATCACACATTTGTTTTAGTATATCCGTTACAAAGTCTATATGTATCTGTGTTTCCTTACCGCAAATACCAATTGCTCCAATATTTGAAAAATCAATCTCGAACGGTGATACTTCATTGTATGATAATCCAATCGGATATCTATACTCCTGCGGGAATACACCATATTCATTCTCTAACTGTTCCTTTTTAAGAATAGATGGTATATAAGGAATTTGTTTAGCAGATATTCCTGGATTCAATTTATTAGTCTCCTGCACAAAGGTTCTGATTGCCATTACTCTATCGATTTCTTTTTCACCTTCAAAAGCAAGGTATGTTTGACATTCTAATGTTCTTTTATCGAATTCTACAATCGCCCTTCCTGGTAAATCTTCTGGTTTTAAATCAACATGGTCAAACACATTTCCATATTCATTTGAATCATTACAAAATAGTGCAATTTTATTTCCTAAATTAGACAGATATCTATATCCAATTCCATTAGTCTGAGAATTTGCAATTATTACAGATATTCCAACAGCTATCCCCTCTCTTATTATTCCTAAAAATGTCTCATCATTTTCCAAGTATAATTCCATCAACGCAGTCATATTATCCACAAAAATATATATATGAGGCATATCGTTATAACCAGCTTCTATGTATGAAGAAAATGAACTTACACCTACAGACACCATTTTTTCTCTTCTTAATGTCAATTCATCTTGTAGCAGCTTAAACAAATTTTTTAATTTTTCGTCATCCGTTGGACAAACGACCCCGCCAACATGGCACAACTCCTCAAAATTTTTTAGTACTAGCGAGCCAAAATCTAATATATATATTTGAGCCTCATTTGCTTTTTTCTTTGAGGCTATCTGTCTTATTAAAAGTTGAAGAATATTTGTTTTTCCATACTGTGATGAGCCAACAATAAATGTATTTTTGTTGTCAATATCAATTGACATTTCTCCTTGGTACTGATTATCCGGATCATCATATATACCTAAAAAATACTGCCTTGAATCAACTTGCTCCTCATAAATAATTTTAGCTTCTAATGCTTTAATACATATATTCGGCAATGGATTAATTCCCATTTGTTCACAATATTTTGCGACATGATCTACTATTGCCTCTAACTGATTTTTTCCTCTCTCATCACCTTTCTTACGTTTCTGTTCAAATACCTTTTTCTTTTTGCCAGATAATTCTAATTCATAGATGCAATACTCCTTTACATCTGCATCATCACTTTGAGCTGGTGCTCCACTATATGCAGATTGAAATAATTCGAATATTTCATTATTTCCCACTTGAAAATATGCCCTACCTGGTTCTTTTATTTCAGCAGCAAGTGGTGACTTTAGTACCTCATTACTATCTTCTGGTCCCTGAACTTTCAAGCATAATTTAAATCTTGAGTTACTCCATATTTGTTCATCAACCTGACCCGCAGGTTTTTGAGTCGCAAGTATTAAATGAACACCTAAACTTCTTCCAATTCTGGCTGCTGATATCAATTCCTTCATGAAATCAGGCTGTTCCGCTTTAAGTTCAGCAAACTCGTCAACAATAATAATCAAATGTGGCAAAGGCTCTAAGACTTCACCAGCCTTATATTTTTGAATATATTTATCAATATGATTCACCTCTGCCTCTGCAAACAAATATTGTCTCTTTTGCAATTCTGCTTTTATAGATTTTAATGATCTATCTATTTCTTTTCCATCAATATTAGTAATAGCTCCTAAAAGATGTGGTAAATCCTTAAATTGATTTACCATACCGCCACCTTTAAAATCGATTATCAAAAAAGCAATCTCGTATGGATGAAAATATGTAGCAGCTGACAAAATATATGACTGTAATATTTCAGACTTACCGGAACCTGTTGTTCCTGCTACAAGTCCATGTGGTCCATGCGCTTTATCGTGCAAATCTAAATATACTATTCCTGTTTTTGAGACTCCTAGCGGAACCGACATAGACTTATATACCCTTGTACTATTCCAGCGTTTCTGCAAATCTAAATCATCAGCAGAAATAATCCCTAACAATTTATATAAATCAATATTTTTTGTAAGGCTTCCCTCAAGAGAAATCTCCTCCGCTTCCACAGGAGCAAGCAATGAATTCATACTTAAGATATCATTGTTGCTTATTTTCGCATAATTAAAGACATTGCATAGTGCTTCATTTGCTGTATTTATAAGTTTTGCTCCATCTTGATTTATCTGGCTTATTATAAAATCACATCCCTGCGGCACCTCAGATGAATTTTCAGAAAAAAATACAAATGTAACCCCTAACTCAGCCGCATTATCTATGAACTTAGAAATTGGATGACTTACAAATCCATATAAATCATAAAAAAATATTACAAATTCAACATATTCTGCCTCTTTATTATTTGCCCTTCTTGTAAGTTCATTATAAATAAACTCAAAAACAACATTTTTGCTTTCTTCATTACATACAATATTTCTGTTTCCAGGGATTGTATTCGATACATATGGAAGTAATCTAAAATTTTGAGCCATTTCTCTATTCTTATCTTCCATAATAAAAAACAATTTCACATCGGTATAAAAATGCCTTGCACATATGTCAAAGACAATGTCATTAAGTAAATAATTTCTAAACTTATCATCACCAACTATTCCAATTGCATTACTTGATTTAAAATCACAAACCACTGGAGATTCATTTATTGTTTTCAATTCGTCGCATAATTTTTGTGGCAGCAACTGTAATTCGTCATCAATCTCTAATTTTTCCACTTTTTTATACTTAATTTTTTTATGTGCTTCTATTGTCCCCTGTCCTAATGTTACCTGCAGAAAATCAGGATCTTTTCTTTCACGGTCAAATAAATCTGGTGAAAAATCATTCAAATGTTCTCTATTAACATCACAATTTTTATATATACTAGAGATATTCTCCAATTCACTCTTTCTGTCACTCTCTATCTCGCTTCGTTTATTAGAAATATAGTTTTTATATTCTATTTCTCTTTTTCGAAGTTCTTGCACATATTCTCTTTTTCCCTGTATTACCCCCACTACGGTTGTTACAATTGCCATTCCCGCTGAAATTCCACTAAAAATCAACATAGTGGTTCCTCCCATGTATGCCATTATTCCTGCAGCAACCAGCATTCCAAGAGACGGCAGTAGGCTCATAACTACATTATTTTTCGGTTTTTGAGGTTTTGATGGTGGATCCAGTATTTCGATTTCCTCTTCATCCAAAACCTTTTTAACCCTTGTGTTTCTTACAAACTTTGGATATTTGTTTCTATTAGGATAATCAACATAATTTAACCCAACGCACCTACATTCATTGATTGCCTCCGTCAAGATGGAGTCTTCTAGGATGCAAAAACTAAAATTAGCAATTGATATAAAGTCCCCATACTTCAAATGCTCATTATTTACAAGTCTATTACCATTACGTTTGATATCATACGTTAGTGAAATCACTTTCACCTCATACCCATCTGCGCATCGCAACAATAATATTTTGTCATTTTTTAGATATTCTCCATCCAATACAATTTGACAGTCATTCTCAGAACCAATGGATATATTATTAAGTCCAGCAACACTAATTTTTCTATTATATTCTACCTTTTTGTCGTCAAATATAATTTCAAACTCAACATTAAAAACGTCATTATTGCTTTCCTGATATTTTAAGCAAAAACTTATCCCATGTGATAAGTTTATATTTAATAATTTTCTACTTTCACCGGTGGATATGTATAAATTGTCTGAACACATTAAATTCCATTGTGAATTTATTTTTTGCAAATTCAATACAATATCATCAAAAAAACAATCTCTGTATAATCTATAATCGCAATCGATTGTTGTTCCAATCTTATATTTACTTACTGTTTCAGGTAATTCTATTTCTCTATAAATCTTCTTATTATAAATAATTATCTTATATTTATTGTTCATATATAAAGCCCCACCTATCAAGAATAACTTATTACACTCCCGTTTCTTATACCTGCATCTCTTAGTAACATATTTCCTCTTAACAACATTACAGGATTGTCAACTTTTAAATAACATTTCTTTATATCATTTATATCAATGTCAAGTTCATAGGCTTCATTTAAACCAATAACAAGTTCTCTCGCTGTGATATACAATGGTACTTCCAAATCAACATTAATATTTTTTTCAACATTCTTAAAAATAACTACTACACTATCCGTCATAGATATTCTTCCTTTTTCTTAATCAAATTATTAGAAATGCTACCTTTTTTAATTCATTCACATCAACTAAATCAATATTCTTCTCATTGCCACTTTTTTTTATCTGTGGTACATACTCATTAACTGCAAATTTAAGCCTTATATCAGGTGATATAATTGCATTATATTGTTCACTATTAAAGCTATTGCAGACAAATAAATATTTATCTGTATTTAAATTATCAATATTTGATACAAATTGATTAGTTGCATAAACTACGTTATTTTCTTGCTTTAGCACTACAATTACTTTATCAGATAAATCAAGCAAGTTGATTTTTTGCTCATCAAAGGAACTCTCAGCATCTATTATGACATAATCAAAGTCATCACTTTTTTTCCCTGACATAGCTATTTTTTCATAAACAGAGTAACTCAATCCTAATGACAACAAAGCTGCTTTAAACGGAGGCAAATAACTAAATCCTTCTTTCCTAATAACATGCTTTATCTCTTCATATATTGATTCTGATGGATTTAACAACTTAGTGTATATGTCTGGTGAAGAAATTGGAGCATCGTTTTTCAACATACACTGTGCACTTTGAAGTCTTGCAGCTTCAATATACAACACTCTCTTATAATTCTGTGCCAGACAAGCTGCTACCCCCATTGCCACCGTAGTTTTTCCAACACCACCAGCTGCCGATGTAACCAATATAATCTGTGTCTCTTTTGTCTCTACTGCAGCAACATTTAATACTCCAGCACTTTTTCCGATAATCTCATTAAAGATTTCTTTAATGCTTGTATACTTAAAAAGCTGATTTACATTTAATTCTCCTGTACCACCTTCGTCATACTGCTCCATCATTACAAATATATTCTGGATATTATGACGTTGAAGAGCCGAATCATATAACTCGTCAGAAACTATTAGAATCTCTGCATTCTGTGGTTTTGAAAAATACTCATCAAAATATACTCTATCTGTAATGACTTCTAAATCTATTTTATTGAAGAAATCTGTTACAAATTTAAACTGAAGTGGGACGATATAATTTGCATCTTCATCCGCAATAATCAATCTAGGTCTTGCCATTTTATCACCTCTTTATACTATCTGGAAATCACTATCTGCTAAACGGATTACGTCTCCACGGTTCATCTGTATTTTTTGTCCTGGATTCAATCTAATGCCGTTTACAAAAGTACCATTAGCACTTCCTTCATCGTTAATATAATAAATGCCATTCATATTGGTTACACGACAATGCTTTCTACTAATCATTTTGTTAAATGGAATCACCAAATCTACTAATTCCTGTTTCTTACCAATAACAGCGTCATCTTTATCTATTACTAATTCGAAATAATTTGGAGCATTCATTGCAACCATTTTTATAGCAGAAAAGTTGCTTGATGTAGGCATCTGTTGGACTGTACTTTCTTTTTTTTCAATGGGAGCTGTTCCTGCACCTCTTGATTTGTTATAAACATCTTCTAGAGAAAGAGAGCCGTTGCATAAATCCATTACCAATTGATCTAATCTAGTATTTGAAGTTGTAATCACTTTATTCACAAGCTTTACAATGCTTGTTCTAAGTTCACTCTCAAATTCTACATAGCTATCAAACGCCCTTACACTAAGCGGAAGATATATCAGCTTGACCTTTAATGTATTTTGCTCAACGAATATCTTGTCCCAAGACAAATCTATACACTGACATGCCAAAAAACCATTATTTCTTACTTCAATCACACTTGAAAATAAATTAACCACAACATTTACAAGTGTGTCTGCATTAATTCCAACAAACATAGAAGCCATTGGTCTGTATTCGTCAGTTACATAATATAAATCAATCAATCCATTTCTAGTCATTTTCATGCACTTAACAAAAATACCATTATTTTGACTCTGTAATACTTTATAATCAGTATTAACAAAGATTGTATTGTCTTTTAAAATATATTCAAAATTGTTACCGCATGTAATCTCTGAAATTACACCCTTATCTTTTAAAGTGTACATATGTTTTCCTCTTCCTTCTCAATCTACTATTTATCACATGTAAATTCTTATATATTTCTTTTTCATATAAAAACTTACATCTGACAAATAGTTTTCCCCAGCTTTTCATAATCAAATATATGAAAAGCTGAGAAAACTATTTTTAACATCTTATTATTCTGTTTCTTTCTTACGCTTCTTGCCTGCTATTATTCCAGCTGTGACTCCGGCAATAACCACAACAACTCCTGTTATTGAGCCCCAGAATATGCCCTTATTAGCGTACCAGCGGACAAAGAAATTAGTAGATACAATTACTGATGGATTAAATGAATATGCAGCATTAAAATCATTTGCATCAGTATCTGTAACATTACCGGCCATATCTGTTACCACTATTCTGACCTTCTGTGATGCACTATTTTCTTTTAATGTAAAGCTTCCAACATAGTTATTCATATCGCTTCCAAAATCAGTAACCTTCTGAACTTCTTTCCCGTCCACTTCTACTGTAACTGATTTCAGTCCAATTGTGTCATATACTGTGTATTCAGGTATAACTTCAGTAGAATTTATGACACTCTTTTCCAAACCTTTAATACTACTTATTTCTGGTGAAGTACTATCAACCCTGAATAATATTGAATTAGATGTATAATTCGTATTATCTGGTGTATTTTCAGGTGTGTTGCCTGTTGCATCCTTTGATGCTACTGTCACCTTGTAAATACCATCTTCAGTAAAGTTATCTTTCTCTATTGTGTACTGATACTGATACCATCCACTATTACCAACAGCAGTTTGTTCAGATATCTCAGGTGTAACAGTATACTTTGAAGTATTGATAGGCTTACCATCTCTTGATATCTTAATATCTAATGACTGTGAAACTAATCTGTCAGCATTGTATTCTGTAATTACCAGATTATCATTAACATTCTGAACATATGCACCACCATCTTTTATAAGTGATACAAGATAATCATTATATTCATATACTGAACCAAATCTGTTAATTGTAAATGTTTCTGATTTATCGCTTACATGTCCAGCTTTATCACTAACTCTTACTGTAATAGTGTATATACCATCATTATCCTTTATTTTTTCAAATGAATTAAAGCTTCCTGCTCCGGTATTATCATTTATAGACATTCTGTTACCTATAAACTTATCTGTAACATCCACATTTTTATCTGCATAACTTGTTCTTGTAAGTATTATTTCATAATTCTGGTAATTCTTATCTTCAAATGCAACTCCAAGAACTACATCATCCTTAAATGCCCTTCCTGATGCGTCTTCCCCATTAATTGTAATTGTAGCCTCATTAATCTGTGTATCAATGGTCATCTGGTCAGATGCATATGTCTGCATCTGGTTATTAGATTTATCCATATAACTTACAGTAACAAAATAATCTCCGTCTTCACTTAGTGTGAACACACCTGTATGCATATCTGCTGAATTATCAGTCCAATCAACATTTACAGGATAATCAGTTCCGTCTTTAGTTACGGTGATAACAGCATCCTCTGAATAGAAATTAGCCTCGTTTACAACTATTGTTGATATAATGTTTCCATCATAATATGCAATACCATCTACTGTCTGTGCTGGCGCATTATATTCAATAGTAGATATTGGAGTTATATTATCGACAACCAGTCTCTTTGTATCTTCCAGATAATCTGACTCATTGCCAGCTCTGTCAATGGCATCAAAATTAACTGTTCCGTTAAACTGATTACTATCTGTTAATGCTTCCCTAGGTATCTCAAAAGTTGCTGTTGCTGCCGCTCCACTATCTGAATATGTTATTTCCGCTTCTTCAATAGCCTGGTTAATCAATTCCGCATTAACATCACTCACACCTGATGCCTTAACATAGCTGTATTGGAAGTTGTGAACTGATGATATATTATCAGTTGCACTAATAGTTACAGTAACCTTTGAATTATAAAATCCAAATGATATATTAGAAAGAAATGTATCTAATAAACTATTGCTATATGAAATCTGAAGGTCCGTAGGTGTTGTTTTATCCACTGTAAAATAATCATTATCATAATCTGATGCTTCATTAGTAGCTAAATCAGTATAAGCAATATCAAATGTGTAATTTGCATCACCCGGATAAGTAATGGTCATTGTATGTATATCTCCATTATTTGTCCATGCAGATTTAACATTAAGATCATCTACATCAAGAGCATTACCAGCCACATCAGTTGCTGTTACATCAAGCACAACCTCGTCTGCCTTGAAATTATGCTCGTTTACAATAATTGTTGCTGTCTGTGTCTCATTGTAGTAATTCCTTTGATTACCACTATTATCCTCTAATGTATTTACTATATTCTTATTAGAATAATCTACGGTAACAACAGGTGTTATCGTATCAACCACCAAAATACCAGATGAATACACATATGGCTTACCTTCGTCATCTTTCATCTGATTTTCTGATTTATCTTTGCAGTCTACTGTAAAGATATAATCTCCATCTGCTAAATGATCTTGCGTTGCATTGATGGTATATGTTCCGATATGAACATCTGCTGAACTATCTACCCATTCAGGTGTAATCAGCTGAGCCTCTCCTCCATTCTTAGATAATTTAACCTTTACATCTTCAGGAAAGAAGTTAGCTTCATTAACTGTAAATGTAGCTGTAACATCTTTGTTGTAGTATGCCTTATCACCATATGTTCTGTTCGCAGATGTATATTCAACTGTCATCTTTGGAGAAATAGTATCAACTATAATCATATGGTTTGTATCTGTGTACTTATTACTTTCATTATTACAATTATCTGTAGCGGAAAATGAAATATTACCTCTTAACTGCTGTGCAGTATTCAATGGCAGAATTACAGTTCCTGTGTACTTACTTGCATCTTCTTTATCTTGAACTGCTTTTATATAGCCATCTTCATACTGAGCAAGGTTTACTTCACTTGCACCTTCCTGTCTTTTATATCCCCATTTAAAGTTATCAATTCCTGATATATCATCATATGCTGTAAAAGTAACATTTACTGATGGGTTATAAAACCCAAATGTAATATTTGAAAGGAATGTGTCTATTAAAGATTTTGAATATTCAACTCTCATTTTGCTTGTATCTGGTGCTGAATTATCTACTGTAAATTCTCTTATAACCTCAGCAGCAGGATTTAATGCCAAATCTTTATAATTGATAGTCATTTGATATATTGCATCTGATAAATAGCATTCGTTATTCTTGTCAGATGTAATAACTGCTGTATATTCCTGTTTATCTTCATCATATGACCAGTCACAGGTTCTTAAATACTGTTGAAAATCTTTTACAGAAACATTTTCCTGCTTATTATTTTTAGCGACGGTTTTAACTTCTATATCTTCTTTTCTGAAGTTCTTTTCTTTAATAGTAATAACTGCAGTCTGTGGTTTATCAGTCGCATCGTATGAATTATATGTAAATGTAATTACAGGAGCTGTCTTATCAATAACAAAAGTATCTGATGTGTAATTTAAAATTTCACCTGTGTCATCAACAATCGCATTTCCTGAACGGTCACTGTATTCAAGACTTACTCTGTATTCTCCCTCATCAGATAATGTAAACGATGTTGTATACTTATCTGACGCTTCTACTTTATTCCATGTAAGTCCCTGTAACTCTTTCCCTTCATTATCCTTAATTACATATACATGTACATCTTCACCAAAGAAGTTAACTTCTTCAATTTCAATAGTAAAATCTACATCACCTGAATAGTAACGCACATTGTCTACTATATTTTCTTTATAAGTTTTATTATCTTTTAATCCATATTTAATAACTGTACTCTTAGGTGCAACCTTATCTACTACAAATACTCTGTCAGCTTCTTTTGTTTCTGAAACTTTTCCTGCCTTATCTGTTGCTGTAACACTCAATTTACCATTGAGGTATTTCACCTCTTCTTTAGGAATGCTGATGATTGCTGTATACTTTCCATCAGAAGATAATTTCGCTTTAGCACTTCCACTAAGCTTCTCAGCATTAACTTCATTAACTCCATCTTTACGAGTATATGTCCAGTCAAATCTATCGACACCCGATGTTGAATCTTCTGCTGTCAGGATAACATCTATGGTATCCTTATAATAATTAACATTGTCGTTAAATAATTTTAATACATCTGGCAATACATCCGGCAGCTTAACACCGATTTTTCTTGCATCTGGTGCAATAGTATCAATCTTTTCAATGTTTGTATTTACAACAGCTGTAATACCATTTGTTGTACTATTCTTTAAATATACTGTACGTATCTTTTCTCCCTGATCATCTGCATCACCAAAAATTACTGATTCAGAAAATGTTCCATTAATTGTCTTAGAAATAGTATATCCATCTGCCGGCACAACTTTAATCATTGTCTTGTAATAGCCATTGTCACCATTAGGCCCTGTTAATACAGTCTCTTCTGTACTTACCTGTCCAGGATATTCTACAAGTTTAATGGCATTTGCAGGTGTGCTTTCATATGAAATCTTAATATCATATGATGTGGATGCTGCCTCATATACTACTTTTCTTCTTTTAATACCCTCTGCTTTATTAGCTGTAACAGTAATTGTAAGATTATTAGAAGCTTCAAGAGCCTCTGATAATTTTGTTATATCTGAAACTGTTACTTTTCCTGTTCTTGTATCAATACTTAAACCAGCAGTACTGACAGCCTTATTGTTTCCTTTTATAACAGCGCTATATGTAACTGTACCATTATCATCTCTTTTCGCTTTTGCAGCCTGCTTATTTGACACAATATTATTGGAACCAATAGTATAATCCAAAGAACTCACATCAAATGATATAAGGTTATTTCCATTGTTAACTATGGTTAAATCAAAGCCGCAGGTTGCATCATTGTAATTATCATCACCAGCTACGGTTGCTGTAACCTTAGCAATGCATCCACCCTTCTTTATTGTAAGTTTTCCTGTGGCTTTATCAATGGTTACATAATCATCTATTGATGTTGTATCATCCTCAGCTGCATTGTATACTGAATAAGTTACTTTCCTTACATCTGATGATGTACTGCTTACCGCAGTAAACTGTTCTGTAATTTCTGTTCCAGTATATGTAACACTATCTTTTACTGGTTTAACAGTGAAATCAATTGTCTGTGAAGCTTTAACAATAGTTGTCTCTGTTGGATTTAATATAATAGATGTTACATTATAATTGTCATCTTTGGTATTGCTATTTACTGCTTTATTTCTTGTAACACGTATCTGAACAGTATATTTACCAGCCTCTTTCCCTTTAGGAGCATCTTGGGTCCAGCCTGTTGTATCATCAGTAAATGTTTCATCACCATGAACCATTCTGTACTCTACAACATCTGTATTTTTAACACCTTTAACTTCATTTACCAGTTCCTGTTCACTACCATTATATGTAAGCCCTGTTTTTAACGAAGCACTAAGTCCCTCAATATCAATTGCAGTTATGTTTATGGTTCCATTCTTAATTAAAGTTTCATAGTTTGCTCTCTCAACCTTTACTTCATAATTATTTACACTTACATTCTCTATTAAGGGAATATTATCCTGTTCTTTTCCGTATTTATATGTATAATCAGTTCCATTTAATGTTACAGTAACACTATCTCCCGTTGTTAAGCCTTCGAATGAAACTAATTTATGACTTTGTTTATCATAAGCCACAGATAATGCACCATTGCCATATGGTGTGATAGTCACACCTGTAATCTGAAGCTTATTAATTCTAGCAGTTAATTTACCACTTTCGTAAGTTGAATATCCTGTTCTTTCAACTCTTACATAAACCGGATATTCTCCAGCATTAGTTTCTTCAGGAACATCTGTACTCCAACTAATGTTATCTGTACTATAAGTTATTACATCTCCATCTTTAGTTCCTGTAACTGTTACCAGCTTCTGTGATTTGCCAGATGAATAATCACCTTCGAATGCGATACAGCTAATTTCTTTAATTTCACTTGATTTGAGTGTAACTTCGTAATTATCAGTTTCACTTGCGATAATCTGATCTTTTACAGTTGTACTATCAGAAAGATAATTATCTTTTGATATAGTTGCACTTAATTTTAGTCCAGTTTCATATTCACCAGATGCTAAGACCTGTACAACTCCATCTGCATTAGTATATGCCGTTGCCTCTTTTTTTATTGAATTTGTGGCAGGGTTTGTAACATTATATTCTACCTGTGCTCCCTCTACTGGATTGTTCTCTTCATCTACTACGGTTATTGTTACTGCATCTGTAACAGTATTTGTAGCAGCATTTACTTCAATAGTTGATATCGGAATGAGATTCAATATCATAAGAAATGCCATGAATGAAGCAATTATTCTTCTTTTCTTCATTCTTTCGTTGATTTTCATTGCTTTTTCCTCTCTTTCGTTTTTTTTATTCTTTTATATAAAGTATTTTCAAACAGGAAATGTGCATATAATGCAAAAACACCTATTGCTATATCTACATATGCTATATATCTGCTTTCTTTTCCCATCATAAATAAAATAACAATAACAACGATTGCACCTATCAATGCAGCATCAGCTATTGATTGAGGAATATTAGCAAATACCGGTATACTTTTTCTCTGTCTTTTATGATTATTATCCAGATGCCTGTTAATCTGTTTTATAACAATCACTCCTGCAATACTAATTATTAATGTCAGCCAATAAACAGCTCCTACCATTGCCAATGTAATATGTCTTTGGTTAATACTATTCTCCGATAACGGCATTAACAAATATGTACATGCATGTAATCCACACATCAAAATTGCAATAATATAAACTATCCTAAATTTTTTCATTTTATGAAATCACCTCATTTGTGTGAATAATGATTATGTTTTCGATATAATCAAATGCATTATTTATATCTGGCTGTTCTGCCTGATAATCACTAAGGAGCGTTGTTGCATTATCATCGACAAGAAGTGTTGTCGCATTGTCATCAACAAGAAGTGCTGTTGCATTATTATAAACAAGGATTTCCGTTGCATTCGTATCTTTTAATTCTGACGTTATATTTGAATTGTTTAAAACTGCTGTTTGTTCATCATCTTTAATATTCGATTTCTGTGTTTCCTGTATTTTATCTGTTAGTTTTCCTCTTTGAAGATTTACATTACTTGGAACATGTGCTTTCTTTCCTGTCTTCTCGTTATTCTGTCTCATACGCTCTATTGATTTTCGGGCATTTTTCCCTGATAAATCTCCCCAGACAGATGGTATCTTAAACACAAAAAATAACACAACTGCCAGCACCAGCAAGATTCCAGCCAACACAAAAGAAACCAGTGAAATTATGTTTAATATATCTGACATTCCTCTTACCTCTCTTCCGCATTAATATAAGTTCTGATAACAGCCTGTCTATATGTATCATAATTATCAATTATTTCTTTTTTCAGATTTAATGACTGCTCTTTTTGTACTGTTAATCCATTTGCTTCTTTATATACTGTATCCAGAATATTAAGCACTTCATTCTGGCTGATATTAACCTGTGCAATATTGCTTCTCTGGTCATACAAAAGCATGAAGACTGCATTATAGAAAGAAAGCTGGTCATACGCTCCTGCTGTTTTAACACTGCTTAATGTCTGATTAATTGTTGTAAATAAGTTCTCGTAATTTTCTTTAGATGCCTCTTCAACCTTAGCCGAACTTAAAATGTATTTTTTGTAGAAATCACATATCTGGTAATAACAGTCTGATAACGCTTTATTGCTAAATTCTGCTGAATTATTTTTATTATCATAATTCAAAGTAAAAAATGGATATGCTTTTTGTATTCTTGTTGAAAAGCTATATGAACCATTATTTTCTGTATAATAATTAAAATACATCATTCCAACTTTATAATTTAATTCTGCTTCTTTTACATCTGATGTATCAAAGCCATCTTTATGCTCGTTATATATCGCAAGAAACTGATCATTCTCAGCTTTGCTAAAAGTTCCTTCATCTTCATACGCTTCAATAAGTTTTAGATAAGCCTCCAGTCTGTCAGGATATATTTCTATGGCCTGCTTATAACTGTCTATTTTATCTGAAAGTGATGTAGATGTTGATATTGAAACTAATGCATCATAATTATTATTCTTGATATTTACAGAAATTCTGTTACAAATAATTCCCGAAACCAGAAAAACTATCGCTAGTGCCACAGTAATAATAAATGACCGCATTTTTCTTTTTTGTTTCTTTTTATAGTCCTTTGTTATCAGTTCTGGATGCTCAAGATCGTATAACAAATCCGAACAGCTCTGATATCTATTCTCTGCCGCCGGTTCCACACATTTATTTATAATTAATTCAATACCTTCTGATAACTGTGGATTCCACATTCTTACAGGTGCATAGGCTTCTCCACTTCTTGGATCTATTCCTGTAAGCAAATGATGCATAGTCATTCCAAGTGCAAAAATGTCTGACCTTGCATCCGTCTGTCCGCTATACTGTTCAGGTGGCGCATATCCTTTGGTTCCAAGGACTGTTGTATCAGAAAGTTTTTGTTCTTTATATTCTCTTGCTATGCCAAAGTCTATTATCTTAATATTGCCTTCCGGCTTAAGCATTACATTTGCAGGCTTCATATCTCTATATATAATAGGTGGTTTCTGCGAATGCAGGTATTCAAGTGCTTCACATAACTGTTCTGCCCATGCAATAACCTGTTCTTCCGGCTGTGCTCCATATTCATTAAGCACCTTATCCAGAGATTCTCCTTCTATGTAATCCATTACGACATATATCGTTATTCCGTTGTCAATAATATCTACAATTCGTGGTAAAGCAGGGTGATCAAGTTTTTTCATCATGTTTGCTTCTGCAAGCAGACTGTTAACAACCACTTCATCATTTTTGCCATTACCTTTTTTTCTTATTTCTTTGACAGCCCACTGTTTATTCAGATGTGTATCCATTGCTAGATACACTATCGACATTCCACCGCGTCCTATCTCTCTTAATATTTCATATTTACCATCAATAACTGTTCCGATTTCTGTCATTGCCAATCCTCCTGATACACCTTGATAAGAACTACTGAAATATTGTCCTTTTCCTGACGTTTTTTGTTTTCATCAATCAATGTTCTTGCATTGGCATGCATACTTTCTTTATTTTTAAGCTTGCTGGGTTTAAAATGTGTATATATCTCTTCTGATGTTATTTCATGTCTAAAACCATCTGAACATAACATATACACACCTTCTGCTATTCTGCCCTTTATAATCTGAGGTTCGACTTTATCTGATGCCCCTATACACTGTAAAAGAAGATTTCTTCTCTTATCCGTTTTAGCCTGTTCTACGGTCATTGTTCCTTTTGCTATTTCTCTTGCAATAAATGTCTGATCTGTTGTTAACTGCTGCAAAGCCTGTCCGATATAATAAGCTCTGGTATCACCAACATGGCATATAAGATACTGGTCATCACAAAAAAGCATTCCAGTAAATGTTGTTCCTAAACTTACATCTGTCCTTTGACCATATTGTATAATTTTGTTATTAAGATTTTTAAGCAGTAAGCTCCATTTTCCGCCTATAACATCCATATTCAAATTATCTATTTCTTTGGGCAGTTCATTATCAAACCATTGTGCCAATGCCCTTATAACAGTTGCACTGGCCAGTTCTCCTTTTGATAATCCACCCATTCCATCACAAATAATCGCCATAACTATTTCTTTTTCTTTATATCTCGCTTGTTTCACAAGAATACTGTCCTGATTTGTATCCTTTACAATCCCAACATCAGTATCAGCTACAACCATATAGTGCATATCATCTCTCCTCTTTAGCATTAAATATGAAATACAAATTCCTCATTACCTAATCTGACATTATCTCCATCATGTAACTCTTTTTCCTCGTTAGGAACTAACTTAACTCCATTAATAAATGTTTTATTAGTGGAATTTAAATCCATAATATAATACTCATTTCCACGCGTTATAATATCCGCATGACTTCTACTGACTGCACTATTGTTATTTACAAAATAATCACAATAACTTCTTTCTTTTCCCAGTCTGAATACTGGTTTGTTAATGTCTATATTTTCATTTGTGCTGACTCTGAATACAGATGGATAATGAATTTCGTTCTCCACAAGCAAGGTAGTTGCATTATCATCTACCAATACCATAGTTGCATTGTCATCATATAATAAGCCTGTAGCTTCAGAATCATTGGCATTGACATTTTTATTATCATAATGTTCATAATAATCCTTTGGTTTATCTGTCATAAATCCACTCTGTCCCGGATTGTGTTTCTTTATAACATCAACCACTCTTCTATCTTCATTAGAAATATATGCTTCAATCTGTGCAGGATAAAAATACTGCAATCCTCTCATAAAACATGTAAATCTTTCGATGTAACCATCATTTTGTTCTGCAACTGGGTGTGCTTTTCCAATAATCTCATAAACAACATTAAACATATTTATCTGTTGATTCTGATACTCAACTATTGGCAGATATATGAACTGCAATTCCTTAGTTTGTTCATTTATAAATATATTATTCAAGTCAAAATTTATCCTGTTTATAGGCAACTGTGCCATCGACATTTTTCCAAGCATATCAATTATCTGTTCCATAACATAAAGAAAATCATACTTATTAACAGGTGCTTTTAAACGCTTAGTTAAACTTATCCCCGATGGTCCTGTATATTCTAATTTATTGTTTCCAATCTTCCGTGCCTGCAATAGCCCCCTAATATACTTTCTTGTAAAAAAGTCAAACTCGCCTTCATTTAAAGTTTCTCCTGAACCTAGATTAACCCTTACAGCTAATGTAAAATCTTTGATTTTTGATTTGAATTTAGCCATAATCATTTTCCTCGCTTACAAACATAATGAATTTCATTAAATAATTTATATTTAATTAATTTTTAATTATTTTATCATACTCTTTTTAGTATTGCAATGTCATAGTTTGCAATTGCAAATTATAACATTGTTTATGCAATATTCCTTAAATTGTAAAATTTTTTATACAACCAAATATTAATCCATTTGCAAAAGGTATGGTGATTATATGGACAATAAATATATTAATAAATTTAGAATTATTGGACTAAATATTGCTTACTACCGGAAATTAAGGGGACTAACACAACTACAACTTGCTGAGCTTGTTAATGTAAGTCGCACACATATAAGCAACATAGAAGCTCCTAATATGCCAACATCTATATCATTAGAAAAGCTATTTGACATTGCAGATGTCTTAAACATTCCACCTTCATATCTGCTAGATGACAGAAGCAAAATTTTATAGCATCAATCTAACACTAAAAAATGGAGCTGTCGCACTAATAATCAGCACGGCAACCCCATTTTTAATAATCATTATCAAATTAATTTATATTAATTATATATCACTAATTTCCATTAATCTCTCTCCCATTATTATCTAATAAAGTCCTTTAGTCCAAATAATAATATGTTCCATTAATCTGTTCTCAGACCATTTTACATTTTAAATAACCTGATATGTAGGTTTATCTTCCAAAATCAGAGTCACTGACTTAGATGCTGTGATCTACTGTTTATATATTATCTGTAATTTTCTCCACAAACTGATAAAATCCTTTACCAGAGCCTCATCCCGTTTGTCACTGCATTTCTTCATAAGCTGTTCTGTATCCGAAAGCATATACAGCGTATGTTATTCTCCAAATTTTACATTCAACTTCTTAATATATCTTACCAACTTTTCTTTTGGTTCTATTCCAACTGCATGCAACATTTTTTCGGCACCTAATTTTTCTCTAATAGATGCCTGCTCTCTCTGGTAAATAACCTCGGTCTGTTTTGTTATCTTATCCTCACGCACAATTTTAATATTTCCCTTTGTTTTGTAATACTTCTTAATGAGCTTTTCTAATGACTTAAGTGTAATTCTGCCCTTCTTTACTGCATATACACCAAAATCCCCTGTATACTGATTCGGTCTGCCAACATATTGAAGCCCCATTAAATGTGGTATCTTCAGTTCCGTATTTATCAGATGCAATATTCGTTTTGCAGTATGAATATAATAATCATTTTTGCACAGTACATCTTTGATATCATTAAATATTTTAAACAAGCGGGTATCTTTCATAAATCCATCCTTATCGCTGGAAATAGGAGCATAATCATCCTGTTTTCATTTTTTACTTCTGTATTTTTCTTTTCGGTTATCATACCCCAATTAAAAATTTTACTATTTTTATTATTCCTGTTGACAGTTATATTGTTATAGTGTACTATTGTGCTAGTACACAGGTACGCGTCATGTGTACATTACCTATTACAGGAGGAGGGATTATGGACTATAAGGCTAATATACCAATTTATCTTCAGGTAATCGATGATATTAAAAAAAGAATTCTTACCGGTGAGATTAAGCTTGGCGACAAGCTTCCATCAACCAGGGAACTTGCCGTACAGTACACGGTCAATCCTAACACTGCTGCAAGAATATACAATGAACTTGAACAGTGTGGTCTATGCTATACCAAAAGAGGTCTTGGCACATTTGTATCAGAGGATGTACATCTGATTGATACATTAAAGGCAGAACTTTCCAGTGAAATGATTGAGACTTTCATTTCCGGAATGACAAGCCTTGGTTTTTCTAAAGATGAGATTATTAATCTCATTAAGAATTATCACGAATAAAATATGGAGGGATTTAATTATGCTGCAATGTAAAAATGTTACTAAAAAGTATATGAAGATGACTGCCGTTAATGGTGTTTCCATCGACTTCATGCCTGGCAGAATATACGCTCTGCTCGGCTCTAACGGAAGCGGTAAAACAACTTTAATGAAGATGATAGCAGGTCTGGTAAAACCCACTTCCGGGGACATCACTCTTTCAGGTGTTCCAATAGGAGTAGAAACTAAGAAACACATAGCTTATATGCCTACTGAAAGTTATTTTTATAACTATATGAGCTGTGCTGATATTGGAAAGTATTATGCTGATTTCTTTGAGGATTTCTCACTTGACCAGTACTACAACTATCTTAATGAGATGAAGCTTACGCCTGACATGAAAGCCAGCAAGATGTCATCAGGAATGGTGGCTAAGCTTAAGCTTGCTGTTAATCTTTCAAGAAATGCATCTGTTATTATGCTTGATGAACCACTTAACGGTGTTGATATTGTTGCAAGAGAGCAGGTTATCAATGCGGTAATCAGCAAGGCTTCACCTGATAAGATTATCATCATGTCGAGCCACCTTGTTGATGAGCTTGAAGCTGTTATTGACTACGCAGTATTTATCAAAGACGGTGTGATTGTTTCACAGGGAGATGCTGAAAATTTACGAACAGCTTCGGGCATGTCAATCGTTGACCAGTACAAACGCATTTATGCATATTAAAAGGGGGAATCTTCAATGTTAAAATTAACAAAATACGAATTGAGAAAGAATCTTCTCAGTATAGGAATCGTGGCAGGTATTATCTGTGTACTTCAGGCTCTGTTTATGTTTTTCTGCCTGACTGAAAATATTAACTATACAAGCCTTTTCGGAGGACTTTTAATAATAGCTGCCTCTGTAAGTTATTTTATTGTATTTATATTTGGAGTTGTAACATATTATAGAGAACTTTCAAGCAAAAGCAGTTACCTGATATTCATGACACCTAATTCATCTCTTAGCATAATTACATCAAAGCTGCTCTATACACTGATTATTGGAATAGGAATTTCAGCAATATTCATCGGCTTTGGAGTTCTTGATATATTCATGATGGCTGGTGTCTTTGGTGATCTGGCTGACGCACTCAAGAATTTCTCAGAAATGTTAAAGATTATGGGTATTGATGTTGTCAATATAATTATTAATATTGTAGCTGGAATAATATCATTCCTTATAGCTTTCTTCTTCCTTATATCACTTGCATACTTTGCCATAACACTATCTTCAACTGCCTTGCAGAACAATAAGATTAAAGGATTTATCTCAGTTATATTATTCTGTGTCCTTGCATATGCAACAATTAAGATTTCTTCTTTGTTGCCTGAACTTTATAAGAATCCAGACAGCTTATCCCAGGCATTAATGTCAAGCCTTCCAGCTACCATATTCCAGTTATTAATGGTGGTTGCATGCACATTCGGAAGTGCTGTGCTTCTTGATAAGAAGGTAAGTCTGTAATCATATTCTTATTGAATGAAATGTTGACTGTTTACATTTTTTGGGATGATACATTTCACTGTCTCTGGATAAGTGACAAAACCTACCAAAAGCTTCATGGTATTTAATTGTGTAGGTTTAATTCTTACAAATACATATGAATTTTACTTAAAAGACCTACCAACTTGATGTTCTCATCGAATATAGTAGGTCTTTTTATAATTATTCTATTGTTCAAAGACAGATTTCATCTCCAAAACACCTACTAAATTTCAGATATCATTCTATCTAGTAGGTTTCCAGACCTTACATGCCATACATCTCACAGCCAATTGACCTACTAATCTCCTAATTCATCTCTATCCAGTAGGTTTTCAACCTGCAATTCAAGTCTCTTACTCTTCCACATAATCAAAAGCAACAGCTTTCATGCGCTCCTTGAACAGCTTGTTAAACACTGCAATTACACGACCAACGCCAATCATCGAAAGAATTGTTCCAAGTCCAAGACCAAGAAGTATATGTCCAGTAAAGAGTCCTATTAAAAATGTTGTGCAGACATTGAATATATCAAAACAATTCTTGCAGAAGCCCACACCCTTGCCGGTTCTGCCTTTAAGCCTTGTAGTATCACTTATTGCCTGTACAATTCCATCTCCCGGATTAGGTATAATTCTCATATTCAGTGACATTGCTGCTCCTATTCCTGTCAATAATACAGCAAGCAGCAATACTACAATCTGTAATACAATGTTGTTATGTACAGATGGAATAAGTGCTGAGAACACATTCAAGAAGCGGGTAAATACTATACTTACCGGTATCTGTAAGGCATCTCTTATAATATACATTCCAAGATACTTAGCTTCTTTTCTGTCTGTAAGATACCACACAGTATGCATTATCATCTCAATCAAAACAAAGATAAAATATACAATCATCGTCATATTGGCGAAGTTAAATCCTATGATATGAGATATCGAATATGGCACTGAAATTATTGGTGAAACACCAAGATTAGCTTTCGTATTAAGCATAATTCCAAGTGCAAGTATCAGTAATCCCAGAAGATAAAACACCCATCTGATAATAAGTTTATTTCTGCTCTTCATTCTTAATTGCCTCCCAGAGGTTTTTCTCAACTTTGCCTGCCATAACAGATAGTGTCTGCACCTCTTCTTCACTGAATCCATTATATATAACATTATCGATTCTGTTAAATATCCTGATAACTTCATCAGCCTTCTGGCTGCCATAATCAGTAAGTAACACATTCCACGACCTTCTGCTTACCGGATTATTTTCTCTCTTTAACAGACCATCCTTTTCCATTCTGTCTAATGTTCTTGACATCGTAGTTACATCCATAAGGCAAGCATCCGCCAGCTCTTTCTGATTCATAATCCCATGTTCTCTTAATTCCTTAAGAATTCTTGGCTGCCCCTGGCCAACTGTAAGCCCAAGTTCAATAAAAAATGGCCTTATCAGCCGTCTTCGAAGCATTTCAATATCAAAGAACACATTTTTAATTTCATTATCCATAATTACATTTCCCCTCTTAAGCACTGATTTCATGCGGTATACGACACTGTCTAATCAAGCTCAAATTGTCCTGTATACAACTGGTAATATCTTCCCTTCTGCTCTAACAGTTCATCGTGGCTACCTCGTTCAATGACTTCACCCTTTTCAAGAACCATTATAGCATTGGAATTTCTTACTGTCGAAAGTCTGTGAGCGATAACAAATACTGTTCTTCCCTCCATTATTGCGTCCATGCCATTCTCAATAAGCCGCTCAGTTCGCGTATCAATCGAGCTTGTCGCCTCATCTAGAATAAGCACCGGCGGCTTGGCAATCGCTGCTCTCGCGATAGCAAGAAGCTGTCTCTGTCCCTGCGAAAGATTGCTGCCATCAGCAGTAAGCATCGTGTCATACCCCCGCGGAAGTCTTGTTATAAATGAATCAGCATTAGCAATCTTAGCTGCTTCCCTAATTTCCTCGTCAGTTGCATCAAGCTTTCCATATCTTATATTATCTGCAATAGTTCCTGTGAACAAATGTGTATCCTGAATTACCATTGCAAGTGAACGCCTCAGGTCGTCTTTCTCAATATTCATTACATCAATGCCGTCATAAGTAATCGTACCTGACTGGATATCGTAAAATCTGTTTATAAGATTAACAATAGTAGTCTTTCCCGCTCCTGTCGAACCAACAAATGCTATCTTCTGTCCTGGCTTTGCAAACAGCGAAATCTTGTTAAGTACCCTCTTTTCAGGCACATATCCGAACACAACATCATTAAATCTTACATCACCCTTAAGCTCAATAAGCTCCCCTGCCGGCAGCTTCCATGCAAAAAATCCTGTCTTATCAGAAGTTTCTGTAAGGGTATTATCCGCATTTTTAATGACATTGCACAAAGTTACTTTCCCTTCGTCAGGCTCCTCTGCCTCATCCATCATGTCAAATATTCTCTCAGCTCCCGAAAGTGCAGAAAGTATGAAATTAATCTGCTGTGTGAACTGATTTAACGGCATAGCACTCTGTCTTACATACACAAGATATGCAGATATGCTGCCAAGGTCCATGATTCCTTTTATTACAAATATGCCCCCAACGCAGGCAGAAAGCGCATAATTGAAATATGACAGACTTACAATTACCGGGATAAGCATGCCCGAATATGCAAGTGCATTAGTCGATTCCTTTCTAAAGCTCTCATTCATCTCACAGAATTTTTCAAAATTCTTCTGCTCATGGTTAAATACTTTTTCAACCTTCTGACCTGCCATCATTTCTTGAACAAAACCGTTGATATTGCCAAGCTCCTTCTGCTGTCTGTGATAATATTTCTTGCTGCGTTTACCATTGTATTTGATAAAGATGAACATAAGAATAAGAAAAACAACAACAATAATAGTCAGCCTTACACTTAATACCAGCATCATTGTTATAGTTCCAAAAAGCGTAAGAAAGCTCTGTATTACCATGGCAAAACTATTGTTCATTGCTTCCTGAACCGTATCAACATCATTAGTGAAATGACTCATAATCTCACCATGTGTATTATTATCAAAATATTTTAACGGAAGCTTCTGTGTGTGCTTAAAAAGGTCCATTCGAATCTCGCTTACTACCTTCTGGGAAGTATGCACCATAAGCCTGTTGTAGCCAAGCGTTGAGAGCGCACCGCACGCATACATGACACCCATTCCGCACACAGCAATGATAAGCCCCTTCATATTGCCCGGCACGATAAAATTATTAACTACAGGCTTTATTAAAAATGTTCCCATAATTCCTGCACCTGCACTTATAAATACAAGAATTGCTATAAGCAGGAATGCCCATTTATAATGACCCAGATATGAAAGGAGATGCTTAACAGTCTTTTTTGTGTCCTTTGGTCTTTTATATCCAACATACTTAGCCATTAAAGATCAGCTCCTTCCTTCTGTGATTCATATATTTCCTGATATATCTTATTAGTCCTTAACAGGCTTTCGTGTGTTCCGATTGCGTCCACACGACCGCCGTCCATAATAATTATCTGGTCTGCATGACACACTGACGATATTCTCTGTGCAATTATAATCTTTGTCATATCAGGCAGCTTCTTTGCAAGTGCATTTCTTATCTTTCCTTCTGTTGCAGTATCAACCGCACTCGTTGAATCATCAAGAATAAGAACCTTCGGCTTCTTTAATATTGCCCTTGCAATACATATTCTCTGCTTCTGTCCTCCTGATACATTGACACCTTCCTGTCCCATCTCTGCATCAAGTCCTCCAGGGAGCCTGTCTATGAATTCATCAACACACGCTATGCTGCATGCCTCTTTAATCTCATCCAGAGTCGCATTTTCATCGCCCCATCTTAAGTTATCAATAAGTGAACCTGAAAACAGTGTATTCTTCTGCAATACAACTGAGATTGCATCTCTTAAATGTCTTACCGGGTATTCCTTAATACTAATTCCATCTATCTTAATCTCACCCTTACTTGCATCATAAAGTCTTGGAATAAGCTGGATAAGCGTCGTCTTTGATGAACCTGTCTGGCCAATTATTCCGACTGTCTGTCCTGCATTAATGTGAAATGAAACATCTGACAGCACATATTCTTTAGCAGTATCCTTATATTTAAACCAGACGTGATTAAATTCAATCTCACCCTTCTTAACTTCAATGTCCTTTGCATTCTCATCAGTTATATCAATCGGCTCGTCAATTACCTTCATAATTCTTTCTGCAGAAGCAAGTGACCTTGTCATAAGAAGGAACACATTTGACATCATCATAAGAGAATTAAGTATCAGAAGGACATAGCTTAAGAAAGAAGTAAGCTGTCCAATCATCATCTGTCCTGAATTAATCAGTCTTCCGCCTATAAGAAGAATACCAAGAATTGTAGAATACATAACGAACTGCATAGCAGGCATGTTAAGTACAGCTATTCCAAATGCTTTCTCTGATTCGTTTTTCAGATTATCATTAACATTCCTAAATTTTTCAATCTCATAGTCACCACGCACATATGATTTAACAACTCTTACTGCTGTAAGATTCTCCTCTATACACCTGTTTACAAGGTCGACTGCTCCCTGCATTCTTCCATATCGTGGACCAACATTAATGATTATTATGATGAGCATGACTGCCAGAACTGGCAGTGCCACAAGAAAGACCAGTGCCAGTGTTGAATTAATCTGAAATGCCAGAGTCGTTGCAAATATCAGCATTACCGGACTTCGTCCAAATGGACGCATTCCTGTCGATACAGCATTCTGAATATTAGTTACATCACTTGTGAGTCGTGTAACCAATGACGAAACACTGAAATGGTCTATATTAGAAAATGAATAAGACTGAAGTTTCTCATACTCAGCCTTTCTTATATTAGCACCCAGTCCCTGACCTGCAAGCGCAGAAAATCTTGCACTTCCCACACCTAATATAAGTGCAGCAACTGCACATACAGCCATCTGGATACCTTTGTTTATTATATATGGAACATCTGAATTGGTCACACCTATATCAATCAGGTCAGCCATCAGCTTAGGCACCATAATCTCAAGCACAACTTCAACACCTATACATATAAGCGCCAGCCATGCGTATTTCTTATATTCTTTCATATAAGAAAAAATTCTTCTCAACATTACTTGCACCTCCAATTGTTGCATATGCAACTATTGTATTTTCAAGTTCAAGCAATGTCAAGAAGACATTTTTATAATTATTTTACATTTTTCTTATATACTATATAAGAAATTACTGATGTAATCACTTCGGTAATCCAAAAAGCATGCCATACACCAACAGCACCTGTTATCCTTGACATAACGAATGCAACCGGAATTATTACCGCAACATATCTGCACACAGATATGATAAGTGATGGAAATCCTTTTCCAAGTCCTTCAAGTGCCCCCGCCGAAGTAACTGATACAGTTGATATAATAAATCCGGCACTTATGATTCTTAATGCTGTCTCTCCTGCATTTATTGTGTCAGGATTGCTTGTAAACAGACCGATAAGTGAACCCGGTATTGCAAGACAGAGAATTGTACCTGCTGCCATAATAGCAAATATAAGCACCATTGATGTCTTATATATCTTTCTTACTCTCTCATGCTCCCCTGCTCCGTAATTATAGCCCATAAGCGGTCTCATACCCTGTACAACTCCGTTGGCTGGCAGATAAAGGAATGTCTGCAGCTTGTAATACACGCCAAGCACGAATACATACACAGCCGAGTAAGCTGCAAGTATTACATTAAGCACTGATATAAGAATAGACGGAAGTGCTAGGCTTAAGCTTGCCGGCATACCGATAGAATAAAGTCTCTTTGCCATTGAACCTTCTATCCTCATCTCTGATTTTCTGAATTTAACCGGAATAGGCTTAACAATATATATGATTATATATAACACTGCTGCCGAAGTCTGACCTATTCCTGTAGCAAGCGCGGCACCCTCAATTCCCATTGCAGGAAATGGGCCAATTCCGAATATCATTATCGGGTCAAGCACAATATTAACTATACAGCCTGTCATAAGGCAGACCATAGAAGCATTCATTCTTCCAACTGCCTGAAACACCTTTTCAAACATAAGCTCAATTCCAAGCATTATTGAAAATGCAAATGCAATATTGGAATATTTAAGTCCTAGTGAAACTATCTCTGCGTCCTTTGTAAACATTTTTAAAAATACCGGCATGCCTGCTATGCATATAACAGTAAGCACAACAGCGTGTATGCAGCTTAGGAGCATACCCTGACTAGCTGCCTTGTCTGCCTGCTTCTGATTCTGTGCACCCATAAAAAATGATATGACTGCATTAATTCCTATTGCAAATCCTATCATAACCGAGCTTATAAGATTCTGTACCGGAAAGACAAGTGACAAGGCTGTCATCGCATTTTCACTTATCTTGGCAACAAAGAAGCTGTCAACAATGTTGTACAATGAATTAACCATCATTGATATTACCATTGGAAGCGACATTTTTAATAACAATGGGAGTATCTTCTGCTCCTTCATATATGTCTGATTCATATTATCTACCTGTCCTTTTCGTAAAAAAAGAGCCATCGAGTGGCTCTTTTTTAATGATACACGATAATATTTAATTATTCAACCAGATTCTTTCTCGTATACATAAGCAGTTCCATTATAAGTATCAGTGGCATTGTGAATATGCACCATACTGATTCTCTTAATGCTTCAAGCATACAGATTCTTACTATCGTTCCCCTTCTCATCCCCAGACCATGAAGCAGCTTATATCTTTCTTTTCTGCGTTCAATCCTGTTTCTTACAATGATTGCCATTATAAGAAGCTGGATTACAACTGCCGCTGCTATTGTTATTCCATATTGAAGAATATTGTTGATAAGCTGTGTTCTGTATATATTCTTTGCGTCAACATTAGAACCATATGCAAGGTCATTATTCTCGAAGTACACTGACAGCTTGTTATTAGTTGCTGAAAATGCTGATGATAAATCATACTGTACACTCAACTGGTTATAATGCAGGCTGAAATCAAGGTCACCCGTCATCTCATCACCTGTCATTCTCTCCATAAGGTTTCGCTGGTTATCAACTGCCTGCTCTGCCAGTGACATTCCGGCAAGTGCTGTGTAATAACCATAATCGACCATTATTCCGTTGAAATCCTCTCTTACATCATTGGTTACTTTTATAACTGCTGCAACAGTTGGTGATACACATGCGTCAAATAATACTTCGTATCCGTCCAGAATCTGTTTATCATTAGTTTTATCATAACCACCTATACTGCTTCCCCCATGACCATCATAATCAACATACAGATTGATTTTACCGGAATTATTATATTTTTCATAAAATGCCTTATCATACGGATATACGTAATTTCCTGATGTCATATCGCTCTCAAGATGTATGTTTGGATCTACCGGCAGCTGATAATAATTATAATTAAGGGTATCACCTGCTTTTAGTGTGTCATCATATGTTCCGTCAGGGGCGTCCTGCAGGAATACTACAACCTGTCTGCCATTAACGAAATCATCATAATTTCTGTACTTTTTATCAATATATTTCTCAAGCTTATTATACAGTTCTTTAGTAGGATTAACATACTCTGTAGAATATATATAACGATACCCATAATCTGTAATTGGTGTATCTCTTCCGTAACCATTATCTGGTGAAATAGTATCCAGTCCCATCTTGTGGTAGTCCTGATTATCCCAGAACCATGTCCTTTCTGATTCAAATGCAGAATATGATATTGATTGTATTCCTCCGATATTATCAAGCTCTGCAAGGAATTCTTCGGTAAATCCATCAAGCAGATTGGTATTACCCCTTTTACAATATCTGTTAAGATAATTTACTAATAAAGGTTCCAGCATTATCAAATCTTCATCATTATATTTTATAGAATAGACAGGTCCTCCGTCATCTTTAAGTTTATTCTTTAATTCACCAAAACTTATATTGAATCTGTTTCGTTCTTTCCACGGATTATTTAAAAGCTCACTTCTTTCCTGGCTATAATCATCACCTTCCGGTATATTATAAAACCCTTTTACATACGCATAATAATATATATACATTTCATACACTGAATCTGTCGGGTCTAGATATCCATATATATCAGGAAGCGCATTGTTAGCCTTATATGCTGTATATGATTTTCTTATCATTAACGCTGAGAACACGAGTATTCCGCATATACATAATGCAAATGCCCTGAGTCCCACAGCCATAAATATGCCATCTCTTCTCATTAATCTCGAGCTTATTGTCCTGACAAGATTAGCTGGCTTAATGCGAGATGGCTTTCCTGCGACACTGACAGATTCATGTGTCCTGCTCTTAACTTTTTTCTTACCGCCTTTATGTTTTCTTAACCTGTTAGCGATAAGTCCCGCAAGTTCTTCTACCACAATTGCAGCAATTACTGAGCACACGCTCTTTATTATTATACCTGCAGTAATTTTATAGAAATGGAATCCATTATGAATCTCAAGTCCCTTTCCTATCGCAAATCCTGTGAGCAGTGCCAGAATAAGCCCCACAATACCTGCCGGAATAATTATAAGTGCATTCTCAGTGATATACATTTTACGCATCATGGACTTGTCCATGCCAAGTCTTCTGAATCTCTGGTATGCTGTCTGTCTCCTGCCACGGTACTCTATTAACTGGTATGAAAGTGCAAGAATTCCAATTACCATAACAACTATGTACATATAAGCATATACAAGTGCTGAACTCCAGGGCTGGTAATCATATACTGCGGAATTATATTCTGTCTCTGTCTTTGCGTCTTCTTTAATCTTCTTATACACAGTATTGTAATCTGATGTTCTGACCGATTCTTTCAATGAATACAAATATGAATTCCTACTCTTTGTGTTAAATACTGAAAGTGCATTTTCAGTTACGACAGCACCTGGCATCTTCCTGCCATATTTCCATATGCTTGTGTAATTGGCAAATATGCCACACAGACGGAACTGTCTTTCCTGTCTTGCTGACGCATTATACACACTGTTTTCTTCACAATATCTGATTGTGATTGTCTCCCCTATCTCACCCACATAGCCAAGCGACAATAGTGTGTTCCAATCCATTGCTATCTCGTCATCATTCTCCGGAAGATGTCCCTCATCAAGCTTAAGTCTTCCCTGTTTTACAAATGCTTCATCAAAGCTTCCTAGTATGTACCCTGTCATCTTCCAGTCCTGATTGAACATATCAACACATGTAACTGCCTTAACAGGCGGATTAAGATATGCATGTTCACTTAAAGACTTATTAGGTTCTTTAGATGTAACTTCACATAAAAACCAGTCCCCAAATCTTGATTTATTAGACGACATCTGCCACTGGTACATATTCTCCTGAAATATAAGAACCGCTGTTACAAAAAACACGGCTGCAAGCGTGGTACACGCTGCTTTGATAATCTGCGGCATACGTCTTTTAATGCTCAACAGAGTAATCCCAAATACCGACATACGCAATCCCCCTTTCGTATGTACTTCTATGTTACTGACACACACCATCTACTATAGTAATTATCTTATCCGCATAATCTGCCATCTGTCTGTCATGCGTAACCATAATTATTGTCTGATTGTGCTTCTGGCTTGCCTTGGATAACATCTGTGCAACTGTTCCCGCACTTCCTGCGTCAAGATTACCAGTCGGCTCATCAGCAAGGATTACAGCCGGATGAGTAATCAGCGCTCTTGCTATCGCAACTCTCTGCTGTTCACCACCTGACATCTGCGATGGAAACTTATTCTTACAATGCGATATTCCCAATTCCTCTAACAAATCATCAACTTCATTCTCATCAGGCTTCTTGCCATCTATAAGAATCGGCATAACAACATTTTCATATGCTGTGAATTCTGGAAAAAGGCTGTAATCCTGATATATATATCCTATATTTCTTCTTCTGAACTCTGACAATTCCTTGTCCTTCATTCCTGTTATCTTCTTTCCGGCAATAATAACACTTCCGGTATCCGGCTCGTCAACACTTCCAAGAATCCTCAAAAGTGTTGATTTACCTGAACCACTCTTTCCTATTATTGCTGTAAATTCCCCCTGTCCAAACTCAAGTGTGCAGTTCTTGAGTGCCGGAACATCAACGCTTCCGGCATGATAAGTTCTTTCAATGTTCTCCGCTCTTAACATAATCTCGTTCATAATATACCCATCCCTTCTATCCATATTTTTATAGTTTCCTCACAAATCCAGTAAACATCAGCAGTTCCATTAACAATAACAATGGCATTGTAATCACGCACCATACCGATTCCCGAAGTGCCTCAAGCATACATACTGAAACAATCTTTCCACGCCTCATTCCCAGACTGTGCAAAAGCATCATTTTTTCTTTTCTTCTGTTAATACGGTTTCTTATAACAATTGCCATAATTAACAGCTGCATAACTATCATTGCAATAATAGTGATTCCATACTGCAGTATACTGTTGATAAGCTGTGTTCTGTATGTATTCTTGATATCAACATTACTGCTATAAGAGATATCGTTATTGTTGAAATACACACCTATCTTATTATTGGTTGCTGAAAATGTTGATGTCAGGTCATACTTTATGCTTATCTGGTTGTAACACAGTTCAAAATCCATATCACCGCTTAACTCTTCTCCAATAAGTCTCTCCATAATATCTTTCTGTCTGTCAACCGCCTGCTGTGCCATGTTAATACTTGCAATTGCGGTATAATAACCAAATGTCGGAATTATTCCATTGAAATCCTCCATAACCTCGTCAGTAACTTTGACAACAGCAGCAACCTGTGGAGCAACGCATGCATCATAAGCTGCTTCGAGCTTTTCCATAAGCTTATAATCAGGATTAAAATCATGTGTATTGTTGTAATCTAATAAATACCTGTTATATGCTTTATCATAAGGAAATATTGAAAAATATGAAGAATCAATTATATTACTCTCATCACCATACGTATTCTCATCTACTCTGTAATAATTATAATAAAGTGTATCTCCGGCATTAATAGTGTCATCATATCCACCCTCTGGCAGATCTCTTAAGAATAAAACCACCTGTTTTCCTTCCTTAAATGCTTCATAATCAACATACTCTTTATCTATATATTTCTCCAGTTTGCTGTATAGTTCTTTGGTTGGCTGTGCATATTCTGTAGAAAACAAATACCTGTCTCCATAATCAGGAAGATGCTCTTTATGATATGAACTTTTTTCAGGATGAAATGTAAATGTCTGCATCTTTTCATAATCCTGTGAATCCCAGAACCAGCTTCTTTCTGATTCAAATACAGAATATGACACGGAATTTATTCCATTAATCTCCATCAGCTCGTCAATAAATTCCTTAGAAAATCCTTCCAGAATATTATTATTAGGATCTTTTAAATATTTACTCTGCCCCATATTAATAAAGCCAAGTGACCTTCCTATGCTGTCACTGTCATTAACCTTGATTGCATCATTCCAGTCCCACATATTTCCGGCTTCAACTAATTCCTTTATCTTATCAAAATGTATGTTATATCGTATTCTCTGCTTACTGACATACTCACTCATGTCATTCCTGCTTGTGATTTCACCAGTATAATTCATTGACTTCAGCGGCAGATTATTATAGTCCTTAAGATAATACCAGTAGTTCATAAATAATGCCGTTTTATCCTGATTAACATCAATATATCCATATATATCCGGCACACTGTCATTGCTCTTATATTCTTTAAAAGCATTTTGAATCTTCAAAGCAGAAAATATAATAACTCCACATATACATAATGCAAAAAGCCTTATTCCGACAGCCATCAAAGCCCCATCTTTTCTTATAAATCTTGAACTTACAGACCTTACAAGATTATGCCTGTTCATACGGCTTTTCTTATAACGCATATGTACCGGTCTGCTTACCCATTTCTTGGACACTGCTTTCTTTCTATAGAAATGTATGTTGGATATTATTCCGCTAAGTTCCTCAACTATAACTGCAATCACCACCGAACTGGCACTTTTAATAATAACCTCCATATTCACCCTGTAGAATTCATAACCAGACTTGGCTTCAAGTGCCTGTCCTGTAAAGTGTCCTTCTGCCAGTGCAAGCAGAATGCCAATAATTCCTGCCGGAATCAGTATAAATGCGTTCTCTGTTATATACATTTTACGGATGCCTGCTTTAGTCATTCCCATCTGGCTGAACATATTATACGACTTGCGTCTTGTATTCCTGTATTCAATAAGCTGGTATGACAATGCGAGAATTCCAATAACCATGACTACAACATACATATACATGTAAACTGTTGCTGACTTCCATGGTGAATAATCATATACTGCCGCATTATATACTGTCTCGCACCTTATGTCTTCCTTTATCTTCTTATAAACATTTGCATATTCACTTGTTCTTATCGAATCCTTGAATCCATACAGATACAGATTATCAATTTTATAATCAAAATCGTTTAACTTCTCATCTGTAACTAATGCTCCTGGAATCATTTTCCCGTTCTGCCATATATTGGTATAATTCTGGAATATTCCTACTAATGTATATGTTTCGATTCTTTGATCTGACTCATAATTAATATTATCTGCACGATAATAATATATTGTTATCTTCTGTCCTAACTCCCCTGCATATCCAAGCTTTAACAATGTATTCCAATCCATTGCAATCTCATCATTATTCTGTGGCATACGGCCTTCGTCAAGTTTTAATCTGCCCTGCTTAATGAAATCGTCTGTCATGCTTCCTATATGCAACTTCGTCTCATTCCATTCACTGTCATATAACTCCACACTGCTTTTCGCGCTGACCGGCTCACACAGATAATTATGTGTGCTTAATATTTCGTTAGCTTCTTTCTTACTTCTCTCACATATGAACCAGTCTCCGAATCTTGACTTATTGGATGACATCTGCCACTGGTACATATTCTCCTGAAATATAAGAACCGCTGTCACAAAAAACACCGCCACAAGTGTTGTAAGCGCCGCCTTCCATATCTGCGAGAACCGTCTCCTTATACTTTTGAAAGTAATCTTTAAAACATTCATTCAAGTACCCCCTGTAAGATTTATGTATATACCTTATTACCATGCTTATACATTATCATGCGAACCTTACAAAAACCTTACAGCCAAATATTTTTATAAGACTTCGCAGTTCTTTGTCCATTTTATATGTGTAATGCTGGTATGAGTGTCTATAGCACAAAATTTGAATATGACGAGCTGTCCAGGAGTTAATGCCGCTATATACATAAGGTCAGTTCACAAAAGCTCGTTCAAACGAAGTGCGTTTGCTTTTGTGGACTGTAATAAACTTTGTAGATAGCGGCATTTACTCCTGCTAAGCGATGTCATCCTGAAAGTTTTGTGCTATAAACACTCATACTGACAGGGGATATATATGATATGGACAAACAACTGCGAAGTCTCTCTTAATTAATCTTCCACCGGTAGCCGATTCCGCGGATTGTCTCTATATAAGCTCTGCCGTCCTCACGGTTTCCAAGCTTTGTCTTTAGCCTGCTCACAGTAACTGTCAGCGTATTATCCTCTACAAATGTTCCGTATCTGTCCCACATTTTCTGAAAAAATGTATCTCTTCTTACAATAAGTCCCTTGTTGTTTATAAGTATCTCTAATACATGAAATTCTGTCGGAGACACACATATCTGTTTATCTGCATGAATAATTGACTTATTCTTAAAGTCTACTGTAAGAGTTCCATCTTTATAAATGTCTGTGCCACCTGATATTCTTCTAACATTAGCCATTATTCTTGATACAAGCTCCGCAACCCTGAACGGCTTCACAACATAGTCATCACCGCCGCAGTCAAGTCCTTTAATAATACTGTCTTCATCATCACACGATGTTAAAAATATTATTATCTGACTTCCGTGTTCTCTTATCTTCCTGCAGACATCAAATCCATTGCCATCAGGCAGATATACATCTAACAAGAATACATCTATTACAGCTTCTTCCTGTTCATATATATTATTAAACTGTCCTACGCTTGCCGCTTCCACAACTAAATATCCTTTTTCCTGTAATATTCCTGCAAGCTGCTGCCTTATAAAATCATCATCTTCCAATATAAGTATCTTGGTCATATTCCCTCCCAGACAGTACATTTTCTATATTGTAATGCACTAACCTTACACGTATCTTACAATTCAGCCTTTCTCTTAAGAACATATCTTGGTATCTGTACCCTTATAACAGCACCCTTTCCGTCCTCGTTATTACGCACATCTACGGTTCCATGATGTGCTTCAATAATGAGCCGGGACAGGTTAAGTCCTATACCGGCATGCCCTGCGGCAGCACTTCCCGTTGTCTCAAACCTGTCAAATACATACGGTATCCGGTCCTCTTCAAATCCACTTCCATTATCCTTAATATTGACTATACATTTGTCATCACGGCATGCAGCTTTAACTTCAACCTTATCGCACAACTCGCTGCTGTTCTGTATTATATTGATAAATGCTTCTCTTATCCATTCTTCATCAGCATTGATGCAATAGTCTTTGTCATCACATTCCACCGTTATATTGCAGTCATTCTTAGGAAGCTGGTTCACAACATCACAAAGCATGCTGTTCACATTAATGTCCTGCTCTGTCATGATTATCTTGCCTGCTTCCATTCTGCTTATTGTCATCAGCTTACTTATAAATGACCTGATTCTTTCAATCTGTTCAAAACATCTTTCAAGAAGCTCCCTGTTCTCACCGCTCTCCTCTAATCTGTCTAATGCAAGACTGAGTGCAGTAAGAGGTGTCTTAATCTGATGTGCAATATTCTCTGTAAAATTCTGCAGTTTCTCATTACGCTCAACAAGAAATCTTTCATCTGCTTTCTGTTTTTTCTTTAATTGCTGGTTCTCTGTATCTAGATTAATAACATATGAATAGATATCATTATGTCCGATTTTTACAATCATCCTTATACATGCTGCCATTACAACTATAATTATAATTATTCCTGCCACTGCAATTATCCACTGACCACTTCTATAATACATATATGATGCACCATTCTCTGTATAGCCGCACTCCTTGACTACGTTCTTATACTTTGATACATCACTCAATGAATACCTGTTATAAAACATCATATCTATCAGATATTCTCCTGATTTTTCATCTATGTTATACAAGCCTGCTGCCAGTGCCCTGAATTTTAATTCATAAAATCCAGTCGTAACAGCAATTATAAGTATAGCAATTCCTGCCATAACACAAAAAGCAGCCATCATCTTTTTTCTGATGACGGCTACTTTCCTTGTTGCTATATGTTCTATATCTTTTTCTTCCTCTATTAATACTGTATCTGACATAAATCCCCCTTAACTACATGCATTAGTTTCTGGAAGTATTATATCATTTTATTCTGTTAAAGCATATCTGTTAATTAATATGAATTGATTGATAGCCTGTTGGCAACAGTTTGTTGGAGAAAACCCACTAAACGCCTGTAAATTCTCGATTTCGTAGGTATATTTTCCAACTTAATACGTTGATTTCAACCATTAAACCCACTCATTCATTATCCAGATACATTTTAGTAGGCTTTTCCCAGCAATTATTCTCCAAAATAGATGCATTTCAACTGAAAAAAGCATACTAAACTTGATATATTTGCCCACTTAGTAGGTTTCTGCCTCTTCTCATCTTATAAGCTTCCTTCTAAAGACCTACTACAATATCGCGCAAGTCATTTCTAGTAGGTTTCTGACTCAAAAGTCCAGAAATCCAACTCACATCACAGCAAGCTCATATATTACTTCTTCCCCTTCTGTGTCAGCAGAACTGACATTATCAATGAAGTTATCGGCACTGTAAGTATTATGCCCATTGTTCCTGATATTCCACGCATTATCTCAATTGCAACTGAGTACATGTTAAGAATCTGGTGCATCTGGTATGAATATGCGTATATTATCATGACAAGTCCCAGACTTCCTCCTGCATAAGCAAGAATAAGTGTGTTAGACATTGTTCCTATCATATCTCGTCCAATATTAATTCCTGAACGGAATATTTCCTTTGCTGATATGTCAGGTCTGTTTTCTTTAATCTCATGTAATGATGATGAAACTGACATTGCAACATCCATTACTGCTCCTAACGATGCAATCAGTATTCCTGAAAACAGCATACCGCCTATATCAAGTTTTGAATTCTGACCTACATATATAAGATTCTCTATATCATCAACATTATATCCTGTTACATGTCCAAAATGTCCGAAAACAAGTGCTATAAGACCTGATACAACCACTCCGGCTATTGTTCCAAGCATAGCGCCAATTGATTTCTTCTGAAAATCTGCCAGCAGAATAAATGTTATCAGCGTAATTATGACAACTGATAATGTAGCTGCAATAAATGGTGAAACACCTATATACATCATCGGAATATACATCATTACTACAACTGCAAATGTGAATATAAGTGCGAGTACTGAATTGAAACCTTTCTTTCCTCCTACCAGCCACATAAGTCCGAAAAATGCTGCTAATAACGCAATTATCTCCGGTTCACGGTCATAATTATATACATTGGCTGAGAGGTTTCCATTATATTCACTTATATTAGCTATTACCCTTGTTCCAACCTTACAGTTGGCTCCGTACAGATATCCGTTAAGACTATACGCTTTTACTTCTTCTCCCTTGTGGCTTCCTGATTTAATACGTAAAACAACCTCCTGGCTGTCGCCGCTTTCTAAGTCAGCGGCAGCCTGAAGGTCTTCATTATCATTCTGTATAACCACTGCCTTAACAAACTTAGTATTGTCTTTGGCAAGCAGTGGTTTTCTTTCTACACTTGTGTAGAATAGAAACATCGCAATCATAATAAGTGCCACAACAAGGTATTTACCAAATGTGTCTATTATCTTTCGCAAATGTCTTCCTTCTTTCTGATTCCAACTATAACAGCGCCGATACCTGCTGCTGCAGCAGCCATACAAGCATATACTCTTGCAAGCATGTTATCTCCTGTCTGTGGAGCTTTGCCATTATCTGTAGAAGAATTATTGGTTGATGAGTTATCTGCTGATGAACCTTCTGCCGGTGCAGATGGTTCTGTTACAGTATTGTTATCTTCCTGTACAGTAAGTGCATTAAATGCATTAACAACTGCAGTTTTTGCATCCTCTAATGCCTTGGCATCAATCTTAGGTGCATTCTCAGACTTATAATCCGCAAGCTGTGCCTGTGCACCTTCCTGTGTCTGAATGTATATAGTCTTGTCCAGAAGTGTTGATACACCCTTCTTAAATCTGTTAACACTCTTTCCACTTTCAGATGTTGACTTATCTGCTGCATTCTTTACAGAACCATATCCTGACACTCTGTCAGTATCCTTACCATAATTATTTACGATATCTGCAAGCATTGGATCCTTGTCTGTTGTATATGCTGCCTTAATCTTCTTTAATGCTGAAAGAGCATCTTTAAGAGAATTCATGCTGGCTTCTGTATAATTAACCTCTGTGCCGTTAATTAAAGCTTCTGCATTATTAATAACCTCATCCACTGACATATCTGTATTAGTCTTATTGATTGTAAAATCATCAGCATATTTATTACCATTGTAGTCATATGTCTTGATGGTAAGTGATCCGCTCGAAAAATCAATTGTTGAGAATGATGGGAGACATGCATTAGTTCTCTCTGCAATGTAGTATGGTGTGTAGTTAAGCAGATTGTAGTACTTAGAACCTGAGCCTGAACCTGTTGTTATATAAAGAGTTCCATCCGGATTAGTTACTGAACCGCTGCTTATATCATAGTCAACTACATTTCCATCAAGAATCTGATAACTTCTTGAAAATGTGTGGTCATGTCCTGTAAGACATATATCAATGTTAAATTCGTCCATTAATGGTGCAAATACAATTCTGTTAGTAGCAGCATCTGTATCTGCATGTGGCTGTCCTGAACCATAGATATCGCTATGGAATATTACAACCTTCCACTTAGCATCAGGATTGCTTGCAACAGCCTTATTCATAAATGTTCTGTGCTCCTCCTGATTACGGTTGTTGCTGTTTAATGAAATGAATAATACATCTCCATAGTTGAAATAGAAATCACTTCCTGCTGCTGTGCTTCCTAACTTATCCTCTGAATTAGGATTGTTAAAATGTGCTGAGTAATCTGAACCTGCCATATCGTGGTTACCGATTGTTGCAGCGATTGGAAGGCTTCTGAATACTGATGGATAAAGATATCCTGCATACTCGCTCTCTCTTGTCTTTTTATCATTATCCTTAGTTGCACCAGACTGGTTAATCTGATCACCTGCTGATAAAAGAAACGATGCATCAGGACATGTCTTTAATGCCTGTTGCATTGTCTTGTTCCAGTTGTATGCATCTCTTGCAACACTGGCATCATTAGCTGAATAATCTGAACTGCTTCCTGAAGCACCAACCTGTGGGTCACCGGTAAGAATAACTGAAAACTTATCCGTTGCCTTAGTTGTATAATCATACTCAGCAGACCATATACTGTCATCTCCTGTGTAATTGTCTGTATACTGGTAATGATACTGTGTGTTCTCTTCAAAATAATCAGCTATGTTTACCTTATTGGCTGCACTGTATGACTTTCCCTGCCAGTTCTCAGCACTGATAGCCTCTGCATTACCTGTTACAACCTTGGCTGATGACTTTGAACCATCCTTCCATACCTTTACTGCCGGTGTTCCTTTTCCAGCTGAATACCATGAAAAATTAAGATCTGCCGCATCTGAACCTGGAGTTAAAGCTACATTTTCAGTCTGTGCATAAGCTTTTTCTCCTCCCTGCCATACATTAGAAAGCCAGTTCTGGAAATCAGCTGAATTATCTGTATCCTGCTTGAATGTACTCTGACTTACATCCGCCTCACCATATGCAAATGCATTAATAAGTGGTGCCTGACTTACAAGAACTGTTGACATTGCAGCAAGTGCTGCACCTTTTCTTAATAAATTCTTACTTCTCTTCATTTTTTCCTCCACATAATGAGATATATTTATTCGTATACTGTTGTGCAACGAATTGTCATTACTATATCCCTATGTGGTAAACTTACAATAATTGTCTTGTAAATCTTGTGTAAAATTCTTGTTTTAAGCAAAAAACAGACACAGATGTTAATGTCTGTGTCCGATTTTTTCAATTTATTTATTTTCAAGCTTTGTAATACATTTATCCAGAGATGTTGCAAACCAGTCAATATCGTTCTCTGAAAATACCATTGGTGGACGAAGCTTTAAGATATTTCCGTAATGGCCTATAACTGATGTAAGAATATGCTCATCTCTTAACATCTCTATTACATTCAACGCCATATCCTTATCAGGTGTCTTATTACCATCATTCTTTACGAATTCAAATCCTAAAAACAAACCTGCACCTCTTACATCACCTACTGATTCAGGGTGTCTCTCCTGTACCTCTTTAAGTGCCTTAAGAAGTGCCGCTCCTGCTTTCTTACAGTGTTCCTGAAGATTCTCATCCTTAATATATTTAAGAACAGCCTGAGCTGCAGCTATTGATACAGGATTACCACCAAATGTATTAAAGTAAGGAAGCTTGTCGCTGAAGGCTGCAAGCACATCCTCCTTTGCAGCAAGTCCTGAGATTGGAATTCCGTTACCCATAGGCTTACCCATTGTTATCATATCAGGGACAATTCCGTGTCTCGCAAATCCAAAGAATGCCTGTCCGGTTCTTGCAAATCCCGGCTGAACCTCATCTGCTATAAATACTCCGCCATTCTTATGTACAACATCTACTGTTGCTTTTAAGAATCCTACAGGGTCAGGATATATACCATCAGATGAGAATATTGAATCAGCAAGGAAACAAGAAAACTTATATCCTGCCTCATTTAATTCATCTATAGTCTTTTGCATCTCTGACGCATACCATGCTGTGAATTCTTCTGGTGTTCCACCATGACGGTAATAATCTGGTGCTGTTATAAGCCTTACATTAGGAAGTAATGGCTGACCGGCTCCAAGTGAAGGTGAACAGCCTGATGTTAATGCACTTGTTCCGTGGTAGGCTTCCTGTGTGATAATTATACCGGTACCACCCGTATAGGCTTCTGCCACACGAAGTGCAAGGTCATTAGCTTCTGAACCTGTACACATATACATTATCTTATTAATCTCATCAGGCATAAGTGCAAGCAGTTCTTCACTGTAATCAAGAATTTTTTCATGAAGATATCTTGTATGTGTATTAAGCGTTTTCATCTGTTCTGTAACTGCATTTACAACAGCAGGGTTACAATGTCCTACACCAGCTACATTGTTATACATATCAAGATATTTGTTACCTTCATCATCCCACAGATAATCTCCTTCTCCACGGACAATGTTAAGTGGCTTTCTATAAAAAAGTCTGTAAGCACCTCCAAGGTATTTTTCTCTCTTACTAATCATTTCCCTTGTTTTAGGACTTAACATAGATGCATATTCTTCCTTAAAACTGTTAGAGTCCATAATACTTGATTCTGTTGCCATAATTTCCTCCATTCTGCAAAAAGAAAAAGCACAGAACCTCTGATTTCTCAGAAATTCTGTGCTCCTTTGCACTGTCATACAGATTCATTCTGTCTGACATATATAATAGCAACATTTGGTTATTTGTCAATTTATAATCAAATGCTTATTAATCATATTTCTTATTTATCTTAAGTTTTACAGATAATGCTATTAAAGCCACGACAATAATACCTGCAAGAACCCATACCCACACAGGAACATTCTTAATGTTATAACATCTTACATTAATCCACATCTGATTAATTCTTGTTGTCTCTTCAGCATCAAAATACTGCATAATGGCACTTCTATCCATAACCTCCTGCGTAGGATACTGTGCTGATAACTGTCTGTATGTCTGTTCTTCTGGAACTTTAAGTATATATCTTTCATCATCAGAATCACCTGAAAAGAAATATCCCAGAGGATAATCTACAACATCTGTATCACTTTCATCTGCTCCATAGTTCCACTTTACATAGTCGAATACAACATCACTGTCACCACCTGATATAACTGATGTATATCCAATATAGCTCATGTTTCTTACAGCATTTTCAGGTTTTGACAGAAAGTTAATAAAGCTCTGTGCTGCCTGCTTTTTCTCTGAATTGCCATTAATTCCAGACTTTAACATTACCCAGCCGTCAAAATAAAGGTTAGTACATTCTTCAGGTACTGCAAAATTAAGCTGAAAATCATCCTCGTCAGCCTGGTCCATAGTATATACAGCATCTCCAGACCACTGATAACCTGCGACTACCTTTCCTGTTATCATATCAGTCTTGGCACTGTCAGTCTCGAATGAATAGGCATTATTCTTAACTGACTGGAGATACTCCTGAATCCTGTCCACATTTGCCTCAGAAGTATCATTCATCTCCTCGGCAAGTTTTTCACGATAATCAGGACTGTTTATAAATGACGCTGACTTTAACTTGTCTGACTTAATTGCACCAACAGCTGCAAACATGGAATCTCTTACATTATCCTTAATCGTTATCTGACGTCTGAATTTGCTGTTATCAATTATCGTCCATGTAGATGCTTCTTTTTCTGTCACCTTATCAGGATTGTACACGATTCCTGTTATACCCCACATATATCCTGCAGCATAGCGGCTCCATGACTCACCATTAATCTTATTCTCGTCAAATGTTTTCTTGATAAATGGAGATACACCCTTAGCATAGTAATTATTAGCAATCGATGTATCATAGAAATCATCTGAAAATGGCTCAAGCCAGTCCTCTGCCATAAGCTTCATTATCATATATTCTGAAGGACAGATTACATCGTAATCATCACCCAGAGTAAGCATGTTGTACAGTTCCTCGTTAGTTCCAAGACAACTGTACTGTACCTTAACTTTCTTGCCATAATTCTCATAATACCAGTTCTCAAAATCAGTAATTATCGAATTCTCACCCTTTATGCTTCCGCTCTCAAGGTCAATTATATCATCATCACTCCAGTCTCCGGTATCAATATATTCTTCCCAGTTGCACACACGGAGTATGATTGTATCGTCTGCTGCCACCGCTGTAAGACGGTTTGTATTAAACACTCCTGTTACTGCTGCTGTACCGCTTACTATCATTAAAGCTGAAAGTATTAACGCATTTATCTTTCCAATAATCTTATTCATCAGCTCCAGCCTCCTCTCGTACAGCTTTTCTTGCTGGTGCAAGATTAATTGCTATCTCAACTACAATAACAATAAGGAATATTATTGTAGATAAAGCCCACAAAGCAGTCTTGATATCAGTCTGTGAACCCTTGGTTGCATTAACAACATAAGTACTTATTGTGTCAAATGTTGCAGGCTTAGTGTATGTTGCAACGAAATAATCATCCAGTGATAATGTAACTGCCATAACAAATCCTGATGCTATACCGGAAGCAATCTGAGGTATTATTATCTTAAAAAGTGCATACACAGGTGTTGCACCAAGGTCAAGTGCTGCTTCATACAGACTTGGATCCATCTGTTTTAATTTAGGAACAACAGCCAGATATACGAACGGTGCACTCAGTATAACATGTCCCACAACAAGAGGAATATAAGTATCCTTGCTGACACCTAATACAACTACAAGAAGAATACAGATAGAAAAACCTGTGACTACATCTGCATTGACAACTGGAACCTGATTAAGAACTGACATTGCTCCTTTTACTTTTCCCTTTGAATAAAATGCACCTATAGCACCTGTTGTTCCAAGTATTGTTGCAAGCACAGCACTTCCGACAGCAAGCAGCACAGAACCAATTATCATGTTAATAAGCTCCGGAGTCGTAAAAAGTGTTACATAATTATGCATTGAAAATGCATGTATTGCTCCTATATTAGCGGCATCCGTAAAACTGTATACTGCAAGCACAAGAATTGGAATATACATGAACAAAAGGACAATGCATATAATCATATATTTCAGAAATTTCTTCATTATACAAGTCCTCCTCTTCCAGCATTTTCTGATTCTTTATCACCCGAAACCAGAGTGACAATACATATAATAACAAGAAGTATCAGTGCTATCATTGAGCCATTGTGCCAGTCATATGCACTGAAATAACTTCCAATCAGACTACCCATAATATATGTGCTGTTATAAAGCATATCAAGAACTACATAGTTAGTCATTGCCGGAAGGAATACCATTGACACACCACTGACAATTCCCGGAACAGACAATGGCAGTATAACCTTGATAAATGTCTGGAAATTATCCGCACCAAGATCCGATGCTGCTTCAATAACACTCTTATCAAGCTTTGAAAGCGTTGTATATAACGGAAGTATCATGAATGGAAGAAAATCGTATGCCATTCCTATTATCGTATTGATAAACGGATAATATGCAAGATTTCCCTCAATCATTGATAATATCTCTTTAAGTGCAGTAATTCTTAATGTGAAATTAATCCACATAGGCATAACAAAAAGCAGAAGTATTACTGCTTTTCTCTTTAACTTACTCTGTGAAAGTATATACGCTACAGGATAAGCAATTATAAGACAGACTGCAGTTGCAACAAATGCAAGTACAAGACTGTAACACAGAGTTCCAAGTGTATTAGGGTCTGTAAAAAAATTCTGCAGATTAACCATGCTGAATTGTCCCTGTCCGTTAGTAAATGCATAATATACAAGGACAAGCAGTGGTGCTGCAACAAATAATATAAGAAACAGCCCATAAGGGATTCCAAGATATTTGCGTGAAAAAGACATATTTCTATCCCCCTACTTCTTCAACTGGAATTTCATCTTCTCTTCAGGCATGATAAGACCAACCTGATCATCCATATTCCAGAGATATTCATCATCTACAATAAGGTCATGACCATACTCAGTTCTTATTACGTAACTGTAATGGTCACCCTTATAGATAAGGTTAATAATCTTACCTGATACAAGACCTGCTGTTACATCATCGCTCATTTCAATATCATCAGGCTGGATTGAAACAACAACCCTGAACTTTGAAACATCTACATTTTCACCGTTCTCATCAACAAGCACTCCATCTGACATCTTAGTCTTAGGAATAACCTGTGTTAAATCACAGCTTATTATCTTGCCATTAAAGTCGAGCGTATAATCTCCATTAATTGTTGTAACAAAACTTGTGGTATGGTCCTCTGCAAGCATTACATGAATTCCATCAGGCTCAAGCTGCATTCCTACTGTATCACCGACATGATAACACCTGGTAGTTCTTATTATCATCTCATACTTTCCGGATTCAACAGCAACCTCGTAATGCATTCCCTTGAATATAACTGAAGTAACTTCACCAACAACAGTTCCATCCTCCGGCTTTGTAATAATTACATCTTCCGGTCTTATAACAACGTCAACTAAAGTTCCCTCTGGAACATCATCCATTCCGACAAACTCTCCGCCACAGAATCTTACTTTCATGTGTCCTGTCATAATACCTTTGAAAATATTGCTCTCTCCAATAAAGTCAGCAACAAAAGCATTCTTAGGCTCATTATATATATCCTCAGGAGTTCCTATCTGCTGAATCTTACCCTCTGATAAGACAACAATCTTATCAGACATTGTAAGTGCCTCTTCCTGGTCATGTGTTACATATATAAATGTAATTCCAAGCTGGTCATGCATATTCTTAAGCTCAATCTGCATCTCCTTACGCATCTTTAAATCAAGTGCCCCCAGAGGTTCATCAAGCATAAGAATTTCTGGCTCATTGACAAGTGCTCTTGCAATTGCAATTCTTTGCTGCTGTCCGCCTGACAACGTAGATATCTTTCTGTCCTCAAATCCTTCAAGGTCAACCATATCAAGAACATGCTTAACCTTTTTTCTTATTTCTTCTTTAGGAAGCTTCTTTAACTTAAGTCCAAATGCAATATTTTCATATATATTCATATGTGGAAACAGCGCATAACGCTGAAACACTGTATTAATCGGTCTTTTATTAGCTGGAAGCTGTGATATATCTTCTCCGTTAAGAAGTATCTGTCCGTCTGTAGGAAGTTCGAATCCTGCTATCATTCTTAGTGTGGTTGTCTTTCCACATCCTGATGGTCCTAAAAATGTTACGAATTCCCCACGCTTTACTTCAAGATTAAAGTCATCAACCGCCTTAAATCCATTATCACTATATACCTTACTGATATGTTTAAGCTCTATTATATTTTCTGATTTACCAGACATATCCAACCTCCGCAATTAACATCCTTCATTACACCGTCTAACAACTATGCAACCACTTCCTATTTAATATCAAAAACGGGTACAAATCAAGTGATTTCTTGATTTGTACCCATTATTTTTTCAATGCTTTTTGATTATGTAAAAAACGATAAAATATGAGTTTTATGGTCTGTGATGAAGTTCCTGGACTGTCTTGCTTAATTCCTCTCTTATAGCTTTTCTCTCTTCTGGAATCTTTCCCATACGCTCAAGTAAATCCGCTGTATCATGCTCAGAACCAACTTTTCTTAACGACTCACATGCTGCAAATACAACATCATCATCTGTATCATCAATAAATCTTAACAACAAGTCCACACTGGTCTGATCATCACTTGCACCAAGAGCCTTAGCTGCTGCAATCTTTTCTTCTTTACTTCCTGTAATTACTTCCTGTATAGCATACCAGTCATGGTGCTTTACATATTTCTCCATTTTTTCATCTAATGTCTTTTTCTTAAATAACATACCGATGCCTTCTTTCATCTTTTTCTATATTATAGTATTGCATTTTCGATATGTAAAATGTATATTTAATATGTCACTTATATCATAATTATATATTGGAGAATTACTATGAACTTAGATTATTACAGAATATTTTACTATGTTGCAAAATATAAGAGTTTTTCAAAAGCAGCCCGCATGCTCGATAATAACCAGCCTAACATAACCCGCTGCATGAATATATTAGAAAGCGAACTTGACTGTAAGCTGCTTAACCGTTCTCACAAAGGCATCACTCTTACACCTGAAGGAAATACATTGTATTCTCATGTATCAATTGCAATGAAACAGCTTGAAGATGCTGAGAACGCCATTATCAAAAGCAAAAGTCTGTCCGGTGGCACAATATGTATAGGAGTAAGTGAGATTGCTCTTAGAATATTTCTTCTTAAAAAACTTGAGAAATTCACACAACTTTTTCCTGATGTCAAGATAAAGCTTACCAACCACTCTACTAATCAGGCTGTTAATGCTCTAAAAGCCGGTCTGGTAGACTTTGCTGTCGTAACCACACCTGTTAATTTAACTGGCGATATGAAATCTGAAAGCCTATGCTCATTCCATGATATACTTATTGCAGGTCCAAAATACAGTCAGCCGGATAACAAAATAATTCATCTGGAAGAATTGCAGGATTATCCTTTCATAAGTCTGGCAGAAGGTACCGGTACACATGACCACTACACCAAATTCTTCTATGACAATAATCTTCACTTTAACCTTGATATGGAGGCTTCAACTACAGATCAGGTTCTTGCAATGGTTCAGGCAAACTTAGGGCTTGGCTTCTACCCAGAGGAGCTTGCCTCTGAATATATAATGCGTGGTGAAATATTCCCTGTAAATCTATACGAATCCGCACCTGACAGAGATATTGTTCTTATTCGTGAATCAAGACATACCGAAAGCATTGCAGCCAAAAAACTTATTAATTTCTTAAAGCATACAACTGATTAAAATGTCTTAGTTACGCATTCAAGTGTCGCACAGTAGCCTGTATTATTCTTGCTCTTATACATGGCACTGTCGGCATGTCTGTACAGTTCATCAAAATCAATATCCTTTTCCCCTTTATAAAACGCTTCACCCATGCTTACATATATCTTCTCATCTCCCATCTCTGGGATTCTTATGTCCTTAAGCTTTGCAAATACTCTCATCGTGAAGCTTTCAGCATCTTTAGTTTCTGTTATTCCCGGGATGAACATTGCAAATTCATCACCTCCCAGGCGCATGCATATATCATGTTCCCTGCATACACTCTGAAGACTTCTTGCAACCGCTATAATTACTGCATCCCCGACAACATGTCCATATGTATCGTTAACATTCTTGAACTTATCACAATCAAGAAGGCACATAAGCCCCTTAGTTTCTTCCTTAATAAGGTCTGCAATTGCTTTCTCTCCGCTTCCTCTATTTCTTATTCCCGTCATAAGGTCTGTTTCTGAAAGATATAAAAGCCTGTTCTCCTTACGTTTCTCTGCATCGATAACTTCAACGGCATATACAACATGCCACAGTTCTCCATTGCTATCCTCATCTACCCTTATGAATCTTTCACGACACCATCCAGAGTAATTTCCAAGGAATTCATGAACAATCGTAGTCTTGTTCTTCATTCTCTCCGGAAGTGTTGATATATCAACAAATTCAAGTACACTTTCTACATACTTCCTGGAAGGAAGAATCTTCATTACACTATTTATCTGTTCTGCAAAAGTATGCTCGCCTTTTATCATATTATCCCTTATGAAATCTGTTGACTTTATTTCATGAAATTCCCCTGTCTTTAAATTGATAATATGCATTGACAGATATATTCCAGCAAGTGCTGAATATGCGCTGAACATAGCCTCACGCTTGGATTTTTTAAATACATTTCTCTGTTTTAATAGCAGTACTAAAAATGTGCCTATCATATCAAGAAAGCGCGAAATCTCGTCCATCTCACTTTCTGGTGGATTGTCAACACCAAAGAAGCCATATATCTCGTCCTTATATCTGAATGGACTTACTGCCAGGCTCTTTACATTCTGAACTTTGAGCAGTTCATATGCTGCAGGATATTCATCCTTAATCTCCTCAATATCCTTAGTACTAATATTTCTTCCATCATTAAATGATGTATACCACCAGTCTATAATTGACATATCTACATTCTGAAGAAACTTTATCTGAGGCTCAATCCCATCCGCGCACCACTCATAAGTATTATTAGTAACCTTTTTTCTAATATTGTCTTCAAATATGTATATTCTTTCAGACCCGATATGTTCTCCAAAAAATCTGATAAATTCATTAATCTGATCATCTGGATTTTCATAATTCATTGCTGCCTTCATTGCTTTATTCATAATTGATTCGTACTTTTTCGTCTTCATATGCATCTCCAATTCAATACATTTATAACTAACAACATAGTAACATATATTGACAAAAAACGCACCCTTTTCACACATTAAAATTGTGAAAAAAGTGCGTTCTGATATTAAACAAACCGCATTCGCCGCTAACAATTCTCTACATAGCCTTAATTGCATTCACTGTTATATTGTACTGTTTCTCAACTTCTTCAAATGCTTCCTCAGCTCCTGCGAGTTCTCCTGCACGAAAAATCTCTGTAATAGCTGAACTCGCTTTATAAAGATTATCAAATCCAAGATTTAAGCATACACCCTTAAGTGTATGTGCTGCCCTGAATGCTTCTTCTACATTTCCGGCAGCTATAGCCTCTTTAAGATTGGCGTAGCTGTTGTCATCTAAAAATTTCAATACAAATTTTTTAATAAAAGCCTCATTTGGAAATCTATTCAAAGTATTCTGATAATCTGCTCCCATCGCATCATAGCATTCTTTAATTGTCATGTGCCTACCTGCCTATATATTGTTAAATTATAACTATGCATATAATGATATCACGATTAATATAGTATTGTCAAAGAATGATTTAATAATAAAATATAATTTCAGATAATTATTTTACATATCCGCAAATATACTGTATATTAAATATATTGCTGTCTGGCAAAATATATGCGGGGGAATTGTTTTATGAAAAAACGAGATTCTTTTAACAACAAATGGGGATTCATCCTTGCCTGTATCGGCTCTGCCGTTGGTATGGGTAATATCTGGATGTTCCCGACAAGAGTATCAATGTATGGCGGTGGATCATACCTGATACCATATTTCATATTCGTTGCACTTATTGGTTTCACTGGTGTTATCGGAGAAATGAGTTTTGGTCGTGCTACTAAGTCAGGACCTGTTGATGCATTTGGATATGCATGCGAAACTAAGAATAAGAATAAGAGAAAGCTTGGTGAGGCTATCGGCTTTATTCCAGTACTTGGCGCACTTGCAATGGCAATTGGTTACACTGTTGTAATGGGCTGGATTCTTAAGTACATGATTGGAGCTTTTACAGGAAAGACACTTGCACCTGCTGACACAGAAGGCTTTGCTGCTTCATTTGGAAGTATGGCAAGCGCATTTGGTAATAATGTATGGCAGATTGTAGCTCTTGTTATTGGTATTATTATCCTTATGTTCGGTGTCGGACGCGGAATTGAAAAGGCCAATAAAATCATGATGCCTGTTTTCTTTATTCTTTTTGCTGTACTTGGAATATATGTTGCTTTCCAGCCTGGTGCGATAGAAGGCTACAAATACATTTTCAGAGTTGACCCTGAGGCATTTGCTGACCCTAAGACATGGATATTCGCTCTTGGCCAGGCATTCTTTTCTCTTTCTATTGCTGGTAATGGCACTCTTATATATGGTTCTTACCTTTCAGATAATGAAGATATTCCTGCTGCTGCCGGACGCGTTGCGCTGTTCGATACTATAGCAGCCATGCTTGCAGCACTTGTTATCATTCCTGCAATGGCAACAACTGGTGCCCAGCTTAATCAGGGTGGTCCCGGACTTATGTTTATCTTCCTCCCGGCACTTTTTAAATCAATGCCTGGCGGATACATAGTCGCAATTATATTCTTCGTTGCTGTATTTATGGCGGGACTTTCTTCTTTAATCAACCTGTATGAAGCACCTATTGCAACTATTCAGGAAAAGCTGCATCTAGGAAGAAAGGCATCTTGTACAATAATCGCTGCAATAGCACTTGTAGTTTCAATATGTATTCAGGGAATTGTCTCTGGATGGATGGATATACTTTCTATCTACATCTGCCCACTTGGTGCAGGTCTTGCCGGAATTATGTTCTTCTGGGTATGTGGTAAGAAATATGTTGAAACTCAGGTTAATACCGGTCGCGATAAGAAATTCACTGATAAATTCTATCCTATATGCAAATACATTTTCTGCCCTGTATGTTTCCTTGTTCTTATACTTGGAATTGTTCTTGGCGGAATCGGCTGATTAAGATATTATAATAAAAGGAATCCTGTGAGCAGGGAGATGTTGCCTCTCTGCTTATGGGATTCCTTTTTTCATATATTTAATTATGCTATTCATGCTTTGCATCACATTTTTTACAGGAATATTTCCTCAAAAGCAGCAATTACAAGCTTAAGAGTTGCTTCGTCCATATCCGAATAATGAATTACAAGTATTCCATGGTACTTATCCGCATCAGCGAAACAATACTCTGAAAGGCAGTTAATCAGAATCCCCTTCTGCCTGACTGCCCATTTAATCTCAACATCACTTAAGGAAGTCTTCACATGCAGCAGAAAATGTGTTCCCGCATCATCCTGATATATCGTACTTATCTCACTAAGCCTTGATTCGCGAAACATCCTGCATATCTTTTCACGGCGTCCCCTGTAATCATTGACAAGCCTCTTAATGTGGCGCTCAAAGTATCCCTTCTCAATAAATGCCGCCATTGCATACTGCTCAAATCCCGACACAGTACACGAGTAAAAATTCATTGTTGAAATATATTTTTCCATAAGCTTTTCTGGCAGTACCATATATCCTATTCTAAGTGAAGGAACCATTGTCTTCGAAAATGTGTTCATATATATTACTCTGTGACTTCTGTCTCTCGACTGAATGGACGGAATAGGTTTGCCCTGCATACGGAATTCACAGTCAAAATCATCCTCTATTATATATCTGCCTGGCTCCGCCGCCGCCCAGTTAAGCAGTTCCTGTCTTCTTGCAACCGGCATAACAAGGCCAATTGGAAAATGATGTTCAGGACTTACATGTGCTACATTTATATCTTTCATTCTAAGTTCATCGACTTTCATACCCTTATCATCAATATTAACATAATCCCAGTTCACACCATTTTCATCATATATCTTGGTAATCTTACGGTATCCGGGATTCTCAACACCAAACTTCACATCTGGACCTAAGAGTTGTAACAGCCTGTTATACAGATATTCCGTTCCGGCCCCTATAATAATATGGTCTGCTGAAACCTGCATTCCACGGTATCTGTTAAGATGGTCTGCAATTGCTTCACGAAGCTGCAGCACACCGTTAAAAGGTACAGTCTTAAGAAGTGAAGTATTATAATCGGTCAGGGTTTCTCTCATAACCTTTGCCCATGTAGCAAATGGAAATCTATCATACCTGATATTATTTGCCGTCAAATCAGCAAGATAAGTCTCCTCCTGGAATCTTTTCACAGGAGCAGCATACCCTGGTGCACCACCTGTAACCACGTCAATCTTATTAACATAATACCCTCTTTTTTCCTCAGATCGGATATAACCTTCCAGAAGAAGCTGCTCATATGCGTTCTCCACCGTCTTGACACTTATCTGCAAATGCTGTGAAAGCCCACGCTTTGATGGCAGCTTCTCATCAGCCTTAAGCTTCCCGTCAGCTATATCTTCCTTAATCAGTTCATACAGATATTCGTACATTGTTTTGTTTCCGCGTTTATCTAAATCATATGTAAGCAAATCTGGTCTCCTATTATATATGTGTTTTGGATATTTATAAGATATCAGTTCTAATTATAATAAGCTCATAATCAAAAAACAAGGAGGAAAATCCCTCTCCTCACCTGAAGGGCTCGGATTTTTCTTCAAAAAACAAGGAGGAATAGAAATACTATGGGAATCTATGCTATTACTGGTGCTTCAAGCGGTATCGGTGCGAAAACTAAAGAATTGTTAATACAGCAGGGACATAAGGTAATTAATATTGATCTTAAAGACGGTGACATCTGCGTAAACCTTGCATCGCAGGAAGGAAGACAGTCTGCTGTTGATCAGTTACATACTATGTGCCCTGACGGACTTGACGGAATGATATGCAACGCTGGTGTTTCAGGCGCATGCGGTAATCTCGGACTCATTATCTCTCTTAACTACTTCGGAACAGTAGCCGTTGCAAATGGTGTATATGACCTTTTAAAGAAGAAGCACGGAAGCTGTGTTGTAACTGTTTCTAACACAATTTCACAGGGTGCAGGCCGTAAGGATATCGTTGATCTTCTTAATAACATCGGTGATGAAAAGCGTGTATTAAGTCTTGTTTCTTCTATGGACAGTACTAACCTTTCAGTAGGAAACAGTCTTTATGTTTCTACTAAATACGCACTTGCAAGATGGGTACGCCGTGTATCTGCAACATGGGCTGCCAATGGTGTCCGTATAAATGCTGTTGCTCCTGGTAATGTACACACAGCCATGACTGCAACAATGAGCACTACAGCAAAGATGGCTCTTAATGCCCTTCCTATCCCAACCAAGTATGGTCAGGAGTGCCTCATGGCTCCAGAAGAAATTGCTGAGGTTATGGTATTCCTTGCTTCAGATTCAGCAAGAGGCGTCAATGGAAATATCATGTTCGTTGATGGCGGTACAGACGCATTATTAAACACAGAGAAAGTATATTAATTAAGGAGGGCATTAAACATGACAGCAATTGAAAAATATGTAGAAGCAATGGAAAACAAAGATTACGCAGGACTTGCCAATCTCTTTTCTCCAGACGGAATAATCAACGATTATTGTACTAACTCAGCAGCTCAGAACGAATATCATATATACGGACGTGAAGCTATCAACATGTTCTTCCGTAACAAGTTCGGCTTCCGCAAATACTCTATCTTAGATGGTGAAGTTGTAAATTCTACCCAGGCAGAATTCATCGCCAACTTCGGCGGTTACAACATCATGGCCATCGCTACAGTCCGTGAAGTAACAGAAGATGGGCTTATCAAGAGACTTACTGTAAGACCTAAGTAATTAAATATTAAAAATCGTGTATAACCAATCAGGGCATTTGAATTGCAAGTTAATCCCTTGCAATCCAAATGCCCTCATTTTTCTTTTTAACATAAACAATAAACTTTTCAAGAGATGCCTTTTCTCTATCTCAATGTCCAATCTGCCACTTTCTTGCGGCTGTTTTGGACTTTCACTTACCTTCTATTCGCTTCTAGGTCCAATCGGTTATACCCGCGCGGACTTTTTGGACATCCACTTGTCTCTTGAATATATTCAAACCTGTATTTTAATACAGATTGACCTGTTTTTCCATAAGTCTGCTGCCTTCATACTTAAGCTTTATCGAGAAAAATCTCTCCTCTCCCGAAAGAAGAAGGTTAAGAAATACCCTGTCACCCTCCCATGTCGGAAGCTCGGGAACTTCTTCTTTATCAACCCAAGCCAGTTCTCCTTCATCACATTCAATAAGCTCACCTGTAAAGCCATCTGCCGTAAATACACACATAAGCTCTGGCTCACATTCATTACTTATAAATGTTACAAGCCCGCGGAATCTGTATGAAGTAAGCGTAAGACCTGTTTCTTCCTTTACCTCACGCACAAGACATTCCTCAGGAGTCTCCTGATTCTCAGCATGTCCGCCTACTCCAATCCATTTACCTTCATTAATATCATTATGCTTTTTCACCCTGTGAAGCATAAGATACTTCCCGTCCTTCTCTATATAACATAAAGTTGTAGTTATCATCAGCTCTGCCTTTCATGTCCGATTTTTTCAATCTCGTATTTCCCGCATACTATATTAATTTCATCAGCATTACCCCAGTCAAGACTTACATACACTTTCTTCTTATCAACATCCCACTTAAGTTCATCAATAGTTATTCCGCATCTTGTACGAAGTCCCTTAACCATGCCGCTTCCAAGCTTGTCTGACCATGCCGGAAGCAGTTCAATTGTGTGTTCATCCGAATATACAAGCATTTCATTAATAATTCCAACCAGTCCAAATGCAGTATCTGTACAATATACACCTTTGCTCCTGTCAGTATTGTGGTCTGTAAATAATGTTGTGTAAAATATGTCACTGTGCACAAGCAGATTAAGCGTATCATATACAGCATCTGCATTTTTAAGACGAGCCTCTACTAACGCCTTATGTATCCAGCCATGTGAAGCGGTATCATCTTTTCCTTTATTCTCATGGTTTCTGTTAATAACTGCCTGACGACACGCAGCTGCTAACTTACTATCATGCTGAGTCTGCAAAGCCGGCCATGCCGGATAAAGATGGCTTATATGCCTGTGTGCATTGTTCTCGCCATACTCCTTCATAGACCATTCCTTAACTGCACCTGACTCATCATACATAAAATCAGGTAACAATCTTAAGAGTGCTTCCGCCTCTGATACAGCCTGCATTGCTGCAGTCCTATTCTCTTCAGCCATCTCTTTATTAATCATCTCAATATACATATTAATTACATCTTTAGCCGCAGAGATATCCATTGCTGCATTGGCAGTAATCGCACTATGATATCCAAGAGGCTTATTCTCCGGTGAAAATGATGGAATAATAAGATAATGCTCCCCCGCATTAAGGCTGCATTTTCCCTTCTCATACCTTGCATTACCGTCTGTATCTGTATAATACTCAGGATTTCCTATCTGTTTCCAGAAATTATAGGCTTTTTTTAGAAGTGGCTCATATACATCTTTTCTTACATCAAATGTATCTTTGCCGTACATCTTAATCAGCGACGCATCAAAAGTTGTTATCACAGCGTCGCCGTAAGTCTGTAAGAATTCATAAATAGGAATAAGCATCCAGCCAGCACCGGCATTCCAGTACTGGAATGGATAATTAATATCGTACTCTACCATCATTGCCCTGTGTCCATCAGTATTAACCGGAATAAGCACTGCATCCTTCATTCCATACACCATTGCTGCATTGTTAACCCAGTCAGGTATCTGCCGCAGAATAAACCACATATAACCAACACCTGCTTCATACAACCCTGAGCCATTCATTCCCGAAACCTGAATATTAACATTGGCATCCATTGTGTACGCACTTCTCCACAACAGATTCCACTCACCAACCCACAAGCCGCTGAGTCTTGGTGCTGTCGTTCCTGCGCATGCCTGCATTCCATACAGACCGTTATAATATAATTTTTCCAGCAGATGAGGCATAATGTCATATTCATTTTTCTGCAAGTCAAGCAGTTCTTCATTAGCAGACTCGCAAAAATATCCGCCGTCAAGCTTAAGCTCTATATTCTTATGATCTAAGCTTACCGGTTCTTCCGTTATATTGACACTGTTAACTTTGTTAATACATTTGTCTACCAGTGCAAATGTATCCTTGCCATTAACTCTGTCCCTGAACTCACAATATTCCCCCAAATCATCTGTCCAGTCTGTGTAAGTTATAAGTGTTATACTCTCTGCATGTGATATATTAATAACCGGCGCAGTCTCATCAATACAAGTGTACGCCCGGCTGTCTTTAGGCTTTGATGAAACCCTCATATCACCATCTGTCAATATCCTTGTAACACCTGCAAATCCACCCTTTGCAAGCTCACTTCCCTCATATTCAGGATAATGCACAACCGTACCTATTATGTTATCTCTTACAAATCTTGAATACAGCATATTTCTTTCAGGCGCAGGGATATTGTTCTTCTGAACTCCGAATTTCGGCATAGACTCAAAATCATCTGTTGATATCGACATATTCACAGACTTTTCAGATATTATTTTAGTTATAATCACATTCTGTTTTCTCGATACATATGTACTTTTTGAAACAGAAGCTCCGTCTGATTTAAATGTAGTATTTATTGTACCAGTCTTATAATCTGTCCATCTTCTGTAACCAGAAATATCCGGCTCTCCTTCAAGTGTCAGTCTTATCATATGGCCTGGATGATAACAGTACATATTCGTTCTTTTTCTATCATGTATATTCCATGTATCATCAAAATTAATAACTGACTGTCTGGCTTCATCTAACTGTGCTGTAACATCGTAAGGCACATGTCTTGGCTCTTCCGATGGCATGACAAATTCAACATTCTGATATATAAGACTGTCCTCTATAGGCGCACATGATTCAAGCACGCCAAGCCTTCCATTACCTGCCACCATAGCCTCATGCCATGGTACATCTGTGACATTATAATTATCGTAAGGTTTAATCTGCCTAAACTTCTTTGAAAATGAACTATACATTTTTAGACTTCCTTTTCTACTTATCTTGTTTTTCTTCTTTCTCTTCAGTTCCAAATGATTTAGCGTAAAGAAACTTATGTGTTGCAAATAATCCCGCAATTGCAGCCACCCCAGCCAGTACCTCAAAACCTGATACATGTCCTACTATCATCTGTCTTGAAATAGCAAAAAGCAGAACTTCAATAACCGTACCCGGAGTATGAGTGCAGAGCATCTTTACAAACTCAACTCCAATTGCAAATGTCATAACTTTTTCAAGAAAATACTCAAGCGTGGCGTTATCATATCCTATCCCCATCACGCTTTCGACAATAAATTCCCCTGCAAGAAATATTATAACCATCAGTAAAAATGCAGATAATACAATCTCGATATATGATGCAGCCTGCTGCATTAATTTTCTTAATTTCATTTTCATAGGGTAAACTATCCTTTCAATTAATTTTATATATAGTGCCTTATTTAAGCATTAATTATATCTTATTCTTAATAATTAAGCAATTGTGCCCCTATCGCTTTCATTAAATAATTTAACATAATTATATAGTGAATATGCATAATTCAATTTGACTTTCATAATGTTTTTTAGTAAACTTTAACAAGTTGGTGTTTTGAAGTATGATAATAAATGACGCCACATTTATTATCTCTACAGGCACGCGTAACGGACATAATTTTTTAACGAGGAGAAAAACATGGAAGCTTTATTAATTCTAGTCATCGTTGCAGCCCTGCTTGCGCTCGGTTATGCAGCATTCAACTTCATCGGTGTTAAGAAACTTGATGAAGGAACTGACCGTATGAAAGAAATCGCAGCAGCCATAAGAGTTGGTGCTAACGCATTTATTACATACGAGTACAAAATCATTGCAGTAGTAGTTGTTATTATTGCAATCGCATTTGCAGCTATATTCACTGTCCAGTATGGAGAATTCAGCTGGGAGCCATCTGTATGTTTCATGATTGGTGTTATCATGAGTGCATCAGCAGGCTGGGTAGGTATGAAGATTGCTACTTACGCTAATGTAAGAGTTTCTAATACAGCCCGCAACACTAAGAACATTGGTTCAACACTTAAGGTAGCTTTAAAAGGTGGCTCAGTTATGGGTCTCTGCGTTGGCGGTTTCGCACTTTTAGGACTTTTCCTTGTATACATCATATTTGGATTTGGTCTTAACATGCTTGACATTGAGGCTCTCCGTGGTGCTCATGTATTCACACAGTGTCTTTCATGCTACGCACTTGGCTGCTCTATTGTTGCTATGTTCAACCGTGTTGGTGGCGGTATATATACTAAGGCAGCTGATATGGGAGCTGACCTTGTTGGTAAGACAGAAGCACACATTCCTGAAGATGATCCAAGAAATCCTGCCACTATCGCAGATAACGTTGGTGATAATGTAGGTGATGTTGCCGGACTTGGTTCTGACCTTCTTGAATCATTTGTTGGAGCTATATCTTCAGCAATTATTCTTGCAGTAAGTCTTTACCTTTCAAATGTAGCTAATAACCTTGAAGTTTCAGACGAAATGCTCTCTAAGATGATGTATTTCCCACTTGTATTCGCTGCAATCGGACTTATCGCATCTATTCTTGGTATCGCTTATGTTCTCTTAAAGAATGGTTCTGATAATCCTCACAGAGATCTTAATATCTCAACATGGAGTGCTGCCGGAATTACAATTATCGGCGGATTCGTTGCTACATATCTGTTATTCAATGGCGAGAATGCAGATATTCTTAAGGTTGCAGGATTTAACATTGGTTTCATATCACCTTGGATTGCTGCTTCACTTGGCGTAGTGAGTGGTGTTATCATCGGTGGTATCGCAGAATACTATACAAGTTATGATTACAAGCCAACACAGACAATTGCACAGGCTTCTAAGGAAGGTGCAGCTTTAACTATTACACAGGGGCTTTCAGTTGGTATGAAGTCTTGTATGTACCCACTTATTGTTTTAGGTATTACAACTTATGTTTCATACGCAGTTTCAGGCATGTTCGGTATTGCTATGGCTGCCGTAGGTATGCTTTCATTCGTATCAGCAACTGTTTCTGTTGATACTTATGGACCAATCTCTGATAATGCCGGTGGTATTGCAGAGATGTCAGAGCTCGAACCTGAGGTAAGAGAAATTACTGATAAGCTTGATTCCGTTGGTAACACAACTGCTGCCATCGGTAAAGGCTTTGCTATCGGTTCAGCTTCACTTGCAGCACTTTCACTTATGGTTAGTTTCCTTTATGCATTCCAGCCAGAGGGAAGCAGCCTCGACCTTAACTTCACTAACCCACTTATTCTTGCCGGTGCTTTAGTTGGTGGTGCTCTTCCATATCTGTTCTCAGGTATGCTTATTGAAGCCGTTGCCAATGCTGCCCGTAAAATGGTTGAAGAAGTAAGAAGACAGTTCAGAGACATTCCTGGTATCCTTGAAGGAAAGGCTAAACCAGACTATAAGACATGTATTGAGATATCTTCTCAGGGTGCATTAAAAGAAATGCGTATGCCAGCTATCATCTCAATCATCTTCCCTGTAATTGCCGGATTCCTTTTCGGACCTTACTTCGTAGGCGGTCTTCTTATAGGTGCTACTCTTTCAGCTATCATGCTTGCTATCTTTACAGGTAACGCTGGTGGTGCATGGGATAACGGTAAAAAGTACATTGAATCAGGTGCTATCGAAGGACAGGGCAAAGGCTCTCCAGCACATGATGCAGCCGTTGTTGGTGATACTGTAGGTGATCCATTAAAGGATACTGTAGGACCATCTCTTGATATCCTTATCAAGATTATGTCTACTGTTTCACTCGTTGCAGCAGTAATGTTCTATAACTACAATTTACTGTACCTTATCTTTGGTATAAGATAATATTCCGTATAAAGGAGTTGGGGCGACAGACCATAAAGGTCTGCCGCCCCTGTTTTTATGTATATTTATTTTATGAATTTGACATTAGGATATATTGCCTTCTTGGCTTCTTCTTTTCTTTCATTGAATGTAACCTTATTCTGTTCAAATAGGTTGTCACCATTAGCATCTATTGATACTATAAGCGGTCCAAATTCCTTAACCTTACAGCACCATAATGTTTCTGGCATACCAAGCTCATCCCAGTGATGCTCAGCAATTCTTTCAACCTCTGTTGCTGCTACTACAGCACATCCGGCAGGGAATACGCAGTGGATAGCACCAAATTCCTTACATGCTCTCTCTGTATTAGGACCCATTCCACCTTTTCCTACAATTACTCTTACACCTGTCTGCTTAGTAAATTCGTATTCGAATTTCTCCATACGCATTGATGTTGTTGGTCCTACAGATACCATCTCATAATCATTCTCTGTTCCTTCAATCTTTCTTACGATAGGACCTGCATGGAATATTGCCTTGTCCTTAATATCATAAGGAAGCTCTCTTCCATATTCTACAAGTCTTCTGTGTGCAACATCACGGCATGTCATTAAATCTCCGTCAAGCCATACAATGTCACCAATCTTAATATCCTTTAAGTCCTCTGCACTTACTGGTGTAACAAGAACCTTTTTATCGCCTCTGATTTCTACCATTTTCTAATCCTCCTATGCGTTCAGGTCTATTGTTGAATGTGTATCACATACTGCATTTAAGTCTTTATCAAATATTACATGACCTCTTCTGTGTGACCAGCAACCTACATTTACAGCTACACCAATTGTTGATGGATGTCTTGCTGTATTTTCAATATTAACTCCCATAACGGAGAATTTACCGCCCATACCCTGAGGTCCAAGTCCGATAGCATTGATTCCGTCTTCAAGTAACTTCTCCATCTTAGCTGCATTTTCATTCTCATTATGTGAACCGATTGGTCTCATAAGTGCCTTCTTAGAAAGAAGTGCTGCTGTCTCAACAGATGTTGCAACGCCTACGCCTACGAGAAGTGGAGGACATGCATTAAGTCCATAGCTTGTCATCTGGTCAAGTACGAAATCTGTTATTCCTTCATAACCTGCACCTGGCATAAGAACCATTGCCTTACCTGGAAGTGTACAGCCGCCGCCTGCCATGTATGAATATATCTCGCAGTGGTCGTCATTAGGAACGATATCCCAGAATACTGTTGGAGTTCCCTTACCAACATTTCTCTTAGTGTTGTACTCGTCAAATGTTTCAACAGAGTTATGTCTTAATGGTGTTGCAAATGTTGCCTGTACAACAGCTTCCTTTAACAATCCCTCCAGCTCATTAATAAGCGGGAAGTTAGTTCCACATTTAACCCAGAACTGTAATACACCTGTATCCTGACAGCTAGGTCTGTCGAGTGATACTGCAAGTCCCTGATTCTTAGTCATTGTCTCATATAATACCTTAGGAAGTGGTGCTGTTTCCTGTGCTGCAAGCTCCTCAAGCTTTGCAATTACATCATCTGGTAACTTCTTACCGATATGGCCAACAAACTTAGCCATCTTGTCTGTCATCAGCTTTACGCTCTCTTCTTTGTTCATATTAGTCCTCCTTGTTTTGCGAAGCAAAATGCGACTGCCCTTGCAGGAGCAGAGGATTTTAGCCTCCTTGTTTTGCATTGTTATGTAACATTTTTTATCTCCGCCATATCCTATGGATAGAACGGATATAATATAGGTAACAAAATCATACACAGCACAAATGATACGAGTATAAGCGGAAGTCCTGATTTTACATAATCCTTAAACTTATATCCGCCAACGCCAACTACCATTGTGTTAGCCGGCATTCCGATTGGTGTTGCGTATGCACATGATCCAGCAATAACTGTAGCAATTACTACTGCTCTTGGATCTGCGTTAAGGCTCTCTGCCAGTGATACAGCAATTGGAACCATAAGCGCTGTTGTTGCTGTATTGGACATGAAGTTCGTAAGTACACATGTGACTACGAATATCACAAGCAGAAGAACTATAGGACTTGGATTAGAACCCATAATTCCAACAATCTTATCTGCTATAAGTGTTCCTGCTCCTGTTTTTTCAAGAGCACTTGCAAGTGCAAGTGAACCACCGAATAACAGTACAACCTTTAAATCAATTGACTTCAGCGCTTCCTTCTCAGATATAACACCTGCAAGAACAAGTATTACTGCTCCGAGACATGCTGAAACCTGTATCTTAATTCCTATCTTATCCTCAAATATCATGGCAAGAATAACAAGAATTAACACAATAAGTGACATTGCCTGTTTCCATTTTGGAACATTGCTGAAATCTTTTGTATGCTCTGGGGCATCCTCTGTAATAACCTTCTTATCTGGAAGAAGCCTGCAGCCTATTACAATGAAATAGATAATTCCACATATAAGCATTGGTATTCCAATCGGTGCATACATGAAGAAGCTTGTTGAAAGCCCTAATTCTTCAAGAGCATTTACACCCATAAGATTTCCCGGTGCTCCAATTATTGAAAGGTTTCCCCCAAGTGCTGCTGCGAATACCAGAGGCATTAACAGACGGCTTCTTGAATATCCTGATTCATCTGCTATTCCACAGACAACAGGGATAAGTACTGCTGCTGTTCCCGTATTAGAAAGGAACCCTGACATAATTCCTACGATTAACATTATCGCAATAATAAGTATCTTTTCAGATTTGGCAAATTTAGTAACAATACCTCCGATTTTATTAGCCATACCTGTTTCAAATAGTGCCTGTCCGACTACGAACATTCCGACACACAGTATTACATTGCTGTTTACATATCCTGCAAATGTTTCCTTTACCGTAAGTACGTTGGTAAGATTCAGACCAAGTGCAACTATTGTAGCTGTAAGCCCCAGCGGAATCTTTTCAAGTATGAAACTGACTACAGCAAACAATAAAAACAGTAATGTTATTGTGGTTTGAGACATAACGTTCCCCCTTTCACATATTATTAATTAACTTTCTGTCCGGACTCATCTTTAATGTAACTAAAGTATAATCCTGTTCTCGTAAAAAAACAATTTGATGATTTTTATGTTTCAATAAAAAATTTTTATGTTAAAATATATATATAAAATGCACTAATTTTTGCAGCATTTAACAGGAGGAAGCGCGCTATGACACTTAATCAGCTAAAATATTTCTGCACTGCATGCCGCACCCGCAGCATAACCAAAGCCTCAGAAGAGCTTTTTGTGACGCAGCCTACAATCTCGATTGCCATTAAAGACCTCGAGGCTGAATTTAATATTATTCTTTTTGCAAGAAATGGTAATCATCTGGAACTAACAAGTGCCGGTGAGACATTTTATGAAAAAGCTAAAGACCTGCTAAAACACAGTACAGAAATGCAGAATGAATTCTTAAAATTAGGCAACCGGGTTCCGGTTCTTAAGATAGGAATACCACCTATGTTCAGTACAATCTTTTTCCCTGAAGTACTTAATGCATTTGAAAAGAATCATCCTGATATCCAGACAGAGCTCGATGAATTCGGCTCTGTGCGTGCATGTGATCTCGTACAGAATGAAAAGCTTGACCTTGCAATTGTTAATATGGAGCAATTTAATATAGATAAATTCGAAAGCTGTATTCTTGCTAAAGAACAGCTTATGTACGTTGTCTCTAAGAAACATCCTATGGCTAAGAAAAAATGTATGACAATTGAAGACTTCAGAGATGAGAATCTGCTTATGTTTAATGTGGACTCTGTACAGAATGAGCTTTTGAAAAACAGATTTGACCAGCTAAAGCTTAACCCGAGAATTATTATGCGAAGCAGCCAGTTATATACTGCATTGAAATTCATTGAAAACGGAAGCTGCGGTTGTTTCCTTTTCTCAGATATGCTGCCTCATTTCAAGCAATATAAAGGAATTCCCCTTGAACCACCGATTGATGTTAATATCGGAATCGTATGGAAGAAGGGGAATTTCTTGAGCCACAGTGCCCAGTTATTTATAGATTTTGCGATGCAGTACTGCTCAGAAAACATTACTACTTAACAAGTGCTTCCCAGCGCTCCTTTGGAATTGAACTGCTCGTCACAATACATTCAGGGTCTGGTGCAATGACATGCCTTACAACTTCAAACACCGCCTGTGCATCACACAGCAGGCTCTCTGCGTCACCAAATGTCACTTCACGCACAGCCTTACAGTCAAGAAATGCCTGATTAAGCTTAACGAAATCCTCTGATATGTGAGGCTGGTCTGCGTTGTAATGCTTTCTCATATATGAATCCTTAATGCTGCCATCAGGCATTACAATCTGTAACTTCATCGGCTTATCTGATAATCTGTGTGGTACATTAAGTACCTCTTCAACACTATGAATAAATGTATTGCGCTCATGTCCTACTCCAACAAGCAGAACTTTTCCTCCACAGCTTCTTAATCTGTCATAACATCCGCCTGGTGTACACGGTGTATTGTTGTTCTCCTCACCCGCCAGATATTCTGCCGCTTTCTTTCCAATTCCTGCCATGCTGTGTGTAGGATGTAGTGACCTTATTACTCCATCTCTTTTAAGAAACATATTAGTAAGCAGTCCGACACATGATGGTGTTTCTTTAGGATTATATACTGGTGAGTCCGCATTTATATTCTTCCATGTATGTGTTGGAAGAAGTAAAAGTCCATGTCCGAAATATTCAATCCATGCATCAAGTACTGTATCTGCACCGCCTTCAACTTCTCCGATAGATTTCATTGATGAATGAATAAGAATTGTTTCCTCGCCTGTTAAGCCCATATTCTCTACCTGCTTCTTTAACTGTTCTTTTGTATACATATTAGTCCTCGCTTTTCACATATCAATATAGTAACCATATTAGCACATTTATCCTTGAAATATCCAGCAAACAATGCAATAATTACTTTTGAATAATTTAATTGAAAGGAATTAATTCATCATGACTAAAAGACGATTGACACGCAGACAGCGTCAGGTAAGAAGAAACCGTATTATTCTCGCCTGTGCATCTGCTGCTTTACTTATCATTATTATTGTAATAATATCTGTTTCCATGAAAGGCTGTTCTAAGTCTAAGAAAACAGATAAGAATGGGGAATCTACAACTGCCAAGGTTGAAGAATCAACACAGACAAAAGAGAATGAAATTACAAGTGAAGAAGTTTCATCAACTGATACTTCATCTTCAATTATGTCAGATGCAACATCAGTCTCTGCTTCATCTGACAGTTCTGAATTTGCACCACCTGTAGTTCCATCTGGTAATACAGTTTCCAAAGGTACTACTTCTAAAGGCTTCCAGATTCAGGAAATTAATGGAGCAACTTATATTGACGGAGTACTTATTGCCAATAAGACATATGCTCTTCCTCAGGATTTCATTCCCACTAATCCTGACCAGCCTGTTAATGCAGACAGAAGCTCAACATGTCTTGACAAGACTCTTATGAGTGCATGGAACACTATGTTAAAGGATGCAACTGCTAAAGGTCTTAATATATATATTGCCAGTGGATACCGTTCATATAATTATCAGGTTAATGTATATAACAGATATGTTAAAAGTGATGGTACTGCTGTAGCTGACACATATTCATCAAGACCTGGCAACTCTGAACATCAGACTGGTTTATGCTTTGACCTTAACACTATTGAGGACAGCTTCCAGTACACTAACGAAGGCAAGTGGGTTAATGATAACTGCTACAAATACGGCTTCTGTATCCGCTTCCCTAAAGGCAAAGATTCTGCTACCGGATATCAGTATGAATCATGGCATCTTCGTTATGTAGGTGTTGACCTTGCAACTAAGTTATATAACAATGGTGACTGGTTATCGCTTGAAGAGTACTTTGGAATTACTTCACAGTATCCGAATTAAAAACATAAGGCGCGGAAAAATCCGCGCCTCAATTGTTATAATTGTTTAACAAATCTTCTTACCATTACCAGACATATCAGAATCTCTAACGGCATCAGTACTATAAACCACATCGATTGCCAGATACATTCATACATGCATATCATTACAATTTTATCTCTTTCCGCTCCTGTATTGATAAGAAGTTTAATCCTTTCTGTATACCTTTCCAGCCTTCCCTTCAGAATGATTGTACTTACCATAAGATATATTACAATTGCAGCAATTCCTGTAATTCCATATGTCATCAATGCTTCTATTGTCTTCTGTCTCATCTGGTTCTTTTCATCTGAATATGATGTATACGCAAATCCGGCTGAACCAAGATATGAAGAAGCAACATTATCTGTTGCCATTACAGACGAACCAAGATTATATTTTATATTAATCCGGTTAGGATTCATCTTTAATTTCATATAATCAGGCAGTTCATCAAGAAACAGGTATTTTTTAATAAGTTCATTCTGGCTGTCCAATGCATTATGCAAAAGCTGTGTTGAACCAATTACTGTATACTGGCCAAATTCAGGTATTATGTATTTGAATTTTTCTTTTATTTCATCAGTTACCTTTACTACTTTAACCACTTTAGTGCTGGCTGCTGGTACAAGATATGTGTAAAATCCATACTGACTATACCACCACTCCTGTGAAATAATTGATCTCCAGACACCACTGTAATACTCATCTGAACCTGAAGCATCGAGCAATTGTTCTTTACTTATATTCCCAGCTTTATACTGATTATATGTATTTATAATATAGGCATTATCATGTGTCTCGGCATATACATCTAAAATTTCTGTTATCTGCTGGTCAGTTATATTTTTACATATATAATCTTTTATTGCTTGTGTATCTGTCTGACCTTCATATCCATCAATTGTCTCCTCAAGCAATTTATTATAAGCATTGATATATTCGTCGCCTGATTCATAACTGTCATTTCTTTCTAAAACCATTTCATAATTATGAAGTTTAAGAGTAACACCATCCTTCATGCTGTCATCATATATCCCGGAATTATTTACATCCAGAAATACAACAACCTCTGAACCTTCTTTGAATCCGTCATAATCCAGATTTCCCCCAGCATAATCATTAAGAGAATTATATATATCCTCCTCTGGTTCCACATATCCGGCAGCAAAAATATATTTTTTATCTGCACCACCTGAATTTAATGATCTTACCAATGATACACCATTTCCAACATTATCAGTATTGATACCTGTCCATGTAAATGTTCTTGCTGTTTCGTAATATCCCATGGTTATATCATCTACGCCATCTATATTTTTAAGATAATTCAAAACATCATCACTTATATTCCTGTACATACAGCTGTCGCCAAATTTAACATCATTAAAATAATATTCTGATATGGAATGATTCTGAAATGGAGAATACTCCCATGTATCAGGTATTTTTTTCTCTATCTGCTCTGCAGTATACACATCTCCTTTTTTCACAAGACTGGCTGTGTAATCATAATAAACTGTATATGAACGGGGAGTCTCTTTTACCGCATAGCCTACAATATCAGGTTTATCCGTTATCCTTAAGTACTCTCTGTATGCAATGATACAATTAATGGCACATACAACAGTAATAACAGCCATTGCCAGAGAAAACACTCTTATTACTATATTCTGGAAACAGCCATCAGACCACTTAAATCTTTTCGCAGTAGTTTTAACAAATGTTCTTTCTGTCATAACATTTTTAAAATTGTATGTCCGTTTTTTTCGGTTCAGGCTGCTTAATCTGTCCGTAATAATTTCCGACAGAAAACTGACTGCTACTGCAATTACAAGTGTCAGAATAATCCTTATCAGGGTATATTGTCCTATTGAGAAAAATGACACATTTTTAAAATATTTTATTAAAGCCTGTATGACATACCCTGTTCCAGATGCTATACCAAAACCTATGACTGCCGAAATTAAAAGTATAAATATGTTCTCTGTTAATGTAATAAGAACTATCTGTCCATTATCAGCCCCAAGGCATTTTTGAATAAATCGGACATTTTTTCTTGTCTTATTATACATTGTAATCTGATATGATATTATCGTTATTCCAACAAGCATAATAAATACATAAATATAATTATTAACTTTTGCATATCCCCACGGCTTATAATCATACACATTACTATTATATGTAAAATTAAACCTGAGCCCTGAATCTTCCCTTAAATTCCCAGCTATACTGCTATAATCCTGTTCATCTATGAAACTTTGTAATGAATATGCATATATGTATGTTTCGTCTGTCGCAATATTGTCTGCCTCATTTTCCGTAACAATAATTCCCGGAAGCTTTTTACCATCATTCCATACATTTGTATAGCTGTTCATTATTCCGCAAAGCGTATATTCTTTATCATTAAGTGTTATATTATCTCCAATGTCTGTGCCCTGCCCAAGCCTGATAAGAGAGTTCCTGTCTATTGCTGCCTCATTGTCATTATCCGGCATCTTACCTTTCTCAAGTGCTATACTGCCCATGCTGATAAAGCCATCTGACATTGTACCAATCATAATATCTGATAAATTGGTTCTATCCTTTACGCTTGTTACAGTTTTTGCAGTGTACACATTTCCGGTATAAGGATGTTTTTTAATGCTTTCGTTTTCCTCTGGCTGTTTAGACCTGTACATTACAAACCAGTCTCCAAAATGCTTTTTATTATCAGCCTTCTGCCAGTTTGACATATTTTCCTGCAATAACAGTACCCCTGTAACAAATGTAAATGCGAGCACTACTAATACCATGGACCTTAAAATGTTTTTAAATCTCCTGCGAAGTCCCCTGAATGTCAATGCTATAATTTTGCTGTTCATACCCCCACACCCCCTGTCACATTTCCATCTGTGATTGTGAGTATGCGGTCTGCATATTCTGCCATCTGCCTGTCATGTGTAACCATAACAATAGTCTGCTGATACTTAGACGCTGCCAGAGTAAGCATTTGGGCAACTGTTTCTGCACTCGCCGCATCAAGATTTCCGGTCGGCTCATCAGCGAATATAACTGACGGATGTGTAATCAGTGCCCTTGCGATTGCAACTCTCTGCTGTTCACCACCTGACATCTGTGCAGGAAATTTATCCTTACAGTAATCTATGCCAAGTGATTCCATTAATTCAGTGACTTTCTCCTCATCAGCTTGCTCACTGTCAAGAATTAACGGAAGTATTATATTTTCATATGCTGTATATTCAGGAATCAGCTTATAATCCTGATATATGAACCCAATATGCGTGCGTCTGAATTTTGCCAGTTCTGAATTCTTAAGATTATCAATCTCTTTTCCTTCTATGTACACCTTTCCCTCATCTGGCTTGTCTATAGTTCCAAGAATTCTTAACAGTGTTGACTTGCCTGAACCACTCTTTCCGACAATTGCAGTAAATTCGCCCTTTCTTACTTCAATATCACACTGGTTCAGCGCATTAATCTTTACCTGTCCTGCTGTGTAAGTTTTAGATATACCTTTTGCGCTTAATATTATGTCCATATGCATCCCCCTCTCATCCCTGATTTCTATCTGGGATAATTATATCTTGTAAAACTTACATCCAGCTTACATGGACTGATATTTTGTTTTTAATCTGTACATCGGGAGTGTCACAACGAATTCAGCTCCACCATATTTTTCACTATTACCAGCCTTTATGCTTCCATGATGTGCCTGCACAATAAGCTTTGACAGATTAAGTCCTATACCCGCCTTAAAATCCGCCGCACTGCCATTAGTTTCAAATCTGTTAAATATACTGTTAAACTGCTCCGTACTTAACCCTTTGCCATTATCAGCAATCGTAACTACGCAGTCATCATTCTTTCTTGTTACATCAACATATACCTTAGTATTGTCATCTGCTAAATATTCCGCACAATTGTCAAGAAGATTAATGAAACACTCGACAATCCAGCCTTCATCTGCATACATACACAATTTTTCATCACCATAATCTGTGGCAATTCTATTTCTGTCTACAACACTGCTGTTAATGCTTTCCTGAAGTATTGCCGCAACATCAACCTCATCACTTGTCATGACAACCTTTCCTGCCTCAAATCGGCTTATATCAAGCAGCTTCTTTATAAATGTTTTGATTCTGAACGCATTACCTGTGCAATCAGCTATCTCCTTACGCCGCGGACTGTCATCACATTTTTCCTCAAGCATTTCCAGTTTCATAGTTATGATAGCCAGCGGTGTCTTAATCTGATGTGCTATATTTTCAATAAAATCCTGCATCTTCTGATACTGCTCTTTATTATAAATCTGTTCGTTCTCTAACTGCTTAGAAAGCCTCTCGTTATCTGCATATACATCGCACACTTTCTTTACAAGGCCCTTATGTCCAAGTCTGTAACAATTATATAATCCTGAACCGAGTGCAATTAAAAGAACCACTATTATTGCAATTAAAACATACATTTCCCCATTAAGTCTGCTCATATACGAAAAGCCATGGCTGCCGTATCCGGCACTTTCCATGGCTGTTCTACCTGCTCTGATATTGTTATCTGTTATCCCTGATGAAAACATTTTTCGTACAAATGCTTCACCATATGCATTATCCTCTAAATACAATGCACCTGCCAATGCCTGCTCTTTAAGCCGGTAATAAGCTATAATTCCAGCTATAACAGCCGCATTAATCAATCCATATATAATAACGAAAACGGTCTGCCTTTTTCTGAATACAGACAATTTCTTCTTAATCGTGTTATCCATAAATCCCCCTGAAAGTTATTAGTCAATCCACCTGTAGCCCACATTTCTGATAGTCTCTATGTATTGCTGGTTTTTCTCACCATATGTTCCAAGCTTTGCTTTTATTCTGCTCATTGCAACGGTAAGTGTGTTATATTCAACGAAATTGCCGTGAACATCCCATATTTTCTCGTATATGACATCACGCCTTACGACTCTGCCTTTATTCTCTATAAGCATTTTTACAATATCGAATTCGTTAGTCGATATATTTAGTTCTTCACCATGACGGCTTATCTTATATCTGTCAAAATCAACGACAATATCACCTTTCTTGTAGATATTGCCCGCATTAAACTTGCTTCTTCTTAAGTTGGCACTTATTCTTGAAAGCAGTTCCTTTGTATAAAACGGCTTTGTTATATAATCATCTGCACCTATATCAAGCCCTGTAACTATCTCTTCCTCATTATCGCATGAAGTTAAGAATATAACTGGCACTTCGCTTGATTTTCTTATCTTCCTGCATATATCAAACCCGCTTCCATCAGGAAGCTTGACATCTAACAGAAACATATCAATCTGCGGATTGCCAATAAATTTATCTGCCTCACCGCAGCTTCCGGCAGTAACTATCTCATACCCCTTATCAGTCAGCAAAAGCTTAAGGCTTTCGCATAATTCCTTCTCATCTTCAACAACAGCTATCATAATTTCCGTTCCTTTTCACATATCTGGTCATACTGCTTATACATTTTCTGCACCTCATTTTCAAGCAGATAGTAATGCCTGATGTATGGAACAAGAAGGATAAGTATTGCAATTGCAAGGACAAGCAGAGGCATGCTTAATGCAGAGTCAATCGCCCCTACTATCACATATGCACACACTGTCAGCAGCTCCAATATTGCAAATGTTATGGTTACAATCAAATGCACAAGCCTTTCATGCTGAAAGAATGCCACCTGTGTAAGATGCTCCTGCTTGATGTATTTCCAGTCGCAGTCCTTATCTGACTGTAACAATGAATCTATGTATTTTCTGTATGTTAAAATACGGTTTTTCATAACTATCACCTTCCCGATATTGCACTCTTAAACCATCTTCCAGTCTCAGACAAATCACCATCACTCCAACCGCTCTTCGCACTGCAGCCTGATGATATAAGCGCTGAGGTTTCCGCTTTATTGCTAAGACTCCATGCTATAAAACTCAACTGATTGCTGTTCATGAAGTCAAGCCACTCGTTGGCAGATGCATAATCTATTCCGCCGTTGCCTGATGCGTCACATATACTACATTCGCTGATAAACACTGGAACTCCGGCATTAAGTGCTGTGCTTATCTTATTTCTTATATTTTCTTTATGTGTTCCCGCATAAAAATGTGCCACATACATAACATTTCCATCATCAAGCGTATTGCCAACTACTCTGTCAACATCCTGTGACCAAGTGTTAGTTCCAACAAGTATAAGTGCATGGTCATCGAATTGTCTTATTGTGCCTATTACAGTCTCTGCATACGGCTTAATGTCTGAATTCCAGTCAGCACCAACAGGTTCATTACATATTTCATATATTACATTGTCATGGTCTGAATACTTAGATGCCATTTCTGCGAAGAAATCGCACACTTCCTGAGTGTGTCTTGATGGTGCATAATTAAGCACATGCCAGTCTATAATTACATACATTCCAAGCTCTGTTGCATAATTAACTCCATTATCAATTATCTGTTTTAATGCTGCTTTGTCCCCACCTGAAAGATATCCATTATATTCTTCAGGATACATCGCAATTCTCACTACATTTGCACCCCAGTCGTCCCTTAAGGTTGCAAATGCATCATAATTAACATAGTCTGGGAACCACGATATTCCATGTGTGCTTACGCCTCTTAACTGGATAATGTTACCTGATTCGTCAGTTAATTTCGTGCCAGATACCTGAAGTCTTCCTGTTGGAACTGTTGTGACTATGCCTGCATTGCTTCCTGTATCAGCGTTATTTCCCGAATCATTTCCAGAGTCATTTCCACCCAGCTGCGCTGTGTTTTCATCTGATTGCTTCGTATCTTCCTGTGATATCGTTGATTCTTCACTTGAATCTGCAGCTTCTTCTCCAGCTTTATACGCCTTTCCATCACTGGCAAGAACTATCTCCTTACCTGTGTCAAGCATGAAATCAAGTGTGTATTTCGTAAGCTCCTCCTTAGACGCAGAACTTATAATTAATCCCACATTATTCATCTGTGCCTGACTCTCAATTATCTTATTATAATCAACAGGTACAACACTCCATTCTGAATCAGAGGTATCAACTGTACAGTTCCAGCTCTGCTCTAAAGTTGTACCACTTATGGTATTAAGCTTAAATGTCCAGTCTGATATTTTCACTGACTCCTTATTATCAATAACAAGGTCATACTGCGCATAAAATCTGCCATTGCCTTCCCATGAATTAGACTGCTTAAACTGCATTGTTACAGATGTCTGTACCTGTTTTCTCTCATCTGCCTTAACTGCCTCTGTCACAGAACCAGTCTGTTTCTCATTATTCACCGTACTTTCTGCATTAACATTTTCCTTATGTTTCCCTGATTTTGATAATACTGCAAATGTAACAGCTAATCCTGTTACAATTATAGCTATAACTATTATTATACATAATTTCTTTTTATTCATCATATATTTTCCCACCCCATTTTTTTATTATAGCAAAATAGACAAAAATACACCATATCCTGCATTATAATCAGAATATGGTGTTAAAATTATCTTTTTTCTCTGTCAATATATTCTTTTTTAGTTACAAGACTCTTATATGCAGGACGAATTATCTTATCTGTAGTTATTAATTCTTCCAGTCTGTGAGCACTCCAGCCAACTATTCGGGCTATAGCAAATAAAGGTGTATATAACTCTCTTGGTATATTAAGCATATCATATACAAATCCACTATAGAAATCTATATTAGGACTTACTCCTTTATATATTTTCCGCTGTTCTGCAATAAGCCTTGGTGCAATTTTTTCAATATTATTATATAAAAGCATGTCTTCATTGCGTCCCTTATCTGTTGCAAGCTGCTCTACAAATCCCTTAAACACTTTCTCTCTTGGATCTGAGATAGAATATACTGCATGTCCCATACCATATATAAGACCTTTTTTATCAAATGCCTGCTTGTTAAGCAATTTATCCAGATATGCAGCTATTTCTTCTTCATCTGCGTAATCTTTAACATGCTCCTTAATATCATCCATCATATTCATAACCATAAGATTAGCGCCACCATGTTTCTTTCCTTTTAATGATGACATAGCTGCGGCAATAACAGAATATGTATCAGAACCAGAGGATGTTACAACTCTTGTAGTAAATGTAGAGTTATTACCACCACCATGTTCCATATGCAACAGTAATGCAATATCAAGAACCCGTGCTTCCAAATCTGTAAAACATGTATCTGGTCTAAGCATTCTCAGAAAATTCTCTGCTATAGATAATTCCTTTTCTGGTCTGTGAATATACATGCTCTGATCCTTCTCGTAATGATTATAAGCATGATATGCATATGCTGCAATCATCGGAAATGTTGCAATAAGCTGCATACTCTGTCTTAACACATTAGGTATATCTAAGTTGTCTTTTTTCTTATCATATGAACCAAGAGTCAGAATACTTCTGGTCATTGAGCCCATTATATCTGCTGTAGGAGCCTTCATTATAACATCTCTTGTAAAATTAGTTGGCAGCTTCATACACTCAGATAGCTCATCACGGAATTCCTCTAACTGGTTATTGTCAGGAAGTTCTCCAAACAAAAGCAGATATGCTCCTTCTTCAAAAACATATTTTTTCCCCTTGCTTCCTGCAACAAAATCTCTTATATTGTATCCTCTGTATGACAGTTCTCCATCACATGGACACTTTTGACCATCACGGTATTCAAAAGCCTTTATGTCAGATATATTAGTAAGCCCTGTCAATACTCCCTGACCATTTTCATCTCGTAATCCACGCTTTACGCCATACTCCGAATACAGGTTCTTGTTAATACTGTCATTGTTTTCACAAAGAACCGCCATCTGCTCCATGTAATTATCCATATTGTTCATTCCCATTACCCCTTTCCTGCTACTCATTAAAACTTTTTATATTATTCATTTTCAGATAATATATTATTAAACTTAAACATAAATACTATCGTTGTTACAATAGCCGCAATAATATCACTTACCGGCTCTGCAAGAAATACCGCAAATACTTTATCTTGAAAAATCAATGGTAATATGAATATAAGCGGTATCAACAATATAAGTTTCCTTAAACATGCCAGTATAAGACTGACTTTTGCCTGTCCCAACGCCATAAAACTCTGCTGGCAGCTTACCTGAAATCCCATGGCAAATATTCCTGCCATATATATTCTCAATGCCCATGCTGTATAATTCGCAAGTACTTTATCACTTGTAAATATTCCAGCAAACAGCTGTGGTGCAAGCATCATAATTGCCCAGCTTATACATGTAAATATTACACATACTTTAAACTGCGTAAAAAATGCTTTCTTAACCCTGTCATTATTCTTTGCTCCATAGTTGTAACTGATAACCGGCTGTCCACCCTGACATATTCCCTGTAACGGCATAACAATAAGCTGATTAGTGCTTGTTATAATTGTCATTGCTCCTACCGCAAGGTCTCCGCCATATCTGGAAAGACTTGATGTAAAACTGATTGACAAAATACTCTCTGTAGATAACATTACAAATGTTGATATTCCGAGTGCAAGACACGGTCCGATTATCTTCGCATCAAGTCTTAAGTTAGCTTTCTTAAGACGCAGGATTGTCTTGTTACCAGTCAGGAAACGCAGAATCCACACAGCTCCGACAGCCTGACTAAGCACTGTTGCCAGTGCTGCTCCTCTTACTCCCATATTAAATACAAATATAAATACAGGATCCAGAACAATATTAATCACAGCACCAATTACTGTAGTCATCATGCTGATCTTAGCAAACCCCTGTGTTGTGATAAACATATTCATTGCCATAACAATCAGGACAAATACACTTCCAAGAATATATATCCTTGCATATGAAAGAGCATATGGAAGCGTTGCATCACTTGCGCCAAACCATCTTAAAAGCTGTGGTGCTGATACATAAAACACCGCCGTCAATACAACCGCACATATAATTATAAATGTAAAACAATTTCCTATAATTCTCTCAGCTGTATCATTGTCCTTCTTTCCCATAAATATTGCTGCCCTTGGTGCTCCTCCTGAACCGGCAAGCATTGCGAAAGCATTAATAAGCATAAGTATGGGAGTGAAAAGTCCGACCCCTGTAAGAGCATTAGCCCCAATACCCGGAATATGTCCTATATATACACGGTCAACTATGTTATACAACAGATTAACAACCTGTGCTACAACTGCGGGAATTGCAAGCGAAGCAAGAAGCTTTGTTATATTTCCCTCTCCCAGATTTCTTGTCATATTATTATTCTTCATAATAAACCTCTTAGTTCTGTTTAATTGCCAGATGTCTTTCTCACATATACTGACCATTAATTTATTTAACTATAATATCATTAATCATTTACATAGTATATAGATTTTTATCTGTTTACGAAATTTTCATAAATATACACATTACAAAAGCTGCCACTCATTTACTATAAAGTGGCAGCTTTTGTATGACATTTTTATTATAATAATTTATTTTGTCTTATAACCAAATTCAGGAATTGCACTCCATCTGTTACGGAAGTAATGAGCAACCATCTTTGGTTTTCTGTCTCTTGTGAACAGTCCCTTCTTATTACCTTGTACTCTTAACAGGCTCTGGCTTGTTGCAAAGTCTGCGAAGTTCCATGCCTGTTCACCTACAACAAAGTCGAATTCATCAAATACTTTATTATTCATCTCATAATATTCTACCTGATATTCTTCTGTATACATAACAGATGTTGTATCATGAAGTCCGCTCACTGTATCAGCTCCATATTCTGTGAACATAACAGGCTTTCCAAGTTTGCCCCAGTCTGAGAGTTCTTTACGAAGTCCAGTCTCTGACACCTCAAGATCAGGACCACCAAAATACCATCCATAATATCTGTTAAGACAGATTACATCACTTAATTGAGATGAGCAGTCTGTATCAGCAGTTGTTCCCTGAACACTTACTAATGTACATGGTCGTTTCTGAGGATCTAATTCTCTTGCAAGATCATATAAAGGCTTAAAGTAGTCATATGCACCTTCTGCTGCTGAATCAGGTTCGTTAGCTATGCTCCACATAACAACACATGCATGATTCTTATCTCTTGATATCAAATCACGGATAACATCCTTATGATGTTCCTGTGTCTGCACTCCATGCTCCTTATCAAATGTTCCTATTCTCTCTCCACCAAAATTAGCTCCTCCGCCGAACTGAAGATTGACTCCTACTGCTGTTGTTTCATCAATAACAACAATACCTTCTTCATCACAAAGTCTCATCATCTCCTCGCTATAAGGATAATGGCTTGTTCTGAAGCTGTTAGCATGCTGCCACTTCATAATTGATATATCCTTTGTATTCATAGGAAGATTTATTCCACGTCCATTAGGAAATGTATCTTCGTGCTTTCCGTAACCTTTAAAGTAAAATGGCTTTTCATTAATTAAAAACTTTGTGCCATCTACTCTTACACTTCTTACACCATATGGAAGTGTATACACATCCTGTCCTGCTGTAACCTTTATCTTATAAAGATAAGCATTTAATGGCTGCCATAATCTTACATTACTTATCTCAAATGTGCCTTCTGACCCTTCTGTTTCTGAAAGCTTTGTGCCTTCTTCATCAAATAATTCAACTTTACATGTTATGTTGTTGTAATCTTTTCCTTTAATTTCAACATTATAATTAAGTACTGCCGATGGTTCTTCTTTTGTGAAATCAATATCAGCTGTAACTGTAATATCATTGATATATGTCTCAGGTGTTGTGTAGATTTTTACAGGTCTTGTAATTCCACAATAATTAAAGAAGTCAAAGTTAGGATTGTTCTGTGGTTTGTCAGATGCACCTGCACCCATGCCCCCCATCATTCCACTCATCATGTTAGCCTTACCACCAACTGGCAGAGTTGTATAATCAATAACATTATTAACCGCAATGGTAAGGAGATTATCTCCATCCTGTAAATGATCATTTAATTCTACTTCAAATGGAAGAAATCCTCCTTTATGCTCACATATCAGTTTGCCATTGAGATAGATCATGGCATAATGTGTAACTGCTGCACAACGCAGTACAATTCTCTGGCTCTTTACATATTCTGGAACTGATATATTTCTCTGATAAAATACCCATCCATAATGATCTCTGAAATCTGTCCCCTCCTTAAGATCATTATAAGAAGCTGGCACAGGCATTGTATCTGCATCTTTCAAAGGTTTCTCATACCATTTTTCTTCAAAACCTTTTCCGTTATCTAACTTAAAATTCCAAACCCCGCTTAAATCGCTTAATAATCTTGACTGTGTTAAAACTGGATATAACATAATTAATTCCTCCTGATTTATATTTATAATATTTTTACTGCTGTTCCTTAGCTGCTCTAATTTCTCTTAACTTAGCTGCATTTGCTTCTACTCTCTTTTTATTCAAAGGATATAAGAATATTAATGCAAGCAATAATAATGTCATTCCGGCTGCCGGCATAAGACATGTCACATTGTAGATTCCGTCAATAACCTTAGGATCAAATGCTGTAGCTGTTGTATAACCAACAATCGAAAGAAGTACGCCCGCTAAACCTGATGAACATGCCTGTCCTAACTTTCTTGCAAATGAATATACTGAGTAAATTGTACCATCCTGACGTACACCATTCTGAACTTCTGATTCATCGATAACATCCGTAATCATCGCCCATATAACCATGTTAAACATTGAAGTACCGATTGTTGCTATAATTATTAAAGCTATCCAGATCCATACATTATGAGTGTGAATTATAAATAATGTTATAAATGAAGCTGCACTGATAATACATCCTATAACTGACAATTCTTTCTTTCCAATTTTTGATGCAAGCTTTGTAATAAATGTTGAAAGTAAAAGTATTACTATTGTTCCTGAAAGACTTGCAATCGACATTGCTTTTATATTGCCAAAATAATTTGGATAAATATATGCGTTCATGTTACTTAATGATAACTGTGCAAGTAAAAATACCAGTGCACAAACTATAATGCCTATTAATGATCTGTTATGGGCAAGTTCCTTTATAAGCTCTCCAAACGAAAATTTCTGTGTATTCTGTCCAACCTTAACTCTTTCCGTTGTCATTTTATAGCAAAGCATATAGCAGATCACTGCTCCTATTGAACATACCAAAGCACCAAGCATCATTTTCTGACCGGATAATACTGAATTTCCTGCTTCGTCTGTATAATATACTACAAGTGGTAATACAACACCTATCGCTGTCTGAGCAAGTGTAGCTCCTATTGTTCTCCAGTTAGAAAGAGAAGTTCTGTCTGTCGGATTGTCTGAAATCGCTGATGCCATTGAACCATAAGGAATATTAATTCCTGTGTAGCATATACTTCCCCAAAGGAGGTAAGTGAAAAACATCCAGAAAATCTTAAATCCCATCGGCATATCTTTAAACCATGTCGCATACATCAGAAATGATGCTAATGCAACAGGACCGCACATTCGTCTGAGCCATGGTGCAAATTTGCCTTTCTTTCCCGGCCTGCTCCTGTCAACTATCTGTCCCATTGTTACATCAGTTATAGCATCAACAAATCTTGCCGCCATCATCATAAGACCGACAAGTGCTGCTGAAACCCCCATAACATCAGTATAAAACTTCAACAAAAACATAGCTGATAACAAAAAAGTAAAATCGTTACCGAAATCACCAAACATATAACCAAGCTTGTCTTTTATACCAAATGGCCTCACCTTTCCATTGTTATCTGTCATAATAAAACCTCCATCACTTTATTAAATATTATAGATATTTTTTCTTTAAAGACCGTCCTTAAATATTATGTGCACTATTATGTGCTCTCTTTTCTATGTCTTTATATTAACCTATAAATAACATACCCGTTATTACAGATTTTAGTATATATAGTATTATTTTTACCCATATATTTTTTATGGCAAAAATTGTACTATAAAAAATCAAATCATTACTAACATGTCAGTATCAGTTTTGTAACATGTTAGTATCAGCTAGTGTGACATGTCAGTTTATTTTTATGCTTTGAATTTTTGTTTTCTTCTGTTATTATAATATAGTAATAAAAACTGATAGAGATTGGAGGTTTATATGAACTATAAAGTATATCTGGACTACACCATGGAACTATTATCTAAGATAAAAATCCCATCTTATATAATTGACACACCATTTCTCTGGGATGACAGATATGATGGTGAATTAAGAAAAACTATCCTCAGTGATGCATTTTTAATTAATCATAAAGAAACATTTCAGAACTTTATTAACTGTTCTGGCAAAAATAATACAATTCTTCTAATTCATGACAGTTTCGCTTGTGATTATATATATATTAAATTGCCCGACTCAAAAAAAGCTTTCTTTGCCGGACCTTTTTCATTTGAAAAGTTTACCAATCAAAGAATTGATGATTTATGTTCATACAATTCAATACCACCAAGATTTACTGATTTTATGCAGCTTTATTATGCCGCACTCCCGGTATTTGCAGATGAACGATGTATAGAAGCAATTATAAACTGTTTATGTAGTAAATTGTGGAGCAGTTACACACTTGAGAAAAAACATTTTCTTAATAAAAATGCTTCTGAATACATGTACAATGATTATACCCCCGAACCGACAAAGCAATCCATTGAAGTTCTTGAACAACGCTATAATGATGAATCTCTTCTGATGGAATATGTTGCTCATGGTGATTTTGAATCAATTGACAAGCTTGCTCATCTTAATTCATCTGGAATTAAACCCCGCCTGTCAGATTCAATCCGCGATAGAAAGAATTTCATGATAATTCTTAATACCCTTTGCAGGAAAGCTGCCCAATCAGCATATGTTCATCCTATTCATCTTGATGAGATATCACGCAAATTTGCTATCAGGATAGAATCCTGTACCACAATTGCCCAGCTTGAAACCCTGGAAAATGAAATCACGCGTAAATATTGTCTGCTTGTTCAATCTTATTCTTTAAGAAAATATAGCAAACCTGTCCAAAATATTATTAATTATATCTCGTTTAACCTTACTGATGATCTCAGCCTTAATGCTATTTCTGCTGAATTTGCTTTAAACAGCAGTTATGTATCTTCTCTGTTTAAACGTGAAACCGGCTCAACGCTCACTAATTTTGTTAATAATAAACGTATTGAACACGCTATCTACCTGCTAAATACAACCAAGCTTCCTATACAGGACATTGCTGTACAATGTGGAATTACAGATGTTAATTATTTCACCAAGCTTTTCAAAAAAATCAAAAACATGACTCCTTCTCAATATAGAGAAATGATTCAATAAATAAAAACAACCATCTGGATACCTGTCGATTTCCGGTATCCAGATGGTTGTTTTTAATTGTTTTCAAAATAATCAGGATAAATTATTCTTAACTTATCAATCTCATTAAAAATTCTGTTAATATGTCCTTTAATAACACGAAGATACATTCTTTTATCTTTTTTCCTTATTGCATCTATAAGCATTTCATGTTCCTCATTAGTTTTAACACTAATAGAACTATTAAGTTCTGCTAAGAAACGTATTCTGTTATAATGACTCATCTGCATTTTAATTATATTAGCAGCGAGCTGTTCTCCAGAGCTTTCATATATAAGTTCATGAAAAGCATTATCGATTTCAATCCTTGGAACTTTTTCATTACATTTATCATAATTAATGAGACGGCTGTTTAATTCTTCCATCTTATCAAGCATCTCATTGCTGACATACTCAAAAACCGGGTCTACCATACCCACTTCAAGACTTTTTCTGACAAACCATTCCTGTTCAAAACGTCTGCAATTAATACTTGCAACATATGTGCCTGACTGAGGTATTATTTTGAGAAGCCCCTCCTTTTCAAGATTAACAATTGCCTCTCTTGCCGGTGTTCTCGAAACATTATACCTTACAGCTATCTTCTGTGCACTTATTGAATCTCCCGGTACAAGCTTGAAATTCATGATATCGTATTTTAATTTTTCGTATGTGTCTTCGTTTAATGATTTTTCCATAACCCTGCGGCCTTTCTTATACTATGAGCCTGCTTGTTATATATATTAAAGGTATTTTTTAAGTGTATTTCTTACAGCACCCTTTCCTGCTATCTCTTCAACAAACATCTCTTCTATTTTATCGCCAATTCCTGCTTCATATAAATTTATACCAAATATATTAGCATTTGACAATAAATTCTTAAGCTGTCCTGTATAAGATGATATGTCACCTATTTTTATACCTGATAAATGCTTCTTTAATTCATCTGCCATCGGATCTGGAGACAATTCGAAGCTTTCGCCATTATCATCAATTCCAAGAAGATATCTGCACCATCCTGCAATTGCCAATGGAATCGCTATTAATTCTTTGGCACTTCCGTCCTTTGCAACATATGACTTAATTGTTTCACCATACCGTATTCCTACCTTCTGTGAAGTATCTGTCGCTATTCTTTGCGGTGTATCAGGCATAAAAGGATTAGGTATTCTTACATTAAGAACTTCATCCACAAACTTCTGTGGTGAAATTATCTCCGGATTAATTACCACAGGCATTCCCTCAGATAACCCAATTCGTCTCACAAGCTCTGAAAGTTCCTTGTCTTTCATTTCATCAGCAATCAGATTATATCCTAATAAGCAGCCATATACTGCTAAGGCTGTGTGTAACGGATTAAGGCAGGTTGTTACTTTCATACGCTCAACCTTATTAACTGTCTGTCTGTCAGTCATATACACACCTGCTTTTTCAAGCTGAGGTCTGCCATTAGGAAACCTGTCTTCTATTACAAGATACTGTGGTCCTTCAGCATTTACAAATGGAGCAATATATGTCTTCTTAGATGTTATCACCGGACTCATATCCTCAACACCTGCTTCCTCTAATGCTTTAGCAACACTATCTGCTGGTCTTGGTGTAATTTTATCAATCATAGACCATGGAAATGATACAAGCTCTTCATTATTCACATAATCAACAAAATCATTACCAACAAATCCATTTTTATTCCACTCAGTTACTATCTCGGTTATCGAATTTCTAAGTTTCTCTCCGTTATGTGAGCAGTTATCCATTGATACAACTGCAATCGGTGCCTTACAGGCTTTAAAACGTTCATACAAAAGTGCTGCTGTTACTGCCATTGCTGATGTTGCTTTTTCTGGTCCATTATCAATGTCTTCCCTGATAAAAGAGAAAAACTCTCCTTTAGAATCCTTCAACGCATAACCTTTTTCTGTAATAGTAAATGACACCATCTGAAGCCCAGGGTCAGCAAATATCTCCTTTAATCTTTTCCATTCCTTCTGCGAATATGATTGTGCCTTAATAGCTTCTGTAAGTGAACCAAGTACCTTTTTTTCTGTATTTCCATCCTCCTTCAATGTAACAGCCATAACAAGATTATCAAATGGCTTATATATTTTATCTACTACATCGAAGTCAAATGTTTCAACACATGTAATGCCTTTATCTGAAACTCCTTGTTCTAATAATGAATCTGCAATTCCACCAATGAATATCCTGAAAATATTGCCAATACCAAAATGTACCCATACAGGTGACTTTTTTGTATCCTCTGCAACCTTTTCAACATCATATGAAGGCAGCTTTATGCCAGCCTTTTCCCAATCTGTCGTATTCTTAATACCATTTATTGAAAGTTTCATAATATCCTCCATTATGTCATAAAAACCCAATGTTAATAATTACTTTGATGATTTATCAATAGCTTCCCATAAGCCATTAAGGTATGTTGCACCTAAAGCCCTGTCATATAAACCATAACCTGGCATAGCCACCTCATCCCATATCATTCTTCCATGGTCTGGTCTTATAATGCCGTCAAAACCTGTATCATATAATGTTTTCATAATCTTATACATATCCATAGAACCATCAGATGATAAATGTGCTGCTTCTTCAAAATCCCTAGGTGAATTATATTTAAGGTTTCTCACATGTGCAAATGGTATTCTTCCTCTGCACGCCTTGATAATCTCACAAATATCATTATTCTGGTTAGAGCCAAATGAACCCGTACAAAGTGTTATTCCGTTATATGGTTTATTTACAGCATCAAGAAGTTTTGTAACAGAATCCTTACCTGTCATAATTCTTGGAAGTCCAAATATAGGCCACGCAGGATCATCCGGATGAATCCCCATCTTTATATCATACTTCTCACATACCGGACCAATTGCTTCCAGAAAATATACCAGATTATTAAACAGCTTTTCTGCGTCAACATCTTTATACATTTCAAAAAGTTCTTTTAATCTGTCAAGGCGCTCTGGTTCCCATCCTGGCATTACGAATCCATTAGACATCTTTGCAACTGATTCCTTCATATGCTCCGGATCAATCATATCAACTGTATCCTGATTATATGCAAGCACCGTTGAACCATCAGCTCTTTCTCTTGCAAGTTCTGATCGTGTCCAGTCAAATACAGGCATAAAATTGTAACATACCACATGAATATCCGCTTCTCCAAGAGCCTGCAGAGTCTTTATATAATTGTCAATGTGCTCATCTGCCTTAGCTGTGCCAATCTTAATATCATCTGACACATTAACAGATTCAATACCAGCGATTCCCAACCCGGCATCTTCAACAATCCTTTTAAGCTCCGCTATTTCCTCTGGAAGCCACCGCTCCCCAGCCTGCTTACCAAAAAGCGTTGTAATAACATTCTTTACGCCTGGAATCTGTCTGATCTGCTTAAGTGTTACGCTGTCGTATCCTGGTCCATACCATCTCAATGTCATATCCATAACAAAAATCCTCCTTTTACATAACAACATTATTATTCTGTACCATATTTGCATAATTATTTGCTATGTGTATACTAACATGTCAGTTCTAACATGTCAATGTATTTTTTGAGTTTATTTTATTATGTTTTTCAATTTATTTTGATATCTTTTCCTTCTGCTTCACCATATTGACATGCGTAATTCCCATCACCCTGTCATAAAACATCTGCCGTGTACTGCTGAACAGACATAATATGAAATCTATCGCAAAATATGCCGTAACCATAAGGCACAATAGACATACTGCTATACTGACAGAGAATCTCCAACCATCAGCCTTAAGTGCCACATGATAAAGATTATATGCATATACAGGAGAAGGCAGGCTTAAAACATACAGAATAAAATATCTTCCCATAAGCCTGAAAACATTCACTCTCCTGTGAGTATCAGCCGCAATATTCTCAGCTTCGTAATCAGCAGTCTTGTTATCAGTTTTCTTACTATCTGCCCTCACTAGTCTTATATTAACAAGTGCCTTGCCTATAGTTCTTCCCTTAGTAACTGCTGTAACTATTGTAAATGTAATAACTATATATACAGCTATGACAACCAGATATCTTACATCGTACACAACATTCATAAACTTTTCTTTATCTATTGCAAAAAATACGGCAACCGGAGCCATTATCACAAGCATATCCAACGCCCATGCTATTATTCTTCTGAATTCCGACACAATCTGTCCTCTGTTGTAAGCAACCTCATCCATTCTGTCACGCTTTGGAAGCATGAAAACAGCCGCTGGCATAACCCAGAAGCCCACCATTCCTCCAAGTGTGTTACATATCAGGTCGTCCACTTCAAAGAATCTGTATGGATAAGGATATATTCCATACAAGCCTGACAACTGCGTAAGCTCAAAAAACAGGCTGTAGCAGAATGACATTATAAGCACCTGCCACCATTTTCTCTTAAAATAGTATCTCAGATACACACCAAATGGCACTAACAACAGAATATTGAAAGCAATCTGCCAGAAGTCACCACATTTGAACAGATTAATATATGTTGCCGGATTCGATAAAGTAACATTCGCAGTAGCAATGACTCTTCTTACCGCATCAAATGGCACTAACAGCATACATGCTGAATCCGGTGTCACTGAATCAATCGGAGGCAGCGGAAGCACCGTCATAAAATATGAGGTAAGCATGTAGAATATAAATGTGTACACAACCCCTGTTCTTATTACAAGTATCGAGCCATATTTATGATATTCGTATATTATGTACGGCAGTGTGAACAACACGGCAAGAACCGGGAACACATAACATGCCGAAATTATCGGTTTTAAGTATATTTCCATTTTTTATCTCCAATCAACATCTGTGGCATTCATTGCCTTTTCTTTAAGTGTCGCAAGTCTCTTAATTGCTTCATTAAGTGTATCGTCCTGTTTTGCGAAATGAAATCTCACAAGATTATGCACATCTTCCCTGAAAAAGCTTGACCCCGGTACTGCTGCCACACCAACGAATTGTGCCATCCATTCGCAGAACTTCACATCATCTTTAACTCCGAATTCACTCACATCAACAAGCACATAATATGCGCCCTGTGGGTCTGTGTATTTTAATCCCAGCTTCTTAAGACCGCCTACAAATACCTCTTTCATATGTGCATAATGTGCTGCAAGCTTCTCATAATAACCATCACCAAACTCTAATCCCACAACTGCTGCCTCCATCAATGGTGCGGCTGCACCAACTGTAAGGAAATCATGTACCTTCTTAACTCTGTCAATTATCTGTGGGTTAGCAATAACATAACCTAATCTCCAGCCTGTTATTGAGTATGTCTTAGACAGTGAATTGCACACAATTGTTCTTTCTCTCATGCCCTCAAGCGCCTGCATATAAATATGCTTATTAGGTGCATACACAATATGCTCATACACTTCATCTGTAACAACATATGCGTCATATTTCTTAGCAAGTTCAGCAATTGTCTGCATTTCCTCCATTGTAAACACCTTACCGCATGGGTTGGAAGGATTACACAGAATTAATGCCTTAGCGCCCTGTCTGAATGCATCTTCTAACTTTTCCTTATCAAAATGAAATTCTGGTGGAACTAATGGAACATATATCGGCTCTGCGCCTGAAAGAATTGTATCTGCACCGTAATTCTCATAAAAAGGCGAGAATATTACAACCTTATCACCCGGATTAGTAATACTAAGCATTGTAGCCATCATTGCCTCTGTACTTCCGCATGTGACAACAATCTCTGTCTCAGGGTCAATCTTAACACCTGAAAAATGTTCATATTTCTTAGCAACTGCATCTCTGAAATTCTTAGCTCCCCATGTCAATGCATACTGATGAGGACCTTCGCCTGCAACTCTTGCAAGCCTGTCTGTTATAGCCTTTGGTGGCTCGAAATCAGGAAATCCCTGCGATAAATTAACTGCACCATATTTATTAGCAACTCTTGTCATTCTTCTGATGACAGAGTCTGTAAAATTTGCTGATCTGTTACTTAACTCTTTCATGTCAATGTGTCCTCCTTATTCTATACGATATTTTAATTGTAGTTGATACTACATTGTTATTAATTTTTTTAATTCATCTGAAAAGAACTCTTTCTCTGTTTGAAACAAGTCTTTCTTTATTTCATAAAATAATTTATTATATGTACTCTCTCCCTCATATTTCTGCAGAATAAACATTATTTTCTGTGGTCTTGTACAATAAGCTGTAATAGGATTATTCAATAATGTAGTTGGAATCGGTGCTTTGGTATTGTCCACAATCTGCGTTCCTTTTTTCTTTATCCTTGAATCATACCCGATTACTCCACATTCATTACCTGTAGCCATTTCAAAATCATTATCCCGCGTCACCAAATCTTTTGCGCCTATCTTATAACACTTGCTGTTTCGCAAATTCAACATCTGTTCCATAACAGCTGCTTTTGCATACATAGTATTTGAATCTCTTCTTGGTTTACAATCTTCTTTTTTTATTATTTGCTTTTCACAAGCCTCATAAAATGCTGTTGCACTCAATGTTTCGCTTTTAATTCCTGCCAGATGCATAAAATTATTTTTTCCATATCTTACTTCATAATAATCATATACATCTGACTTTTTTTCTCTAAATATAAATAATAAAGTAGTATCTGCATACTCTGAATACAATTTTGCACTTTTACACAATATCGTTAATAATTCTGTTGGACTCAGCATTCTTGTATTCTGTATTTTATACTTCATAATTCTCCTTAATGTAAAAGAGGAACCTTCCCATCGAAGGTTCCTCAATAACTCAAATCTTTAAAAACTGGTTTCATTATGGTGCTTTGCCACCAAAATCACAGGCTTCTCACCCGTCTGGCTTGATTATCCTCTATGCTTAAGAGTAAATGCAAAGTTTTTACGTTGCCAGTGCAACGGAAGCAAACACCTTATGCTTCATGTCCTGTCATCAGGAAGAGATTTCTCTCTTGGTACTATTATTATACTCAGAGTTTGGAAAATTATCAACTTGTTTTTTACAATTTTTATTATTTTTATCAAATAATATCACTGTTCACAAAATTCTCACAAACTTTCCAACTCATTTTCACATTTCCCATTTAATATAAACAATGTCGAAAGACAACAGACAAACTTTTTCATAAAAAAGATGGCTGTCTAATCTCCCAATGCAGCAGCCATCGGATGTTTGAAAAACATTTTTTCCCCTCATAAAGAGAGCCGGTATATACGAACTTCAACCCCATTGTCAGTCCGTATATCCTGGCTCTCTTATTTAATCTGCTATATATTCTTTCAGCTTTTTCTCGCTGTCTAATCTGCATGCAACAATAGTAGACATTATCATGTATTTTACCACGCCTTTTGCAATATGCTCCTCGTAACGGCATTTCATATCGACAGGATATCCCGATACAAGAAAATGAATCTGGTACTTATCCTGATTTCTTGATAAAAATGCACTTACATACAGCCCATTAAGCACTGCCGTAACTATTTCATCATCAGTAACCGGAATGTTTATCTTGTAGCCCGGCGATGAAAATGAGACTGCTCCGTCTCTGTTATGGAATCTTCCATCAGCAATCTCTGCTATTGAATATCCGCCAACATGATTCATCATTGCACCAAGCACTGGCATTTCAAGGTCATTCTCAATTATATAATTGTAACAATCTGTTGGAGTATTAAACATTTTCCTTCTCCTAAATTTCGTAATCCATGCATGACCTTACTGCTGTGTAAGGTCTTACCTTGCTGTCTGCAACTGCCACATGCTTAGGATGTACGGCATAACCCTTTAAACTTTCCACGCTGTCAAATGTTGTGTCTAACATTACATCTGCTGTAGAACTTGGAAGACACTCTGTTCTTACTTTTACCTCTATAAGTCCTGGAATCTGTCCTGCAAGACCTTCTAGTCCTTCCTTAATACCTGCCTTAACCTGCTCTTTTTCTTCTCCTGCAAGCTCATCCTTTAATTTCCATAAAATAACATGCTTTACCATAATAATTGCTCCTTATCTATTCTTCTATTCTTATCCAGAAATCGTCCTCTGCCATACGCCCCTGCGTCTTTTCTATTATCATAAATGTGTCATAAAACGGAAGTCCGATATCCTCCAGCACAAGCTTCATCTTATCTCTTGTTCTTGGAAAACATCTTGACTCAAGAAATTCCTTATAGTCATTGTAATCAGGATTTTCATTAACGCCAAATGCACGAAACATCAGCTTGTCTGTATAATTCTTTATTCTCACAAGCTGCTTTGCGTCATCAACATCTATCAGTGTACAGATGTCATCCTTATACATATAAAACATTCTGACAGGAAATTCTTTCTCCGGTATTATCAGTCTGTTCACATAATCAGGATAATCATTAATCATCTTAGAAAGTAAAACAATTGGACCTGTAATCTTAGCATTTTCTTTTTCCCATCGTTCTATTGTCGGTTTCGATGTTCCTACAAGACTGGCAAATTCTTTCTGTGTCAGTCCAAGATTCTTTCGCAGATTCTTAATATCCTCAGATGTAATATAATCTTTTAATGCAAACATTGTGTTACTTCCTTTCAGTCCTTGATAAATAATGACTTTTCATAATCCGAGTGTACCATGTACACATTTTATTGTAAACAAAAAGTCGTTAAAATGATGGTTTTTTATTTATAATAATCTCATCATTTTAACGACTTTATTCATATAAAACATTTCAATTTCTTAATTATCCAGATTTATTGGTAACTTTAATTCTCTATTAGAATTATATAGCCTCCAGCGCCTGTGCAATATCCGCAATCAGATCCTTCTTATCCTCAAGACCACATGAGATACGGATAAGTCCTGCTGGAATTCCAGCGGCTTTAAGCTGCTCATCATTCATCTGTCTGTGTGTTGATGTTGCAGGGTTAAGGCAGCATGTTCTCGCATCTGCTACATGAGTTTCGATAGCTGCAAGCTTCAGATTCTTCATAAACTTCTCTGCAGCCTCTCTTCCACCCTTTAACTCGAATGAAACTACTCCGCAGCCGCCATCTGGCATGTACTTCTTAGCTGTCTCATAGTACTTGTTAGAAGGAAGTCCCGGATAATTAACGAATTCAACCTTATCCTGCTTCTCAAGAAATTCTGCAACAGCCTGTCCGTTTTCAACATGTCTTGGCATACGCACATGAAGTGATTCAAGACCAAGATTTAATATAAATGCATTCTGTGGAGACTGTATACAGCCTAAATCTCTCATAAGCTGCGAAGTACATTTTGTTATAAATGCGCCTTCTTTACCGAACTTCTCGGCATATGTAATTCCATGATATGATTCATCAGGTGTGCAGAGTCCAGGGAACTTGTCTGCATGTGCCATCCAGTCAAACTTTCCGCTGTCTACAATAGCTCCACCGACTGCTGCTCCATGTCCGTCCATATATTTAGTTGTTGAATGTGTTACAATATCTGCTCCCCATTCAATTGGTCTGCAATTAACTGGTGTTGGGAATGTATTATCAACGATAAGTGGTACACCGTGTGCATGTGCTGCATTTGCAAACTTCTCAATATCTAATACTGTAAGTGCAGGATTGGCAATTGTCTCACCAAATACTGCTCTTGTGTTGTCCTTGAACGCTGCATTAAGTTCTTCCTCTGTGCAGTCAGGGTCAACAAATGTTGCTTCAATTCCCATCTTCTTCAAAGTAACATCAATAAGGTTAAATGTTCCTCCATATATAGAAGATGATGCTACTATATGGCTTCCAGCTTCGCAAATATTAAATAAAGCGAAGAAATTAGCTGCCTGTCCTGATGAAGTAAGCATTGCTGCACTTCCACCTTCAAGGGCTGCAATCTTAGCTGCCACATAATCATTAGTTGGATTCTGAAGTCTTGTGTAGAAATATCCACTTGCTTCAAGGTCAAAAAGTTTTCCCATATCCTCACTTGTATCATACTTAAATGTAGTAGACTGGATTATAGGAATCTGTCTTGGTTCACCATTTCCAGGAGTATAGCCTGCCTGGACGCATTTTGTGTTAATTGAATAATTATCCATATTTCCCTCCGGCTTTATATGTTTACATGACATGAATTATATCACAAACTCAAAGCATATAACAGCACATTTTAGAAATCGAGCTACACATTTATTAACATAATATGTTATGATATCAATTATGCTATTATCAGTTTTTAATAATATTGTATAATAATTAAGAGGTTTTATTATGAATAATCAGTCAGCGACTATGAACACAAAAGATAATCCGCTTGGATATAAAAAAGAATCCACTCTGCTTGTTGGTTTTGCAATTCCATGCATTATTTCAATGCTTGTGACAGCGCTTTACAATATTGTCGACCAGATATTTATCGGTCAGGGAATCGGCATGCTTGGAAATGCTGCGACTAATATTGCATTTCCACTTTCAACAACATGTACAGCTATATCGCTTCTTCTCGGTATAGGAAGCGCGACTAATTTCTCGCTGTATCTTGGTGCCGGTGAAAAGAACGAATCTGAAAAATATGCCGGCAATGGTATTGTGCTTATGGCATTGTTTGGAATATTTCTGTTCCTTGTAACCACTATATTCTTAACACCTATGCTTAAATTCTTTGGTGCAACTAAAGATGTACTTCCTTATGCAAAGGCATATACAAGAATCACTGCGTTTGGCTTCCCATTCTTAATTGCAAACACTGGTATGAGCAAACTTATTCTCGCAGATGGAAGCCCACGATATTCCATGATATCTATGCTTGCTGGTGCCATAGTAAATACTATTCTTGACCCATTGTTTATCTTTGTCTTTAACATGGGAATGACTGGTGCTGCTCTTGCAACAATTACAGGCCAGATAATTTCATTTTCAATCAGTCTGCGTTATATGTTTCATTTTAAGACAATTAAACTTAGCAGGGAAAGTTTTATTGTATCTGCTGCCCACTGTAAGAAAATATTTATTCTTGGAGCAAGTGCCTGCTTTAATCAGATTGCAATGACCGTTGTACAGATTGTTATGAACAATACGCTGTCACACTACGGCGCACAATCAATATACGGTGGAGACATTCCTCTTGCCTGCGCCGGAATTATAACTAAAGTTAATATGATTTTCATGTCATTTGTTATCGGAATATCTCAGGGAACACAGCCTGTTATAGGTTTTAACTATGGTGCAAAGAAGTACGCCCGTGTAAGAAAAACTTATCTTCTTGCACTTGGTGCAGCTTCTGCCCTGTCTTTAATCGCATTTGCATGCTTCCAGATATTCCCAAGACAGATTATCAGCATATTTGGTAACGGAAGTGACCTGTACTTTAAATTCTCTGAAAGATATTTCAGAATATATATGTTTCTGACAATTGTGAATGGTATCCAGCCTGTAACTTCCAATTTCTTTAACTCAATTGGCAAATCACAGCTTGGTGTATTCATGTCGCTTACAAGGCAGATTATTTTCCTGCTGCCGCTTATTATTATATTTCCTATATTCATGGGAATTAACGGTGTTATGTATGCCGGACCTATAGCAGACGCTGCCGCTGCTATCGTATGCGGATATTTTACTATAAGAGAATTAAAAGAACTGAAAAAGCTGGAAATCGATTTAACTAAATGTTAAAATATAAGTTATGCGTGTATTTGTATATTTAACGGATTATTTTTAAAAGGATTTTTAACATGGATAATTTTAATGCTCGATATGAGAAAGAACTTGCCTATCAGGAAATTACCTCGAATAAATACACTCTTTACGGTATTCTGCTATTTATAGGAGTTGAATTACTGATATGGATTCTTAATATAATTGGATTTTTTGAACTTGATAACCAGATAATGTCTGCTGTTATAGGTTCATCTATTGTATTATTTATCCCCATAATCCTTATCATGGTAAAAGGCGATTTATCTAAGCCTGCCTACAAATACATTGCCATGACTCAGATATGTATAATTACAGGAACTATAATTACATTTTTATCATATCACGCTATTCTTCTGTATGTTCTTCCGCTTTTATTTGCTGGACATTACAGAAAACGTTCTGTGCTATGGTACACATATGTATTAAGTGTATTAATGCTTTTTGTAAGTTCGATTCTTAATTATTATTACGGAATAATGGATACCAATCTGCTTATTGCCGGAACACACCAGCGCAAATGGTATCTTGACCTTATAGCAAACGGAGGAAGCTTTACATATAATGCACATCCGGTATTTATAATACTAATCTTTGCATGTATACCCCGCAGTATGATACTGCTTGTATTTACATTCATGATACAGTATATAGTTACCGCCAGCCTGCATGATGCCGCAAGAATTGCCCAGCTTACATATCTTAAAGAAACTGATTCTTTAACCAGGCTTTTCAACAAGAATAAATACAACGAAATGGTATCAATGTATTATCCTAATGTAGATAATATTACTGTTATTTTCTGGGATCTTAACAACCTGAAAATTATTAATGACACTTATGGACATGAATATGGTGATAAAGCACTTTCCGCACTAGCTTCTGTATTATACGCCCATTCAGATGAACAATGCCGCCGTGTTTACAGATTTGGTGGTGATGAATTTGTCATGATAATTGATAACCCACATGACGGTGAAGCTGACCGAATAATATCTGCTGTTAAAGATGAACTTGTGAAATGCAGTTATGATATTTCAATAGAAATATCAAGTGCTGTCGGCGTTGCATCCGGCAACGGAAGTGATATTATTGAAATAGTAAAAAATGCTGACTCAGCAATGTACGCTGACAAACAGCTCTACCACCATCGGTGATTGTGAAATACTGTATATGCGTTGATTTATGCCGCCAGCTTAACTGCTGGCGGTTTTTTCTGATTTTTGGGGACGGGTGGTAAATCATGGCTTTATGAGAAGAGGCTTCCTATAAGAAAATAAATATATCTCATCTTATAGGCTGATTTTCCCTCTTACGCTGTCTAAAATGTGGTTTTGAAGTTGAATTTCCTATAAGGTTCATGATTATAGTTACTTTATAGGTGTAATTTACAAGTAACATAGTAGTCGATGTGATTTTTGACCTATAAAGGCTTTAGATTTGCGACTACTGATAGGTATCATATGTTTTTCAATCAACAGTCTTAATATATCTTCTTTTTGTTGTTCCAACACAAGCTAATAACTCCTTATTCACTAATTCATTTAATAGTTGTCTTGTTCTAGGACCTTTTAATCCAATCTTCTCTGCTATCTGTTCCGTACTATATTCAACGCCTATATCCATATTTGTTAAAATCTGTTTGTGTCTTGCTGATAAATCTGACCTATTGATTTTTTGAATCTGCTGATTTTTCTGCTAATTCTTCATCAGATTCCTTTTCCATCTTCATCACAAGCATTATGAATTTAATAATGTATAGGGAAGTAAAAACTTCCTCGTGTATCAACCACGAAAAAGGGTGGTACCTAAAAGTACCACCCTACAGACTATAAATCTATCCTACATACTCTAAAACCGACTATTTTCTGCCAAGAATCTTAGACATTCCTGTTGCCACAAAAAGATATACAACCATATTAACTACTGATTTAAGAAGAAGTCCTGGTGCCGAAGCTAATCCTGCTGCAAAGCTGCCTGCTATTATTGCACCAAATACAACATATCCTAATGTCATGAAAAGTAATGTAACAACTGCACCAACAATTCCTTTTACTGAAATAACCTTACATCTGTCAAACTTACTTTTCATATTGCCAAATATTGCACATGCTATTATTGGCATGATTGTCTTTATTATAAGTGTTGGAACTGCCCATACTGCAAATCCAGTTAATATATCTGCCATCGCAGAACCAATTCCTCCTGCGAGTGCGCCAACAACTGGTCCGAAGAAAAATGCACATATAAGTATTACGCTGTCTCCCAAATGTGCATATCCCAAAGGAATAGGAATCTGTACCACCATTGTTGCAACACATGTAAGTGCCATAAATACTGCTGTTATACACATCTGTGTTACAGTAATATGAAATCCTTCTTTCTTAATCCCCTGCTGTACTAACTGTGTCTGTTGTGCTTCCATTTTATCTGCCTCCTATATCAACATACTTTAATTGCACATAAGAATAACAGATAAAGTGACATGTGTACATTGTCATTTTGAGTTAAATTTATATGGTCAGATTTAAAATCTATTCTCCCTCTTCTTTCTTAATCAATTCATCCATAAGTTCTTTATAATCTGAGGCTTCAAGCGGAAGTTCTACTTTTATGCCCTTGCATGCTGAATAATAAGCACTGGCACACAACATGAGTGAATTAATTCCCTCACTGCCCTTAACTGTCAGATAAGACTCATCTCCTTTAAGCACCGCATTTGCAAAGTTTTCAAATAACTGTGCATATGGCTCAGATGCCTTCTCGAACTGTATAGTTTCCTCTGTAAATGTCATATTCTGCCTTGAGTTGACTTCTTCATTCTTGATATACTCACATACATTTCTGTGTCTTGTAATAGTGAGCGTGTCGTCTTCCAGAAGAATTCTTGCCTTCGTTCCTATAATCTCAAGTCGCTCTTCGTGACAGGCTTCGCCTGTGGATAGTATAAATGTGCCTGTCTTTCCATTGTCGTATTCCATAACGATAGTAGCCTCATCATCTACTATAAAATCGTTGTATTTTCCAAATGGAATCGCTGCAAAAAGTTTCTGTGGCATTCCAAACAGGTACTGATACATATCAAGAATATGCTGTCCCTGATTGATAAGTGCTCCACCGCCTTCACCTGCAAAGCTGCTTCTCCATGAGCCAGATTTATGATAGTATGAGGTTCTTAAATATCGTGAATTAATAAGACATACTCTCTTTATATCTCCTAATTCACCATTATCTATCATCTGCTTAATCCTGATGTATTTAGGGTAAAGCCTCTGATGAAATATCATTCCATATATTCTGCCACTTTCACTGGCAGCCTTCTGCATTGCAAGTGCTTCACCTATATCTGCCGCTGCCGGCTTATCACATAGCACTGCTTTTCCCTTTGCAAATGCTTTCAAAGCCAGTTCTTTATGAGTTTTATGAGGAGTTGCTATAATAACTGCATCATAACATGATTCTCCTGTCTCAAATAATTCTTCTGCACTCCTGAATATCCTTGCATTATCACCATCAGTATTAACAAGTGACTCGCCCCATTCAATAAGTTCATCTCTTCTTATAACCACAGCTGATAATTTCATATGTGGAACTTCTCCCGCTGTTATCATTCTGGCATATTTCTTTCCAACACTTCCTACACCTATAAGTGCCACCTTTAACAATTCTTTCTGCATACCATGTACCCCGTTTCATTATATTAACTATGCACCACTTCTCCTGTTTCCACAGCCTTCTTCAGTAAGATGGCGGCATACGCATCTGCAAGGGCATCCTCCATACTATATGGTGCAGACGCATTTCCTCTGCTATACTCTGCCGTATTCTTCATCATCACTGCGATTGCTGTTTCATCTTCTGACAGACCACACAATCCAAATTCCGGCTCATATATAATCTTATTATTAAATGAAATTTTCTTAATTTCATGAATCTTCTCAAAATTAGGATTAGAATTTCCTGTATTAATCACCTGGGAATCCGTTATGATTCTGCCAGTCTGACCTTCATTATTCTCATCGAGATAATATACACAGTCATCAATAAGTTCGCCTCTTACACCCTGAACTTTAAGCGTATTCTTTCTGATTGGTGACCTGTACTGCTCCGAATCAAAATCATACCATGCCACTTTCCCGCTTTCGAATTCAAATGTGGCGACGCATCTTTTCTTTCCTGCAATCCTGCCATCAGTGAACTTATCATATCTTGTAAGAGTCTGTGTTGTAGGAAACTCATATGTCTTAGCTGAAACTGTATACTTCTCTCCCGGATTAACTCCAAGAAATGCTCTTATAAGACTTATTCCATGATATTCATGTGCCAGTGACACATTTGCACAGCTGACATCACCAATAATTCCTTCATTAATAAGCTTTAATGATGCTTTAATATTAGGATACTCCCTGTACTGTTCAGCAACCACCTGTTTTTTACCACATTTGTAATAAGAATACAGTTTATTGAGCGAATCCGTATCAAGTGCCGCCGGAGTCTCTGATAAAACAGTTATTCCACGGTCAAGCCATTCCATTGAAACATCACATATGGCGTCCTTCTTAACAGCCACAACTGCAAAATCCGGTTTATATGCCGCGCATTCTTCTATAGATGTAGTTGTATGTATCTGATACTGACCGGCAATTAAGTCCGCTTTCTCCTGCGTCCTGCAATACATCGCATCAAGACTGAATATTTCTGGCAGAGCCTTTGCTACGCGTACATAATATAAGGCCCGCCAGCCTGAGCCGATTATAATAAAATGATATTTTGCCATGTGTGCCTCCAATTTGTTATATCTATTCCCCATATTCCGTCAGAGGCCAGCAGCCTCCATCAGTAATACGATAATAGCTATCTGTATCAGTGTCAACCATTAACACTGGTATAAAATTCTTTTCCTGTGTCCAGACATATTGCTGCAAGCCTTCCACCCGGCAGATATGCGCCACAGTCAATATCCATATGATTATTCTTTCTGTACACATAGCCTGGTCTGGGATTGTCCTCAATATATCTTGTTGGTGTATGTCCTGTGACCGTTATTACATCATCAAAATATCTGACATCATAATCCACCCTTGACCATACAAGCTCATCAAGCGAATAATCATCAATATCCCTCTTAATATCGAAATTGCCAAGTCCTCCATGCACAAGAAGATACTTCTGCCCATTAACCGCTACCTTCTCGTACCATGAAAAATCTGCCACATAATCAAGCACATCTTTTCTTGTCTCATTATCCAGCTTACTCAGCTCATCAGTGGTTGCAATCCCGCCATTTCTCTGCCATGCATAAAGCTTCTGGAACATATCGTCACTAAACTTTTCTGCAAATTCTTTGATGGAATTCTCATCTTTTACTTCATTAATAAGAACCGACATACATTCCAGCATCATCTGTTCATGGTTGCCTGCTATAGGTATAACATTTGGCATCTCCATCATCTTAAGGAGCGTCTTTACCGGGTTCTTTCCTCTGTCAACAACATCTCCCAGCACATACAATATATCTTCATCCGAAAAATGTATCATATCCAGCAGTTCCATAAACTTCCAATATTCACCATGAATATCCGATATCACATATGTCGCCATATTCCCTCCGTATGCTATTTATTAAGTATTTCCTTCAGTTTATCAAAAAGGAGTTCTCCCATGAAGCCAAAGTCAGAATTAATTTTGCTTTATGGTTTTAACAAAGACAAAGAGGAGGCATAGTTTGTATTCTATTCCTCCTCATATTTCTCCAATAACCAGCATCCACCATCTTCAACATGATAATAACTGTCTGTATCAGTATCCACAAGCAGTACAGGGATATTACCGGTTGTAAGCACATTTCCATCTATGTATATATGATTCTCTCCATCATAATAGATGTCGTTAAATCTTGGATTATCCGCTATCTCCGATGTATATATATGACCTGCGACCACTTTCATATCAAGTCCATCTATCTTTCCCGTTTCAGCGGGATACTTGGATGTATAAATATCGTCGGATGTTTCCCATTCCCACATACTGCCAGTACATTCATCAATACCTGCATGCACAAATATAGTATTCCCCTCTGTGTAATATCGTGGCAGACTTGACATCCAGCTTATATAGCAGTCATCATTATTATCCTCGTCATAAAATGAATCGTAAGAATGTCCAAACATAGAATCAATTGTGCTGCTTCCCTCTACAACCCATTCTTCATGATTTCCCATGAGCGCAATGACCTTCTCATATCCATAATTGTCCTGAAGCTGCATAATCCTGTCGATTACTTTTCTGCCATCTTCACCGCCATGAATATAATCTCCCAGCAATAACAGCATTGTATCTTCATCACCAAGATGATCTGTCACCTTTGATAACGCTTCTTCAAATGAAGCAAGGCACGCATGTATATCACTCATACAATATATTTTCATCCTCTGTCTCTTCTCCATTTCCCTTATATCACTGTTTATTAATTATTTCCTGCAATGTACGTGGCTCATAATTCATATACGGCATCATGCAGCCAACATTGTAAGCCCTTGCAAGCTCAGGACATTTCACAGAATTCTGGATATTATTAAGATTAAGCTGTCGTAAACATTCCTGAAAAAATGTATCTTCTGGCGTGTTATGCGTATGTCCATACAAATGTATTGTTCCCCTGTGCTGCCCATTCCACATAAGAATAGGATAATGGCTCAATACCAGCTTGTACGCTTCCTGACCTATATGGTCTGTAACCTCCTTGTAAGCGCATATTTCCTCAAACAGATTCTTATACCTCAAATCGGAAACATCGTCATGATTACCCTTCACAAGAATTTTTCTGCCCTTTAACTGTGATACTAGCGCAATAAGCTGTTCCTGTGTTCCGCGCATGGCAATATCGCCAAGAATATATACATTGTCTCCATTAGTAACTTTTCTGTTCCATCTTTCCTTCATATACTCGTGCATTTCATCAAGTGACTCAAATGGACGGTTATCAAAGTTATTGCCTTCTTTTGTCACATTCTTGTGGAAGAGATGCATATCACTAATATAATAGTTCATTCACCCAATCCCCCTTAAACCGAATATTTACTGTTTAATGATCTTATCTTATCTTTTATATCATTGCGCAGACTCTCTGGTTCCAGCACTTCCACCAGCTCGCTGTATTGTAATGCCCAATGTGCCATACCGTATGGAGAACATTCTACTCTCACAATATCATCATATGGTGGTGTGTCCTCTGTCCTGATATATCTGAATGAATCGCCAAACCAGTCATGTAAAAATGTATAGCCTGGTCTTACTCTTTTCTTAGGATTGTCAGTACATTTTTCACTTTTAATTCTCAATGTGACAGAAACTGGCTTGTCAAATGACATATTAAGGTGCTTTAACTGAAAGTCATCCGACCATTTGAGAGGCAGATTAACAACATTTTTCTTTGGAATGCGTGGTATTCCCTTAATGTGAAGCCTGTCTTTCCTTTGCGGAATCTCAATATCAGTCATTAGGTCAATTCTCCATATCGACATATAAATCTGCAAGGCTGGATATTCTTTAGCTGCAAGCAGATAATAACGTCCACCGCTTGCAACAATGTAGTACGGACTCAGTTCATCTTTCTCTTCACGGACTGGCTCAAGCTTTTTCTCATAAGAATATCCGTTAAACCTGAAGCTTATTCTCACATTATCATCAATTGCCTTCTGTATAATACTGAGATTATTTTTAAGAAGCTCCCTGTCAGCAAGCTCCGGTTCCTGAACCTTACATATATGTCTTGGCGTTCTCTTATAGAATTCGGTTGTCATGTTATCCTCAACCTTCCTGATAAGCTCCTGCGCCGCCACTGAATTCAGTGTCCTTGTAGCAAGAATTCCCTCAATGATACTATCTACTTCCTGCTCTGAAAATGTCCTGTTATAATATAGATTTTTTATATGCATTACATTATCCATATAAGAGCTATATTCCTCTATATCATCCCGTTCATATCTTTCCTCATCGCCATAGAATTTCTTGAAATCATCAAAATACAGCTTCCATTCTGACTCTGGTTTATATTCGATTCCCTGAGCATCGTCGCCATCATCAGTATTAACATCCTGATTAATGTCTTCCTTAAGATTCATAATATGAGCCATATCTTTTATAAGTCTGTTAACAGTCTGCTTATCGCCGATATATGCTCTTACCCTTTTATCATTTCTCATTCTGGCAATACTTGTCGGATGATTCCTGTCTGTATGATTTCTCAGATAATCCCATATCTTATACATACGTTCAAAGCGCGTTGGTTTATTGGTTTCTCTGCCTGCCATAACCTGCCTCCCATCATTAATAATATCAGGTATATTTATCTTCTATTATAATAACACATTGGTAGGTTTTTTCCACCTTATTCGATTAAAATTGAATTTGTGATTAAATATTTATGGTGTATCTCTAAATGATTGTAATATTGCAATTATTTCTTCACGGTCTTTGTCTGTTAGACTGCCATTAGCCGGTGTCCAGATTAATGTTGCATTAGGGCAGTCAAACATACACCATATCATAACTCTCGTTCCCGAATACCCAATTGTATCTTTCATGGCATTTTCTTCTGGAATTATTGCATACATTTCTGGTCCATCATCATATATGGTCTGTCCTCCTGTCAATCCATCTAATAATTGTGTTTCCTTAATTTTTACAATCCAGAAATTCTCCCCCGGATTATATCTTGATTTTGATATTGGGGTGACAGTTGCTTCAAAATATTGTTTTCCATCACCATACATTTGATTACCATATATTGATTTCTTATGCGATCTGGCATCAAATTCTAATTTAGCTCCATTTTCATTTTCCAGCACTACATACTCGCCACTACTCACTCTCTCCTTAGTCACAATCCAGTTATTTGGATAGTCAAAGTAAAATGTTGTCTGCTCCGGATAATACTCAGCCAGCCTTGTCTTATATGTATTAAGTGAACCAGATTTCTTCACGTCAGTTTCCTGACTAGTCAGCTGTTCCTTTGTTGGTGCCTCTGTGACAGTTTCATTTTCAGTTGTTTTCTCCTGCTCTGCCTGCTCGCTATATGTACATTCTTTCACATACTGTTTTGTTCCGTCAGGAAGCTTTTCGTAATGTATTGTCTCAGGCTCTCTGATTTTGTCAAATTTCAATTCTAATCCCATTCCCATCTTGCTAAGAAGAGATTTCTTATTATTAAACTTTACATCTTCATTACCAGCACTTACTTTGAATACTGGAGAATTGATACTGATATCTGAACATATCTGTCCATTAGTTCTTCTTGTAATCTTTCCATCTGCCTCAGCACCCATATCAAGTTCTATGTCTATAAGCGGAATTGTTCTTGCTGCAACCACCATTGGAGCTGTTCTGAAAAATAAACCCATTTCCCCTTCCGCTTCTACAGCTATCTGTGATGATTTTTGTCCCATTGTCGCTTTTGTCCCTTTTCCCTTCTCATAAGAAACTCCCGAATGAAAAGGTATCTCCGCCTTAAGTGACAATGAACCGTCAAGCTCTGGTACTACATATAATGATACACTTACAGACACAGCCGCACCACCTATAGGCTTTGGAATCTCACATATCAGAATTCCTTCCGAAAGTTCTCCCTCAATTGAACTACTGATTTCAGAATCTATATCAACTCCAACTGATGCATATTTAAGTCCATCCTTAAGCGTATACTTAACCTGTGCGCCGACACTTATATTATTAACATCCCATTTTACAGAAAAATTCTCACATTTCTTTTTAAACCTATGCTTAACCGGCAGCTTATAATATGCCCCTGTATTATTATCCTGCAGTTTAACCTCAAGCTCACTATTATCATTTTGAGAGACTTCTATTCCGAAGCCTTTTGACTTGATATTGCCCGACACATTTGCTGCCATTTCAATCACAGGTTTTCCATAAGAAACCTCAACATTATCTCTTCCATAATAATCAATAATATCATCCAGTGTAAGACTTTCAAAGTCTGATAATATCAGGGTATCAAACACATCCTCAATTTCAGGATTTTCCAGTGAAAATGCTCCATTTCCAGCATCTTCACTTATTTTCTCTGATACTTTCAACCCCTTATAATCAAATATTATCGTGTCACCCTTTTTCAAATTCTTTGCCGCTTCTGGGTCTAGCTGTATAGTATTATCATCTTCCTTATAATCCTTTATATCAAAATACTCAAGCTGCTTTACATTATCGTTATATTCTACATTTTCAACATCATCTGGCCAGAATTCCCCATAATATAATTCGTCAAACTTATCCAGAACATTATCTGCTTCTTCATCTGAGAATCCCTTATTCAGCGAATCCTCTGCAATAAGTTCTTTATCAACAGCAAGTTCCATATTAGTCTTATCAGATATATCATCATCTGTTCCAAGATATATCTGCATCTTACTCTCGCCCATTGCCCTCATTGCAGAAAGCGCTATAAATTCTCCCGACGCTATGTCATCATTATTAAATTCATCATTATCTGTAATGTAGCCATAGTCGCTGGCAGCTTTTCTGTAGTCATCAGCTTCAACCGATGTCTTCCCACATAACTTCTTAAGCCATTCATAACAGGTTATATCACCATCTTTTGTTACCTCTGCCTTGCATGTCACATTTATATCATCACTATTTTTCTTCTCTGGCGACTTACTTAACACGACACCTGTAATTATTGCTGCGATAAGTATTGCTGCCGCTGATATTCCTATTATTAATTTCTTCTTCATTATGTATCCCCTGTGTAATTATATTATTTCTTATGAAACCATCCAATAAAATTGCCCATCTTGTCAAATGCTTCAACAGTTCCTGAATCAGAACTACTGCCTCCACCTAATGAACAGATAAAGAGGAAAATTATTCCTACTACTATAATAGTTGCCAGGCCAATACCTAGTCCAATAATATTTTCCAGTATTAGAATTGCCAATGGCATAGCTGCGCATGTAATCAAGGCACTTATTGCAAATGAAAAGACAGCATATCTTCCATTGCTTATCATTAGAACTACTATAAACAATACTATTGCAACGCCTGCAATTATCAGGAATATCTTAAGATTATCCCTGATGCTGTTTACCCAGTTATCAACCATCCTGCCGGCATAATCCCAGTCAATCAGTTCATTGTCTGCCTGTTCATAGTACATTTTTTCTATCTTCTTATACTGATTATATTTGACAAGCAGCCATGTTCCTGAAACCCCCATCAATATAAAATCAATTATGGCAAGAATCCATTTCCATATCTTTCCTTCAAACACAAGCATTAATAATGCTATTACAATCTGAACTATCAGTATAATTCCAAGTGCCTTATGCACTCCATTATTAGCAATTATATGTACTGTTCCTTTAGAAAAGCTTGCTCCAACTCCATCAAAAAATCCAGTTTCTGAATTCTTTATTGCTGCTATTGCCTTTGGATATCCTCCCTCAGCTATAAACATGATATACGCCACAATTGACATTACACCTATTACGATACCAAACACCCATGATATTGTTTTCGACAATGTTTCTAATGGTTTCTCAACAAATGCATTTAAATAATCATCAATTAAATCTGCTATCCAATTTATAAATCTTCGCATTTTGTTCCTCCTCATACTTAACTTATAATTTCATTTAATCTTTAGATGATGCCTTATAAACTATTTCGCCCCCTTTCTTGCTAATCTCATAATTTCTATGACCTATGCTGTAATTAGCAGACATCTCATTTATTTCTGATAAATATCTATCAACGGTAACAAGTTTTTCCTCCATCTCAAGCCTGCTCAGATCAGATTCTGAACTGTCTGATATAATCGAATCCACCTTAACTCCAAACAATTCTGAAAATCTGCATAAAGTATCTACTGACGGCACACTCCTCCCCTCTTGTGTCAAGCAGTTGACAACATTTTTCTTAAACTTTTTTCTTCCTCTTCATTATACCAGCTTCCGGCTAAATTACCACCGAAAGCTGATACATCTCCTTAGTTGCTTCTGTTGCTAAACTTCCACCTAAGCTCTATGGTCTTGTCGGCATACACGACTACCTTATCAAGCAGTACATCCAGAAGCTCGTCTGTAATCTCTGCGATTTCAGACTTACCTTCCAGAAACTGTATTCCACTGTTCTCAGACGGCATCTGGTTTTCCAGTGTAAAAATAGCTTCCTTCTGTGCCTCTATCTTCTCCCTGATTCCATCTATCATGGCTTCATAGGACTGCTTCTGCATAAGATATGTTTCCCTGTCTGTAACACCCTTTGCATAGGATTCGTATGCTGTCCGAAGCTCCAGTTCCAGTCTCCGGTGTGTATCTTCTGCCATAGCCAGTCTCTGCTTTGCCCCACGGATACGCTCATTATGTTGCTCTCTTTCCTTTTCCATAAGAAGCTTCAGCTTTGCAAGTCCTGATATCTGCTTGGAAAGCTCACCTTTTATGATACCATCAAGGTCTGTTACAAGTACCCGGTGGACACAGTTATTATTCTTCCTGTAGTTCACTTCACAGTTGAAAAATCTCTTGCCCAGGCGGTCCTTATGGTAGATCATATTTCTGCCGCAACAGTTGCAGACTAACCTTCCGGTATAGACCGATGCCTTTTTCCCTACCGGTGTAAAAGCCTCCGGCACAGTTCCCTTCATCGCTTGTACCTTCTCATATACTTCCTTTGAAACTATAGCTTCGTGATGGTTTGGTATCCGCTTCCATTCACTTGGCGGAAGCATCTTCTTACGTCGGGAACCAATCTCTTTCACACGGCTTTTCCCATACACAAAAGTACCGATATACATCTCGTTATTCAGGATGGAATTTACCTTATAATCTGTCCACAGGGGCGAATCCCCTTTGGTGTACATATTTGCGTATGTACCCTTTCTTCTGTGGTACGCCGCAGGAGTATCAATTCCTTCTCCGTTTAATGTCCTTACAATACCGGCAATACTCGCTCCACCTGCACGAAGCGTAAAAATGCTCTTCACAACAGCGGCTGCTTCCTCATCCACCAGAAGCTCACAGGCATTATTCTTGGATTTTAAATATCCAAAGGGAGCACATATCCCGATAAACATTCCCTTATCCTTCCTTGCCATTACTGCCGTAGATACCTTCTGCGAAAGATCCTTACTGTAAAAATCATACAGCAGAGCCTTAAACTGCACATCTATCTCACCGATACCGCCCACATAATCCTTACTGTCGTAATTATCGTTAATAGCTATAAAACGGATTCCCATAAAAGGAAATATCTGTTCAATATACTTCCCTGTTTCCAGATAGTTTCGTGCAAAACGGGACATATCCTTTACAATGATACAGTCCACCCTCTGCTCTTTTACCATAGCAAGAAGCTCCTGCATTCCCGGACGGTTCATGTTTGTGCCGGAATATCCGTCATCACACTTTTCCGTTACAGTCATGGAACGCAAATCTTCATGTGAGCTTATATAATCACGGATGATTCTACGCTGATTGGTAATACTGTTACTCTCATCCGCATTCACATCATCCTCCAAAGATAATCTTAAATACATAACCAGATTAGACATCTGTCCTACCTCCTTCATTCCACTTGGTTCTTCTCGGAAAACGGAATGTATCCGTATAACCAGTGGACTTATCACTGTTAAAACGGTACTGAATCTCCATATGCCGGTCCGCTGTCAGGGTAATCCCTGAAATAAGGGTTTCCACAAGCTCCGGTGTCAGAACCGACTTATCCTTTACGGATACAAGGGCATTTACAAATTTCTTCTGCTCCTTTGTATTACGAACAAAAGCTTTGTAATCCTTCTCAGCTTGTAACAGCTCCTTATCAAGCCTTACCCTTTCCTGCTCCTGCCTTCTATTGGCATCTTCAAGCTCATCCCTGCTAATCTCACCCTTTACATAGCTCCCGTAAAGTTCACTTCCTTCAAAGGAAAGACGCTCCGCACGCTTCTTCAAATCCGCTATCCTTGCCTTAAGCGTTGTTTCTGCCGGCTGGAAGCCTTTTTCCAAAGCATTCAGAAGCTTCTTTTTATCCGGCACAAGCTCCTTTACTGCCTTTTGCAAAGATTCAAACACCAGCAAATCCAGCTGTTCCTCGGATATCTTTATTACAGCTTCCTTATCCCTTTCCTCCACAGGCAGAGGATTGTGTCTGCAACGGTAATAATACAGTCGCACATCCCCTTCCCCGGAATAAATAATGGAAGATTCTCTCGAAAAATCACCACCACACACGGGACATTTTAAGATGCCCTTATACCTGTCTGCCGTCAGCGGTAAATCTTCTCTTGCCACAAAAGATTTCTTTTCCTTTTTCTTATCCACTACACTTCGGACTTCATAAAAAAGTTCTTTAGAAACAATAGCGTCATGGGCATCCTCATGGATAATCCACTCATTCTTTGACACCTTTTGTCTCTCCAAGCCCTGATACAGACACCTTTTTGTCTTTCCCTGCTGAAGCGTTCCTATATAGGCTTCATTGGAAAGAATCTGGGAAATGGTACCATTCTTCCATTCACTAAGAGGCTCCCCTTCCGTGATATAGGCAAGTTGCGTCTGCCTATATTCTTCCGGTATTCTGACCCCTGCCTGTGTCAGCTCCCTTGCAATGGCACGGTGGCTCATACCGCTCTTTGCCATCTGAAATATCTTTCTGACAATCTCAGCCGCAGGCTCATCTATAACAAGTCTGTGTCCATCATCCGTTTTCACGCTACTGTAGCCATAAGGTGCATGACCAAGCACACTGCCTCTTTCCATACAGCTTTGAAATGCCGAAGTAATACGCTTTGACACATCCTTTGCATACATATCATTTACAAGGTTCATAAGAGAAATCCCAAGCCCCTTGTTTCCGTTGTAATCCTCCACGGTATCAAAATGATCGTTTACTGAAATAAACCGCACACCCAGAAATGGCAGTATGGTTTCAATATAATTACCTGTTTCCAGATAATCACGTCCAAAACGGGACAAATCCTTTACAATAATGCAGTCTATCTTTCCTGCCCTCACATCATCCATCATTCGCATAAAATCAGGTCTGGTAAAAGTGGTTCCCGACACACCCCTGTCAAAATACTTCTGATAATGGGTTAGTTCCGGTCGCTCCTTGATAAAGTTTTCCATAATCATAAACTGACTTTCTATGGAATCACTTTTCCTGCCATCCTTTTCTACCGACAATCTGGCATACAGCGCAACATGATACTGCTTCTCTGTTGTAACATATGTTACAGTTTTATCCTTATCAGACGAAGGAACCTTATCCGCAAGTGCATTAAATCTTCCTTCTTTTCTTGCCATCCTAGGACACCTCCCTCATGGCTTCCGCTTCCAGTTCACCCTTTACAAGCTCTACCGCCTTTGCCATCTCATTACGGTACTTAAACACTATCTCTACCGTCTTGTCCTCATAGACTAAGATCTTGTCAATCAGAGAAACCAAAAGCATACGGTCCAGCTTTTCTATCTCCATATTTTCACGCAAGTCATCCAGCCACTGTCCTGCTGCAATTCCGTTTTCGTATATGGATTTTACAGTTGTCTCCTGCACCTTAATTGCAGCTGCAATCTCCGAAAGCTTGTTGCTGTAAATCTCCCTGTAGCGGTTAAACTGTTCCTGTGTAATAAGCTTCTCCTGTAAATCCGTATAAAGGGCAGATTTCATGGCACTGTATTCCTGCTCCTTTTCCTTTAACATCGCAATCTCCTTATCACGGTTTAGGGCTTCCTCAAAACGAATCTGCTTTGCATCTAAGATGCTTAACAACTTCTTGGTATCCGTAAGCTGCTTCACATACTTTCTGACCTCACCCAAAACAATCTCATTTAATACATCCACCTTGATACTGTGTCTGGTACATTCCTTCCCCCTGTTATAGCCGGAGCAGATATAGTATTCGTTCACCGTATCCTTATAAGGAACCTTCCTGCTGACCAGTCCCCTTCCACAGTCACCGCAGAAAAGAAGCCCGGCATAAAGCTTTGGCTCTGTCATTCTTTCCTTTGCTCTTGTATCACGCTTCAAAAGCTCCTGCACCGCCTTAAAATCCGCTTCCGTAATAATCGGTGTGTGATTGTTCTCCACCCGAATCCACTGGGACTTTGGCTTTTCTATGGTCTTTTTCACCTTATAGCTTACCTTTTCTCGCTTCCCCTGTTCCAAAACACCGATATAAATCTCGTTAGAAAGGATGCGTAAAACTGCCTTTGGTGTCCACTTCGCCTCCGGATTCCTTTGAAAGCTGGTCTTAAACTTTTCCCCGTGAGCCTTTTTATACTCTGCCGGCGAAAGAGTTCCTCTTTCATTCAGCTTTGCCGCAATGGAATTGGCACTAAGCCCCATCAGCTTCCATGCAAAAATATCCTGCACAACCCTTGCCGCTTCCTCGTCAGGAACAATCTTATTTTTGTCCTTCTCATCCTTACGGTACCCGTAGCAGACAAAAGAACCGATATACTCTCCATTCATTCTTTTTACCTGCTGGTTACTGCGGGACTTTATGGAAATATCCCTGCAATAGCTCTCATTAACGAAATTCTTGACGGGTACAACCATATACCGGTCACTGCTGTTAGCGGTAAGACTGTCATAATTGTCATTGATAGCAATAAACCTAACATTCTTCTGTGGAAAATACTTCTGGATATAATTGCCTGCACCGATATACTCACGTCCAAGTCTGGATAAATCCTTGACGATAATGCAGTCAATCTCTCCTTTCTCCACCATGGCTATCATCTCCATAAAAGCCGGTCTTTCATAGTCCGTTCCCGAAAATCCGTCGTCACAGACCTCCTTAACCAGCTCTACATCCGGAAACCCCCGCACAAAGCTTTCTATCATCATACGCTGGCTTTTGATACTGTTACTCTCATCCGTACTGCCACGCTTATCATCATCTTCCCTTGAAAGACGAAGGTAGGCACAAGCACGGTATTTCATCTCACTCATAATGTTCTCCTTTCCCGGTGGCAGAATCTGCCACCGTCTGTAAATTCTCTAGTATTTCAGTGAAGCGACTCGATCAATATAGGCTGACAACAAATCCGTGATACTCTCCCCGGTATCTGAAAATGTGCTGATTACCTTGTATTCCCCATACTTTGTGGTATGAATATCCCCGGCAAGCTCACAACCTATAGTTTCCTCTATCTCTTCACTGACAGCTTTTTGTTCTATCAGTTCGTCCATTCTACTTCCTCCAGTTTTCACATTAGATTCATGGAAATGCACCTCAATTCCGCTTCGCTTCATCTCAGTCGTTGCATTTCCTCATTGTTAGCACGCAAAAAGACCGCCTCCATGGCATCAGAGTCTCCCTGCATACGCAGTCCAAACAGATACATGTTATCTGCTTCTTTTACTCTGTCTGCCATGAAAAGCGGTCACTTAATCTAATGTGCATCTCAACTGGAATTATTGCACTCTCTATTGCTTCTTCATTCAAACATATTCAGTTAATACGGTTGCAAGTACGACACTTCGCTGGCTGGGCTCCCTGTCGGTACCGGTAATCCGGTATTATCAGTTACGGTAATCTTTTTTAGTGGAAAATATAACCACTGCAACCTGTGAGTCAGAGTATACATCAAAATCTCCCGACTGGCAAGTGAACATTAAATAAAATTTGCTCGAACCTGTTCCTTCCGTCAGTTTAGGCGATAGCGCACCTTCCCGGTTCGCCTGGCTGTGCCTTGATTCTATGATGTTACCTTCCTTACTGAATAGTAACTGTCCAACGCCAATCCTTAAAATACTTTGTATTGCTTGGTCTTAAACAGTTACAAGTAAAAGCTTTGATTCCTCATGTTCCGTAAGGTAAAAGGCAAAGTTTCCCTAGGGACTTGTTTTGCATCTTACCTTACGAAACATTTGTGAAAAAGGAAGTTTGCTGTTCTCACCTTATGAAGAATGTTACCGTTTCAGGTAACCTTGCAGCCACTGTTTCTTTTTTATCATCCACAGCCTGCATGGGTCTCTTCTGCTCAAGATCCTCTCCCACCCTTTGCGGAAGTGTCATTATATCTTCGCTCGTCCGTTACCGGAGTCATGGCGTAAGTCTGTTGTTCTTCATAAGCAGCTATTCAGTTGTTTAACGATAATCCCTGCTTCGATTATCTGTTTTCGTTTTTTGATTATAGTTGACATTTTCTGCAAAATCAACTATTATTCTTATAAATCGTATTGATAATCGCTATTTTATGTTTAACACTTTAGCGATTTTCGCTATAGTTACGATACTATGTTTAACAAAGAAAGGCTGATATTATGGGCATTTATGAGAATTTTGAATCCATCAAGGATATGTTAGGATATAGAAAATTTACTACGGAAGAGATTATAGAGAAGGGTTATTTGTCAGAATCCAGCATTGCACAGATCGATAAAAAAATGGATGAAGCACACTCTGTGCTGTGCCACTTCCCTATTGGATATACCTATAATGAAAATAAAACATCCTTCTACCGGATTGCTCTGAGCGAGCAGTTCCAGATATTAAAGGAATACCCTGCTGGTACAAGTATTCTTGATTTTATTGCATTGGAAACAGAGGAAATCATTGCTTATATGAAAAATATGTCCGAAAACATTACTACCATGATTGAACAAAAGGCTTCCGCACCGGATGCAGATGGTATTATCCGCTTTAATTTCACGGATGTTACACAAACCGCTGTAAACTCCACACTGGCAGCACTCCAAAAGGACAACTTCTTTCTGTTCCTTGTTAACTGCTGTTTTCTCCAGTATGTAACGGAACTGTTTGTATATAACTTTTATCCGTTCATTGCACTGGAGCATTATAAAAAAATCTTAGGGAATGCTTTTAATTATGATGAGGATACCGACATTCTGATGCCGGAAGAAGCAGACGGATTATATGACATTGCAGAATTTATCAACTATGGTATACGCATGACCGCAGCATTTTTAGATTATCAGAAGGATTTATTAACCGCAGATTTTGATATGCTTCTTATGAAGGATAAGCTTTTCTCTGAATATGATACCTTACAGTACCTATATCTCATGGAGTCAAAGGACAATATGCGTGATACCTATACCAGCACAAGCTTCAATACGCACCTTATGCCTATCGGTGTTCATGCTTTTAACCACTTAGACATAGTAAATAAAATCATCGATGAAAATATGCCCGTCCGTGAGGTCTATGATATTAACTCCGTACAGGACTGGTTCCGTTATGAATTTATGTATCTTGCCAAAGGAAATGTATTGTATAAGCAATGCAAAAACTGTGGCAGATTCTTCATCCCCTCCGGCAGATTGGACAGCGAATATTGTGAACGCATTGATACAGCCAGTGGCAAGACTTGTAAAGAAGTAGGTGCCATCAACACCTTCGTAAAGAAGCATGAAAATGATGAAATCCATCAGGCGTACACAAAAGCATACCGCCGGATGGACTCCAGAAAACGTACTATGTATATTTCCAAAAAAGAATTTACCGAATGGAGCAAAACTGCCCGTGAAAAGCGTAAACTCTGCGAAGAAGGACAGATTAGCCTTGAGGAATTTCAGTATTGGCTTGATAAGAGCAAGTGTCGATAAAACCCTTGTTCCTAATGCATATCTCGCTTTTAAACGAAACCTCCCTATGATTTGAGATGTTGTTTTATTATAATCATAACTAGCTCAAAATGTATTTTTGAATATGACAATGCGCGCGTATTTTTTAACTTTTATTAATGTTTCTGAGAAAAAGAATCAGTTAACACAGAAACGACTGGATTGCAATTGAAAATTGTAATTCTTCACCCCGTGCAAAAGTAAAACATCCTTTTTTGATTGTAAAGAATCAGTTTTGTTATAAAAAGGTTACATACCACTGAATCAGTAACAACATGAATCGATTCCACATCCTTTTTGCTAGCATAAATCTATTCATGTACTTCCGTACCAGAAGAACTAATGACTTTTGTATGTCATAACTGTTCCCTTTTATGATCGAAGTGCCCTCAAATTAACATTTAAAAAACGAACACACAAAAGGTGTTATTAATTATAATATTCCTTTTTTAATCCAACAATTAAATTAGAAATTATTAAAGCCACAACAATTGCAACTAACGTTACAATGCCGCTCTTTTCGAAATGATATACTTCCCCACTGATTGCTGTAGCCACATCAATATTCACAATATTTAATGGATTATATTCTTTCATTTTGGGAATTAAATTAATCAAGAATAAAACTCCTATACAACTTACTATCAATAATAAGCTAACATAACCTCCTTTACAGACTACATTTGTGCATATAATTAAAGCAATTAGAAATACGCCAAATAGCCATGAACAAAATAGCAATGGCATCACTCCAGTAAAGTTCACATCCGGAAAAAGTACTTTCGTGTACAAGCTACATGAAAAAAAGCTAACTACAAGTGATACAGTCCAATTAATGACCAATGCACAAAATTTTGCATTAACAACTTCTCTTATTGCTAATCCTTTAGAAAACGGAATTATCAATGTTCCTTTTATAAGCTCATTTCCTAAAGTGTTATAAAATATAATTACAAAAACGACAAATCCTAACTGTGAAATATTTTTAAAATATTGAGCCCAAGCATCTATATATGTCGGGTCTGGCATTTGTAGATTAATTAAATCAGTTGATAATGCACCAATAACTTCGGTTGTATACTTTGCTCCAATTGGACTTATTACGCCTAACAAAAAAAACAAAAGAACAACTATCAGCACCTTAAATGTTGCAACCTGTTCCCACAATTCTTTTTTAAGATACGCATAAAACCCTTTCATTGCACAACCTCCATATAAGTATCTTCCAAGGTTCTTTCAATCCTCTGAATTCCGTTAATCTGATATTCTTGTTCCCCAATCCATTTAAATAATTCAGGAACTATTTCCTTTGTCTCTAACCTAATGAATACATCATTATTTTCTTCTTGTAATTCTGCGAACTTAATAATCTGTCGAGCATCATTAACCAAACGTTTTCTTTCCGTTTCATCCTGACAACTGACTCTGATTTTCACACTTTCATCTGTCTTGGTTAATTCATCAATAGTTCCATATCGCAATAACTTACCATTCTCAAGAATACCTACATAATCACTTATCTCCTCAACATCTGATAAAATATGAGACGAAAAGATGATACTCGTCTGTTCCTTCGCTTTCTTTAATAAATTTAAAATTTCTCTTCTACCTACTGGATCTAGTGCCGACGTTGGTTCATCACAAATCAGTAAATGAGGTTCATTCAACAACGCTTGAGCTATGCCAAGTCTCTGCTTCATCCCTCTTGAAAATCCTCTAATTTTTCTATTCTTATCATTTTCAAGCCCCACCAACCTAATAAGTTCTTCTGCCTTTTCCTTGCACTCTTTTTTACGCATCTTACTAATTTCACCACAAAACATCAAATATTGCATCGGCGTATAAAATTCATAAAATTCTGGTACATCCGGAAGGTAACCTATTTTAGTGTAACAAACACCTTTCCCTTTTGTAATATCATTACCCAAAAATGTAATTGTCCCAGAATCAGGATACAAAAACTTCATAATCATTTTCATGGTTGTAGTTTTTCCTGCTCCGTTTCGCCCAACAAAACCCATGATTGTATTTTGTAACACTGCAAACGAAAGATTCGAAATAACTTGCTTTTTCTTGAATGCTTTACTTATTCCTTTTACTTCTAATACAATACTCATAATTGGTCTCCATTACCCTTTCCAAATACAAAGTACAAAATTGGTCCGATTATTTGAATCAAAAGAACTATAACAGTCCAAACAGTCTTGTTACCATTTCTGCAACCATACATCCTATGAATTCCAAGCAAAGCCAAAATTGCTAAAATAACCTCCACTACTACAATAGGTATCACAATTATCAATAATTCACCAGTCATCATTGTCATCTTCCCCTTTCCTATAACCCCAATTTTTTCATCGCAACTTTCTTCGTAATATTGTATACATAAACTTCAATAAGCATTAAATACAAAACGGTCATGAAATATAACACTTGATTACTTAATAAGTGCAAAAAAACACATTCCATTGGAATACACAACAAAACAGATGCACATAACATCTGCAAGGGCATTGTAATACTTTGTTTAATAACTGTTATAGGATTTTCCCACTCAGTACTTCCCAGCAAGAGATCTAAAAGAATTCCTACATTTCCCATAACAATTATAAAAGTTATTAGGCACAGAAATACACTTATCATTTTTATAATATCTATTTCCTTGCCAATTGCGTATACAGAACCAATACTATCAATTATTGCAAAAGGTAAACTACATACCAAAAACACTTTTATTTTCGAATGCAATATTTTTTTGAATCTAATGGGTTTGCTCTTTAATACATCCAAGCATTTTCCTTCTATAGATATGCTACAATAAGTCGGGTTGGCAACCCCAAATACAAAGCAAATTAATAAAGGTAATACTCCGTTAATTTCATTCATATAGCCTGTCTTCGTTAGGTATTCATGCATTAATTCTTTTGGAATCACACAAAAAATCATTAATAATATCGAAAAAATTATTATCGGAGCCAAAGAATTCATTGCATATACTTTTGAACTATAGAATGCAGCTTTTTCTTTCCTATACAATGCTTTTGAGGAAGTTACTCCAGTCAATTTTAAATTTTTGTTCCGATTTGATTCTCTTTTCCATTCCAAATTTCTCAATGTATCACCGTAGTTACAACTAATTTTATATGCTATTATCAGCAAAAGAGTCATTTCCACAGCAATCATGATTATCAAAAAAAAGACATCACAAATATTATAAAATCCCTTTTGAGAACTACAAGCAATCCCATATCCTACAAGACCAGTTATTATTACTTCCACAAGAATCCCGAATATTCCAAACCACTTTGACTTTTGAAACAAAAATTCTAGCAAACTTCCAAACACAGAAATTAAAAATGAAGCAAATATCAATAACAATAATCCCAAAATAATATACGTTGCAGGCAAATTTCTTTGAAAAACATAAACAATGGTATAAGAAAAACCAACAACAATATTCCATCTCAGTGTCATTACTACTGTTGTCATTAATTTTGCCAAAACAATATAAAATGTTTTTACTGGAAGATATGAAATTAGTACATATTGTTCATAATCATATAAAACTCTTTTTATATTAATCCCGTAATCGTATATTGCCGCAACAAGAGAAAGTCCATATACATAAAATAAAGAATTCTCGATTATCTGCGTTTTTTTTATTTGGGTCAGTAATATGCCCCCATACAGTACCATAATTCCAAAAATAAAGAACCAGAGAAAGAGTTCTTTCATCCTCACATTTTTGCTCGGCTTTAATAAATGGATGTTCGACATTTCCATTTTCAGAATATTATTCAGCACTTTCATTTGACTCTCCTACTAGCAGTTTTTGCAAACAGCCGGAATGATTTACATTTGCAATTTCATCATCTATCAGAATATTACCATTTTTGATTACTACTACTTTATCTGAAATCCTTGTCACAATATCAAGCATGTGCGAAGAAAACAAAATACCTGCCCCTCTCTCTCGTTCAGCATTAATCACTTTAATCAGCTGTTCTACTGTAGACGGATCCAAGCCTGTAAAAGGCTCATCCATTACAATCAAGTTAGGTTCATGAATAATAGCTGCCATAATCAATAATTTCTGCTTCATCCCTCTCGAATAAGCAGAAACAGGTTTATGTATTACATCTTCCATCTGTAGCATATATACCAAATTTGCAATTCTTTCCTCTTTAGCTGCTTTTGAAATATCATAAAAACTACTAATCAAATCAAGATACTGACGTCCTGTCAGATAGTGATACACAGCTTGATTATCCGGTATATAACCTAACTCTGCCTTACACAATACACTCTCTTTCTTTAATGATTTGCCATTGATAAATATTTCTCCTGCATCTGCTTCCTGTGCTCCTACAATACACCGAATAATGCTACTTTTCCCCGCTCCATTATTGCCAACTAACCCACATATTTCGCCAGCATCCACTTGAAAGCTTACTTCTTTTAGTGCATTTTCCTTTCCCGGATATGATTTTGATACTTCATTTACACTTAACATATTCGTATTTTCCTTCATTATCAAAGCTTCCTATCATAAAAAATCTTGTGTATAGATTTGTTGCAATTATATCACAACCAGCTATTAAAAACAACATTTTGAAAAAAGCACACAATACATATCTGTGAGACTAATGAGGTTTAGTCTCTGACTTTAAACATATACTTATTTTCAACTTTATCAATTACTGTAATATCAAGCCAAACACAATGAGTTCCTTCTCTTTTTCAATCGCTGATATTTTCCCCTCTATTTCAAATCCGTTAATAATCAGACAGGCTACTGTTCTTCTGTTACTGTTATACAGAGAAACTTGACATTTTGCACTATTATAATTCTTCTGCAATTCTTCCTTCAATTTTTTTATTAGATTAGTTGCTACAGAATGTCGTCTAGATTTTTCCAGCACATGCAATGCCACAATCGTCCAGATTTGGTCAACATTAGGACTAATCGCAGATATCACACCTTGAACTTCATGACTCTCATCATCAATAGCAAGAATTGAGATTTCCATTTTATGTTCAATACGCATACCAACTGCTGATTCATTCATATACATCTGTTCAATAGCAGATGGTGTAATCTCATCCTTGTGTTCGAATAAATACCTTATTAACACTTGAACATCTTTTTTTTCACAAATTTGATAAATCATAATTTCCTCCTTCTAACCTTTATTCCACCACAAAAAATACGCGTTCATCAATCATATGCTGAATAAAAGCATATATGTCATCCAACAATGTACTTCTTGTAACGCCCTTATATTCCTCCATCATCTGATTAGCGATTTCTCCAATTGTATGCTTACCATCGCACTTTATGAAAATATCTGTTGCAACAGGATTCAAAATATCTAACATTCCTGTTACCGGGTGTTGATATATAATATAGTCATTATTCTCTCCATCTAATCTCCATCTAAAATTTAACTTAACTGGAATTTTATTCTCTTGCAATGTATTCATTTATACCTCTCCTATCATTAATCTTTCTTCTAAAGTGTCTATCAATGTGCCATTTCCTCGTTCATCCATCTTCTTAGCAAGTTCTAACATTTCAGGATTATGCCACCCCATCTTCATACGATCCCAAATTTCCTTTAAAGACTCTTTTTTCAAATCACCAAAATATGCATCAATATACGGTGATATACCCACCAATCCTTCTGAATTAATACGTGCAACAATTGCATATCCATTTTTAACACCAAATTGAACATGCTCTGCAGGACTTCTAAACTCAATTGGTATCCCTTTACCACGCTGATTATAAATAAATGTCTCAAATCTCCTAATCTGCTTCTCCGTAGCATAGATACTTTCCTCATGCCCTTTTACACGACCAGATATGGAAAGTTTCTGGGTTCGAAAAGAGCTAACTCCTAATGACTCACATAATTTATATGTATTCTCTAAATCATCAATATTGTATTTCGTTGTAGCAAAAGAAACTTTTACTTGCTTTCCTTTTGCTACAAAGGCCTTAATTGTAGTTACTGCCTCATCAAAAGATCCTTCACGTCCACGTACCCTGTCATGAATCTCACTTGTAGAGCCATCTAAGCTAACTTGAATCATACTTACATATTCACAAATTTGATTAATCTTAGCCGGCGTCATGCATCCACCACTAAAAATACTTCCAACAAGTACACCATTAGTCCTAAAATAACGCAACAAGTCCAAATACTCAGGACATGCCAAAGGCTCCCCTCCTGTTAAACAAACTTGAAAAATTCCAGCTTCAATCAACTGATTGGCAATTTCCATTTTCTTTTTCGAAGATAATTCCTGAGTTCTTCGGTTGTGAGAATCATTATAGCAATAAATACACTTGTTAGGGCACCCGCTCGTCAATTCCCACATTACATATAAAGGTGCTGAAAATCCCCCTTTAGGCACCAGATTCGCATTGGCAAATTGAATGAAATTATCCCCTTCTGTAACTGTACTTATATCCGCGTTAGTATTTCCAAATACATTTATAAACTTACTCATATCTTTTTTTCACAAATCCTTTCTCTTTAAATAATTTTTGCAAATCAATTATGTTCTTTACATTTTGAAGTGTTTCATCTTTCTGAATTATTTCCCAACCTTTTGCAAATCCCTTTTGCCATGCGTCTTGAAAATCAGCATATTCAAATAGATTTCCATAGATATACGGAATATATCCATTCAACATTAAATCACCTTCCGGCGAAATAATTCCACCCCAATTGATTTTATCCTTCATTCCCTTTATTACCGCTTTAGATTGATCAACAAATCTCACGCATAACATACCCTCTTTTGCATTATTTATAGCATATTTTTTTGTCACTCTTTCAATTTCTTTTTGAATTTCATCAATATCTTCAAAATTTAATGCCAAACCTTTATCGTAGGTCATATAATTCATAGCTACAACCGGTTGTATACGAATTTCGTTCACATTATGATTTATCATTTCTTGGACCAAAGGCTCAATCTCTTTCTTATTTTTCTTAGTAATAACCATTTCAACACTGGTAAATATTTTCCCCAAGCCGTATTTATCTATATAGGAAATCAACCTCTTTGCTGAATCACATGCCCCTTCGCGCCCTCTCTGATAATCATTAATCTTTGAATTTACCGAATCCAACGAAATATTAAAAGCCACTAACGAATTTCTACATAATCTTTCTATTTGCATCTCGTCAATTAACAATCCGGGCGAACAAATCATTGTAGATATACCTGCATCAGTAAATTTTTCTACCAATCTTTCTAAATCATTGCACAGTAAGGGATCTCCCCCTGATAAAGAAATCATAAAAATTTTCATAGCTATTAATTCATCAGCCAACTTCATGCGTTGCTCACTAGTCATATCATTAGTCTTTTTAGGAAACCCACCAGAGCAATAGATACAATTAGACATACACTTTCCTGTAAGTTCCCAAACCAACGAAATCGGTGCCTGAAAAGAATTAAGTGTTTCAAATTCTTTTGGTACAATTATTTCTCCACCAATCCATTGTTCCAAATTTTCACTCGTTACAATCGTCTTCAATGCATTACCTGTTTAAAGGAACAAATAAATTCCTCTTTTCTTTCCTTTCTCGCCAAAGGACAACTGAATTCACATCGTTCACCACACCTTTGACATTTTATAAACTCTGCGCCTCTAATCCAATTCAACACAGATGAATCCTTCCATATCTGCTTCATGTCTTTTTCTAATAAATTATTCTTTTCTTCCTTTAACACATGCTCGTCAGAGGGGCAAAGTTTTACATCTCCATATGGATCGACAGTACAATGTATTTTCCCAGCACCGCATGCTGGCATTATCCCACTGGAATCAAATACCTTTGCATATCTGCCTTCATCACCAATATTTAACATATTAGGAGTACATAACACCATGTCAGTCTCTCCATATTTTTCGTCAAACCACTGTACTACATCCTTATAAAATGCACGCAATTCCTCCACATCATCTTCTTGAAAGGCCAACTGTGTATTAACCTTAGCTCTTCCACCACTTTCAAGAGGAACTACACACACCTCTCTTACCCCAATCTCATAAGCCTTATCAACAATCTTTTTCAAACCAAAAATATTCATTTTTGTTTCCATTACATTGCATCTCACTGGAATTCCATTTTCAATGCATGCTTTAATTCCTCGAATTGTTGCATCAAAAGAACCCGCTACTCCTCTAAAGCAATCATATGTTTTCGCATCATAACCATCCATATTGCTCTCTACTTTTTCACATCCTGTTGATTTTAACCCTTTTGCTAATTTATCATCAATCAATGTAGCATTCGACAAAAGACAATAGCTAGCTCCCTTGCTCTGAATATACTTTGCTATATCCAATAAATCTTTCCGCATAGTAGCCTCGCCACCCGAAAGCAGAATTTCAAAAACACCAGCCTCTAAAATATTATCTATTACCTTATACCACTGCTGTGTTGTTAACTCTCCTTCAATATATCCCTTTTCGTTATATTTACAGAAATCCGCATCTGCAAAACAATGAACACATTTCAAATTACAAATGTGTGTTAATTCAATCAATACCTTTAATGGCGCCGAAAGAACATATGGTGGTAATCCCAATGTATAATTTCTATCATACATATCTTGCGTAGGAATCTTTTTCATATTTATACAATCTTTTTTAACATCTTTACCATTTTGAATAAATTTACTTGCTGTTAAATATGATAAATACTCCTGCAAATCATCTTTAATCAAGTGTGGATCTGCTTCATACTCGCTTAACAGATACTGTTCAATTTCTTCTTGAGTCTTTCCTTGCTGACATAGTGATAATATTTCATATGCAGAGTCATTTAACAGTTCAATTACCAATCTATCTCTTTCATAATATATTCCGCCGAACGCTTCTTTTCTTATTCGTCCTACTATAGTTGGTTTTACATTCTTCATCACATCTTCCATTTTATACTCCTCTTATTCCGAAAGCCTTTGATAATTTTAATTTAGAGTCATATCTTAAATATTTGAATTATATTAGCACATCAATAAAACCATATTAACCTTAAAAAATGTCACACTTTAGCCCTATCTTAAAGCAATACATTTTTCAAGATAGATAACATAACTAACACAAGAATCTATACCAAAAGAATCTGTGACATGTAAAAACATGTCACAGATTAGAAAATATAATAAATGTATTTTCTATTACTAAATTATGTAGCGGGCCATACCCATCCAAATACAATTCCAATTGCCCACAGTACAACTGCGCCAATTGCCAGACCATACTCGTTATCAACACTTGATAATCTTAATGTGGCTGGAGAATGATATTCTTTCATGTCTTTTCCTCCCTTCAAAATTTATATAAATCGCAAACTGTTAAGTTTTCGATTCATACCTTAGTTGTTTATTTGCTCTATATAAAATTCAAATCTTGATTTTAAATAATATTTCGAATAATCTTCCCTTGCTATACACTAAATACACATTTTCACTGTCAGAATAACCCGTTTCTTTTCTTATAACACACTTATTCTTCTACTAACACTAAATTAAAACATAGCACTTTTTCATTGCAACCCAACTATCATAACCAAACTGTCTTAATCATCTACTTTGTACCTGTATATTTCTATATGTTTGCCAGCATAAATATAATACGACATTATATCAACTCATTATTGGTATTTGCATTCGCAAGACAGGTACATAACAGATACATTGCACAAAAATCAATCTTCCGTGCTTTGATTTTCTTGTATTATTTACTAATTTTTCTGTTGACATATTTGATATAATGTCGTATTATATCAACTTACAAATCAAGTAATTCCAATCGTTTTCTTTTTTCCGAAGATGATGTTTTTGTATAAATCCAAGTAGTTTCCAATCGACTATGCCCCAAAATATCGGCAAGCTCTGTTATATCCCCTACCTTTTCCATGTAATTCTTTGCAAATAAATGTCTAAAAGAATGTGGAAACACCGTTTCCTCTGGTATTCCTATTCCTTTGGCAATGTTTTTTAAACCCTTCCACACCGCAGCCGAAGTTATAACTTTCCCCTCTTTCCTGCCGGTAAAAACTATTCCTTCCCTTATGCCAACATCATTACAATATTGCAATAATTCAATACACAAGCGTTCTGAAAAGTATATATACCTATATTTTCCCTTGTTCCAGATTTGGGTATACCCATCTGTGATAGCACCGACCGTCACATACTTTAATTCTCCAACTCGTAATCCCGTTCCAGCTATCGTTCTCATAATATGATACAGCTTTATTCTTCCGGTATCCTTTGCATATTTTAACATTGCAAAATAATTTTCCTTACTTATCATTTTGTCTAAAATATTTGGTGCCTGTATACGCTCTGTACGCACTACCACATCTGAGAACCCAAGCCATCTAAGATAACGATTAATTGAAATAATTTTTGAATTTACACTTGCCGCCTTATATTTCTTTTTTAATTCTTTTTTATACGAAACTATCATTTCTTTCGTAATAACTGTTTCCTCTACTTTTTCTAACCATTGCCTGATATCTGTAAGATATTTGTGAATTGTTCTTACAGATAATTCCTGCAATTCCATCTCTTTTTCATACTCCCTTAGCCTTTCTTCCGCTTGTACCTTTTCTAAATACATCAACTTTTCCTCCTTGTAAACACTACATTTCTATAGGTAATATTGCTTTTCGCCCCTATTACACAACCATCCGCCCCTAACAAAACAACAAAAGGAGGTTTACTCCACACTTGTGTAAAAACCTCCTCTACCATTACCTACTTTTTCCTTTATTCTCATAATCTCTTTGCAATATAATATCCGCTTCCTCTCGTTGTTCTGACTTCTTATCCTTCGATACAGCCTCTAAACGAATAAATTCATCCAGCATATCAGCACTATACTTGTATACAATACCTATCGAATTCATCTTGCTAACAAATCTGTGAATTCTCTCTTGCACATCACAATCTTCCAGACCAATCCATTCAACCTTTTCCTTATCCGTCAGAGTTTCGTATCGTTCCTTTGTCATCTCCGGCTCATTTACCGGATGATAAGTTTCTTCCACTACTTCCTCAGCAACCCGCTCTGCAAATCCCTCTGTATCCTCTGAAAAAGCTTCGGATAACGGAACCGTTTCTGATACCGGCTCCGTTATCGTTTCCGATACTAAGGAAACTGTTGGTTCCACAAATGGCTCCGTTCTCTCCGCCGGCCCATAAACGGTGCTTTCCGTTTCAACCGTTTTCTCCTCATAGGCTTCATATTCAGGATAAGAAATCGTTTCACTCTCAAACTCCGGCACATCCACCACATAAAGATTCTCTATATCCACATCATCTGGTATCTCCAAATGTGCGTAGGTACTTTCGCTTAGACAACGGTTAATGGTTCCAAGCTCACTTTTAGCTTCCTTACGCTTCTCCTTAAGTTCTGCCAGCTGTTCCCTGTAGTGTGCTTCGTGATACAGATAAACAGTAACATCCCCACCCTTTTCATACTGGTACTTTTGACGGGCATGTTCGTTATAAAGCTCCTTCTTTTTTGCATCAATATCAGCTATCTTTCTCTCTGCCACACGCTTTACATCAAACACATCATTCCACCCGTTTATACCGGTACGGTTGAGAAAAAGATACTCCTCCTGCAACTCCTTCATACGGATAAGGTCCTGCTGATACCTTGTGTACTTATACTGAAAACGATACTTCTGCACCACACACATCCGGTACAGTTTCCCATAATATCTCTGCTGAAATGCATTCTTTGGTTTCTTTATAAGAGCATATCCCGGCTGATATACTGGTAGTGCCACATACTTGTAAGGGTGCGGCTGTTCGTAGTATTCCTGCAAATTCTGTAGCGAAAACTCTTCATCAAGCGTATCCAACCTTCTGCTTCGCCTCATGCCATCTGCTTTTACGGAAATATGGGCACCTACCTTTACCTCATAGCCAAGCTTTTCCATAAGGAAAACAAATTCTTCAAAGCTTTCTGCCTTATTCCTGCAATACAGCATATCTCCCGTTATGAAATCTTTCCAGCTCTGCTCCTTCTCCCACTGCTTACGATTCATATTCACAGGGTCCTTACTGTACTCCGCAGCCACTATGGACAAGCCGTATTCCTCACACAGCCTGTTGGTAATGGGCTGTATGATATCTTTCCAGTCCCCTTTTCTATAGTCGTACTTCCTGCCGTTAATCATATTCACACTGTTAAACACAAGATGTGAATGAAGATGATCCTTATCCGTATGAACAGCAAATACCGCTTCATACTCACCACCTAAAAATTCCTCGGCAAACCTTTGCACAATGTCATACATCTGCTCTGTGGTTCCTTCTCCCGGCTTTAAGGATATGATAAAGTGATATCCCTGCCTGCCACCGACCTGTCCAAACATCTCCTTCGTGCCTATCATCTGCTCGTAGGCATAATCCGGCAGGCAGTTTATACCGCCCACCAGACTTCTGTTCTCCGTCTTCGCCTCATTGCAGATATATTCAAGAGAATGCTTTAAGTGTGCCGCCACATTCCCCGCCTTTCCTGCCTTCATATACATAATCTTTGTAATTGCCAAACCTATCTCCACCTTTCTATCAGTTCCTTAAGAAGCTCCAAAACTGCATCCAAAGCCTCTTTCATCCTGCGTGCATCCGTACTCCCAAACCATCCGGTTTCATTACAGTGCTTTGCCATCTGATTGATATTGGTGGCAATGCCACTAACCTGCCTGATAAGGTTCCTTCTGTCCTCTGCGTGCGTTGCATCCACACCGCCATGAATGATAAGCTCGCGCACATACTTACTTTCATTCATCCTGGCAGCCTTTGCACCCTCGGACAGCTTCCTTGATTCATAATCCGACAGACGGAAGGTTCGGTTCTGCCTTGCCGTCCGACTCTTTGTTGTTATCTGTTTCTCCTTCATCGTAAATTCCTCCAATCATTAAAATCTGTTGCTTATCTGTTTTCTGTTCCGCTCAATGCTCCCATGCATTTCTACAGGAACCGCTTCTGAAATCTCTCCCTAACGAAATGGACAGAATTTCTTTCAGATAAAAACTGCAAGATACGGAAATCGCAATGCGTTTCCAATCTTGTTAGGGGCTGTTGCCCCTAACACCCCGATATAAATACCTATATTTCACGAGAAAATATCCTTTTCTGCATATTTCCTGTAAAACAAAAAGCAGGCATATCGGCAAAAGCGTTAAACACTTTTTGCCAAAATCCTGCTCTTGTTATACAGATAAAAAGGGCAATAAAAAAACTGTTAAACACATTTGTCGTTTTTCTTCCTAAATGTTTAACAGTTTCTATCACTTTTCCTATTCTGTTTTACGGTTTGTTTGACAGTTTTCAGCCTAATCCTCGTCATCATCATCGCCGAACATGGCAGCCAGAGAGGCGGCAGTACCACCATCCATCGGTTCATCTGAATACCCCAGCAGATTTTCAGGCAATTCATACTCCTCTTCTGCGGTTTCAGTCTTTGCGGATTCGGTTGCCATCTCTGTTGGTGTAGTCTGCTGTACCACATTCACAGGCATAGCCTGCATCGGAGCGTAGGGCATTGGCACCTGCATCTGCGGATAACAAAACCCCTGATGCCCCATAGCTCCTACAACTGTTGCAAGGGTCTGAGTGATTGCATTCTGCACAATCTTCTCGATTTCAACCCTGCTCTGCTCGGCATAGTCTTTCACAAACCTCTGCACGGTTTCCAACATATCAAGCTGCTCCCTGCTTTTCGCCTCTCCCCGAAGGAAAGACAGCACTGCCCACTTTAATGCTTCCGTATAAGATTCATAAATCTGCTGTTGAATTACCACCTCGTCCAACCAGTCCATAATCTCCTGATCCTCACGGTTTTTCGGGTTGATACGAAACGCTACTGTTTTTGCAGCCATAGCTCCACCCCCTTTACACCAGATTCTGTGCAAGGTACTGATAACCAAGAGCATTTGCACGGACATCCGTTACATATCTCACATTGTCACCGGTACAGCTTCCAAAACGCCTCATAACACCTGCACCGCCTCCGACATACACCACATTGGTAAAGTCAAAGTCGATTTTCAGTTCACGAAGTTTTGCTTCCACCTCAAGAGCGTAACGCTTAAGACCCGCATTAATGGTATCCATAATGGCAGCCTTATTGTTTGCAATGGCATCGGTATCTCCCTTTTCAATCACCTCATTGATGATATACTCCGGAATCTCCTTTCCATGGACTGCATAGCATTCCTTCTGAATACGGTCAATGGCTGTAATCAGTCCCAGCTGATAGGTGTGGCAGTCATCAAGCACAGGAACCTTATTTACTACCGACATAATATCCAACGTCCAGGAACCACAGTCAACCGCTGTCAGTCTGTCCATGCCATCCATTCGGTTTGCAATGGCTGCGTGACACTGAGCAAATACCCTGACCTTTCCAAAGTGAATGACATATCTGACGCCCTCATAATGAAACCCTACCTTATCGTTAGCTCTCAGATAGTTCTTAAATGCCTTCTTCTCTTTTCCGTACAGGGTAAGCGGAACTCCAACAGCCAAATCCACCTTTTGCACGGTTGAATAGCCAACCCTTTTTATCTCCCTGGCAATCGCAACCAGCGTCAGCAGATAATAGTTGTCATTCTCCGTCTTAGTTTCCTGCTTTCCCATTCTTCCCTGACCAACAACATAAATCTTTCCCCTGTATTCCAGTACATTCTCCTTCGTTGCCGGCATGGTCTTAAGTTCCTTAATTCCATTCTCAAAAATGAAGTTTGGTGTCTTTATGGAACTCCAGCCGTGGTCAATGGCAATCAGTCTTGGCATAAGTCCGTCTACAAGCTTAATGCCATTTGCTTCGTTTGTGTTCATGTTACTTCTTTCTCTTATAGATTCTCTCATATAAACCTCTTTCTCCGGCAATTCGGGTGCCGGTCCCAAAATAATCTTCTACCGATAAAAGGTGGCAGCTAAGCCACCACCTTCCTCTTAAACTAAACTTCCTAATGATACTGATAAACAATATCTGAAAGCACTACTTCTTCTGCAATGCTTTTTGCCTGTTCCCTGAGCTTCCACATTTCCATTGTGGAGCCGGGATGTTCAGGCGGATGCTTTTTCAAATGCTGACTGGTAATGGTATCAAGCATTTTGTAAGCCTCTTCATTTACCTCATGTGCCTGACTGTTAATACATCCAAGCCTTGCAAGGGTTCTGTACCTCTGCTTATGATTTTCCTTCATATAGGACAACCACAGCAATCCGTACTTCCCTACTGCCGACAGCTCCATATCCTTCGGAATTGTCAGCACCGGATATAATATTCCGTCCCTTTCCACATAAGGAATCTTAATCCTTCCCATGGCATATCGCCCCCTTTCCTAAAATCTGCCTTAACGATAGCACCGAAACTCATAGAAATCCGTATGCGTACCCTGATACACTCCTGCACATTCAATGTAAAAATACGGGTCTACTTCCAGTACCATCATTCCGGCTATGTAATCCGCTATCTCTTCTTCACTGTAAAGCCTTCTTCTACTAATGGTGGAAGCAAGGTTCAGATTAGTTTCCACAAATACGGAATAATAACCGCAACCATCATAAGGGTAATACTCGTTGTATTCTACCTGTGTAATCTTCCCCTCTGCCAACAGATTGTCCAGATTTTCAGGAAGAGAAATCATCCCTGCCGCCTTACACTTATCAATGGCAAGTCTCGCCACACGGTCAGCATCATACCCTACATACTCTGCCTGCGGTATCTCAAAGGTAATCTCAAATACCGGACTCCCGTCAGCAGGATTGCCACGGTCATCTGTCTCAGCTTCATCTGTGGTTGGTGTCTGCGTAGTCGGCTCCTGCGTTGTTGGTTCCTGTGTTGTTGCTTCCTGCGTTTGCGATTCTTCACTTACAGATGGTGTCGGAGTAGATTGCTCCGTTGAACTCTCCTGCTGTTCAGTTCCCTGTGGATTAACAGGCATATCTTCCTCGGAAGATGTCTGCGATGTCGCTTCTTCCTTTTCTGTTTCAACAACCTGCTCCTGCTCAGTCAAATCCGTGTTTTCTTCGGTAGTGGCTATAGCATCTTCTATAATAGCAACCGCTTCTGATAATATATCCGTCTCTGAATCTGATACATCCTCAGTCACATCCACACACTCTGTCATATCCACAGTACCGCCTGCATATCTTCCCTTACAGCCCTATTAGAACACCCTACAGCCACCATAAGACTACACAACACCAACATTAACCATACCTTTTTCATCATACAAATCGCTCCCTTCTACTGTGGTACTGCTGCTTTTGCAAAAATCAGAAAGACTCTTGCAACCAGTACGAATAACAACAAAAACAACTTTCCTCCATAAAGAACTGCCTTCAATACAAAAAGTACACTCTTCAAAAGGAACTTCACTACTGCAATCAAAATGCTTCCTAATCCCATACAGGACCTCCTCTCTAAGCATTTCCCCTACAAGTGACCAAACTTAAGGAAATGCTGTCACTACTTGTTCCAATGCAGCCACGCATCGGAAGGGTAAAAAAATACACCATCCCAAACTAACTTCTTATCGAAGTCTAAGCTTAAGATGGTGTAGTCCATACCCACTCTTGGTTTCATATTCAGTTTTTACAGGTGCCTTTCTCCACCTTTTTTACCGTAACTGATTAAAATTGATACAATGGACTAACCTCTGAAACGCCCTATTTATAAGGCTTTCTTAAGCTTGTCACTATTATATCTCAATCCCCACACTCTATATTAGAAATTGCTGAAGCCGTAAGCCCAATATCCCTCCCAAGCTGTTCTTGTGTAATACCTCGTTCCGTTCTTAATTTTGAAATATTAATTCCTATCTTTTCTGTATTCATGCCTGTTTTTTCCTATTATCGTATACTTAACCATTATATAATTATTTATGCTTTCCCGACATTTTCAGATACTTATAGAGCACAACTGTCAGTGTGATTTTCACAACTCTCTCGCTCATTATTAATTATAATATTGAAAAAGTAGGCTTTTTCCACCTTATTCGAGTTATAACAAAATTTCATCAGAAAAATTCCAATCAAAAAGAGCCGGTAAAGTAACATGTACTTATACCGGCTCAAATATATTCATATTATACCTGATGGTTCTACCTATTTCTGATTAGTGCTGATTCCTACCCCTCAATATACACTTCCCCTTTAACTCTCCTGTCATATATATCCCCAAGCCACCTCATAATTATCTCCTTCGGTGTCTCAAAAGGTGTCCTGTGACTCAACATGAAATGCTTTGCTTTAACATTTTCCAATACGGCAATTTCTTCCTTTAGCACACCTGCATTATACAGGTTATGTCCGCATTTCTGCATTGCATATAATGCATCTCCAAGAAAGCACCACTCTTCGTTTACTTCCAACGCAACACAGCCCTTTGCATGGCTTGACGGCAGTGGAAATATGTGAAGTGACACATCTCCGTCCTGAATATATATGTCATCTTCTACGACTGTTCCCATGTCAGTGTGCCTATGGGTATACTTTCCCTGATACACCTCATCAACGCCCATACCCGGAAGATTACCGATATGATCCTCGTGAAAATGTGACAAGATAGCATTAACTTTTCTTCCATTGCTATATGTGTCTATTATCGCAGGAATGTCTGGATGATTACCAACATCATACAACCATAATGCATCCTTTCCCTCAATCATCACGACATTAGCTGACAATGGGTTCTCTGTAGGTGATATATACGATATTAAATTATTAATTGCAACAACTCTACATTCTTCCATTCTTTACTCCAAAAACTCCACATGCCCGTCCTCAAGATGGTACACAGCCCCGATAACCTCAAGCCCCTTTTCCTCAAGCAGCTTCATATCTGTATTATCCTCTATCACCTTAACACTATGCTTTACATTAAGACATGTTGCAATATACTCGTCTTTCTCTTCCTTAATAGCTTCCCTTATGTCGTCAGTTATATACTTGATATGTCCGTCGGGGTCATGCTTTATTGCCGCCTCAACTGCACCGCAATGGTTATGTCCAAGTACAACCACCAGCTTACAGTCAAGATGGTCTGCTGCATATTCAATACTTCCAAGCTGATGCGAATCCACTACATTTCCTGCCACGCGGATAACAAAAAGTTCCCCTATTCCCGCTGAGAATATTGCTTCCGGTACCTGTCTGGAATCCGAACAGCACAGAACAATCGCATATGGATGCTGACCATTCTTTAATGTATCCACGCGCCTTTCCAGCGAAACATCTCCTGGATTGCTTGTAGCATTAATAAATCTTTTATTACCCTCTATTAATCTTGACTTTGCTTCATGTGCTGGTATTGACATATTATTATCCCGCCTTTCACAACATACTTTCCTACAGTTTAACAGAATTTTACCCATATTAAAACCCCGTCTGCAATATACCACATATGATATATAGCAGGCGGGGCTGATTATTTTATTCTAAATCATATCAAGTTTTGTGTTACTTAAATGCTTTTAGAGAATTTTTTGATTTTGCAACAGTCATTCCAATCGCTAATCCGGATACTGCCATTAACATAATAAGAATTCTCATATCAGATGAATCTCCTGTTGGCACTACATCAACTGAACTATCTGGAACATCTTCTCTGTCATCTGTGTCTTTATTAATATCATCATTGCCATTATTAATGTCATTATCTGGTACATCAATAACTTCTCCTGTTACACCCTTGTAATCTACGCTTACAGAATGAATAGTAACTCTGTTACCAGACTTTCCTGCACCAGATGTACCTGTATGCTGGAATCCTATTCCACTGTAACTGTTTACTTCATTCTCAAATACATGGCTTAAATGTACCTCATGAGGCATGATATTGCTTGCTGAGTCCTGAGATGATGTTGTTGTAACATCTGCTGTAAATGTATTGCCAGTCACATCAAGCTTAATTGTGCATCCTGGAAGAAATGCTGTTGATATGACTGAATCCTCAAGCGGAATTGCAACTCCATTCTTATATTCCATCAATGTAAATGTACATGACTTAGCTGCAAAACTACTTAGAACCGGATCACTTATAGATGGTACTCTGGCAATTCTTAAGCCATAACCAGTCATTGTTTTTGCATCATATTTGAAATAGATATCTATAAACTGTTTAGCACTACCGAAGCCCTGTGCTCCTGTTTTATGAGGAGAAAGAGTCAATGTCATTGACATATCTTTTCGTGCAGTATCATCAACATATACAAGTCTTGCACCCTGTGTAGTTGTCTGAAGTCCCGTAGTTCCTGATGCGCCTGATGCTCCCTGTGCATATGTATATGGAAGCTCACCTGAAACAGGCTTATATGCTTTGTCACTCCACTCTCCACCTTCTCTGTATTCAGCAGGCAGATAGAATCCTCCATACCAATTACCAGCTTCAAGTGTGTTTTTCCATTCATAATTATTCTCTTCTGTATCATTCTCAGCTTCAATATATGCAAGATGCTCAAGATCAACATTATATGACTGTTTCTGTTCATCTGCTACATATGCTGACTTGATAAGTTCAGAAGCTGCAGTAAATACTGAACTGCCTTCTACTGAATTCGAACGCTTTGGTATAACTTCACAGATAATATAATGATTAACATCATCTAAGCGGAGTACATATGAAGAGTATGGCTTAGCATCACTATCTACATATGTTGTCTGTGCAACGAGGACTTTATCTGTTCCTTCTTTGTCTGTAGCACGATACCAGTTAATTATACTTTCGTCTGCTGCTTCACTATTATCTGTAAATGCATATGTTACATTAATCATTCCATTCTCAGGTGCTGATAAAACAGGTTTTTCTGATAATACAGGTGCCTCAAATATCTTAGGAGTAACTGTAAAATGTAATACCTTCTTCATTCCGTTGGCTACTGTTGCAACAAGACAGCCTTTCTTATTGTCTAATGTTGAGTTGTCACCCTTTACTATTACAGTACCATCATCCTGTGGTTCAATAACAAGCGTATCGTCTTCAGTACTCCATGTTACAGTCTTGTCATTGCCACCAAGAACAACAGGCGTAACCTGAAGTGAATCAGAAACATTTCCCTGAAGTACCGGAACAACATCCTTAGCAATTCCTGGATAGTCAAACTGGATATTCCATGTACCGGTTGGCATATAATCCTTCTGATTTAACGGATCCCATTCATCATAACCCACACCATTTAAGAGATTATATATATTATATTCCCCATTATACTTAAATGCTTTCATCTGCTCTCCATCAGGAGTTACTGATAAATCTGGATAATCAGGACTGATTGTCAATGGCTGTCCATTAAGAGTATTATTAGAAACAATCTGTCTTATATCATCAGAAAAATTACTCTGTTTCCATTCCATACCAGTCATGTCGCCCTTAAAATCACAGTCAATAAAAGCAAACGGTTTTGTATTCTTACATAATGTAATTGTTTTATTATCTGATAACTGTGTTGTAAATTCACAGCCTAAGAATGCCTGCATATAGAATGATGCTCCACCACAAGGAGTATTAGAAAACAGGCTAAACGTACAATTTTCAAATATCGTTATATAACCAGTTCCAAGCGAATCATCTGTACACTCAAGATGACAATCTTTTATAAGAGAACGCTTAGGTCTGTCATCTCTTGAGAAAAGATTAAGTCTTGATATAATGTTACAATTTTCAAAGAACCATTCATCCATATCTGTAATGCTAGGAACTTTAGTAACAGCCTGTGCCTGTGTAACAGCTTCCTGTCTCTTAGTATGATTCTTAGTAGTATCTCTTTCATACACTAAATCTACATTACAATAATTTCCGATTGTAAGGTCTTTTGCATGAAATCCGTCGCCTACACCAATTGTGTTAAAGTTACCATTAGCTCCTGCATTCTGTCCTCTGTCTGATGCAATTACTACATCATCACGATTACCAGTCATTCCTACAAGTGTTATATAAGCCTGTGGAATTATAAGACCTATAAGATCATTCTTATCACGATCTTCTGTCTTAGTATAATCGTCAGTCCAATATACATCCGGCTCAAGATAAATAATTGTTGGATTATCCTTTGTGCCAGGAATTGCATTAGCTACTGCTTCCTGAAGTGTCTTATATGAATATCCGCTTGAAGAAGCTAAATTCTGATTTACATATAATGCATGCTCTGAAAGAGTAACTGATTCACCATTATAGTAAATCGTCTGTGTATCATCGGCTTTCGTAAATGTAAGAGAGCCAATACCAGAACTAGTGAAGATGAGTGCAAAAGCCATCAAAAATGCGATAAAGGCCGATGCATGTTTCTTGTGTCTTAGCATATTCTATTCCTCCGTTCATTGTGATTATGAACCCATTATATCCAGATTGTACTAATATAAATACAAAAAATCAGTTCAAAAATTATAATAAAACGAAAAAACAGCATTTTCACATTATTTCTCTAAAAGCCACGCAATCTCTTCCTTATAAGGAGGCTCTTTCTTATCAGTTCCCTCAACTGCTACCCATGGGGTCTCAAGAATCTTAGGAACATCTAAGAATCTTTCATCATGGACAAGTCTGTGAAGAGTCTCATATCCTATATTTCCTTTATCAATGTTGGCATGTCTGTCCTTATGCGCTCCAAGCGGATTCATGCTGTCATTGATATGAAATACTGCTATCTGATCAAGACCAATCACTTTGTCAAATTCTGCAAATACTTCATCATAATGATTAACTAAATCATAACCAGCATCATTAACATGGCATGTATCAAAACACACTCTCAATCTGTCCTTCTTGTCAACGCCATCATAGATTGCCTTAAGCTCTTCAAATGTCCTGCCTATCTCGCTTCCCTTGCCAGCCATTGTCTCAAGTGCAATATATACATCATCATTGTTCTGGTTAAGCACTGTATTAAGTCCTTTGATAATCTGTGCGGTTCCGGCTTCAACTCCGGCATTAACATGACTTCCTGGATGAAGCACCATTATATGGCTTCCCATGGCAGCAGTCCTTATAATTTCTTTTTCTAGAAATTCAACAGCAAGCTCATAAGTCTCCGGCTTAATTGTATTTGCAAGATTGATTATATAAGGTGCATGTACAATAATCTCCTCTATCCCATGTTCCTTAGCATACTTCCAGCCAGCTTCTATATTAAGCTCACTTATTTCTTTTCTTCTTGTATTCTGTGGCGCACCTGTGTATAACATAAATACATTAGCCCCATAAGAAACTGCTTCCTTCGCAGATGCAAGAAACATTTCCTTACCTGCCATTCCCACATGACTTCCAAGCTTTATATTTGACATATATGATTCCTCCAATATTTAACCTGTATAATTTATTATCTGTCCGGTTAGAAATTCCAAACGAATTAATTTTAATATTGCAATACTTATGTGTCAATGCACAACATATGTATACTTGCATACTGATAAATGTCATTACCACTTTCATTCATTTTCAGTCGGATTCATTCATAATTTACATTTATTGTATTGACATTTATACAGCATATTGATATAGTACTAAAGTACCGATTTTATAGTATTTATGTAACAATTATTTTATAAGGTGAGATATGAAAATACACAAACACGGAAAACATATAAAAACAATCAATACTGTTATTGAAAGCTGTCTTATCGTTATTCTTATTGTTCTTGTAGCAATAATGATGGTTCTTATAGGAAAATTACAGGGAACTGCCAGAGTTATTAACTATACCGGTCTTGTCAGAGGTGCTACTCAAAGAGAAGTCAAGCTTGAAATCACTGGTAATCCTAATGATGAGCTCATCAATTATCTTGATGGAATTCTTGAAGATCTTAAATATAAAGATGGCGATTATAATCTTATCAAACTTGATAACAATGATTATGAAAAAAAACTTGATACACAGATTGCTTTCTGGATTTTACTAAAGGACGAAATATATAAAGTCCGTGAATATGGTTATGAAAACACTGATATTGTAAATCTCAGTGAAGAATACTTCCAGCTTGCTGACCAGACTGTTTCTGCTGCTGAAAAGTATTCTGAAAGAATTGCCTGCAATATAAGATTATTTGAAATATTCACAGCAATAGATATGATCATTATAATAATATTTATAATTAATCATTCCATTCATGCAATCATAATTACCAAAAAGAATAAACAGCTTGAAAAGCAGGCTTTTCTTGACCTGCACACAGGTCTTCCTAACAAGAGTAAATGTGAAGAAATATTCAGAACTTCGCAATTTATTACTGATTCTACTGCATGTATTATGTTTGACCTCAATAATCTTAAGAAGGTCAATGATACACTTGGTCATTCCGTTGGTGACCAGTTGATTCTTAATTTTGCAAGGCTTTTAAGAAATGCTGTTCCTTCTAACGATTTTGTTGGGCGATATGGTGGCGATGAATTTATTGCCGTAATATATAACACTACTAAGGATGAAGTTACTGATATTCTCAGACAGCTTGACAAAGAAATATCCGAATTCAATGAGCTTGGAAAAGCTTTTAAGATAAGTTATGCTCATGGTTGTGCATTCTCTTCTGATTATGAGAATTGCACATTAAGGACACTCTTTGATAAAGCAGATAAAAATATGTACAATAACAAACAGGCAGAGAAAGCTGGCAGATAGCCGCTTTCTCTGCCCTTTTTAATATTATGTATTCATCAATTTATTAATATTTCTCAAGTGCTTTTATTGCAAATGTATGATAGAATATAGAAATGACTTTACTATATTAAATTAACCCCAATATTGTATACATGGAGATAAATAAAATGAATAATTATAAACGCGGACTAATAACCGGCATACCTATTGCACTCGGATATCTGTCAGTTTCTTTTACCTTTGGAATTATGGCTGTATCCTTTGGTCTTAGCTGGTGGCAGGCCGTTCTCATATCTATGACAACAGTAACCTCTGCCGGACAGTTTGCAGGAATCGGCATTATGATTCATCCAGGACAGTACATTCAGATGCTTATATCACAGATTACTATTAATATAAGATACTCTTTCATGTCTATATCAATCGGACAGAAAGCTGACAGCCGTTTCAGTGGCATATACCGCTGGCTTCTCGGTTTCTTTATAACTGATGAAATATTTGCAGTAGCAACTAAAGAAGACGAAATCAAGCGCAGCTACTTTGCAGGACTTGCTACCCTTCCTTATCTGGGCTGGGCATTAGGCACATTTATTGGTGCTATTCTTGGAAATATTCTTCCAGACCGCCTTATGAGTGCTTTAAGTGTTGCAATCTATGGAATGTTCGTTGCCGTGGTTGTTCCAGAGATGAAGAAAGCTCGCCCCGTCCTGATTGTCGTAATCATTGCAATTATACTTAGCTGCTTATTCTACTATATACCGCTTCTTTCTAAGATTTCCAGCGGTATAACAATAACAATTGTTGCTATCACAGCTGCCATTATCGGTTCAATATTCTTTCCGGTATCTGATGAAGCTGATAACAGCAATAATTAATCTTATTGGAGGAACTTATGAAAAACAGTATTTTCTTTATATATCTGCTTATACTTGCAGGTACAACCTACCTTATAAGAGTTATACCTTTCACTGCAATTAAGGAAAAGATTAACAACCGCTTTGTCCGTTCTTTTCTTTATTACATACCTTATGCAGTTCTTACAGCAATGACAATTCCTGCAATATTCTATGCAACCAGCTGGTGGGTTGGTGCAGCTGCAGGACTTTTGACAGCCGTAATATTTGCTTTGAAAGGCAAAGGTCTTACAACTGTTGCTATAGCGTCATGTGTAGCAGTATTTCTTGTTGAACTTATAAGATTCTAATAATTCATAATAGAAATGAAATGGATTTTAATTCTTCTTTCCAATATATGATTCATATAAACTGTAATCACTATTAACAATAAGTTCTTCTGGGAACTGTGTATCTTCTATAACCTTATAGGCTCTGTCAAATTCACATATTCCCTCTTTTATATGTGCATCACTTCCTATAGATATGCAGACTCCTAATTCCTTACATATGTTAAGCATCTTAACATCATTCTCAAAAGCTCCCTGTCTTGGGCCATCTGGATTCAATGATGTATTATTAAGTTCAAGAAGCACATGCTTTTCCTTAGCGGCCTTTACAAGCTTTTCATAATCGACAGGATACCTTGAATCATCAGGGTGTCCTATAATATTAACATATGGATTATCCATTGCTTTAATTAATGCATTCGTATTCTGCTCTATACTTCCGGGCTTGATACATGGAATATGAAGGCTTGCTATTACAACATCACAGCCCTTAAGTCCATATTCTTTAAGATCAATATTTCCATCATAGTCCATAATATTAGCTTCACAACCCATATATATCCTGACACCACATTTTTCTCTTGGAATTATCTTCATATTAGAAAAATATAATATACCTGCGCTTCCCGGCATCTTGGGTGCATGGTCAGTTATCGCAAGGTGCGTAACTCCTATACCTGCTGCGTAAGCTGCCATCTCATCAATTGTGTTATATGCATGACCGCTTACAAGTGTATGAGTATGTGTGTCTATTGTGTATTTCATAATTAAAGCTCCTGATTACCTGTTCTTTCTTTCACATAATTCTCCAGAACATTAACAGTTTTCTCTATTCCCAGAGGACTGCTGTTGATACACATGTCATAATATGTTGCATCTCCCCATTTACCTTCTGAGTATCTGTTATGATACTGTTTTCTTGTTCTGTCGTGTCTACGCATTTTAGTATATGCCTCTGATTCGGATAAGTCAAAATGCTCCATAACTCTCTGTATCTTATGCTCCTTATCACCTGTTACAAATACGGATATAAGGCAGTCATAATCCTTAAGTACATTCTCTGAACATCTGCCGACTACTACAAATGATTCTCCGTTCTCAGCTTTCTTACGGATATAATCAAACTGGAACTGGGCAATAATCTCTTCATAAGAATTGGTGTGATTACCTACCCGCCTCGACAGGAGACGGTTTCCCGGCTTTTCATCATATTTGTGAAAATCTGACACATCAGCATTCATCTGTTCTGCAATCTCGTCCAACATGCATCTGTCATAAAATGCAAGTTCTAATCTGTCAGCCAGCTTCCTTGCTATCTCATGTCCCCCACTTCCATATTCACGACTTATAGAAATAATCAACTGTTCTCCCATAAAACCCCCATTTCTGTACACATTTTGTGCACGAAGAATTAACAATACCTTACAAATATGCACACCATAGATATAAGCACAACTATTATAGTTGCCGGAACAGCTGTGCGACAATACTTACCCCAACCAATCATATAACCATTCTTAGCTGCAACTGATGTTCCGACAACATTAGCAGATGCACCTATAGGTGTTGCACTTCCACCTACATCAGTTCCCATAGAAAGTGCCCACGCAAGAACAGAAAGGTCAACCCCTTGTGTCGCAGCCAGACTCTTAATAACCGGTACCATAGTTGCTGCAAAAGGAATATTATCAATAAGTGCACTTGCAAATGCTGAAATAATAATAATAATTGCAACCATAAGCTTAAGATTACCCTTGCTCACACGACCTATAAATGCAGCAATAATCTCTAATATGCCCGTCTGTTCAAGTCCACCTACAACAATAAACAGTCCTAAAAAGAACAAAAGTGTTTTATAATCAATAGACTTCAACATATGTAAAGCCTTCCTGCCTGATACAATAAGTGAAAATATTGCTATAACAAGTCCTATAAATGCAACCGTAAGTCCTGTCAGTGCATGCGTTACAAGCAATACAACCGCACACATGAATATAACGCAGCTTAATGCAAAATCCCTTCTGTTCGTAATAGTCTCTGCCGGACTTGGCATAGATTCAGCCAGTTTATCAATATCCGGTGACGATTCCAGTTCTTTTCTATATGCTATAAGAAAATATACCACAATAAATACCAGACTGATTACTGCAATCAGTCCTGTATGCGTAATAAATGTTGAAAATGAAAAGTTAAGTGATGTACCAATAATTATATTAGGCGGATCCCCGCACATTGTTGCCGAACCGCCCAGATTAGCACAGAATATCTCTGATAAAATCATTGGCACCGGATTAAACTTTAGCAGCTTGGCAAGCTCAATAGATACAGCTGCAAGGAACAATATAACCGTTATACTGTCTATAAACATAGCCAGTCCAAAAGACATTATCATAAACGTAATAAGCAATGCTCTTGTACGATAGTGTACAGCCTTAGCCAGAAGCATACACAGCCATCTGAAAAATCCGGCAGCAGCCATAACCTCAACCATAATCATCATACCTGCAATAAATATAATGGTCGACCAGTTAATCCCTGTTACTGCCTCTTCAGCAGCTCCGGACTGATACCAGAAACCTGATGTAAAAATGCTTCTTAAATTAAGAGTACTAATAACCGCCTCCGGCGACCTCATGATAATTCCAAATACCCCAATCAGCGTCAATGCCCCACATCCAAGCGTCACATAATGCCTCTCTATCTTATCAAGAACTATCAATACAAACATAGAAATGAAAATAATTAATGCCAATACCTGCTCTGCTAACATATTAAATAACCCCCATCACATGTTAAATTAATAACAAACCCTTGTTACATTATACGCATATTAACTAACAATAGCAACTTTTTATTGAAGGTTTTTCTTCTTACTTTCTTACTTTTAAAACCATTGTTGTTATAAATGCCTGTATAGGAACTGTCAGTATCACACCAATTGTTCCACATAATCCGCACACAATTTCTATTATTATAGAATTATACCCCATAAACTGCAGATACGGCATTTCATATGAATATATTGTAAGAAGAGTTCCTGTTGCTGAACCTGTATACGCAAGAATGAGTGTGTTGGACATTGTTCCCATCATATCATGCCCCACATGCATTCCTGACATAAATAATTCTTTTGCCTTCAGATGCGGCGCTTTTTCGTGGATTTCTGTTATTGCCGCTACAATTGATACACTTACATCCATAACAGCTCCAAGAGATGATATTAATATCCCTGCATATAATATGTCTGAAACATGTAACTTAGAATTATTGGCAATATATATCATTGATTCAACATCTGTCATATTAAAGCCATTCAAATGTGACATACTTCCTGCAATCATTGCAAGCCCGCCAGATATTATAATCCCAGTTGATGTTCCTATTATAGCGCATATAGTTTTTGATGAAAAACCATTAAGTATGTATATTGAAGCCGCCAGAATAACAATTGATGTTATAAGTGCTGCCAATACCCCATTAAGACCAGCATAAAGAAGTGGAACATACATGCAGATTACACATATAAATGTAAATACAAGTGCATATAAAGAAGCTGCTCCTTTCTTACCACCAACAAGCACAAGGCTTAATGAAAACAACCCAAGCAATACATATACCATCATTGTTCTGTCATAATTGTATACAGAGCCTGTAAGTGTTCCATCTATATCTTTTATAACTGCGATTACCTTAGTTCCTTTTGTACAGAACGCACCTCGCTGATATGAATTGGAATTATCCAATTCGCAATCAAGTCCCCTATACTGTCCGCTTGTAATTCGTGCCTTTACTTTCTGTGCCCCACTAAATGGCTGTCCCCCTGAATTATCCTCAATTATCTGAACAACCTTTGCTTTAACATATACTACGCCATTATCGGCTTTAATATGAGCTCTCTGTATTTGACAACTTCCGATGATGATTCCCGCAAGAATCACCACCGGAAGCAGTACACGGAGAGTTCTCTTATATAAACTTCTCCTGTTTTCCATTGATATTATGCCTCTTTTTTCTTCTTAACTGATACAATACCTACTGCAATGGCTGACATGCCTACAAGAATATATACCCATATTCTTGCATTGTCGCCTGTCGCTATGATGTTTCCAGATTTATCAGAAGTATCCTGGCTATCATCTGTTATAACATCTGTGTTCTTCTTTGCAGTTGTGAATTCATATACGCCACTTCTCTTAACACCAGTTGCTGCATTAGTTACTACTGCGTACCATTTATAACCTGTATTTGCTTCAAGGTTATTTACCTGAAGAACAGCCTTCCCTGTTGATGAATCAACATTTGCAGTTCCAATCTCTTCATTAGTGTATACATAAGCGTTAAAGCTCTTTTCTAGAATCGTCTGCTCATTGGTGTTAAACTCAACATCAAGAACCATCTCATCAACACCTGTTGCTGATGCTCCCTCAACATTTAATGTATGAACATCTGTATCATAGTAATTGAAATCGTCCATACATGGTGAGTATGAATTCATGTAGATTTTATTGTTATCAAGGTCAAAATAGAGGAATTTAATATATTCGTTACCGCCTTCAAATCCTGACTGATAATCAGTACATATCTGGTATACTGTTCTGTCATTCTTGCCATCTCCATCATCATCAAACATTACTGTCTCATATGAAGAGCCGTGATAATGTCCATTGAGTACTGCGAACACATTTGGATTCTTGGCAACTACATTCTTCTGTACAAGCTGTCCATAATAATCAAGGTATGTACCTGAACTCTGCTTTACATTAGTGTATGTATGGAAGCAGAGTATTGCCTTTCTGTCACTGTACTGCTGAAGCACCTGATTCATCCAGTCGATTTCTTCCTGATATATATTCCAGCTCATATATACAATAATAAAGTCCTGACCACCTTCGCTGATTAAATCATAATGACCTTTATTATTCTTATATGACTCACCATATGTATTCTGTGATTTGAAACGGTTTTCTCCAAAATATTTGTAATAATTCTCATAATCCGCAAGACCTGCCGCCACATCATGGTTGCCACCAAGAACGCCATATGACATGCCTGCCTTATCAAGTATTCCCATTGCCTCATCAGCATTTTCCCACTCGTAAGTCATATCTACATCATCAACGATATCTCCTGTGTGGATTACATATTTTATCTTACGCTCTTCTGCATTATTAACAATCCAGTTGTTGATGTTAAGGAAATGATTCTGCCACTCCTCTGCATAATACTGGGTATCTGTCTCCCATGCGAAGCAGAAATCATAATCTTTAGGAACTGTAGTACCATCCCAGTCTGCGTTGTTATCAAGCTTTCCATCTGTAACAGTATCTAACTCAGGAAGCGCTGAATCTGCTGTACACTGGACAATAATTGTTGCTGTGCTGTTCTTTACATGATTAGCTACTGTAAATGCTGCATCCTTAATTGTTCCGTTGCTGTCTGCTTTTGCAATCTCGTCCCATTCACCATTTGCAGTATTTAATACATACATTGTCTCTGCATGTGTTCCATCATTGTTGGAAGCCTTTCCGTCCCAGTCTGCCACAATCATTTCATTGTCCTTAGCGTCAGCTACATTGACTGTATACTGGATATATGGAAGTATTCCTTCTGATGTGTTAGTTTTAATGCTGTCTGTATCAATCTTTTCTGCCTTGTAAAATGTTGCTTTTGTATCTGATTTAACATTAGATACATTAAGATAAAGCGACGCACTGTTGTCTGTTATATCTGTTGTTCCACCTGCTGTAATTGTTATCTGTGTTCCATCAACTGTAAATACCGCAGTCTTCGTTGTCTCATTTCCTGCTGCATCCTTTGCAAATGCTGAGATAATATGCTGTCCATCTCCTAATGAATACGCTGTTGTCTCATACACATTATTAATCTGTTCACCATCTAAAATTACAACAAATGTATCTAAAGTATGGTCTTCTATAACCTTTGGACTAAATGTAAGATTTCCACTTAATACGCTTCCATCTTCTACACCAAGATCGATTTCTGGAGCTTTGTTATCCACAATAAATGTAACTTCTTTAGTGCTTTTACCATTAGTTACCTTTAATGTATGCTCTCCATCCGAAAGCTTAGTAGTATCTATCTGTGTACCAACTGCTGTAACCTCTGTGGCTGGTATTGAAAAACTTGCATCCATATATGGGCACATTCCTGTTGAATCACCAATATAGTGATCTGTTTCATAAGCTGTACTGAGGTTAGTCTTTGCACTTGTAGCTGAATCATCTGGTCCAATCTTTGTTGGATAATATACATTTCCATTAATAAGCTTTAATGCAAGCTTTGTAACTGTGAAATCTTCTCTATTAGCATCAGGAAGAAGATATTCATCAACGGTCGCTCCATATGTACCTGCCCAGAATCTGAGTGTAATATCATATGACGCATTTTCTTCGTTATATGTAAAGTAGCTGTTATCAATATGAATAGCCTGTCCATCTAATATCTGGTACTGCCATTTTCCAATTGACGCAATTGTTTTGTTATCTGTAGTTGTAACCGCATTTTTAAAATAACTGTCTCTGCCATCAGCATGGAATGTATAATAAGCCCCATCCTCAAGCATAGGGACTGTCTGACACTCTGTTCCGTCTACATATATCTGTGATGAATGATTATCTCCACCATCATTGGCAGTTACAGATATTGTTCCGCTTACCTCCTGCTTGTCACTGATATTAGTTCTTATACCATCAACTTCATTAAGCTTGCTGATATTAACTCTGTACATATCACTTAATGTACTGCGGTATCTGTTATCGGCACTTACATAGAACTCAACGTAATCATGTGAGAACAGCTCATCTGCCGGAATCAGTGCCTCATAAAGGTTAGGTACTCGTCTTTTTATCTCTGTTGAGCTGTACCAGCTTCCTGTTCCATCAAACCTGTAATATGTTGTAATTCCTGTTCTTGGAAGGCTGCCATTCTCCGCAAAGTAGAAATTAACTCTTAACTCATCCCCCTGCATAATGGATTCTGGAACAACATCATTAAGTCTTAAAGTTAAAGCTGAGCCATCATCCTTTAAATATGTATACTGGTCGGCAGAAACAACTCCCATAGAAGTTGCTGCATTACCTGATTTAAGAAGCATTTCCGGACCTTCCGGATTAACCATAAGCTCTGCTGACTTATTGTCCTTACAATCTGAACTTCCAATATAAGAATAATAAGAAACCATCTTTCTTGTTCCATCAGAATCAAGCTTATAAAGTTCAACTACACGGTTAGTATTATTCATTCCATTCTGGTCTGTGCATAAATATACAGGAATATCATCACTTATGTTATAAGCAGCACGGAATTCTTTCTCTGTAGGAAAACTTGTATAATTCTTAAGGTAATTAATTCTGTAATACCACAGAACCGCTGTCTTTCCTGCTGGAACAACACATCCTTCTGATGAACCTATATTTGACTCTGCATTTTCATCATAATGACTTAACTGTAATATCTTTCTGCTTCCCTCTTTGACAGCATATCCAAACTGATATTCATTATTAAGGTCAACATCATGGTCAGTTGTATTAACAACCTCAACACATTCCATCAGGTCATCACTAATTCCATAAACACTGCTTCTGTTAATATCATTAGGTCTTACTTCTGTAATGAATACACCGTCTGCAATCTGATTATCAGGCACCTTGGCATTAACAAGACCATTAAGCTGTCCTGAATATACATATCCAGGTGAAGGCTCACACATTTCACGGTATACCTGCATCTCATTACCAATATCAGGAATTGCCAGTTCAACTGAATATCCATCCATTGTGTCAGCCTTATCAGTTGCCTTGAATGTAGAGATAATTCCGTCATCTGACTTTGTCTTTAATGAAAATGTTGATGTAACTGCCCAGTTCACTCCACTTGTAACTTTAAGTACAACTGCATCATCAGGAATACGCATCTGTCTTCTGAACTCTTCCTCAGTTGGAATTGCAGTTGTAACATCACTTCTGTAATTCCACAGTACAACCTTTTCCTCTGGCTGGATTATAACTTCATCATTACCGTCCATAGTTGTAACCTTCTGGACTGTATCGTTATACACAAATTCATATATATCGTTGAAATTAACAGCTTTGTCATATGTGCTTGTTATCTCAACGAATTCCATCAGATCAGTTGTGCTCTTATAAAGTTTAATACTTTCGTACCCACTCTTTTCTCTTGTATTGTTCTTCTCACTTCTGTCTACATCATTCTGATAGATTTCTGTAATCCATAAACCTTCTTTATTAAAGGTCTCACTTGTAGCAACACTATTCCCACCCGTCTGACTCGCTATAAGTGGTGAAATGTTTGCAATAATACTGCCTGCCATCATAACAGCAACCACAGTACCTGCTATTATCTTATTTTTTCTTCTTCTCATGACGTTCTCCTTATAAGTTTGGCTTTTAAGAAACGTCATAATTATAGAAATGCTATGTAAAATCTAGCTTTATGTTAAAGAAAATTGTAGGTAAAATTTTCATTTGTTCTGTCCTTTTCCTACTAAGGATTTGAGGCAAAAAAAGCACCAGAAGAATACGTTGCATTCGCTTCTTATGGTGCTTCTGTTTTAAATATTATATTGTATCAACAAGTCAACTATTCCAATTACTTAATAAGACTTTCCTTAATCTTAACAACTGCCTTATGGATATTAACAGGCTCATCCATTGTACAATTAGGGCGGTGGATATCATTAGTAAAGTATACTGTAAATTCACCAGGATGTAATGTAACGAACTGCTCATTCTCTACTGTCTCATAAAAGATATTGTCTTTACCAGCTGGCTCTTCACCTGTAACTCCTGGAAGAAGTGGTGCATATCCCTGAACTTCTTTTCCTGTGAAAAGATACTGGATATCAATATAATTTCTGTGACTTTCTGCACGCTTATTCTCAACTGGAGCTGTTGTCTGATCCTGAATAAGAACAAAAATGTTATCTCCATCAAGTTCATATCTTCCTACTGGAAGCTCAGCTGTCTCTGGCTTTGCAAGAAATTCAAGTGCAGTATTAATAGCTGCTGGGTACTGGTAGTTACCTTTTTTTGCATTAAGTGATGCGTAAATCATTATTATTTTACCTCGAATCTGTTAAAATTTTATATACTAAATATATCATTATCGATAAAAAGTTTCAATATTTTTCTTAATATTCAGCCTTTAATGTTCAGCTTTTAATTGAGCCTTTTAATTCATATCTGATTCCACATATGCCTTGTTCAAAATACATTACACCATCTTCTCAACAGCCTTTACCCATGCGTGATTAGGGTCATCACAAGGTGTAAGCTGTCTTGTATCAGCACCTGCCATTACCCAGAGATAATATACCTGATATCCTGGTGCTGCTGCTACCGGATGATAGCCATTCTTAATCGCTACGCTGTCACCATTCTTTATTATGTAACTATCTCTTAATGACATATCGTCACTATACATTACCTGAATACCAAAGCCCTGACCTGGATTCACCTTGAAATGATAGATTTCCTCCATATTTACCTCAAATGGAAGATTATCTGTATCATGCTTATGTGATGGATAACTTGACCACTGTCCCGGCATGCTGTAAGTCTCGCCAAGCACGATTCTGTCAACCTTTCCCTCATATTTTGAAGTAATAATATCATTAACATCTCTCTGCCAGTTAAGCTTGCCTCTGTGTTCAGTTGTAACATCACCTGCATCTATTACAAATGCTTCATACTTCTTTCTTGCTTTAACCTTGCACACACCTATTTCAAGCATCATGCTTCCGGTTGCTGTAACTTCATACTTAGAATCTCTTGGAACATAAACAGTCGTTGGCTTGCCGTCAAACACGCTTCTTCTTGAACCAAGCTTGTCAAATGTGACATCATCAACCTTAACACTGCATGTTCCCTGTAAAATAACAAGTCCTATTTCATATTCCCCTGATTCATAAACCGCATTTTCACTCGGCTCAAGTCTTATCAAATCAAAACCTATTAATTCCAAGCCAGCTTCTTTATCTACAACTTCCTGATAACCCTTGTTATCATTGCCTTCATAAAATCTTCTCATGTTCGTATCTCCTTATAAATAGATTTAATATTATTCTATTATCTCATTGGTGTTGTATCAACAGTTATTTTTAATTTCTATACGCTTCTGGCCAGTCCTCAAATCTTCCGTTCACAATTGCATGCATAATCCTGTCCTTTGCTCCCGGATTATCCCTATTAATCTGCTCCATAAGCCGCTTAGCATATTCCCTCTTAGTCGAACCATCAACCGGACAGGTATTCTTAACAACCCTGATTTCCTGATTAACCACAAAATTAGCCACACCCTTTTCCGGCACATACATCATTGGCCGTATGACCGTAACCCCAGCCTCCGGCAGATATGTAACTGGTGGAAATGCGTAAAACCGCCCTTCATATATAAGAGACATTAATGCTGTTTCTATAAAATCGTCCTTATTATGTGCATATGCAATTTTATTGATTCCAAGCTCTCCAAGCCTCTTATACATTGCGCCTTTTCTAAGCTTCGCACAAAGTGAACATGGTCTTTCATCCTTATTATCCTCAAATACAATCTTTGCAATCTCTGTATCAACCTGTTCATATGGCACATTTATACTCTCACAGAACTTCCTCACTCCTGTAAAATCCATTCCCTCAAAGCCAACATTACATGTGATTGCATACAGTTCGTACTTCTTCGGATAAAACCTGTTAAATATCTTCATTGCATGCAACAATGTAAGCGAATCCTTTCCGCCTGATACTCCTACTGCAATCTTATCGCCTTCCTCTATCATGTTGTAATCTTCTATTGCCTGTCTTATCAGGCTTAATAATTTCTGTTGCTGCATAAAATATATCCTCTGTTGTAAAAAAATAGCCACCATCTCATCTTCAGTATCAACTAAAATTCATTCTCCCTCCCCCGGTTACACTATCATATATTAAATTGTATGATATCCTTATGTGGATTAGTCTGTGACAATCCAACCCTTACTATTTTCCCTTTTATTGGAACAAAATGTGTCTGTAATACTCTCATTGCCATTATCATCTGTTCTTTTTCAAGTTTCTTTCCCAATGTTATGTGTGGAAACCAGTTATATGGTTTGTAACAACGATTAATTGTTACATCTTCTCTTGCAGAAAATATATCATACACCTCATTGGAAAGATGCATTAAATATTCGTCCAGAACAGGTGTAGCATACATAACATACGGCAGAAACTGCCCGATTGAAAATATATTTATCTCTCCTGCACCTATTTTATTAAGCTTCATGAATTCTTCCTTAAGATTATCAGGTTTTCTTGTTTCGAAGCTTGAAATTGTCAGATGCGGAGGAACATTATTCTCAATCATATAAGTATTACCTGTTTCTTTTGCAATATTATCAATTAACCTCTGCAATCCCTTTGTTACATGTTCATCAAAATATGCTGATATAAGATACATATGCCGCCTCATTATTATTAATCACCTATGTCAAACTCTCTGGCAATTCTACATCTATTACTATTTTTCTTTGTCTATGTGTGAAGCAATGAATTTCCCAATGATTGCAATTATCAAAATAGAGACATAAAACCTCGGATCACGATGTTCTCCATATAAAGCAAACCAAATAACGATTGAAAATACCACTATAGTGTATACTGGCAAAAAGAATTTTTTCATAAGTACTGCTCCTTTATTCGTCAAATTCGAATTTACCTTCCGCTCATATAAAATATATCAATAGCTTTACTTGCAAACTCTGCTGTGCCAACTCCTCCGACATCATCAATATTTTCCGTAAATTCTCCTCCCCTGGCATACATTCTTCCAAGACCGCATAAAATCTTATCAGAACATGTATAAAAATGATCTGTAATGTAATCCTGAAGTTTCCTTACCTGCAACTGCACCTGTTCATCTTCTGGGTCCATTTCTTTCATTTGTCCGAATTCAACAAATAATTGCATAAACTCATTTGCAACAGTAGCTTCATCGTCTTTCGTCCAGTTCTTTGTTTTCTCTTCAAACTCCTTATACTCAGAGGTTTGTCCCCATTGTTCTTTTGCTCGTTTAGAATACTCATCAATCTTTGTTGTATCAAATACTTTAAAATCCATATATTTCACTCCTATTCCTTTTATTCCTCGAGTGAAACTAATAAGATTTTCAAGATGCTCTTTTTTCATAGTAAGCAATTCAATCTGCTGCTCTAATGCTTTATTCCTGTCAAAGTTAGGGGCATCAATTATCTTTTTAATCTCCTTAAGCGGAAATTCCAATTCTTTAAACAGTAAAATTTGTTGCAGCCTTTCCAAGGATGTATCGTCATACAACCTATAACCTGACTCTGTATATTCAATAGGTTTTAAGAGACCAATGGTATCATAATACTGCAGAGTGCGTATACTCACTCCTGTTAATTTACTTACCTCATTCACTGTCATCATTGTCATTTCCTCCTCTCGATAAACATATCGTAAACTATTACGTTGCGTAGGAGTCAATAGTTTTTCAAAGAAATTTTCAAAATTAACAGCTTGATAAATTACGATTTGCAGGGAACAATTCCTTGTCCCCTACACCATAATTACTATGTATTTGCA